>SKEY01002457.1_pt1 | contig 19232 bp, 15 predicted proteins | sample 4843871 | NCBI WGS metagenome assembly SKEY01 (sample SAMN11008797, study PRJNA524170) | human gut metagenome | biome: Human fecal sample; material: Feces; isolation source: fecal sample from pouch patient p36 | host: Homo sapiens | place: Israel: Tel-Aviv | collected 2016-12-04 | reverse complement strand
CGTCTGCTCAATATCCTGCCGGGATAATGATGCTCCGCCATACTCCCTGTGTGCAATGCCGGCAGCTTCCAGGAAGGTTAGATCCTTGCGAATCGTTTCCATGCTTACCTGATACTGCTTAGCGAGCATCTGCGCTTTCACATAGCCATGCTCCTGCAGCATTCTGATGATTTCATTCCGGCGTTCAAAGGTTGGTATCTTCACGTTTTTTCTCCTTCCTGATGACAGTATACGAAATTTTCGCCATCACCACAAATTGCGATTAGTTGCGATTTTCTTTTATTGTATCACAAATATTGCGATTGCCTGCGTTTTAAAAATTATTTATTTCTAGAAAAGCCATATAAAAAGTATGCGTTTGCTATACTCCTACGCATACTTTTATCCATTCACCAGTTTGATTATATAACTACAATCCTGCCTTTTCTCTTGCCCGGGTGATGATCTCCATCACAATCAGACTCTCCTGCTGTCCTTCCTCTACCCGTTTCCAGTCCTTTTCACGCACAATGCGTTCAAATTCGATGAATTCAAACTTCATGCGATGGACATCCGGATGCGAGTTGAAGCGTCCTTCTTCCTTCGTATCACGGTATGTATATGCCACCGCAGAGCATACAGAGGCAGAGCCCTCCACCTCCAGATATCCGTTTTCACCTTCAATAACAGCCTGAGAAGGTCCCGCACAATCCTTTGCCGCAATGCATACGGATTTAAAGCTGCCATAATCCAGAATCAGAATACCGGATGTATCCACACGTTTTTCTATATTAGCGAAATACTGGACATCCTTCGGCATCCCGAACAGACCTGCGTTGAAATGCACATTGTACACATTCAGATCCATCAGTGCACCTCCGGCCATATCCGCATTAAACGCAGGTAGAACCTCTCCACGCTTGAATGCATCATAACGGGAAGAATACTGTGAATAGTTACAGGATACCACATGAATGCTTCCAACTCTGCTCAGTTGTTTCTTCAGCTCCAGATAATTCGGATAATACTGATTCGTAATTGCCTCCAGCAGCATGACATTGTGCTGCTTTGCAAGGGCAATCAGCTCCTTCAATTCATCCACATGTACCGTAAACGGCTTTTCGCAGATGACATGCTTGCCGGCTAAAATCGCTTTTTTGCTGAATTCATAATGCAGATGGTTATTAATTGCCACATATACGGTATCAATTTCATCCAGCTTCAGCATTTCCTCATAATCGGTGTATGTATGGGCGATCCCATGCTCCTCACTTAATTTCTTCAGCTTTTCCTCAGAGCGCTTGGTAGCACAAATTCCAAGCAGTTCGATTCCTTCGATGTCATGTACAAATTCCAGCAGACCCTGTACGACGATCATGCCTGCTCCTGCAATTCCTAATTTCATACCAGTTCCCTCTTCTTTCTTACCCATAATGTAGCATATCTTCCCGTTTATGTGAATATCTGTTTTAAATTTTTAGTGAGTTTCAAAACAAAAATGATGCATACAGCTTACTTCTATTCATGATGCTGTGTAGAGCTATCACGCGTATTCTTATGGCGGAATTTATGATACAAGATTCTGTGCATTGCATACATATGACGCGAACAGAAATCCGCAGGCTGGATAGCGGATTATATATTTTATCATACCACCTGTTTCACAAGGTATAAGCTTCGCCTCACTGACTTCAGCAAGTGCAATCATCGTTATAATTACTACATCATTTTCCTACTAAGCTATTTTCTTTTTTTCAATCTTATCCCATTCTCTGTTTTCACACCAGTATACCGTATTCGCTGCCGGATCAAACACCATGGATACCACCGTAGGACAGATGGTCTGTGCAGTCTGTTTTAAAACCTCAAAGCAGTCTGAAACATCAAAATCCTCACTTCTATTCTCCAGAAGCTCGACAGCCTTATGATATCTGTCCAGTCCCATCCAGGGGTGCCTTTCCGTGCTTCCTTTGAATGGTGAGAAATTTGTAAGAACGGAGTATTTCGGTTTTGATGCATACCGTATTCCCTGCCCCGGAATGATTTGTAAAACATTACCGGAGCGATCGGATAGCTGTGATTGAAAGGTGACACCCGGAACACTCGATACCGCTTCATGCTCAGCGATTGCTTTAATTTCATCCAGTGTTTTCTTTCTAAGCAGTAAGTCGATATCCAGATTGATAATATTGAGACTGTCCGCATTCGCAGGATTACTTCTTTCATCGAATGGCCAGCATGTCGGCATCGCTACAAAATCTCCTCTGGAATTAGCACCGAATAAGGGCAGCCAGCCTTCTTTATCGTCCTGTATGGCAATATACACTTTATCTTCCTCTGCCTTCACCCGATATTCCATATTTAATATATCAAGATTAAAGCCGATGATTGTTTTATTGCCGTTTGAAATTATACTTGTACACATTGTATGTATCCTCCTGTTGTTTTCTCTATATTTTGATTCAGGATGGATGCCTTTGCATATACTGAATCTGCCGGTATCAATGACATATCCGTATCATAGCACATAATATTGTCTTTGCGGGGAAAAGTTCATAAATTGTGGACCATTATCCTTCAGAATTCACATGATGCAGGCCTTATTTTTCTTATATGGATTTCTTGTGTATGGCAGTCCTTATACAAATTTTAAGTTACAGGATAATAAAAAACAGGTCCCCTATGCTCTTTGATCGAACATAGGCAGGACCTGTTTCTCATTGATTTTACAAAATATCCTCCAGCTTTTTTTGATCAAGAAGAATCAAAGCATGCCCCTCAATCCGGAAGATTCCTTCCTTTTCCATACGCTTCAGCTCCTGATTCAGAGAGGAGCGACTCACATGCAGGGTATTCGCCCAGATGGTCTGTGAACGCGGAAGCGGTATCCGTTCATGCTCTGACAAATGATTCATACTCAGCAGCCAGTATGCCACGCGCTCCTGAATCGTCTGATACATCAGACAGCTCAGCAGCATCTGATTGCGCAATCCCCGCTTAGACAGATACAGCATAAACGCCGTCATCATTTCCGTATCCTCCTTCAGCATTTCCTCCAGATCGGATACATGCATCCAGGCAACGGTTGTCCGTCTTACTGCGACCAGCGTATACGTATATTGCCGCTTACCCGTAAAATACAGCAGCTCCGGAAACACATCATTATCCTCAAAATAGGCACTGCACAGCACACTTCCCTGACTGGTATACTGCTCCGCCTTTAAAACGCCATCCACAACCATTCCGAAATGATCAATCGTGTCATTGATAGAATGCAGAATCTGCGAGCTTTTATAGGTTTCATACTGCAGCCTTTTCCCATACATCTCATGGTGCATGCAGCGATGGGCAAATATCGGCATAAGACCATAGGGTTCCTTGCGCATGGAAATCCTCCTTTATCCGTTTACAGCATCAGGCAAACACCGCATCCAGAAAGTCACAGACATCATCGTAATCATGCTCTCCATGAAAGCGCCGCACCTCTTCACCGTTACGGTATACCGCCACAACAGGGATTCCCTGTACATGGCAGGCGGCAACGATATCCTTGTTGGCATCAACATCCACATAGCGAATCAGGAAGCTGTTCGCAAATTCCTCCTGCAGGGCTTCTTCCAAAACCGGATGCAGTGCCTTACAGTGTACACAGCGCTCTGCACCAAACAGTACAAGCACCGGCTTCTCCTTCTGCTTCAAAACCTTATCCTTCCACTCCGCCATGCCGCTGACTGGTTCAAACACCGCAGTATCAACGGAGAAAACCTTTTCGCGCCGGCTCAAATCCTCCTCATCATCGGTTGCCACACACAGTGCCACATCCTGATAATACGGCAGGGTTCCTTCCACATCAATCACCGTCTTTGCGCCAAGTGCTCCGGCATTCGGCATACGGAAGGTGGTATTGTCAATACGTGGAATTGCAATTTCTGTCGGTGTCGGCTCCTGTGGAACATAGCTGTACGGATAGCGGTAGCCGCGATAAATCATATTGTTCTTCGGACCTGTTTCATTATGCGTATAATATGGCGAAATCCACTCCCATACAATTTCATGATCTGCGGTTACCTCTATTATACGACCATCGCTTCCTTCTGTCACGAGCGTATTTCCATTCGGAAGACGCTGGGCACTGGATACATAGGGACTATAGAACTTGCTGGCATCGGTCGGTATGGCATGATCAAGCTCCTTCGGTGTCAGCTTCCATACAACCTCCAGTGTAATCGGGTTAAACTCCAGCACACGGCTGTAATCCCGCAGCGCATTCTTGGAGCCGTTGCGGCTGCCCGGATTCGGAACGCCATAGCCTCCCCAGCCTCCGTTGTCAAACACCATCAGGTTTCCTTCTCCCGGAAGACCCTTCGGTATCATATGGAAATGATGCTGTCCGATGATCCATCCAAGCTTCCGCAATTCCGGAGTCGCATTGAAATCCGGACCGATTTTCCATACGATCTTTCCGCTTTCCTTATCCAGAATGGCAAGGATATTCGCCTCACGGCAGTCAAAGATGATATTGTCCGGCTTAAAGCGCATATCCCCATGATCATACCATTTATTCGGGCCAAGATAGCTCATGCAGTTCACATGCAGATAATCGCCGACACCACCGTCACTGGAACGCATATTCGGATCGCGTGCCAGAATATTTTTTGCGGCCTCATCGAAGCCCAGCTCATCAAAATGATCCGAAATAGACCATTTCCATAAAATGTTTCCTTCCCAATCCACCTCAATCATGGCATCATCCAGCAGCTTCTTATCGGAGATTGCCGGATTTTTAATGGTTTGATGAACCAGAATCAGGGTATTCCCCTCCAATGGCTTTGCGTCCATTCCCGGCACATAATATCCAACCGGATTGCCTTCCCTTTGATAATCGTGGTGCTGCCGTGCCATCCAGCGGTGATCTCTTCCGGGATCGTTGATATGTTCAAATTTGTCAAATTCCCAGACGATATTCCCATCGTAATCAATTTCAATCAGATTCACGCCATCCTGCATACCGTAATCCGGATGGCGGTATCCGCTCAGCCCCATCACATAGCCGCCAGGCAAAAGCTTCGGCGGCATGGCGTGCATATTCCATCTGCGCACCTCATTGCCGTTCATGTCAAACAGTAGAACACCGTCATTGATCAAGGGTACGATCGTGTACCCGTTCCAGCATTTCTGCGGATCGTATACGGTTACTCCGTGTGGAAAAACGTAAGGCTGTCCCATATTGCATTCCTCCATTCTATGGTTTTACTCTGCCTCTTTACCATTCTTTTTTATCAATTTACCATGTTCAAACATCGCACTGGATAAGGTTCCATCCATATGCAGCAGCTGATACAGCAGGGTCTGTCTGGTGATATCCTGACGAATGACTGTATAATCATCCTGTAAGGCCTCCTCCAGCTGTGTCACCTGTTCAATCTGTGAGCTTTCATACGGATTATAGAATAGAAAAGCAACTCTACCGGAATCCGGTGTCAGAATGTTCTTCAGCTGATTCCTCTCCCTGCAATACCGCTCACTTGCCGTAGCGGCAATCGCTCCGTCTGCGGCGGATGTGACCACCTGACGCAAAAAGGTCTGGGTGCAGTCACCCACTGCATAAATGCCGGGAACACTGGTTTCCTTTTTCTCATTCACAAGAATATATCCCTTTGCATCACAGGCAACCACATTCTGTACAAACGCTGTCTGCGGCACCATGCCGACAAAGAAGAAGATACCGTCCGCACGCACTTCCCGTGTTTCACCGCTGACAACGTTTTTCAGGATTAACCCGCGGACCTCCTCATCCCCCAGAATTTCCTGCAGGGTGGTGTTCCAGACAAACTCTATTTTCGGATTTGCATAGGCTTCAGCCGCTGCCATTTCATTACAGTCAAGGTGCCCCTTCTCATGCAGGACGATAACGGTTACCTTTTTCGCAAAATGCGTTAGATATCCGCTTTCCTCAATTGCCTGATCGCCGGCTCCCAGTACATAGATTTCCTTATCCCGGAAAAACTCGGCATCACAGGTAGCGCAATAGGCGACCCCATGTCCGGCAAGCTCGATTTCATTGGGAATACCGAGAACCCTCGGCTTCGTCCCCGTATCCAGAATCACACTGTCACCGATAAAATCTCCGCGGCGCTTTGTGTGTACAAGAAACGCACCGTCCTCCATCGTTTCCAATCCGGTTACCGTAGTCCGCTTGAAGACATTGGTGGCATACGACTGGGCATGCGCCTTGAATTTCTGCATCAGACCTGCACCGCTGTCAGAAATAAAGCCCGGATAATTTCGGATTTCTCTGGTGTCGTTGATACGTCCGCCAAAGCTTCCCTTCTCAATCATGAGGGTTTTTCGTCCGGCTCTTCCTGCATAAATGGCAGCTGCCAGACCGGCAGGTCCTCCTCCGATAATGATGACATCATAGCGTTCTTCCATACATCCTCACTCCTTTGCATGATGGTATGTCATACTATATTTATGTTCTCCCTCTCTCCCTGCACCGAGCACGACCCAGATACCGCAGATCAGTGTCAGAAGCAGACAGTAATAGGAGGACAGGAAAATTTGAAACGGTGTGACAACCGGCAGATAGGCATGATTTGCGGCCAGCTGATTGATCACGGTAACAGCTCCCATGACAAAGGCGCTGTTGATTGGTATGATAGCTGTTATATTCGTTGTCATCGCAGTTAACAGAATACTCCTGCGTTCCGGTGATATTCCGGCCTTTTTTCCAATGGTGTCTGCAATATCCTTAAACATGAGAATGGAAGGCAGCACACAGCCTGCCAGAAGAATATTGACGATACCGACGCCAAGGGAAATCATCGCCTCTGCACCGCCTGCATGCCGTATGGTTTTTCGTGATGTGAGATAGTTGCAGCATTTCTCCATCATTCCACCCTCCACGGCAATCGCAATCAGACCATAAAGCAGAATGGTGGAAATGATGATATCCACCACGCCGGATATGCCGTCAAACAAAATGCCGTGCAGCTCCTGCGTTTCATACTGAATGCTGATCAGATCAGAAAGCTGGAACAATCCGGTTGCGAATCCGACGATTATACCTGCCACAATCGCATAGGTGACACCGACAAACAGATCACTTGTTTTAAAGCAGATTATCAGCAGAAGCAGAATCGGCAGCAGCATCCACAGTCCCTTAGGATTGCACATGCTGGCAAGCAGCTCGGGATTCTGTGCGCTTCCACTGGTTCCCAGAGCATAAAACAGAACAGCGGACAGAATTCCCGCGATGAGCAGATAGGGAAGACGCTGTTTCATTACACACAGCAAATCAGCGCCCTTGTTTGTGACAGGATCATGCTGGGAGGCAATCGTCGTATGAATGACCTGAGAGCTTGGGGAGAGTGCATCCCCAAAGAATATGCCGCTCAGCATAGCCCCTGTCAGAATCGCAGGATCAGCGCCCATCAGCACCCCTGCCGGATAAAAAATCGGCACAACGGCCAGAAGTGCCGCAATCGGTGCACCTGCGCCCATGGAAATGAGCGCGGATACAAGAAAACAGAAAACTGTAAAGCTTCCTCCGCTCAAATGCAGATGCATGCCGATCCAGACAAAGCCGGAGCCGATCTGTCCGACAGCAAGTAGCCTGGAAAAGATACCGATCACCATGAAGATCATAATCAGTCTGGCATTTCCATACTGGGCAAGACCGTGTACGATGGCATCCCAGTAATGCGCCTTGTCAGCACACAGGAGGAATCCGATCACAATGGCAAGTACCGCTGCCAGAATCAGCGCCTTCATAGAGTAATAATGAAAACAGATCATGATGATACCGCTCAGCAGAACATACAGTACGATGGGCAGTACGGCGAATTCCTGATGCATATGGAATTTCAATAAAGCGTTTACATCGTTCTTTTTCATATAGCCACCAACCTTGGATCCACCCCTATGATAACACTCCCTTTTTCCTGTTACGTGTTGGCATTCCAACAGTTTCTCACTTTTTGTGAATAAAATAACAAATTAAAAAACAGCGATTTTTCACAAGAAAGAAGCCGGGTGAACAGTACAGAATATGATGTGCCTTCAGGATTGAGAACAGAGGATTTCAGGGCTGTGCAAATGCAGAGAAGACGAGGAAAAGCTTTTTCTTTCACAGCCGATATGCAGGACATACGTAGCGGAATATGTGTACCGTATACGACAGCAGGGCGTTGACGCGCATATGAAAAAGAGACTTCGTTTTCAATCAAGTGAAGTCTCTGTTCTCTTTCATTTTTCAAAATAAGAGGTGTGCAGGTAACATTTGTGCGATCTGCTTTCTTCTCTTACCTTATCGATTTGTCCACGCATGGTTACGGCTCTTCGCCCGATCTGTAATCATAGCGCTTCTTTATGATTCACAGATCAGATTTTATTCATGAAGTGTACCTCTTCTTTATTTATATTCGTATATGTTCGCATAATTTGATCTCTGCTGCTTTTATGATAGATGAGATATCCATCTGCATCCGTTTTGAAGGTAACCGTAAGCTCGCCTGCCTTACAGGTATGCATCTGATCAGCATCCGTTTCGCAGATACGCACATAGTCCTCTAGTGCAGCATTCTCCAGGGTTTGTTCAAAGGTCTGTTTGTCCCAGCGTATGGTGTTGAAGCCCTGAGGAAGCAGACCGGTATCCGCTATATTCACCTGTGCCATAAGCCCTGACTGCTTTGTCTGTTCGATATGGAAAACAGTTCCCTTTTCATCCGTATAGGTGCCGCTGCATTCATAAGGGGCATATACATCGTTTGGCTTGGCTGTAGTATCCTCCGTGCTGCTGGATTTACGAATACTCAGATCTGCAAGCTGACCCTTTTCATTTTCCTGCTTCAAATGAAAGCTTTCTGCGGCTTCCAGTTTTTTTAATGCTGTATCCAGCTGTGCTACAGTATCCTTGTCCTTCTGAAATTCCTCGACATCCCTGGCAGGCTCAGCGCTGCATGCACAGCATAGCAGCAGCATCAGTATACAGCATCCGATTTTCTTTATCATTATATTGTACATTTGCATGTCGACTGATTTCGGCTTGCACTCCTTCTTTCCTTAATTGTACTCGAGAAAAGCTGAATTGTCTTCCATATAGTTAAGTTTTGACAGCGTTTTTATTCAGAAGCTGCTTCTATTATGGCTGTAACCGGATTTAGCTTACCAACTATGATGCTTCGCATACTTCTAAAGCTGGTACTTTTGAAATTAGGATGAGCTTGATTAGACAAAATGTTTTCCAATATATTTTATTTCTTACGTTCATTATTATGTTAAAATGAAAGCATACATAAATCAAAGTTAGGAGTTAGTACATGGAAAGTCTAGATAATATGTTAAACATTGGAAAAGAAATGAAAAGAAAGCTTTTCTCAATCGGTGTCAGGTCATCGGATGATTTGATTAGACTTGGTAGTAAAGAAGTGTTTCTTCAATTAAAGGAACAGCATCCAAACGTATGCTTAGTTCATCTATATGCACTGCAGGGTGCAATTGATCATGTTGATTATGATAAACTTCCGGATGAAGTCAAACGTGATTTAAAGCGATTTAGTGATCGTTTAAAAAAATAGAATTGTATTATCAGAATCTGCGAGGTGAAACTGTTTGATTGAAATAAAAAAAATACGTAGAAGTGATTATAAACTGGCACAAAAATTTGCAATTCAGGGAATGCATCTCGATTGGTATATGGATAGCAAAGCAGTTTTGGCTTTGTACGCAAAATATTTTTGGTATATGGAAATGAATCGTGCTACAAAGGTTTATGGTGCTTATGTTGATGACCGTTTTGTGGGTGTTTTACTTGCTGAAATGAAGGATGAACCGAAATGCTATCATAGCTTATCACAAGCGATGTATGTGAAGATATTTGATTGGCTTCAACATCTCGTTGCAGGAAAAGGCGTTGGTAATTATGAAGAAGCAAATCAAGACATGTATAATGCTTTCCGCCAAAAGAATGCCCTGGATGGAGAAATTATTTTTCTTGCTGCTGATCCAGACTGCAAAATCAAAGGTGTTGGAACAGCATTGTTGTCTGCATTTGAAGAGGATGAAAAAGGAAAGCTTGTTTATCTTTATACAGATCATGCTTGTACTTATCAATTCTATGAGCATAGAGGCTTTGAACGATCAGAAAAACGGAAGATTGTGCTTGATTTGGGTAATAAGCAAGTTCCTTTAACCTGTCTGTTTTATACAAAGAAACTTGCTGAAAGGTGATATATGGGCAATATAGATTTGTAAAGATACAGGAATAGATTAAGTAAGAGAGACAGTGATTATTTATGCGATCATAAATGTATAAAAACAGGTGCTAATAAGGAGAGGTTTATGAAGAAATTAAAAATTACAATATAGCCACTATTTTGAATAAATCAGTAGCAACTATTTTAAGGTATGTGAAAGAACCAGTTAATCAAGGACTGCTGATAAAGTTTAAAAGAATTAATGAAATCGAAAGCTTTCATCTATCTATAATTATGTGCTCTTATGTGAGCTTACAAAGCGCCATTGTATGAGCTTTCATTATTTTAAAGATTAGAAGTGTCTTTTGAGATTGATAAGATTTAGTAAAAGATGATGTTCAAAATTAAACATATGAGATTTCTTGAAAAATAGTGTGTTTTAGTTAGAAATCTTTTATAATAGAAACTGATACATAAGAGTTTAATGAGGAGGATTTCTGATGAAAACGATAAGGTTATTATATCCAGATTATGTCAGTGGAGGATTAGATACCTATTATTTTGGAGCGAATTTACTTTCACATATTATACCTCAAAATAATAAACAACCACTTGTTAAGGTAGATATCGTACCACCAGATAATATCGAGAAGAATATTGTTAATGGAATTTATGGAAGAGAAGAAGTGTTATTTGGAATTAAGGATGCAATGAAAAAAATTAATGCTGAGAATCCAGATAAGATTATTACGATTGGCGGAAATTGTATCGTATCCCAAGCTCCATTTGATTATCTGCATGGTAAATATGAAAATGTAGGTATCATCTGGATTGATGCTCACCCAGATGTTTCCATGCCAAAAGATGGTTATCCTAATGCCCATGCGATGGTGTTAGGGTCTTTACTCGGTTATGGTGATAATTCTTTATCGAATATAATGGAAAATCCTAAGTTTAAACCAAGTGATATTATGTATGTGGGTTTACAAGAATTGCATGATTATCAAGAAAAATTTTTAAATGACATAGAAGTAAACTATAAGATTCAAACAGAGTCTATCGTATCAGATGAAGAGATAAAATCATTCGTGAGTAAATTTGACCATATTTTAATACACATGGATATAGATGTGCTTGATGAAAATTTATTTCACTCTACATATTTTGCTAATTCAGATTTAGTTGGAGATGGTGCAACTGGCGGAAAAATGACTATGGAGAGATTATCTGAGATACTTTTTTGTATCGAAAATCACTCTAATGTAGTTGGCTTTACAATTGCAGAGTATTTACCATTTGATGAACATAGGTTATACAAAATGCTTAAAGAGATAAAATTGTTTGTTGATTAACATATTCCAGTTTGTCAAACTAATAAAGGTTGTGAGGTTAAAGGTAGGCATGAATCTTATGGTGCATTAGCTTCCTCTTGAAAATAATGACAGGGAGCAGTTTATTAGTGACAGTCAGGAAGCATTCAATTCAGGAGCTATGGAAGAATTTGGACTTCGAGATAGGCACTTTGAGGAGAGACAATTGTGCAATCCATAGATAATGGAGAAGCCTATCGAATTTTCAATAATGACGGTAAATTGGTTGGTGGTACAGTGATTCAAGGGTGGAAATGCAGATTTGGATCTTTTGTTTAATCTCCCAATGCTTACAATAAGGGAATCGTATTGTTGAAATTATCAATAAATTCCATCCTGACCCAAATTGTACAGAAATGTATTATGAAGAAAGCGATGAACAAGTTCCCTATGGAATGTTCCGGTTTGAAAAAACAATAGACTTTCAGTCGTATCAATAGTGTTAATAAACGCAAATCATTACAAAAGCTATTAACGTAAAATAGAATCATATAAAGCAAACAAGAACAAATGTCAAAGACTTTTGACATGCTTTTCCCACTGTGTCAAGAACCTTTGCTTGCTATAGAGTGTAGCTTTGCTTATGATTTTGGTACAAGGAGATGAAAGAGATGGAGCTTAGCAAACAAATAAAGAAATATCGTTTAAAAGCAAATTTATCACAAGAAAAATTGGCCGAAAAAGTCTTTGTATCAAGGCAAACGATTTCAAGTTGGGAAAATGATAAAAGCTATCCTGATGTATATTGCTTATTGTTATTAAGTGAAGTCTTTCAAATCTCTTTGGATGAACTAATCAAAGGAGACATAGAAAGAATGAGAAATGAAATTAATGAACAGGAGCGTTTACGATTTAGAAAAGATAGCACTATATCAATGATATTGTTATCGGCTGTTATAATTTTACCCATACCTCTTGCAATTCTGCTTGGATGGTATGGAATCGCTTTATCAGTATTTTTTTCTGCAATAACGCTTTTTTATGCATTACGGGTGGCAAGATATGAAAAAAAATATGACATAAAAACATTCAAAGAAATATTAGCTTTTCGGGAGCAAGAAAGTTTAGAAAAATGAATAATCAGACAACTTCCTATTTTTAAGAAGTTGATAACATGAAACAAATTTGAGAAGGAAACAGCATATGCGGACTTATCCAAAATGTGGAAGATAATTTAAAAGAACAAATCAGGATCATTATTGAGGTAAAACACAACAACAGGGGAGTGGAATGTTATGCGGAAGATAGAGATGATATATCGTTATTCCTATGAAGAACAATGGCAGCCAAAAGATTTTCCTGTTATACAGAATGTATGAGCTCAACTCTGATGGTAATGAATATTCTGTGTATAAAACGTATTGGAATACGTATAGCAGTCATTTCATTGAGATATTATAATTTAGTGAGAAATAATTATAATAGTTTTACGGTTAATATCACATTGGAACGTAACATACAAAGGAAAATCATATATGATCGAACAGGCTGACGAAAAGCGGCATTCAATGAACCATGGATATATTTGAGGTTTTAAGCAGATACTCTCAGATATGAATCGTCAGAATCTGCGGTTACTTCGAAATACCGGATAATCTTGTAGAACAGGCAAATGGATATTTCCTGCATGAAAAGGGTCTCAATGCTTTATCGTCTTCATCAATGCCCCCTTTCGCGCTATATCTATTTGCTATGGAGCACCATAAGCTGTAAACACAGAGTGTGTCATTATCTGTTTACAGCTTTTCAACTAGGACAGATCGTGAATGTTCCTATGATGATATCAAAATAGAAATTTTAAGTAGCCGTCCCCTTAATTTTATGATATAATAAATCCTGCAAATGATGTGCCCGTAGCTCAATTGGATAGAGTATCAGATTCCGATTCTGACGGTTGCAGGTTCGATCCCTGTCGGGTGCGCCAGAATATTATAGAAGCCCTGTTGTTCAGGGCTTTTTTCTATTTTGTATGCAGATGCTACAGAGAAATGTGAAATCATACCTTTCATATAGATAACATGTATATCGCCAGCCTGCCTTGCGGAAAAAAGAGCTCACGCTCTTTTCTTAGTCAACAACCTGTTCCAGCATCCAGATAGATTTGGAGAATTCCTTTATGTAATCATCCATTAATGCTGATACCATATAGATATCCTTTTCATCCGCATCTTTCTTAATGGATGAAACAACCTCCAACAAATAGCCAAAGTCGTTTTTCACTTCTTTAAACACATCTGCAGAAGAACGATGGACACCTTCCGCCTCATTGATTTTGGATACTTCCATAAATTCTTTTAAAGATGCCAGCGGTGCCTTCTTCAGCATGAGAAGCATTTCCGCAACTTCATCAATGGAGCTGTTGATTGCATTGTACCATTCTTCCAGCTTTGCATGTACTGTAAAGAAGTCTTTTCCTTTCACATACCAGTGAAAATTCTGCAGCTTGTGGTATTCCACAACAAAGTCTGCCAGTAATTGATTTAATTGTTTTTCCATAATGTTTACCTCCTGTATGGTATATTTTCCTTTAGTTAGTTTACCCTAACTTTATATTCCCAGTATACCACAGGATACACTTTCAAGCCAGTAAGCTGCCTATCTGGAGCTTAATAACGCTTCTCTAAGAATGAAGTATGCCATCTTTTACCTAACAAGCATAAACCCGCTATCTGCGGGTCTATGCTTCGTTCAGCTTTTCAATCAGTGCAGGCAGTTCACGTATATCCTGCACTACATATTCGGCACCTGCCTGTATATACTCCTTGCGCAGGCGTGCACACAGCGCTTCCTTTTCCTGTTGACTGAGTGCTTCGTATTCCGTTTGTGTCAGTCCCATCAGAGAGCTTCCCTCCAGAATACCGACAGAGATCACACCTGCCGCAACGCCTTCCTTAATATCGGAGATCGTATCCCCTACCTTAACGGCTGCGCGTACATCACGGATATGCAGCTTCTTCAGGTTCTCAAAAATCATATACGGATACGGTCTTCCATAGTTATCCACGCTGTTCGGTGAAATCCAGAAATCCGGAGCATAGCCCTTTTCCTTTGCGACACGTGTTACGACCGCCATCATCTGATCCGTATAGCCGGTGGTAGAGCCGATTGCCAGTCCCATAGTCCGCAGCCTTGCGATCGTTTCCACGACATAGGGCTTCGGGTCGGCAAACTGATCCAGTATACCCATCAGCTTTTCCGTAAAGGTGTCATGCATAGCATCGATATCCGCTTCCGTTACTGCACGACCGTGTGCGCTTTTCCACAATCCCTCAATTCTCGGCATTTCCAGCATGGTCCTGATGTGGTCACGCTTCAGCATTCCCATCGGCTTTCTTGTTTCCTCCATCGTAACCTCCATGCCAAACGCATGAAATACCTCCATAAATGCCTGTACCGGCGCAAAGCAGCCGTAATCCACTGTCGTTCCTGCCCAGTCAAATATAATTCCCTCTATTTTCATATCAGTTTCCTCTGCTTTCCATATACTCTTTCATAATCTGTGCCAGTCGCAGAATATCCTCCTCATAAATCTCACCGATCGTTCCAATGCGGAAGGTATCCTTATCCGTCAGCTTTCCCGGATAAATCGCATAGCCCCGCTCCTTGATAAAGCGATACATCTGTGCGAAATCAAAATCTGTATCCGGATACAGGAAGGTTGTGATGATCGGACCCTGTACTGACTTTTCCACATAAGGATGGAAGCCAAGCTTGCCGAATTCCTCGATCAATACATCACGGTTATGTGCATAGCGTTTACTTCTTGCAGGAATACCGCCTTCCTTTTGCAGCTCCTCCATCGCCCTGGCAAATGCCAGAACAACATGCGTGGGAGAGGTATAGCGCCATTTTCCATCCTTCTCCATGCCGACCCACTGATCGTACAGGTCCAAGGACAGACTGCGCGCACAGCCTTTAGAAGCAATCAACAGCTCTCTTCTTGCGATGATAAAGGAGAAGCCCGGAACACCCTGAATGCACTTATTGGCTGAGCTTACCAGAAAATCGATATGCCAGTCATGCATCGGAATATCCACACCGGCAAAGCTTGACATCGCATCCACGATAAAGACCTTATGATACGTCTTTGCCAGCTCGCCAATGGATTGAATATCATTGAGAATACCGGTTGTCGTTTCGCTGTGAATCATTGCGATATGCGTAATTTCTGGGTGCTGCCGCAGCGCTTCCTCTGCTTTCCTTCGATCCGGTATTTTATCATAATCCTGTGCAATATGAATACAGTTCATGTGATGATAGCGACACATTGCGGCAATTCGTTCGCCATAGGCTCCATTGCTGAGCAGCAGCAGACAGCCATCGTCGGGAATCACGCTGGAAATCACGCTTTCCACCCCAAAGGTTCCGGAGCCCTGCATCAGTACGGTTGTATATGCAGTCTCATCAACATGTGCCAGCTGCAGCAGCTCTCTTCGGATCCGCTGCGTAATCTGCTTATAATCCTCATCCCATGTACAGTGGTCAAACAGCATCTCCTGCTTTACACTGTCTGTTGTCGTTAGTGGTCCCGGTGTTAACAGCTTGTATGTTTTCATTTGTCTTCTCTCCTTATTTTCTACAGCCTTCAAAGAACGCCTGATGCTCTTCTAAAAGCTCTACACTCAATGCTCTCTTAAATACCCGCGGATATTTGCTTGCATATTTTTTCTCCACCTGTTCACCTTCATAAAGCGCAGTTGGATAGGTATACAGAATATCTCTTCTCCCATTTTCCATAATGCAGCGTGCCATAGCCATGGCTGTCTTATTCACATTTTCCTTTTTTACAACGGCAATGCTTTCCGTAAGGGAATAATTGCCTTCGATCGGGTCAATACAGTCGATGGGAAGTCCCTTTTCCTTATCCGCAAGTGCCTGATGCCGCAGCCCGAAGGCAATGCCGACCTCCCCGGAGCGCACCTTTTTCAAAGGACCAGAACCGCTGGATTCCAGATGCGGCCCGACATTATCGAGGATTGCGGTTAGGATTTCTTTCCCCTCCTCTTCCCCATAGGTATCCAATAATGCCTGTACGAGCAGCCAGCCGGTACTGCTTGCCTTGATATCCGGTATTGATATCATCCCCTTATATTTCGGATTCGCAAGCTCCTTCAGGGAGACTGGCACCGGCAGCTGTTTTTCCTTCAGTACGCTCGTATTCACAATCATGGCTCCCTCCAATGCCGTCAGCGGGGTATCGTAATCAGAATAGGTTTTCAGTGTCGGTGTCGGAAAGGTCAGCTTATCAAACATGTCATTTTTTTGCTGGGCACTGTCAATATAATAGGAGCTCATCGTGATAATATCCGCTTCCAGATTCTTACCCTCCGCCATGATTTTTCCGCCAAGCTCACTCGTTCCAAACGATTGCAGGACATATTGATCCTGAAAGCCGTTTTCATCCAGTGCATGCTGTATCGCCACCAGTGCTTCCTCATCCGCATTGGAGTAAATTACCACGGGCTCCTTTCCCTGTCCGAAGACAAAGGTGAACAGCACTACACCACAGGCAAGAACGCCAAGTGCATATTTCTTCAAACGGACACCCTTTGCTTTCTTTTCATCCTTCTTCTGTGTGACGAAGAGAATGATTCCCTTTACCAGCAGATTTGTCAGAAGAATCAGTAGTGACAGAACGAAAATCTGATCGAATTTCGCAAAATGCTGCAGCTCCTTGATCTTGGTTGTCAGCACAGCTGTTTTTGCGCCGACAATGAAGATCAGCGCAGAAATCGTCACCATGGAATTGATAAAATAATAGCTGAACATCTCCAGTATCGTGCTTTTGGAATTGGGAACGACGACTCTTCGTATCGTTTTGAACCAGCTGTCCCCCATCAGCATTGCCGTTGTTTCATAGGAGGTATTCAGCTTTCCCAGTGTGTTCTTCGCCATCACATACGGTGTGGAGAAGAAATGAATCATATTACAGAGAATGATGATCCAGAAGGTGCTTTGCAGCGGTGTGCCGCTGAATGCGAACAGAAAGGCAATACCGATGACCATTCCCGGTATGGTATTGGCAATACTGCTGATGGCATCAATACTTTTTCTGCACAGTACAGGAAGCGTGCTGCGTGTGGTCACAAGGGCAGAGCCATACGCGATTAGTGTTCCACATGCCGCTGTTCCCAGGGAAACAATCAGAGAATTACGGTAAACCGACAGTAAATTGGCACTTGCCAGCGTATCTGTGAAATGCTGCAGGGAAAAGCTGATATCATACGGCCATTCCTTGACAAACGGCAGCAGGATGATAACTGTAAATACCAGTGCAATACCGCATAAGACAAGGCCGGAGCCGATGCCGCACCACAAATCACGCCCCTTGTTTTCCGGCAGCTCGATAACACTGATTTTGTTGTAGCGGATATTGTAGCGCTCCAGATAGTTCAGAAGAACGATACTGATGATGGAAGGAAGCAGCATCATCATGGCGACAACCGCACCGTTGCTGAAGTTCGGTATGGAGCCGAGCATTTCATTGTACAGGGTGGTTGCGACAACCGCATATTCACCACCAACGGCCGCCGGGATACCAAAGTCGGTAAAGCTCAGAAAGAATGCCTGAATAAAGGCTGCCGCAAGGGTTGGAATCATCGGTGACAGGGCGGTCATCCAGAAGCGCTTCCTTCCGGAATCCCCCATGATTTTTGAAACAATGATAAATTTCTTATCGATGAATTTCATCGTATTGTTCACAAGCAGGAAGGCAATCGGCAGCGTATAGATCACATAGCCGATTAGAAGACCGTTGAAGCCGTATATATCAAACAGCTGCACATGCAGCAGCTTACTCAGCAGTCCCTGCTTTCCAAAAGTATATATAATGGCAAAGCCATAGGTGATGGTCGGCAAGAGCATCGGCAGCGTGGCCATATTCCGGATTCCCTTTTTCAGCCGCTTAGATACATTGGTATAATTGATGGTGTAGGCCATAAGAAAGGCAAGCAGTGTTGTCACCAGGGCACTGATGCCGGATACCGTAAAGCTGTTGCCAAAGGCGTTCACAAACTTGTCGCTGAAGATCAAATCGCGGTAATGCTGTAATGTCAGCGAGCTTCCGCTTTCAAAGGATTTATACAGCAGAATGGCGACCGGCATAAAGAGAAATACGAGAAACAAAGCCGCCAGAACCGCATAGATTCCCTTTAGCTCCAGCTGCTTTTTATGCATACGTTTCTCCAAACAGCGTAAAGATATTATTGCGTTTGATTTCCAGCTGGTTCAGGATGAATTCCTTCACGAAGCTGTTTTGCGGATGCTCGATGATATCCTTTGGCTTCGCATACTGCGAAATGCTGCCATCCTTCATGATCAGCACGCGGTCGGACAAGGTCAGCGCCTCCTCCGGATCGTGGGTGACAATGATCGTTGTCAGGTGAAATTCCTTGGCGATCGTTTTGATCTTCTCTTTGATGCTTTCCTTAATGACGCCATCCAGCGCACTCAGCGGCTCATCCAGCAATAAAATTTTCGGTTTCATGACCATGGTTCTGGCCAGTGCCACACGCTGCTTCTGTCCACCGGACAGCTGGTCGATGTGCTTATCCAGATGCTGAGAAAGCCCCAGCAGCTCAATCAGCTCATTCACCTCCTGCTGTGTGGAAATTCCCGGCTTATTCTTCAGACCATAGGTGATATTTTCATAGGCGTTCAGATTCGGAAACAGGGCATAGTCCTGAAA
>SKEY01002455.1_pt1 | contig 19243 bp, 15 predicted proteins | sample 4843871 | NCBI WGS metagenome assembly SKEY01 (sample SAMN11008797, study PRJNA524170) | human gut metagenome | biome: Human fecal sample; material: Feces; isolation source: fecal sample from pouch patient p36 | host: Homo sapiens | place: Israel: Tel-Aviv | collected 2016-12-04 | reverse complement strand
GGGCTACACCGCCTTTGAGGGCACGCGCTCCGTGACGGTCAAGGCCGAGGGCCTGGACGTCGACCAGGTGGCCGCCGCCAAGCCCAAGCTCACCATCACGGCCGAGTCGCCCCTGCGCGCCGACAGCGCGGACGGGTCGACGGGCAGCCTGGAGGCGTCGCTCATCAACACGCCCACCGGCACACCCCCTAGCATTACCACCGGAGGCTTTATGCCCTCGACTGGCGATATGGCAATGTACGCCGCGGCCGTCGCAGCGGTCGCCGGAGCCGCGCTCATCGTGGTCGCGCTCCTGGTCAAGCGGGGAGGTGGCAGCCATAAAGAGTAGCTGGCAGCCCCACAGAGAGCGGGGCGAGACGTAGCGAAGTAGATGCTAAGACGCAGACAGATGATGACCGATCGAATGGGAACCAACCGGAAAACGGAGGAAAAGAAGATGAGCATGAACAAGAACATCGCACGCCTGGCGGTAACCGCCGGCCTTACGGCAGCGCTGAGCTTCGGTGGCGTCATGGCCCCGGTGAGTATGGCGTTTGCGGCGGATGGCGATCAGGGTAGCATTAAGATTAATCAAGTCGCCGAGGACAACAAGGACAATACGTTCAAGGCATATCAGATCTTCAAGGCTAAGGTTATTGACGCCCAGGACGGCAGCGGCAAGATTGCTTCTGACGTTAAGTGGGCAGTGGGCGATAAGGTCCGAAAGGACATTATTGCGACTATTAGGAATAGCAAAGGCTATTCGGATTCTAAAAGTCCGTTGCCAGAAGTGGGCCCCACAACTGCCCAAGATGTGGCAGATTGGCTTTCCGCAAATGTGCAGGAAAAGACAACTGCCGGCTCGAACGACACTAAGGGGACGCGAGTTGCTCCTGGCGACGTGCTGTATTCGATTGCTCAAGCTGTGATGAAAGACGAGAGTACTGTTGGCACTTCCTTTAAGGCGGGCGATTCGTGGACGCGTCCGGAGGCTGCCGGCGATGGTTACTACCTCTTCGTATCTGACGGTCTTACGAATGAGGCCAAGCCGAACACTGGCACCTCCCCGATTTTCGCTATCGTGGGTGGTAAGCCCGTAACAGTCACCGAGAAGACCAGCATTCCTACCGTGAACAAGAAGGTCAAGGACGACGGGCCGAACAGCAACTGGGCGGACAAGGCCGATTCGCAGATGGGCCAGAACGTAAACTACCAGCTTACCGGCACTGTTGCTGACAACGTTGCATCCTTTAGCGCGTACAAGTATGAGTTCTACGACGAACTGTCCGCCGGCCTGACCGCAGACGAAGACAGCATCAAGGTTTACGCCGGGACGGATCGTGGTACTGCAAAAGAGATCGAGGCAGGCAACAACTACACTGCTGACGTCACCGCCGACGAAGCCACCGGCAAGTCGACCCTGACTGTCAAGTTCACCGACCTCAAGACCGCCGTGGCCGATCTCTCCGCGCAGACGAAGATTTATGTTGAGTATACCGCCAAGCTCGACCCCCAAAAGGCCGCCGATATCGTCGTGGGCGGCAACGGCAACGAGAACACCGTCACGCTCGTTTACTCCAACAACCCCATGGAAGAGGGTACCGGCACCTCCGTGCCCGACACCGTGCGCGACTACACCTACGCGCTCAAGCTCGTCAAGGAGGATTCTGCCAACGATGCCATTAAGCTCGAGGGAGTAAAGTTCTCCATCCAAGCTACCGACCCCGACGATTCCAACTCCAAGGATCTGTACGTCCAAGAAGATGGCTCGCTTGGTTCCAACGAGTATGAGTTCACGACTAATAAAAACGGCGAGATTAACGTCAAGGGCCTTGACGCCGGCACCTACACCGTCAAGGAAACCCATGCCCTCAACGACTATAACACCCTGCCCAAATTTACCTTCACCATCTCCGCGTCCGATCTCAACCAGGACGAGGGCAATAACACCCTGACCGTCACCGCGACCAAGGGCGAATCCGACCTCGTCCTCGATCCGGCCGTCAACAGCGGCACCGTCACCCTTACCGTCAAGAACAAGAAGGGCTCCGGCCTTCCCCTCACCGGTCTCAACGGCGTGACCTTCACTTGGATCGCTGGTGGCGCGGTGCTGTGCATCGGCGTGGCGCACCTCATCCGCAGCCGTAAGCAGGCCGAGGAGTCCGAGCAGGAGTAACGCTCGCTCACCCATCCCTTTGGCAGGTGGGATGTGATGGCCATGAGACTTGCGGACACTTTTCTCGTCCATCCACGTTCTTGCTTTGCCATGCTCTTTTCGGGGCAGATTCCGCACTGGAGTCTGCCCCGTTTTTTGGACAACACAGGCAGCCTCCACCGTCCGATGCGGACTCATCCGTCATCGCGTTTCTTGACTCGTATGAGGTTCGGTTTAAGGTCCGTAGGCGCACGCGCGGTGCGGACGGTGGAAGGCATTTGCGTCGCAACAAGCGCAAATAAGAATGCCCGGGGTTCGGAGCCCGGGCATTTAACAAAACCAGAAAACTAGGCCGCCCGCGCTCCCAAACATTTACGCGGGGTGCGTCGTTTTCTATTGATATTGTATCCCGAATCGCCCCGCCGATTCGGGACATTTTGAAAACTCAAATATGGGCTTAGGCACGAACGGAATGTCGTTAATTCCGAAAATTATGTATAATTCCAATACAAACTAGAATCGAACGAAAACGATGGAAATGAACGAAGCGCTAATCTACTTACAAGAAGCACTAGGCCTCTCCGCCAAGGCCAAAACTTGGCCTGGATTCGCACGCTTGCCGCTGCATCTGCGGGCGATTGAGGTCCGCGCTGTTGACGCAAACGGTTTTTCGTTTTTGCTTGCAAGTTTGCCTACTGGCGTCGGGCTTCCCGAGGCTAAGAGGGTCTATAGCCAGCTAGCCTTGCGTGCGGAGACTCCTGTTGTCGTTTCGTTTCCTGATGCCGATGCACGTCAGCGCAAAGCATTGGTCGCACAAGGGATTCCCTTTGTCTGCCCCGGTAGACAGGCTTTTCTTCCATTTATGGGCACAGCCTGCACGGAGAGGGGCGGTGCCCGGTTTCGCAATCACGCGACCAAGATGTCACCCAACGCACAGGCTGCCGCAATCTGGGGAGCAGCCCAGGAGCCATATCGTCCCTATGACCTTTGTCGTGCGCTTGGGATTTCGGCAAGTCGCGCGAGTGAAGCCATAACCGAGCTTGTTGACAGGGGGCTTGCGAGGCGCGAGCGTCGCGAGCGACGTGTCGTCGTGTTCCCTGTTGCCGTTGATCTTCTGCTCAGTGAGCACATGGCAGAGCTCTCCTCGCCTGTCTCGAAGGTCTTTTTTGCAAGGAAGACGCCGCGGATCGACTATCTTGTTGACGCCGGGGAGACGGCGCTCGCTGCGCGTTCGATGCTCGCTGCGCCGGGCATGGAACAAAAGGCCGTCTTAAGAAGTGCATGGCGTCAACTGAGCGACCTCGAAGTCGCAGACGGGGAGTTGCCGGATAACGAGACGGCGATGATCCAAGTGTGGCGCTATGCACCCGTGTTTGCCGACTCCTCCCGTGTCGACGACATTTCGCTTGCGCTATCTTTGGCGGCAATTGACGATGAGCGAATTCAGTTCGAAGTCGATCGCATGTTTGGAAAGGAATATCCATGGCAAGAAGCGCTGTAGAAGGCCTTCAAGAATTTCAGCAGCATATGCAAGAAGCTGCAGGATCGTATGCCCTTATCGGCGGCACGGCATGCGACATTTTGCTCGCGGAAGCGGGACTTCCGTTTAGGGCGACTCACGATTTTGATGTGGTAATTGTCGCCGATGACCGGTTGCCTCAGACGGCAGAAGCTATATGGACTTTGGTGCGTGATGGCGGTTACCGCTGCGGCTGGGGCGAAGGCAAAGGCTCATGTTTTTATCGGTTTACAGAGCCTAAGAGGCCGGGCTACCCCCATATGATCGAACTTTTCGCGAAGTGCCCCGACTTTCTAAAGGGTCGTGAGGGGATTGATGTGGCGCCAATTCACGTTGATGAAAACATAAGCAGTCTTTCGGCAATTTTGTTGGACGATGCTTACTACAGCTTGTTCCTTCAGGGAATTCGGACCGTAGGCGGCGTTTCGGTCCTGGGCACGGAATACATTGTCCCGTTCAAAGCGAAGGCGTATCTCGACCTAAAAGCTAGAAGGGAAGCGGGGGAGAACGTTGATTCGAAGAAGGTAAAAAAGCATAAACGCGATGCGCTGAGGCTTGCTCAATTGCTTGGCGAGTCGGAAGGTGTCGACCTAGGCGGAGAACTGAAGGACGATATGCTTGCGTTTGTTAAAGATTGCGAGGTGGGCGACGTCAATCTGAAACAGATCGGGGTTGCGGGCGCAACGATGGCGCAGTTGCTTGAGACGATGAAAGCAACATATGGCTTGATTGGTTGAGTGGGGTTACGTGGCCCGGACGGTGCAGTCTAGCTGCGTTGTCCGGCGTGGAAGCTCGCAATTCGGCTATTATTCGTTTAGACAACTTGAGCTGTAGAGGAGTGACCGGTGATGGTGCAGGGCGCCAAACATATGAAGAGCAATAACGCCGCGGACAACGGCGGCTCAAGCCCTCAGCCCAAACCTCAGCCCAAACCTCAACCAAAGCCCAAACGCCGTCGCAAGCGGCTGCCGCGCTGGGCCGACCGGCTCATCACCATCGTCATCATCCTTATTGGCGTGGGCCTTATGACCTGGCCGTGGATCTTGGACCGGCTCGAGGCTTCGGGCGTGTTCAACCAGATCAGCACCGTGTCCAGCACCGTGGACGCACTGTCTGCCGAGGAACGCGAGCGCATCCTGCTCCAGGCGCGCTCCTTTAACGAGCAGCTGGCGGGCGAGGCCACCGAACTTCCCGCCGACCAGATCGAGCCCTACGCTCAGCAGCTCATCTTTGACCGCGACCCCATGATGAGCTGGGTCGAGATCCCCTCCATCGACGTGAGCATGCCCATCTACCACGGTACGAGCGAAGAAGTCCTTATGGCGGGCGTCGGCCACCTGGAGGGCACGAGCCTACCGGTGGGCGGCACCTCGACGCATTGCGTGCTCACCGCGCACTCGGGCATGCGCAACCTGAGCATGTTCGACGACATCCACTCGCTGGAGCCCGGCGACCTGGTGCTGCTGCACACCATGAACAAGACGCTCGCCTACAAGATGGTGGACTCCGAGGTGGTGCTGCCCGAGGAGATGGAGTCACTGACCATCGAGCCCGGCGCCGACAAGGTGACGCTCGTCACCTGCACGCCCTACGGCGTGAACGACCATCGCCTGCTGGTGCATTGCGTGCGTACCAAGTACAACAAGAAGGACGTCGACAAGCAAAAGTCGCTGGCCGGCCGCCACTGGGGCAAGCGTGAGTTTGCCGTGCTCATCGTGGTCGTGGCCATTGTGCTGTTGCTGCTGGACATCGTGATCCACGCGGTCCGCAAGCGCCGCAAGGCCAAGGCCTCGTCATAAGACATTCTCCAGAACCACCACAATGGAGACAGGCTCCTTTGTGGTGGTCGGGGCTTCCAAACCATCACAACATTCGATGAAAATCTCGATTTTGGCGAAAAGCGTCGAATGTTGTGATGCTTTTCGTTTCGGGCGGGACGGTTTTCGTTGTGGTCGAGACGGTCTTCGCTGCGGGCAAGACGGTTTTCGCTATGGACGGTGCGGTTTCGCTGCAGAACCGCCGGCCCGCCGCCTGTCAGCCCGCCGCCCTCGTTACGTTTTCGCTGCATTTGGGTAAAGCACCTGCTCCAAGCGGCGTTGCCTTGTATACTAGAGCGGTTTAACTGTTATGCGGAAGGGAGCGCCTATGGCACTCAGCGAGAAAGACGTGCGCGGCATCGCCGAGTACGCAAAGATCGCACTGACCGATGACGAGCTCGCCCAGATGACGTCCTACATGAACGATGCCGTCCAGATGCTCGAGCCCGTCTTGCAATATGACTTGCCCGACATGGAGCCCACGTTCCATCCCATCGGAAGCCTGTCCAACGTGATGGGCGATGACCTGCGCGAGCCCGAGCGCGATCTGCCGCTCGACGTCGCGCTGGAAAACGCCGGCAGCGCGCGCGACCGCTACTTCCGCGTGCCGTCCATTTTGGGAGAGGGGGAGAGCGAGTAATGGCGCAGAGCTTCGATTCCCTTACCGCCGCCCAGATTGCCGCGGGCGTTGCCGCCGGCGACTTTAGCGCTACCGAGGTGGCCCAGGCCTCCCTTGCCGCCATCGAGGCGCGCGAGGGCGGGGTCCAGGCATTCCTGCAGGTGGTGCCCGAGCTTGCGCTCGAGGCCGCTGCGCGCGTGGATGCCGACCGTGCCGCAGGCAAGCCGCTGCCCCCGCTCGCGGGCGTGCCGCTGGCCATCAAGGACAACATGAACCTCGTGGGCACGCGCACCACCTGCGCTTCCCACATGCTCGAGGACTACCAGAGCGTCTACACCGCCACCTGCGTCCAGCGCATGCTCGATGCCGGCTGCCTGCCCATGGGCAAGGCCAACATGGACGAGTTTGCCTTTGGCAGCTCTACCGAGAGCTCGGCTTTCCACCGCACCAACAACCCTTGGGATACTGAGCGCGTGCCCGGCGGCTCCTCGGGTGGCTCCGCTGCAGCTGTCGCCGCGGGCGAGGTCGCGCTCTCGCTGGGCTCGGACACCGGCGGCTCCATTCGCCAGCCGGCGTCGCTGTGCGGCGTGGTGGGCTTTAAGCCCACGTATGGCGCCGTGAGCCGTTATGGCGTGGTTGCCTTTGGCTCGTCGCTCGACCAGGTGGGACCCTTTGGCCGCACGGTCGAGGATGTCGCGCTGGCTATGAACGCGCTTACCGGTGCGGGCCACGATCCGTACGACTGCACCAGCCAGGATTGCGCCGTCGACTTTACCGAGCATCTCAACGACAGCATCGAGGGCAAGCGCGTGGGCATCATCCCTGCGTTTATGGAGGCCGAGGGCTTGACGCCCGAGGTCAAGGCCGCTGTTCAGCGCGCCGCCCAGGAGCTGCAGAACCAGGGCGCCGAGCTGGTCGAGGTCGACCTGCCGCATCTGGACGCCGCCATCGCCGCCTACTACGTCATCGGCCCGGCCGAGGCGTTCTCCAACCTGGCCCGCTTTGACGGCATTCGCTACGGCTACCAGGAGGAGGGCTGCGCCAACCTGTCCGACCAGAGCTCGCTCTCGCGCGCCCACGGCTTTGGCGCCGAGGCCAAGCGCCGTCAGATGCTCGGCGCCTACCTGCTGAGCTCGGGCGTGTACGACAAGTACTACTACGCCGCGCAAAAGGCCCGCACGCTCATCACGCAGGACTACGACGCCGCGTATGCCAAGGTGGACACCATTCTCATGCCCGCCTCGCCGCGCACGGCCTTTAAGTTTGGCGAGATCAGCGACCCCACGCAGATGTACCTCTCCGACTTATACACCATCTCGCTCAACATTTGCGGCAACGGTGGCATCTCGGTGCCGCTGGGCCTGGGCGAGGACAGCAAGCTGCCCGTTTCTGCCCAGCTGGTTGGTCCGGCGTTTAAGGACCGTCAGCTGCTCACGTTTGCCCGCGCCCTGGAGCGCGGCTTTGCCGATGCCGCCACGGGTGCGCCCGCGCTTTCCGTCGCGCCCGATTTTGCCGGGAAGGGAGGCGAGCTGTAATGAAGGAGCTTTCCGAGGTCCTGCAGGATTGGGAGGCCGTGATCGGCCTGGAGATCCATACCGAGCTCACCGCACTCGATACCAAGATGTTCTGCAACTGCAAGCTCAGCCACGATGACGAGCCCAACGCCAACGTGTGCCCGGTGTGCCTGGGCCTGCCCGGCGCCCTACCGGTGCCCAACAAGCGTGCTATCGAGAGCATCGTCAAGGCGGGTCTGGCCACCAACTGCGAGATTCAGCGCCACTCGATGTTCTACCGCAAGCACTACTTCTATCCCGATATGGCCAAGAACTTCCAGACCACACAGGGCCCGGTCGCCTTTGCCATGTACGGTCACCTGGACCTGGACGTGACCGGTCGCGGTGCCGCCGAGCGCCCCGATTGCGCGTTTGGCGAGGCCGAGGCCCAGAGCCTGGCGAGCGCCTCGGCCAACGCCGAGGGCCTGTCCACGTCCATGACGTCGACCATGCGCGAGGGCAACCAGCGCGCCGGCCACCTGGCCAGCTATGACGCGTCCAACCTGCAGATGCCCGAGCGCCGCGAGGACGGTTCCTACACGGTGCCCATCCGCATCCTGCGCATCCACATGGAGGAGGACGCCGCCAAGATGGTGCACGTGGGCGGTGCCGAGGGCCGCATTACCGCCGCGGCCGAGTCGCTCGTCGACTACAACCGCTGCGGCACGCCTTTGATTGAGCTCGTGACTGAGCCCGACTTGCGTACGCCCGAGGAGGCCCGCCTGTTTATGGAGAAGCTCCGCCGCATCTTTGTGACGCTGGGCATTTCGGACTGCTCCATGGAGAAGGGTTCCATGCGCTGCGACGGCAACGTGTCGCTGCGTCGCCGCGGCGAGACCAAGCTGGGCACCAAGACCGAGCTCAAGAACCTCAACTCGTTTAAGAGCCTGCATGACGGCCTTGCCTACGAGATCTGCCGCCAGGCCGAGGTACTCGAGGAGGGCGGCATCATCTATCAGGAGACCCGCCACTGGGAGCCCAGCCGCAAGCGCACCGTAGTCATGCGTGTGAAGGAGACGGCCGACGACTATCGCCTGTTCCCCGATCCCGACCTGGCGCCGTTCGATCTGGACGACGAGTTCATCGACCGCTGCCGTGGCGAGATTCCCGAGCTGCCCGATGCCAAGCGCGCCCGTTTTGAGGCCGATTTTGGCATTAAGGCGGCCGATGCCGAGCAGATTGCCGGCGACCCCGAGTTTGCCGAGTTCTTTGAGGCTGCCGCTGCCGGTATGGCTGGCAAGGAAGCCCAGACGGTTGCAAACTTGCTGGTCAACGAGATGATCGCCTATCTTAAGGGCGCCGGCGTGTCGCTCGCTGAGTCCGGCATCGCGCCGGCTCAGGTGGCAGCGCTGGCCAAGCTGCTGGCGACCGATGCTATCAGCTCCAACCAGGCGCACGAGGTCTTTGAGGCCATGGCCCAGACTGGCGACGACCCCAACAAGATCGTCGACGAGCGCGGCATGCGTCAGGTAAGCGATGCCGGCGCGCTGCAACCGATCGTTGACGAGGTGCTGGCTAACTGTGCCGATCAGGCGCAGCAGTATCGTGACGGCAACCAGAAGGTCATCGGCTTTTTGGTGGGCCAGTGCATGAAGGCGAGCCGCGGCAAGGGCAACCCGAAACTCTTCAACGAGTTGCTGAGAACGTCGCTCTCGTAAGCTGGAACCCGGGAGCCCCGGCAGGGCGGGTGCTTCCTCAAAATTTCGAACAGTCCTGCGCAAGACGAAGGCCACATTAAGTGGCCTTCTTTGCGTGCGGAACTCATTTTGAGCAAGTACCCGCCCTGCCGGGGCTCCCGGGTTCCGTGACGACTCGGCCGTTCGGGTCAGGTGGGCTGATAGGAAAGATGGTGACGGAGGCGCAAAATGCGCCTCCGCCTTTTGAATGTGATGAAAGTGTGGCGAAATGAGCTTAAAACTTCCGTAAATGTGATAAATGTCACGTTTTACCTAGGGTAAAATGTGATAAATATCACGTTTACGGAAGTTTCTTTGCGGGAGGTTCGGTCATGCAGCGAGATATCATTGCCAAGCTTAACGCTTGGAAAGCGTCAGAATATCGTAAGCCGCTTATCCTTAAGGGGGCGCGCCAGGTTGGAAAGACGTGGGCGCTTAAGGAGTTCGGCCGAACCTCGTACCTCAATTATGTGTATCTGACGCTCGAGGAGCCGTCACCTGGGGTACAGAGCGAGTACGCTCAGTTTTTCGAAGGTACGCGCGATCCTCGACGGATCATCTCAAATCTTTCCCTGGCACTTGGACAGCCTATCGATCCCGGCGAGACGCTGCTTATTATTGATGAGATCCAGGATTGTCCTTCTGCAGTCGGCGCCCTTAAATACTTCTGTGACGAGGCCCCCGAGTATCACGTCGCATGCGCAGGGTCTTTGTTGGGCGTTCGCTTGTCCCGTGAGACCAGCGCTTTTCCGGTGGGAAAGGTCGAGTTCATGGAGATGCGCCCCATGAGCTTTTCCGAGTTTCTGAAAGCCGAGGGCGCTGCAAACTACGACGAATACCTTGGCGGCCTGGATCAGATCGAGACAGTGCCCGATTTCTTCCATGTCCGTCTCGTCGAGCATCTTCGTCGTTATTTTGCATGCGGCGGCATGCCAGAGGCTCTTGGCCGGTGGGTGGAGACGGGCGATATCGTTCAGGTCGATAAGGTGTTGTCTGATCTCTTGGATTCCTACGAGCGCGATTTTGCCAAGCATGGTGGCCGTGCACAGTTCGCCAAGCTTTCACAAATATGGAACTCGATTCCAGCTCAGTTGGCGCGCGAGAACAAAAAGTTCGTTTGGGGTGCGGTGCGCGAGGGGGCTCGTGCTCGAGAATACGAGGATGCTCTGGAATGGCTTGCCGATGCTGGGCTCATCACGGCGGTTCGCCTTAATGCTGCCGGTGGTGTGCCGCTCTCTGCGTACGATGACCTCAAGGCATTTAAAGTCTACTGTCTTGATGTCGGCTTGCTGCGCCGCATGGCAAGGCTGGATGCGTCCGCTTTTGCCATCTCGGATGCGCTATTTTCGGAGTTCAAAGGTTCGTTCGCCGAGAACTATGTGCTTCAGGCATTACTTTCACAGTTAGATGCTGCTCCGCGTTATTGGACAAACGAGAAGCCGAAGCACGAAGTCGATTTTTTGATTCAAGTCGGAAACGAAATCGTTCCCGTCGAGGTCAAATCGGGAGAGGTCGTTCATTCCAAGAGCCTTAAGTACTATGCCGACAAGCATGCGGAGACGACTCCATTGAGGGTCCGCTACTCACTTAAGAACCTAAAGCTCGACGACGGGGTGCTCAACATTCCGTTGTATTTGGCTGATCGATCTGTCCCTCTTATCAAAAAGGCGCTTGATTGTGCGCATCTTGACGTTTAGATCCTGGGTGAGCTGACGGGCGGCGGCTAATTAATCGCTCCGTTACGGCCAGGGAGCTTGGGCCTTAGCGATGCTTGCTTCGCCAAGCCGTGGGTGTCATGCCGGTGTATTGTTTGAAGGCTTGGGCGAAGGCGGCCTGCTGAGGGTAGCCTAGACGCTCTGCCACCTGCGCTATCGTAAGCGAGCTATCGGCCAAAAGGTCCTGTGCTCGCTCCATGCGGCGTCTGCGAATGTAGGCGCCCAGGGACTCGCCGGTTTGGGCCTTAAAGGTGGCGCATAGTTTGGAGCGGCTTGTGTAGAGCCTCTCGGCCACCTCGTTGATACCCACACGTCTGCCTTTGTCGAGCGCGCGCTCAATCATTGCCGTTGCTTCTTCGGCAATGGTTATGCTGACGCGTGTGCCTGCCGCCTGCCGCGCCTGCTTGTGGGCCGCGCGCGAACAGGCGAGCTCCGCGACCATGGTCTCCACGATGCCTTGCATATAGACGTGTCCGCCTACGGTGCGGGCGCGTTCCTCGTTTATCCGGCGCAGCGTGTGGCAGATGGCAGACGTCGCTTCCTCGTGCCACGGCTCGGCAAACGCCTCAAAGATTCCCGCGAACTCGGTGGGATAGCGGTGCTCCAGTTCGTCAAAATATCCAGGCAAAAAGAGCACCGAGCGCGAGTGATAGAGCTCCCCCGCAAACAGCGGGCTTAATTCCTCACCACAGCTATCTTGGATAAAGCTGCAAACGGCATTGTTTGGCCACGGTCCATGCAACGGTTTAAGGTTCGCGGGCGTTATGCCAGCCTCGGGCATGCATGTAAGTGTGGGCGCGCTGACCTCGCTCACGCAGGCGTATGGCTCGGGAGTGTATTCGGCTAGGTACATGTTGCGCGTCGGGGTTATGAAATGCTCCATGACGATGCAGGTGGGGGAGAGGGGCATGATCCATGCGCGGCCGTGCGCCCGGTCGTTTGCCACCTCGCCGGTAAAGACGGCGCCCTTGCCGGTAAGCTCCAGGCCAAACTGCTCAAACTGCGGAGCGTAGAGCTCGGTTATATCGGTCGCTGACCGCCGTATTTGCAAAAGCGTCCCTTTCCTTTGCAGAAACGTCCACGCCTGGCTTGATTGTGAGCCATGGCTAACACGTCAATGATAAGTTCATTACGGTTAACTCTCAAGCCGTTAGAAAGGAATCTCATGGCAAAGGAATCAAAGAGGGAAGGTGGAGGCATCGGCGAGCTGCTTGCATATGCCGGTGACCGCAAATTCCTAACGTATTTGGGCATGGCACTCTCGGCGCTCTCGCAGCTGCTGAGCTTTGGCCCGTACGTGTGCATTTGGCTTGTCGCGCGCGATCTGATCGCCGTGGCACCTAACTGGAGCGAAGCCACCGATATCGCGATGTATGGCTGGTGGGCCGTTGGTTTTGCCCTGGCAAGCATCGTAGCTTATTTCGTGGGGCTCATGTGCACGCATCTGTCCGCGTTTCGCTGCGCGTCCAATATCCGCAAGACTACGAGCGAGCACCTGCTTAAGCTGCCGCTTGGCTACTTCGACTCGCATGCCACCGGTGAGCTGCGTCGTGTTGTAGACGGATGCGCCGCCTCCACCGAGACTTTGCTCGCACACATGCTGCCCGATATCGCCGGCGCCACCGCCATGGTCGCAGGCCTGCTCGTGCTGCTTTTCGCCCTCGATTGGCGTTTGGGCGTGGCATGCCTTATCTCGGTCGTCGTTTCGCTTGGCGCCATGGCCACCATGATGAGCGGCAAAGGCGCCGAGTTCATGAAGGCCTACATGGAAGCGCTGGTCAAGATGAACAAGACTGGCACCGAATACGTACGCGGCATCCCCGTGGTCAAGGTGTTTCAGCAGACGGTCTACTCCTTCAAGGCCTTCCACGATGCGATCGCCGAATACGCCGACATGGCACAAAACTATGCGGGCACGTTCTGTCGAGGTCCGCAGGTACTCAACCTTACCGCGCTCAATGGTCTTGTGGCATTCCTGTTGCCCGTGGCGTTGCTGTTGGCGCCGGGCGAGACGGACTTCGCGCATTTTATGGCCAACTTCACGTTTTACGCGATATTTTCGGCCGTGGTGCCGACGGCCATGACCAAGCTCATGTTTGTGGGCGAAGCGTCTCAGATGAGCGCCGATTCGCTGGCTCGTATTCGAAGCGTCATGGATTCCAAGCAGCTCTCCGTGCCCGCTCAGCCTAAGCGTCCTGTTGGCAGCGATGTGCGCTTTGAGGACGTGAGCTTTACGTACGAGGGTGCCGAAGCACCTGCTGTCAGCCATGCGAGTTTCAGCGTTCCCGCTGGTAGCACCCTCGCCCTGGTGGGTCCTTCGGGTGGCGGTAAGTCAACCTGCGCAAGCCTGATCCCGCGTTTTTGGGATGTTTCCTCGGGTCGAGTGCTCGTAGGTGGTGTGGACGTTCGCGATATGGATCCACACGAGCTTATGGACCAGGTCGCCTTCGTGTTCCAGACCAACCAGCTGTTCCGGCAAACACTTGCCGATAACGTGCGCGCCTCCAAGCCTACGGCCACTGACGACGAAGTGCGTGCGGCCCTCTCCACAGCTCAGTGCGACGACATTGTGGCCAAGCTCCCACAGGGCATCAATACCATGCTCGGCGCCGGCGGGGCATATCTTTCGGGCGGCGAGGTCCAGCGCGTGGCACTCGCCCGCGCGATCCTTAAAGACGCGCCTATCGTGGTGCTCGATGAGGCCACGGCGTTTGCCGATCCCGAGAACGAGGCGCTCATCCAGCGCGCCTTTAGCAAGCTGGCGGCGGGTCGCACGGTCATTATGATTGCGCACCGACTCTCGACTGTAGTGGGCGCAGACCAAATCGTGGTGCTCAACCAGGGCAGCGTGCAGGAGTCGGGTACCCATGCCGAGCTGCTGTCCCAAGAGGGTCTGTATGCCAAGATGTGGGCCGAATACGAACAGGCCGCGAGCTGGAAGATCACTGCAGCGACCGCGGATGCCGCCGTCACGAAGGGAGGCGAGGCCTAAATGTTCGCCTCATTCCAAAAGAAGTATTTCCTATCCGATAAAGGCGTCGCCGGCGTAAAACGTGGCATTTTCTGGACCACGCTCACCAATCTCATTACCATGGCTGGCATGGGCTTTTTATTCCTGGTCATGGCCGGCTTTGTCGGGCATCTCGCCAGCGGGGCTGACCTGCCGGATGCCCTGCCGATCGTGGGCGGCCTCCTGGTCTTTTTCGTGTTGCTCTTTGCCTCTAACTGGCAGCAGTATTACTACACCTACTGCATCTTTTACGAGGAGTGCGGCAAGCAGCGTATGGAGATTGCCGAGCGCTTGCGCAAACTGCCGCTGTCGTTTTTTGGTCGTCGTGATCTGGCCGATTTAACCGAGACCATCATGGGTGACGTCCAGGCCATGGAGCACGCCTACAGCCACGTGCTGGGAGAGCTTTGGGGCGCCATCATCGCAAGCGCCATTGTGTTCGTGGCGTCGCTGTTCTTTTGCTGGCAGCTGGCGATCGCGGCGTTTTGGAGCGTTCCCGCGGCCTTTGCCGTGCTGTATCTAACACGCGGCCCCATGACTCCGGTGTTCGATCGCGTGCGTGCCGAGAAGGTCAAGGTTACCGAGGCAATTCAAGAGACGCTCGACTGCGTTCGCGAGATCCGCGCCACCAACCAGGAGGCCCATTATCTTGAGGGACTCAACGTTGTGTTCGATGCCGAGGAGCGTGAGACCACCAAGGGCGAGCTCGCTAACGGGCTTTTGGTTAACTCCGCCTTTGCTATCCTGCGTCTGGGCATTGCCACCACGCTGGTCACGGGTGCCGCGATGGTCGCCTCCGGGCAGGTCGACTTTTTGGTGCTGTTTGCCTTCCTGCTTATGGTGAGCCGTATCTATGCGCCCTTTGACCAGGCGTTAATGTTAATGTCCGAGCTGTTTGCCGCCGAGTCGTCTGCCAAGCGCATGCGTTCCATCATGGAAGAGCCTGTGGCGCGGGGCAGCGAGAAATTTGAGCCCGTGGGCCATGATGTGGTGTTCGATCACGTGGCATTTGGCTATGGTGCGGGCGAGGACGGACGCGCCGGCGAGAAAGTTCTTACCGATGTGAGCTTTACCGCCAAGGAAGGCAAGGTCACGGCACTGGTCGGTCCTTCGGGTTCCGGTAAGTCAACGGTGAGCCGCCTGGCCGCGCGCTTTTGGGATGCCGCCGAAGGCACGGTCACCGTGGGTGGCGTGGATGTAGCGAGCGTTGATCCCGAGGTGCTGCTGCGCGACTACGCCATTGTGTTCCAAGACGTGTTGCTCTTTGACGACACGGTGATGGGAAACATCCGTCTCGGGCGTCGTGATGCCACCGATGAGGAAGTGCTTGCGGCTGCTCGTGCTGCCAACTGCGACGAGTTCGTGAACCGCATGCCGCAGGGCTATGACACCATGATCGGAGAGAACGGCTCCAAACTCTCCGGTGGCGAGCGCCAGCGCATCTCTATCGCCCGCGCGCTGCTCAAAGACGCGCCCATCGTGCTGTTGGACGAGGCGACGGCGAGCTTGGATGTGGAGAACGAGACCGTGGTACAGCAGGCGCTCTCCCGTCTGCTTGCAAGCAAGACGGTTATCGTGATTGCCCACCGTATGCGTACGGTGGAAAATGCCGACAAAATCGTTGTACTCAAGGATGGCGTGGTTGCCGAGCAGGGCACTCCGGCGCAGCTTAAGGCGGCAGGCGGAGAATTTGCCCGCATGGTCGCACTGCAAAAGGAAGCGGCTGCCTGGCAGCTGTAGGAAAGGGGACCAAGATTTCCAAAGGTTAACTTTGGTTGACCATAATAGTTCGACTAAACTAGTCTCAAAAGCGTGCTCGAGCAAACTAATGAACTCGGGTGCTAAGGCACCATGCCGCGCTTGTGCGGCAAAAGGGAGAAGCAACATGAAGAAGTCGACTTTTAACACCCTGCTTGTCGGTGGCGGTTTTCTGCTTGGTACGGCCGGCATCAAGCTGCTTACCAGCGCTCCGGTAAAGAATGCCTGCGTGCAGGGTATCGCGTGCGGCATGCGCATCAAGAACGGCTACCAGGACATGGTCGAGCAGGCCAAGGCTCATGTCGACGACATGGTTGCCGAGGCTGCTTACATCACCCAGAGCGAGGCCGCTGCTGACGAGGCAGCCGAGTAACGCTCTCAGGCACAAATTATGAGATTCTCGATTATTAGCGAGATCCCTGGCAGGACCCGTCTTCAATTGGCGGGTCCTGTGCCAGAGAGCGATCTCGACGCACTTCTTAAGCTCAGCGGCGATATCGACGGCGTGCACAAGGTGCGCGTTTATGGCCGTATTGGCCAGATGGCGCTGGAGTACGACGAGCCGCGCCGTGCGAGCGTGCTCGACGCCCTGGGCGCACTCGATGCTCAAGCTATCGCCGATGCCAAGTCGGGCTATGTGATGCAACTCGAGCCGCGCAAGCACAAACTCGTTATGGACCTGGCGACACTCGTCGGCGCCCATTACGCACGTCGCTGGTTCTTGCCGACGCCTCTGCGTGCGGTGTTTGTCGTGGCCGGTTACATGGCATTTTTGCGCGCTGCCCTTCATGAGCTGGCACAGCCGCGCCTGACCGTTCCTGTGCTCGACGCTTCGGCCATCGGCATTTCGTTCGTCAAGCGTGATGTCGATACCGCGGGCCAGACGATGTTCCTGCTCAACGTGGGCGAGCTGCTCGAGGACTACACCCGCGCCATGAGCGAAAACGAGCTCATCAACTCGCTGCTCGATGTGCCCGACAAGGCGCAAAAGGTCGTCGGCGACACCGAGGTGAGCGTTGCTGCGACCGAGCTCGAGCCCGGCGATCTGGTCGCCGTACGCACCGGCATGTCCATCTGCATTGACGGTGTGGTCGAACAGGGGAGCGCCATGGTCAACCAGGCGACCCTGACCGGCGAGCCGCTTGCCGTCGAGCGCAGCGCAGGCGACGACGTGTTCGCCGGAACTGTCGTGGAAGACGGCAGCATCTTGGTGCGCGTGCGCGCCAACACGGCGCAGACCAAGCTGCGCTCGATCGTCTCGCTCGTGCAGACCGCCGACTCACTCAAGTCCGAGGGCCAGTCGCATATGGAGGACCTTGCCAACAAGATCGTCCCGTGGAACTTCCTGCTCGCGGGCTTGGTTGCGCTCACCACGCGCAGCCTTATCAAGACCTCGGCGGCGCTGATGGTCGACTACTCGTGCGCACTCAAGCTCACGGGTTCCGTCGCCGTCATGACCGCTATGAGCGATGCTGCCAAGATGGGCGTCATGGTCAAGGGCGCGAAGTACTTTGAGTCGTTCGCCAAGGCCGACACCATTGTGTTTGATAAGACCGGCACGCTCACCGAGGCGCAGCCGCGTCTTGCCTGCGTACTCACCACCGATGGCTGGAGCGAGGACGAGATCCTGCGCCTTTCCGCTTGCTTGGAGGAGCATTTCCCGCATCCGGTGGCGCGTGCCGTGGTCAACGCTGCTCACGAGCGTGGGCTCGAGCACCGCGAGCGTCACGCTGCAGTCGAGTATATTGTGGCGCACGGCATCGCTTCGTCCATTGAAGGGCGTCGCGCCATCATCGGTTCCGCGCACTTTGTATTTGAGGATGAGAGCGCGCAGCTCGAGTCCGACATTAAGGAGCAAATCGAGTCCCAGATGCAGGGCCTGTCGCCGCTGTATCTGGCGGTCGATGGCACCGTTGTGGGCGTGCTCGGTATCGAGGACCCGCTCAAGGCCGGGGTCCGCGAGGCCATCGCCGACTTGCACGCGTTGGGCGTTAAGCACGTGGTCATGCTCACGGGCGACTCGGAGCGCACAGCCGAGCGCATTGCTCGCGAGGCAGGTGTCGACGAGTTTAAGGCCGAGCTGCTGCCCGAGGACAAGTACGCGTATGTCGAGCACATTAAGGGCGAGGGGCGCCACGTTGCCATGGTGGGCGACGGCGTCAACGATTCGCCGGCGCTCGGTTTGGCCGACGTGGGGCTGGCAATGGGCGGTGGAAGCGACATCGCCAAGGAGGTCGCCGATATCATCCTGACCGATACGGATCTCGCCGCGATCGTGCGCCTGCGCCGCATGAGTCAGGGGCTTATCGACCGTCTGACGAGTTCGTATTCCAAGGTGATGCTCACCAACTCGGCGCTGTTGGCATTGGGTATTACCGGTATGATTACTCCGCAGGCGTCGTCGCTGCTGCACAACGGCTCAACGATCGCCTACAGCCTGGGCAACGCGAAAGCTTACTTGCACTAGCGGGCGTGTTCGCCAACGTTATCTGGCCTGCATCCGAATGGTATTGCCACTATCCGGATGCAGGCCTTTTGTGTTTGACCGCCTGCTAGCTTCTCTATGTATTACAAAAGCGCGGCCTTGATGGCGGGACTTTCGGCGAGCTTCTCGGCAGCCTTTTCGTCGGAATCGTTCAGTGCTGCCAGGCTGCGGTAGACCCACTCATTGACCTGGGTGTTCTTGACGCCTGCGGTCTGCATAAGGGCGCCTACCTCGCGGATTGCTGCGAGCAGATCGGCTTTGGGACCCGCGAGCTCGACCTCGATGCCGTGGTAGGCGGACACACCGCGGTTCTCACTCACATGGTCGATAAAGCCCTCGACGGTCTCAAGCTGCTGGGCGAGAGCTGCATTATCGTCGGCGTCCAGCGCGACGAGTGCGTTCGATACCGTGAGGGCGGGATGTTCGCAGGGGACAAAGCCTTCGATGACATCCATAGCTTCGGTAATGGTTGAGCCCAGGCCTGCGAGGGCATTGACGAGTTGCTGTTTGGTATCCATAACGGTCCTTTCGACGTGTCAATTTTGCTTGGCGAAAATATACGTGACGCGATCGGTAGCAAAAGTGCGAAGTGCGGCGCACATTGGGGTCTTCACAGCTCGTGCATAGAACAGCTGTCTGCCTTTAGAACGTGGTAAGATAGCTATCCACGAGCGGGGTTCACCCCGCGTGTTCCTTGAAAAGTCGACGGTTATCGGGTGTTTGCAGGCCCGATGCCATCCAGACTTTCCCGACATTCGGGGGCGACTGGTTTCGACACGATAGCTCTGAGAGAGGAAGCAAGCCGAGGTCTCCTCGCCTCGTTAAACAGGGGTACCGTCAAATTGAATTGACAACAACTCTTCTTTTGAGCCTATGGCTCTCGCTGCTTAGTTTATAGCGGCGCGTCAACCCGGTGATTTCCCCGACACCGGCGCGACGTCATTTTAGGGGAATGCT
>SKEY01002450.1_pt1 | contig 19278 bp, 17 predicted proteins | sample 4843871 | NCBI WGS metagenome assembly SKEY01 (sample SAMN11008797, study PRJNA524170) | human gut metagenome | biome: Human fecal sample; material: Feces; isolation source: fecal sample from pouch patient p36 | host: Homo sapiens | place: Israel: Tel-Aviv | collected 2016-12-04 | reverse complement strand
AATATATGATTATCCACAAAACTTTTTCAATAGAGAATTAAGTTGGTTAGAATTTAATAAAAGAGTATTAGATGAAGCTCACAATGAAGAAAATCCATTACTAGAAAGGGTAAAGTTTTTATCAATCTTTAATTCAAATTTAGATGAATTTTTTATGGTTAGAGTAGCTTCACTGTTAAGAAAATATAAACAAGGTATTAAAACTGTTGATATGGCTGGAATGACACCAAAAACACAGTTAGATAAAATAATAAAAAAAGTTAGATTTTTACTAGAAGAACAGTATAAGTGTTATAATGAACTTACAAGATTATTATCATTAAAAAATATAAAAGTTCATAAGTATAAAAATTTGTGTGATAAATCAAAACGTTATATAGATGATTATTATGAAAGAGAAATATACCCAGTTTTAACACCTATGGTAATAGATTCAGCACGTCCTTTTCCGTTATTGTTGAACAAAACTTTGAATATAGCTGCATTGTTAAAAACACAAAATAGTAATGCACATATATTTGGTACAATACAAGTTCCATCAGTTTTAAGCAGATTAATAAAAATACCAACTGATGAAGATAGGGTCGACTTTGTATTATTAGAAGATGTAATAAAATCAAAATTATATAAATTATTTAGCAATCATGAGGTTTTATATAGTTGTTCTTATAGAATAACAAAAGATGCAGATTTAGAAGTTGATGAAGAAGACACAATCGATTTATTGGAAACTATGGAGGAATCTTTAAAACAAAGAAAATGGGGAGATGCTGTAAGACTAGAAATAGAAACAGGACCTAATAACGAATATTTCAACAAAATATTAAATATAATAGTCGATGAAATAGAGATAGATGAACAGTACATATTTAAAACAAATGGGGTAATAGATTTTACATTTTTAAATAAATTAGGTTCTTTAAATGGATTCGATGATTTAAAATATGAAAAAGTAAAAGTAGATAATATAAAAATACCTCACAGAACAGATATTTTTGGATATATAAAAGAAAAAGATATATTTGTTCACCATCCTTATGAATCTTTTGATATTATAGTAGATATGATAAAAAAAGCTGCAGAAGACCCAAATGTCTTGGCAATTAAACAAACACTATATAGAGTTAGTGGCAATTCTCCAATAATAGAAGCATTGACTAAAGCTGCTGAAAAAGGAAAGCAAGTAACAGTATTAGTTGAATTAAAAGCTAGATTTGATGAAGAAAATAATATAACTTGGGCTAAAAAGCTTGAAAAAGCAGGATGTCATGTCATTTATGGTGTGATAGGACTAAAAACACATTGTAAAATATTATTAATTGTCAGAAAAGAAAAAGACAAGATAAAAAGATATGTCCACTTTGGAACAGGAAACTATAATGATGTAACAGCAAAATTCTATACAGATATGGGCATACTTACAGCCGATGAAACCTTTGGCGCAGATGCATCGATATTATTTAATATGTTGTCTGGATATGCAGCACCAAATGATATGAAAAAGATAACTATAGCTCCATACGGTTTTAGAAATAAGTTTGAAGAGATGATAAGAAGAGAAACACAAAATGCGAAACAAGGTAAAAAAGCAAAGATAATAGCAAAGATGAATTCCCTTTTGGATAAAAGCATAACAACAGAACTTTATGCAGCATCTCAAGCAGGAGTAGAGATAGAATTAATAGTTAGAGGTATATGTTGTTTAAAACCAGGAATAAAAGGATTAAGCGAAAATATAAAAGTTAGAAGCATTGTAGGTAGATATCTTGAACATAGTAGAATATACTATTTTTATAACGATGGAAAAGAAGAAATATATATATCAAGTGGGGATTGGATGTATAGAAATTTAAATAAAAGAGTTGAAACTATGGGAATAGTAGAAGATAGTGACATTCAACAAGAAATAAAAGAAATATTAGATTTATATTTGAAAGATAATGTAAAGGCAAAGATATTACAAAGCGATGGTTCTTATAAACTTAATAATATAAAAGAAAATGAAAAAAGAGTTAACGCTCAAGAGGAGTTAGTTAAGTTTACTCATAATAAAAATAAAAATTTAGAAAAAGAGTTTAGCCAAACAATTATAATTCCAATGGTAAAATAGGAGGGCTTTATGAAGAAAATATTAATTATAGATGATGAGATACATATAGTAGAATTGTTAAAATTCAATCTCGAAAATAATGGATATAAAGTAGATTATTCATATGATGGATTTGATGGATATTTGAAGACAAAAGAATTCCAACCAGATTTAATTCTTTTAGATTGGATGCTTCCAAATATAAGTGGGATAGATTTATTAAAGAAAATAAGATCTGATGAAACTTTAGAGCAAATTCCGGTAATAATGTTAACTGCAAAAAATATGGAGGAAGACAAATTAGAGGGATTAGAAGATGGGGCAGATGACTACATAACAAAGCCATTTAGTGTAAAGGAAGTTTTGGCGAGAATAACATCAGTACTTAGAAGATACAAATACACTTCAAATGAAAAGATTGAAGTATTAAAAGCTGATGATATACAAGTAAATGTAAATAAACATATAGTAACTAAAAATGGGCAAGAAATAGAACTTACATTAAAAGAATTCCAAATATTAAAATTATTAATTGAAAATAAAGGCAATGTCTTAACTAGAACATTTTTATTAGATAAAATTTGGGGCTATGATTATTACGGAGAAACTAGAACACTAGATGTTCATATAAGACATTTAAGAAAAAAAATCGGCGATAATGACAGTAAATTAATAGAAACTGTAAGAGGCGTGGGATACAAAATAAAATAAGTAATATAAAGTGAGTATAATAAAATAAAATTAAATAATTTTGAGGTGAAAAAAATGCAAGAGGCACAGTTTTTGAATGGCTTGTATATTTTTATAATATTAATTTTATCGATTGCAACTATAATTTTAGTTAAATATAGTATTAGCTTAAGGTCGTATTTGAAAGAATTTATGAAAGTTTCGAAAGATATAAGTAATAAACAGTTTGACAGTAGAGTTAAAGGACAAATGTCAGGAGAAATAGGAGTATTTGCGAATAATTTTAATTCTATGATAGACACAATAAATATTACTATAAAAGATATTACAGATAAGAATATGCAGTTAAAATCAATTATGCAGAGTGTGTCTCATGGGATTTTAGCAATTGATACAAAAGGAAAAATTCTTCTTATTAATGATTTGGCTAAAATAATGGTTGATGGAAATCAAAAGCTTATACCAGAAGGCAAGAATATAAGACAATTTATACAAAATCAAATTGTTTTAGATAGCATTATATATAATATGTCTGGTGAAAATAGCACAGTTATTCAAAAAAATATAAGTAAAGACACTATTTATAAAATAAAGATAGATCCAGTTCATTTTGAAGATACAGATGCAGTAATAGGATTTATTATAAATATTGAAAATGTTACAGAATATGTAAAATTAGAAAATATGAGAAAAGAGTTTGTGGCAAATGTCAGCCATGAATTAAAGACACCAATTACATCTATAAAGGGTTTTGTAGAAACTTTAAAGATGACGGATAATTTAGATGATGATACTAAAAATAGGTTTTTAACTATAATAGAAAATGAAGCAACTAGATTAACTAGATTAATAGATGATATCTTACTGTTGTCAACTATCGAAAATAAAACTAAAAAGAAAGTGGAAAAAGTAGACTTATTTGAAGTTTTTGAAGAAGTACACGAAGTAGTAAACTATATCGCTAAGAAGAAAAATATAAAAGTAAAATATGAGTTTAAGAATAAATATATAGATTTATGGGAGTACTCAGGTTATATAAGACAAATACTTCTAAATATAATTTCAAATGCTATAAAATATACAGGCGAAAATGGAAGTGTAAATATAAAACAATATATAAAAGCTAAAAAAGTATTTATTGAAGTTAAAGACAATGGAATAGGAATACCGCAAGAAGATATAGAAAGAATTTTCGAACGTTTTTATCGAGTTGATAAAGCGAGAAGTAGAAGTGTTGGAGGAACAGGTCTTGGTCTTGCAATAACAAAACATATGGTAAAAGCATTAAATGGAAATATAAAAGTAGAAAGTGAATTAGGAGTAGGAAGTAAATTTATAATAGAATTACCGTTTAATACGGAATTAGCTAAAAAAGTAAGTTAAAATTTAATATTTATAGAAAAGACGACTAAAAGTCGTCTTTTTTAATGCCTAAAATCATATTATTTTTAGAATTTTCAGATTAACATTAAATTAACATACTTAACTTTATAATAACTTACACTTAATAAACGCTTAAGACGTGTTATGTACTATATAAAGTGTAAAGGGGAGGCAGAAAGATAAAGATAAGTTGCCAAGCCGCAAGCTTTAAAGCGAATAAGAAAGAACATTATAAGGGTATTAAAAATAAAATTTTAAAACATATTGGAGGAAGAAAGATGTTTAACAAAAAAAGATTAGTGGCAATTTTAACAGGGACTTTACTAGTAGGCTCACTTGTAGGGTGTAGTGCAGGAGGAGCATCAAATTCAGGTTCAGGAAGTAGTGATTCAAGCAAAATCACAATATCAGGTTCAACTTCAGTAGGTCCAACAATGGAAATTTTAGCAGAAGATTATCAAAAAGCAAATGAAGGAACAACAATAGAAGTTCAACAAGTAGGTTCATCAGCAGGTATAACAAATACAATCGATGGAACTTCACAAATAGGAATGTCATCAAGGGATTTAAAGGATGAAGAAAAATCAGAATTAAAAGAATATCAAATAGCAATAGATGGTATAGCAGTAATAACAAACTCAGCAAATAAAGTAAAAGATTTAACATTAGATCAAGTAAAAGATATATACACAGGTAAAATAACTAACTGGAAAGAAGTTGGCGGAAATGATGCAGATATAGTTGTTGTATCAAGAGAAGATGGTTCAGGAACAAGAGATGGTTTCCAAGAAATCGTAGGATTTGAATCAGGAGATTTAACTTCAAATGCTCAAATATCTGATGGTTCAGGAAATATAAAAACAACTGTTCAAGGAAATGAAAATGCAATAGGATATATCTCATTTGGATACTTAGATGACTCTATAAACTCAGTTAAAATCGGTGGTGTAGAACCAAAAGAAGAAAATGTTTATAATAAAAAATATCCAATATCAAGACCATTCTTATTAGTAACTAAAGGTGATGCAACTGGTGATGCAAAATCTTTCATAGATTATGTATTAAGTGATGACGGTCAAAAAACAATAGAAAAAGAAGGTTTCATGAGTGTTAACCAAAAATAATAAAAATAGTAAATAATTAATATTTTAGATAGTTTTTACTAGGCTGTCTCTTAGAGATAGCCTAGTATTTTAAAAAGGAGGAGCTTACATTGGAAAATACTGAATCAATTAAGGTGAAAGAAAGTAGTTCATCTAATAAAAATAAAAGCAAATATGTGCTTGAGTTTATAACAGAAAAAATATTTATGATAAGTGCTTTTGTAGCAGTAATAAGTTTATTGCTTATAATTGGGTTTGTGTTTTATAAAGGTTTAATGCCTTTTGTAACAGAAGGATATTCATTTATAGATTTTATATTTGGAACAGAATGGTTACCAAGTTCTAAAGAATTTGGAATTGGGGCAATGATAGTAACATCAATGGTAGCAACAGTAGGAGCTTTAATAATCGGTGTTCCAATAGGAATATTAGCAGCAATATTTATAGCTGAAATATGTCCAAAGAAATATGCAAGAGTAATTTCAACAGCAGTAGAACTTTTAGCAGGTATACCATCAGTACTTTACGGTATATTTGGTTTAGCAGTAATAGTTCCAGCCATACAAACAGTATTAAGCCTTCCTAAAGGACAAAGCTTATTAGCAGTAATCATAGTATTATCAATTATGATGCTCCCAACAATAATATCTTTATCAGAAACATCAATTAGAGCAGTGCCAAAAGCATATAAAGAAGGATCTTTAGCACTTGGTGCATCAAAAATAGAAACAATATTTAAAGTTACAGTACCAGCAGCTAAATCAGGAATATTAGCTGGGGTAATACTTGGAATAGGTAGAGCATTAGGTGAAACAATGGCAGTAATCTTAGTTGCAGGTAACTCAACAGCAATGCCTACATCATTACTTGACAGTGCAAGACCACTTACAACAAATATAGCACTTGAAATGGGATATGCAGCAGGAACACATCAAGAGATGTTATTTGCAACAGGTGTTGTACTTTTCTTATTCATAATAATTATAAATTTAGTATTAACTAAATTAACTTCTAAAGGAGTTGATAGATAATGGAAAATAATTTGAAAGCGAGAAAGAAAAAAGATAACTTATTAGTTTCATTAGTATATTTATCAGCAATTATTACAGTAGGATTACTAGTAGTAATCGTAGGATTTATATTTATAAAAGGTATGGCAAAAATAAGTCCAAACTTTTTATTTGCAGATTATTCGGCAAGTGGAAATGGCGGAATACTTCCAATGATAATGACAACAGTATATATGGTTTTAGTATCAATATTAGTAGCAACACCAATAGGAATTTTGGCAGCAGTCTACTTACAAGAATATGCAAAACAAGGAAAACTTGTTAGAGTAATAAGATTTGCGACAGAATGTTTAGCAGGGATACCTTCAATAGTATATGGGTTATTCGGTGGTATATTCTTTGTTGTAGCATTAAAATTACAATATTCAATATTATCAGGTGGGTTAACAGTAGCAATTATAATACTTCCAACAATAATACGTTCAACAGAAGAAGCTTTAAAAACAGTTCCAGATACTTATAGAGAAGCATCTCTAGGACTTGGGGCAACTAAATTTCAAACACTTTATAAAGTAATATTGCCAAGTGCAATCCCAGGAATACTTTCTGGTGTGATCTTATCAATAGGTCGTGTAATTGGTGAATCAGCAGCAATACTATTAACTGCAGGTACAGTTGCAAAAATGCCACTTACAGTATTTGATAGCGCGAGAACACTTACAGTACATGCTTACTTATTAACAAAAGAAACTGGCGATATCCAAACAGCTTGTGGGGTAGGGTTAGTATTAATAGTAATCGTATTTGCTTTAAATACAATTGCTAAATTAGTAGCTAAGAAATTAAATAAAGCAAATTATTAAAACTAAAATTTTAAAAGATACATAAGAAAAATTTATTTAAAATATATTGAAAAATATCTTGGGTTATATCAACAAGATAAATATATAAGGAGATTAGTGATATGAATTCAGAAAATAAAACTAAAATAAGAGTTAACGATTTAGACTTGTATTATGGAGAAAAACAAGCTCTAAAGGGAATTAACATGGACATAAGAGAAAATGAAGTAACAGCATTAATTGGACCATCAGGATGTGGAAAATCAACATTTTTAAGATGTTTAAATAGAATGAATGATTTAATAGATTGTGTAAAAATCAACGGAAAAATATATATGGATGATGAAGAAATACTTACAACTAATGATGTTATAGGCCTTAGAACAAGAGTAGGTATGGTATTCCAAAAAGCAAATCTATTCCCAATGAGTATATATGACAATGTAGCTTATGGACCAAGAAATCAAGGAATAAAAGATAAAAAAATACTAGATAAAATAGTAGAAGAAAGTTTAAAAGGGGCTGCTATTTGGGATGAAGTAAAAGACAGATTAAAATCACCAGCGCTAGGCTTATCAGGTGGTCAACAACAACGTGTATGCATAGCTAGAACAATAGCAATGAAACCAGACGTTATACTAATGGATGAACCAACATCAGCATTAGATCCAATCTCAACTTCTAAAGTAGAAGAATTAATGGCAACATTAAAAAATCAATACACAATAGTAATTGTTACGCATAATATGCAACAAGCGGCGCGTATTTCTGATAAAACAGGATTTTTCTTAAACGGAGAATTAATAGAATTTAATAATACTAAAGATATATTTACAGTTCCTCACGATAAACGTACAGAGGACTATATAACAGGAAGATTCGGCTAGAATTTAATTATATATAAATTTAGTATTATAATTACAGTTTAAGGAGATATAAAATGGCGAGTACAAATTTAGAAATGAGTATAAAAACTTTAAGAGAATATATAAACAGAATGATGGATAAATGCGAAAGAGCAGTTGAATTATCTGTAAACAGCATGATAAATAAAGATATGGATTTAGCTAAAAGAGTTATAGATGATGATGATGATATAGATATATTAAGAGAATATATAAGAGATAGAAGTATAGAATTAATGGCATTAAAACAACCAATGGCAAAGGATTTAAGAGAAATATATGCATTATCAGATATTTCTGCTGAGTTAGAGAGAATTGGAGATTATGCTGAAAATATAGCATCAGAAGTTGTGTCAATAGGTGGAGAGGATTATATAAAACAATTAATCGATATACCAAAGATGACTAATTACTGTTTAGAAATGTTTAAAAATCTAAAATCAGCTTTTATAAATCAAGATGCTGATTTAGCTTATAAAACAGCTTTAATAGATAATGAAATAGATATACTTTATTATAAAGTAAGAGAAGATTGCTTAAAAGTTATGCATGAAAATCCAGAACAAAATATAAATCAAGGTGTAAAACTTCTATTTGTAGCAAGATATTTAGAAAGAATAGGAGATCACATTACAAATGTATGTGAAAAAATAATATATGCAAGAAATGGAAAAATGATTGAAATAGGATAAGATTAGATATTATAATGATATTAGGAGTAGTATATTGCAATTCAATATTGTATATACAAATTGTATTCTTTTAACCAACAAATATATATGTAATTAACAGAATGCCGGTGTACTTATTATACGTCGGCATTCTGGCGTTTACAAATAAATCTAGGTATATTGTCGTATTTTGGGGATAAATTTATCTGGATAATAAAGGTTAACTTAAGTTTTCTCTATTAATATATAATCATCAAAAATAAAAAAGGAGAATTAATATGAGAAAGATTTTGAAAAAAAGTACGATTGTATTAGTAATGTTGACATTTATATTGGCAATGGTCAACATAAATGGAGTTAATACTTCATTTGCAGATACTAAAGACAGTACTCAAACGACTACAGAGAATAATCAATCAGATAGCTCAAGTAGTGATGAAACTTCTTCAACCGATGAAAATAATACAGAAGATGATGAGAATGTGCTTAAAACAGATGATGGATTTAAGTATACAGTAGAAGATGATGAGGTTACTATTAAAGGGTATGAAGGTAGCAAAACAACTTTAACAATACCAAATGAAATTGATGGAAAGAAAGTTACTAAAATAGGTGCAAATGCATTTGATGGTAATACGAGTATAACAAGTGTTGAAATTCAAGATGGTATAACTACTATAGACTCATATGCATTTTATAATGCAACAGCACTTGAAAGTGTTAGTATCCCAGAAAGTGTAACAACTATGAATGAAGGTGCATTTGCAAATTGTACAGCACTTTCAAGTGTAAATCTTCCAAGTAAATTAAAAACGATAAGTTATGGATTATTTGCAAGTTGTAGTAATTTAACAAAAATAGAAATACCAGAGGGCGTAACATCGATAGATGGATATGCATTTTATACATGTACATCATTAAAAGAAATCAATATTCCAGAAAAAGTTGCAAGTATAGGAGAAGCAGCATTTTATTATTGTGCAGCTTTAGAAAGTATAGAAATACCAAAGTCTGTTGATGATATAGGAAGTTATGCATTTGATAGTTGTTCAAATTTAACTATGTCAGGATATAGTTCTTCAGCAGCAAAAACATATGCAAGTGAAAATAGTATACCATTTAAAACAATACGTACAGCATTAGATTATGCAAAAATAGTTTTAGTATTTGTTGCATTAGGAGCAATAATATATTTAATACATAAATTAAAAGCAATAGTAAAACATAAAAAATATTTAAAAAATAATATAGATTTTGAGGAAAATATAGTACTTATAGATAATGAAATATGCAAGGTTGAGTTTATAGGAAAATCGAAACTTAAGTTAGTAAATGGAAAAGAAGTGCAAAATAATAAAAAAACTTTAGGTACTGAATTTGTAGGATATAAATACAATATAGAAAATAAATCAGACTCAAATATTGAAGTATATATTAAATATGCAACAGTAGGAGATTATACAGATAAATTTAACTTAGATGAACAAATTCCAAAAGGTAAAAAAGCTAAGGGATTTGCCTGCTTACAAAAAACAAATTCACTAGATAATCTTAAATCAGTAAGTGGAACCATAGTAGTTTGTAATGAAAAAAACAATGAAGTTAAAGTAAAAAGTTATGATTTTAAAATAGATTAAAATAATTTAAATTAATGATAGGGAGAAAAGAAGGTGTTTTAAACTCAAAACATCTTCTTTTCATATTTGGATAAGAATAATATATAATTAAAACTTATTTAGCTAAATTTAAAGTAGAATAAAGTCTTTTTGAAACAGTTTCACCGATTATATAAGCTAAAACTAATTTCAATAAATCAACAGCTACAAATGGCACTACGCAATAAAGTAGGCTATTTATTATTGTATTTCCAGTAACTAAAGAGAACATTACTGTACCTAGTGCATACACAACTGCTAAACCGATAATCATGCTTATTGCAGTTAATATACCAGAATTAGATTTTTCTTTAATATATCCAATTATAAATGCCATTAAAGGATAGGCAAGTAAGTATCCACCAGTTGGTCCGAATAATACGCCGATTCCAGCAGAGAACTGTGCAAATACTGGAACGCCAATTCCACCTAAAATTAAATATATCAAAGTTGATATAAAAGCACATTTAGAACCTAAAATAAGACCTGTTATAGCTATACCAAATATTTGTAGTGTAAGTGGTACAGTTGTAAATGGTAATGGTATTGATATTTGAGCAAAAATAGATACCAATGCTGCGAATAAGCCACATAAAATAATTTCTCTAGTAGTAAGTTTCATAAATTAATCCTCCTGCAATTTAAAGTTTTAATATTTTCGTATTATGTTTATTAAAATTTGTTTTTAAGATTAACGTTAACTTAAAAAAAAATTAAGTTAACATAAATTTAGCACTAAAAATATATTTTTGCAATATGTTTTGGAAAAAAATAACATAAAACGATTTTTGAATGATTTACTCAATAAAGATTTTTTATATAAAAGACATTATGCTATACTATTGTATGGAATAATAGAAGTGAAGGGAGATTATATATGGAGGGTGCAAATAAAAAACATATTTCGGAATCATTCAGGTTAGCAGCTGTATTAGCTTTAGTTGGTGGTTTTTTAGATGCGTATACTTACATATGTAGAGGACAAGTTTTCTCAAATGCTCAAACAGGAAATATAGTATTAGTAGGATTGGCCTTAGCAGAAAATAATTTTATAAATGCTATATATCATTTTTTACCGGTGGTAGCATTTATAGTAGGTGTAATAATTACAGAGACAATAAAAAGAAGGGTAAAGTTTAAAGAAACATTTATTCACTGGAGACAAATTGTAATTGGTGCAGAGATTATAATTCTTTTTGCAATAGCTTTTATACCTATGGGAAGATATGATGGATTAGTAAATATATCGATTTCGTTAATTTGTGCAATGCAAGTAGAGGCATTCAGAAAAGTAAATGGAACAGCTTTATCTACAACAATGTGTACTGGAAACTTAAGAACGGGAACTGAGCAAGTATATAGAGCAATTATAGAAAAAAGTAAAGATAAAGTACGTATTGCAGCACAAGCATATGGAATAGTAATATTCTTCAGTATAGGAGCTGCTATAGGTGGCATTGTAACTAGAATTTATATGGAAAGATCAATTTTAATAGCAAGTGCAATGTTACTTATAGTATTTATATCTATGTTTAGAAATGTAGAAAAATATATCTTAAAAGAACTAGAAGAAGATGATGAAATTGAGGAAGAAGAGATAGATTCTGAAATAGAAGAATTAAAAGAGAATGATGAAGAAAAAACAGAATTTAAAACTAAATGCTAGAATAAGTATATAAATATTCATAAATTCTTTAATAAAAACTTAATATTTAGGTAAGGTTAAGTTAATATTTTCAAGTTATATTTTAAATATAAAGATTTAGGCAGTTTAAGTAAAACTTTACTTAAATATATAAGCTAGATAATTTTTTCAATGTTACTCCTTTTTGAACAAGGCATATTTTATGCCTTGTTTTTTTATAGCTATCAGGAAATTATATTCATTTATAGATTGTAGATAAGTATAATTTCCGTATATATGTTTCAAAAAAATCTTATTAATAGGCGAATATAAATAAAATTATTTATATTTATAGATAAAATGATATTGAAAAATATCAACAAAATATGGTAGATTTTAAAGGACACTAAAAAGTATAGAGTATATTATACAACAAATATATTCTATGCTTTTTTTATTTGTTTAACTTTTTTCCAAAAAGGAGAAAAACAATGCATTAATAAAAAAGCTGTTTTTTCTTATAATCTAATTAACAAATCAAGAGGTAATGAAAAACTTAACTCTTAAGAAATTAAAAAGAATTAACAGGGGTGAATATTGATGCAAATAAGTTGGTTAGGTCTAGAAGGCAAATCAGTTATCGTAACAGGAGCAGCTTCAGGGATAGGAAAAGCAGTTGCTCAAGAATTTTTAAACTGTGGGGCAAATGTCGCAGTATGTGACTTAAATCCACAAACACCAGAATTTGAAATTAATGAAAATAGTGGGAAAATGATTTACTTACATACAAACGTATGTGATGCTCAAAACGTAAAAGAAACTGTTAAAAGAGTTTGTGAAGAGTTTGGAACAGTAGATGTAATAGTAAATAATGCAGGCATAAACATACCAAGTCTATTAGTTGATGATAAAGAAGAACATAGCAAATATGAATTAAATGAAAATATATATGAAAAAGTTATGGACGTTAATGTAAAAGGTGTTTATCTTTGTTCACAAGAAGCTAGTAGAGTAATGGTTAAAAAAGGTGCTGGAGTAATAATAAATATGTCATCTGAAAGTGGACTTGAAGGTTCACAAGGACAAAGTATATATGCAGCGTCTAAAAATGCAGTAAATTCATTTACTAGATCTTGGTCAAAAGAATTAGGGCCAAAAGGAGTTAGAGTAGTAGGTGTAGCACCTGGGATACTTGAAGCAACAGGACTTAGAACATTAGCTTATGAGGAAGCTCTAGCATATACAAGAAATATAACAGTAGAAAAATTGAGAGAAGGATATAAAAGCACTTCAACAACACCATTAGGTAGAAGTGGAAAACTTTCAGAAGTTGCAAATTTAGTTTGTTTCCTAGCATCTGAAAGAGCAGGATATATTCACGGTGTAACAATAAATGTAGCAGGTGGAAAAACTAGAGGTTAGAGAAATAGGAGGGATATAGGATGAGTGATTATTTTAATAATGATAACCGAATATGCAAAGTATTACAAATCCTAGAACATAAAAGATCAGCCTCCTTGGAATATTTAGAAAAAAAGTTAAACGTAAGTACAAAAAGTATAAAAAACGATATTAAAGAATTAAATGAAATATTTGATGGAAATGCATTAATTCAATTTAAATTAGGAAAATACAAGTTGTATGTACTTGAATATAAACAATTTGAAAAAATAAAAGAAAATTTATACTTACATGATGATTTCTTTAATTCACCGAAAAAGAGAATGGCATATGTAATAAGTAGATTGATGAACGATGAAAATCCAGTTTTAACTGAAGATTTAGCATTTGAAATGAGCATAGGTCGAACAACTTTAGTAGGTGATTTAAAGAAAATAAGAGAAGCTTTAAAAAAATATAATATAGAAATAGTTGGTAAGACAAATACAGGTCTAAAACTTCAAGGTGAGGAAATCGATCTAAGACTTTTCGTATTAGAAAATCTATATGAAGAAATTTATAAAGACCATGAATTGGATTATGATGTAAAAGAAGAACTTGAGAAGATTTTTTCAGATTTAAAACTTGAAGGAAGTACAAGAAAACAGATTATAAAGTTTTTAACAGTACTTATAGATAGGCTAGTAAATGGACATTCAATAGCTGAATTAAATGAAACATATGAAGACTTGATATATACAGATCAGATAAACGTTTCCAACAATATATCAGATAGAATAGAGAATATATTTGGAGTTAAGATTCCAGATAATGAAAGAGTATTTATGACACTTCCTATTGTTGGAATGAGAACACCAATGGATATAGACAGAGTCAAAAATATAGAAATCACAGAAGAGGTTATTGATTTAGTATTAGACATAATAAAATTAATTAAATTAGAAATGGATATAACAATTACACCTGGAAATCTATTAGATGAATTTACATATCATATAAGTTTTATGTTAAATCGACTTAAATATGGAATAAAAATAAAAAATCCAGTTTTAGATGAAATTAAAGAAAAATATATGGTTCCATATAAATTAGCAGAGTTGACAAAAATGCTAATTGAAGACAGAACTAAGAAAAAAGTATCAAAAGATGAATTAGGATTTTTAGCAGTTTACTTCAGTGTATTTATATCTGAAAACTCATACGAAAGAAATAAACTTTGCTCTATAGCCATCATATGTGGTACAGGTAAAATAACAGCAAGGCTTATAGCTGCTCAACTTAGAAAAATTGTAGATATAGACACAAAACTTGAGATGTTTTCAGATAGCCAAGTAAATAAAGAATTGTTAGATCAATTTGATTTAGTTTTATCAACAATAAAATTTGAATGTGATACAGTAACACCGATAATTTATTTAAAAGAGATATTCGATGAAAATCAACTTAAAAATAAAATTGAAAGTGTAAGATATACAGAAAAATTAAACATTCCAATGTTACAAGGAATGGAATCATTAGTACTTAGTTTACTAGATGAAGAAAAGTTTTTCATACTACATAGCGATAAATCTTATATGGAAAATGTAGATTATATGATAGACAAGTTATACGACTTATCATATGTGGATGAAGGATTTAAAGAACGAATTCATACTAGAGAGTCAAAATCGACAATGGTTTTTGATGAGTATATAGCTTTACCACATGCTATAAATAAAGAAACAGATAAAATAGTATTCTCAATAGGTGTATTTTCTGATGACAAGAAGCATGAAAAAGATAGTAAATTGAAAGTAATATTTTTATTAGCAATACCAGATATAGAAGAAAAAGATGATGATATTTTAGTGAAAATATATGATGAAATTATTGCTATATCTAAAGATAAGCAAGTAGTTGAAAATATCGCTAAAGTAAAAAATTATAGAGAATTACTATTATATTTTATAAAACAAGATAATGTATTTAATTAGAATGAAGGGAGAAGATATTATGAACTTTTGGTTTTTATTGATTTGCTTTGGTGTAGCATTTTTAGCACAATATGCACTGGGCATGATGCAAATGAAGAGTTTTACAATTAACTTTGGAAAACTTAGAAGACAGGGAAAAGTAGCTATTGGAAAGAAAAAGGGTGCTTTTAGAGCAGGTTCAATAGTGATGTTTGCAGTTGACGAAAACGGTATTATATTAGACAGTTCATATATGTCAGGTGTTACAGTACTTGCAAAATTTAAGAAATTAAAAGGTTTTGAGGGATTAAATGTATCTACATTAAAGAAAGAAGATACTAAAGGATTTCCAAAACAAGTACAAGATGCAATACTAGAAGCTTCTTCTAATTATAACGTAATAATGAGCGGTGGTGAAGTACCTGAACCTCCAAGTCCATTACAAAAACTTACAGGTTCAATGAAAAATTTAGTAACTCAAAAATAGGAGGAAAAAATTATGGATTTATTAGTTAGTTTTGCAGAAGGATTTATGAATTTATTTCAAGTTGGTGCCGATAACTTCGTAAGTTGGGTAACAGGTATAGTACCAACAGTACTTATATTATTAATAGCAATGAACACATTAATAGCATTAATAGGTCAAAATAGAATAAATAGATTTGCTAAATTTTCAGCAAAAAATCCTTTACTTAGATATATGGTAGTTCCTTTCTTAGGAGCATTTATGTTAGGTAACCCAATGGCTTTATCATTAGGAAGATTCATGCCAGAAAGAATTAAACCAAGTTATTATGCATCAGCTTCATATTTCTGTCACACAAGTAGTGGTGTTTTCCCACACATCAATCCAGGTGAAGTATTCATATTCTTAGGAATAGCAAATGGGATCACAACATTAGGACAAAGTTATATGCCACTTGCAGTAAGATATTTATTAGCTGGTTTAGTTTGTAACTTTATAAGTGGATGGGCAACAGATTTCACAACTAAAATGGTTATGAAACAACAAGGTATAGAATTAAGCAACGAATTAAAAGAAGCTTAAAAGGAAATTTGAAATTTAAAGTACATAATTGTTGTAATAATTAGGGAGGAATAAACAAATGTCTAAATATAATGCAATAAAAATAAATAAAGGACCAAGCGGATTTGGTGGACCATTAACAGTTAAACCAACTGAAGAAAAAAATGTATTACTTTATATAACTGGTGGCGGGGCAAAGCCAGATATAGTTGATAAAATAGTAGAACTTACTGGATGTGAAGCAGTAAACGGATTTAAAACTTCAGTACCAGAAGAACAAATATTCTTAGTAATAATAGATTGTGGAGGAACACTTAGATGTGGTATATATCCACAAAAAAGAATACCTACAATAAATGTAATGCCAGTAGGAAAAAGTGGACCACTAGCTAAATTTATAACAGAAGACATATACGTTTCAGCAGTTGGTTTAGATGAAATAGAACCAGTAGGAGAAGTAGCATCAGCTACAAATACATCAGCAGTAGATGAAGTTGCTACAACTGCCGAAGTTCTTGAAGAAGATGAAGAAAAAGAAAATAAAAGACAATTCAGATATAGCTCAGATAAAAAAATATCTGAAACATTAGCAGGAGAAGAAAACAAAAGTTTGATAACTAGAATTGGTATGGGTGCTGGGAAAGTAATAAATACATTCTACCAAGCATCTAGAGATGCAATACAAACAATGATCAATACAATATTACCATTTATGGGATTCGTTTCATTATTAATAGGTATAATCCAAGGTTCTGGTATAGGTGACTGGTTTGCAAAAATCATGATTCCTCTTACTGGAAATGGAATAGGTCTTGTAATATTAGGGTTCATTTGTTCATTACCTTTCTTATCCCCATTACTTGGACCTGGAGCAGTTATAGCCCAAGTTATAGGTACTTTAATAGGTGTTGAGATAGGAAAAGGAAATATAGCACCATCACTTGCATTACCAGCATTATTCGCAATAAACACTCAATGTGCTTGTGACTTCGTACCAGTTGGTTTAGGTCTTGCAGAAGCAGAAGCAGAAACAGTAGAAGTTGGGGTTCCATCAGTACTATACTCTCGTTTCTTAACAGGTGTACCAAGAGTTTTAATAGGATGGTTATTCTCAATAGGTTTATATCAATAAGATTAAAATAAAAAGATATTGAAAATAAGATATATAATAAAGATATATTAAAAAGTAAATTTAGGGGGTAAATATTATGGCAGTTATATACAATAATAAAGTAAAAAGTAAAGGTGCATTAGTAGACTCTTTTGAAGGAGAATCAATGTTCATATTATTTGGGGATAATGCTCCAGATACTTTAAAAGATTTCTGTTACTGCATAGATGTTAAAAATGCTACAGAAGAAATAAAACCAGGACAATTTGTAGTTATAGACGGAGCAAAATTTAAAATAACAGCTTTAGGGGATATAGCTCAAAGAAATCTTGAAAGTTTAGGACATGTTACTATATCATTTGATGGAGCAACAGCAGCAACATTACCAGGAACTATAAACGTAGAAAAAGCTGATATGCCAAAATTAGATATAGGAACTGAAATATCTATAGTTACTGAATAATATAAAAATTAAATTAGGATACTACAAATTAAATATAATAACTTTAAAATATTTAGGACAAAGAAAACAACTCCTTGTATAGGGGTTGTTTTCTTTTGTTGATAATTAATTTATAATTAATAAATAGATATTTATGCAAGGAGGGAAATTTATGGCTATTACGATATTAGAGGCAATGAAACTTCCTACATTAAAGGATTTTGAGTTGATAGCAGGTTATAGGGGGCTTGACAGAGAAATCCAAAGGGCATCTATACTAGATTATGAATATGAAAAAAGTTTATCTGATAAACCGATTCAGACGTATTTTGAAAAAGAAGACTTTGTTATAAGCAGTCTTATATATGCAAAAGACGATCCAAGTTTAATATTAGAAAGTGTAAAGGGATTAGTATCAGATGGCGTTAGCGGATTGGCAGTAAAAAATATTTATTATGATGTTTTACCTGAGGAAGTTATTAAATACGCAAATCAAATGGATTTTCCTATTTTTATTTTTGATAAAAAGGGTTCTTATTATGAAGATATAGTTACAGAGATTTATGATAAAAATAAAGAAAAAAATAGTATAAGTTATCAAGAAGCTAAAATAGGCATTTTGTTAAAAGAAGATATGGATAAATCGAGTGTGAAAAATATGGCCAAAGATTTTAATATATCTTTTAAAGAAAATATGTTTTCGATATGTTTAAAACCGAAAAAATATATAGATGAAAATTCATTAACAAATATAATAAATATTTTAAATAGAGATTTAGGAGCAAGTCATGCGGCTTATAGATATCATGGAATCATATTTATTATATGCACTTATGAAGATAGTCATAAAGAAAATAAAAGTACAGAGTTTAGTAGACTAGTTAGATTGATGATATACAGTTTATTTTTAGATTTAAATGATTATTATATTGGGATTAGCAATTTTCATAAATATATAGATGAATTAAATTTTGCATTAAAAGAATCTATGTATGCTATGAGGACAGCTTCTATAGAAGGTGAAAATATAAGATATTACTATGAAATAGGTGTTTATAAATTACTAATGCCATCTTATAGTGAAGGTTATATGATTAATTTTTATAGCGATACTATAGGGAAAATAAAACACTATGATCAAAAATATAATTCTGAATTATTACAAACAGCCACAGTATATGTAAAACTTGGAGGTAATATAAAAAATACTGCTAAATCAATAAATTTACATGAAAATACAGTTAGATACAGAATAAATAAGATAAAAGAAATATTTAATACAACTAATTCTGAATTTGAATTTTATGAGGAATTAGCTCTAGGTATAAAATTACATCTAATACACCAAAATATATAAGAGAACTAATTGATGT
>SKEY01002448.1_pt1 | contig 19289 bp, 20 predicted proteins | sample 4843871 | NCBI WGS metagenome assembly SKEY01 (sample SAMN11008797, study PRJNA524170) | human gut metagenome | biome: Human fecal sample; material: Feces; isolation source: fecal sample from pouch patient p36 | host: Homo sapiens | place: Israel: Tel-Aviv | collected 2016-12-04 | reverse complement strand
TGTCCTCTGTCAGCGGGACAAAGACCAAATGCAGGTGGGGCGTTTTCTCGTCCATGTGTACCACCGCCGACACGATATTTTCTTTCCCTACCCGCCCGATTAAGAAATCAGCCGCCCTCTGGAAAAATTCCTGTATCTCCTTTGGGGACTTCTTCTTGAAAAACTCCGGGCTGGCGGTAATCAGCGTATCCACAAACCGGGTGCTGTCCCTGCGGGTGCGGCAGCCAGCTTGTTCAATGCGGCTTTGAATGAAGTGGTAATAGCGTCCCTCCGGCTTGACGATGTGGAAATTGTACTTGCTCCGGCTGGTGTCAATGTCGGGATTGCTGGCGTACTGTTCTTTCTGTCTTTCGTGATGGGCTTCCAGCGGTCTTGCCGGATTTCCCTTGTGTTTTTCAAATCGCAAAATTGCGTGTTGTGCCATGAAACTCCTTTCTCCATTCCTTTCCTATCCGGGACTTTTCCACAGGAAAATCCCGCCGAAACTATCTCTGATCGGATTGGAATGGAATGGATATAAATAAAATATTTTTAATCTTTGTATTTCTATATACCGTCCGGTTTCCGTACTTCAAGAGGATTGATTATCGTACTTGCCGGGTACGGTTTTCAGCCCTCCGGCGTTCCAAAACAGGATTTCTTGAAGTCGGTATTTGAAACCGCTTCATAGGATTTTGGGTAAATACAGTTGGGTTTTCCACAGCCCTGTTTCTTAATCTCAATCAACTCCGCATATTGCAGTTCCCGCAGGGTGTTGACCGCTTTCTGCCGTCCGCAGTGGAGCAGCTCCACTACCTCGTTGATGGGATAGTAGAGGTAAATGCGCCCATATTCATCTGCCCAGCCGTTTTTCCGGGACAGGTCTGTTCGGCGCAGGATAAAGGCATACAGTACCTTTGCTTCGTTGGACAGGGGTGTGAATGTGGGGGCTTCAAAAAGGAAATTAGGAAGCCGGGTAAAGCTGACCGCCTTTTCCGGCTGATGAATATAAATCGTGCTTGTCATAGTGTGTTTTGTGGACGGTTAGAAGCCCGTTTTCCGAGGAAGATGATACTTCATACCACCCGCCCCGGTTATGAACTTGCGAAGCCCGATAAATCAAGGCTTTTTTTCTGTCTAACTGTCCACAGCAGACCTCCTTTTCCGTTCACTTTCTGTTTTCTGCCGCCTGTGAACTCTGGCGGCGCAGTCGGGGCAGTATTTAGCCCGGTTGGATTTGGGGACGAACACACCGCCGCAGACCGCACAGCGTTTCAAGTCCCTGCCCCGGTAAATCTCCGCTTCCAGCGTCCCGGCAAGCGGCAAGACCGCCCACCGAAACCACTTGCAGCAGACCGAGAAAGAAATGGTCTGGGGGCAGGTGTGGGTATCCCCATTGTCAAGGAGCATACAATTCCCGTCCTCATAACAGCAGCACTCCCGGCGGATCAGGGCGTTTGCCTGTTTCCTCTGTGTCGGTGTCATGCGGTAAAGGGAACCGTCCGGCTTGCGCTCTATGGGCGGCAGTCGTTTATATGGGTTCTCTTTCATGTGTTCCCTCCATTTCTCCTTAGCCGTTCTTCCCGAAAAGGCTTCCTGCCCCATTCCTGCGGCGTGTTCCGGCGTTGGCACGCTCCCCGGACTTCGGGACATTTTGTCCCGAAGTGGCTCGTTGCAGTGCTTCCCCTGCCGGGGTATTCCTTTTCGGACGGTCATTCATTTTTCAAGGTGCAGTTCATCGATGAACTACCCTAAGTCTACACCTAAAAGACCGCCCGCCCCGTATATCCATAAGGTCGGAAATCAGCACCAAAAACTCTCTATTTCCACGCTCTCGGAATTATGGTAGAATAGAAAAAACGGAACAAGAAATAGGAAATGATAGAGGTGAACTGAAAAATATGGCATGGTTAAATTTAAATAGTTATGAAAGACAAGAATATGTGGAATTGAGATTGAATGCACCAAAAGCCGAAAAAATATTATTAGAATTCAATCCGCTAAAAATCTCTGATACGCCTGATTGGAACCCTGCGTGGGAAGAATGGCATTGTTATAGAAATCCTTTAAGGATTTATCAGCAGGATTATGAGATTTTAGTTGATTATTTCAACAAAATATATCCTATTAAGGATGCATTTGATGGAACACTTGAGCAGGAATTTAGTGTCTGTTTTGATAATTGGATAGGGAAAAATGATTGGATAAAAATTATTTTCGAAATAGAAAAAGACTTAAACGGTGTTTTGGATGGAGAAAGAATTTTTTTGACAGGCTTTCTTGAATGGTTAAAAGAAGCACTCAAATATTCATCTATCATCGTAGTTGAGGGAAATTTATAAATACATACAGAGTTTCTTAAGCATGGGAGGAGGGAGCGCATGGAACTATCCATACAAGAACGATTGAAAGACCTGCGTGTGGAGCGTGGGCTGACGCTGGAACAGCTTGCGGAGCAGACGCACCTCTCCAAGTCTGCGTTGGGCAGTTATGAAGGAGATAATTTCAAGGACATCAGCCATTATGCCCTTATTGAGTTGGCAAAGTTTTATGAAGTGACTGTTGATTATCTGCTGGGGCGTTCTCAAACAAAAAATCACCCAAACGCCGATCTCGCAGACCTGCGTTTGAGTGATGATATGATTGAACTATTGAAAAGCGGGCTGTTAGATAATCCCCTCTTGTGCGAGCTGGCAACGCACCCGGATTTTCCCCGGCTCATGGCCGACCTTGAAATCTATGTGAACGGCGTAGCCACAAAGCAGGTACAGGGCGCAAACGCCATTGTAGACGCTGTGAGCGCAACCATTATGAAGCAGTACAATCCCGGCTTGTCCGACCCGCAGCTAAGACAACTTATCGCCGCTCATATTGACGATGACAGCTTTTGCCGCTATGTGATACAGCAGGACATAAACAAGATAGCCCTTGACCTGCGGGAAGCCCATAAGGACGATTTTTTCAGCGTTCCGGAGGACAACCCACTGGAAGATTTCTTGCAGACCGCCGAGGAAACTGCCAGTCCAGACAGCGACCCGGAGCAAGCAGCTTTGGCGTTTATCTGTAAGCGGCTCAAATTGAATTTGAAAAAGCTGTCCGAAGATGAAAAGAAGTGGCTGAAAAAGATTGCACAGAAGTCGGACTTGCTGAAAAATCCAAACCCACAGAGGGGGAGGAAATAAGAGAGCGATAAATTGGAATGAACTGAGAGGAATTTTGTCTATGAAAATAAATCTATCTAATTTTGAAACATCAGATGTATCTTTGTTTGATGTTTCAATCGTGCAAAGAGATGTTGGAGGCGGGAAAACGGAGAAAGAGGACATAGATTGTTTAGAGGAATATCCAACAGCAAAATCGTTGATTATATCGGGACTAAATCAGGAATGTTTTGAATATTTAATCAAACATTATGGTAGTCAGTTTGAAGCTATTTCCTTTTGGAAAAATAAATCAGTCAGCGACTTGTCACCATTAGAGGATTTAACAAATGTAAAATTCATTCATTTTTTCTTTAATCAAAAAGCTACGGATTTGTGGAATATGGAGCGTAATGAGAAGTTAAGTGGCTTGTCCATTTATGATTTTTCCAAATTACATTCGGTTGTAAAAGTTGCTACCGCACCATATTTGAATTATTTTTCCATAGGAAATCGTGTCTGGCCCAAAATGGAAATAGAGAGCCTAAAGCCTTTAATTCATAGTCAAATTACACACTTTGGATGGTGGGGAGCAAAAATTTTGGATAATGATTATCTGTGTTTAGCGGATAGTCGTATTAAAAAATTAGATATGTTTATTAGGCATTTTACGATAGATGAACTGGCTCGACTGGTTGCTAACATTCCAGATTTAACAGGAGAAATAACGAAACCTTACAAGGAGTGTAGCATTATTGAAAGCGGGGAAAAAACGACCTATTATCTTCTCTGCAAAGGGAAACGAAAACTAATAAAGGGAAAAGATGATGATAAATTAAAAAAGTATTTAGAGGATTACAATAGCTTAGTTGAGAAGTACAAAATAGAATATACATAACATCGGGGAGATAGCAAAGCCAGCCGAGCCAGTCAACGGTCAAGATGAACGGTGCATATAAATGCACCGCCGTTGACAGCCCCGCCCGTCTTTGCTAAAGGGTAATCAAGGCGGGAAAGCCCTAAAATGGCTTCCCGCCCATTTCAATTTTGAGAGAAAAATCTGTCTGCTTTTTCGTGAGTGTGTCCACAAGTTCGGGACATTTTGTCCCGAAGTCCGGCGTAGGACGAGGGACGGGGCTTTCATATACGCCCTGTCTGCTGATGAAACCAGTCCTGCGCTTGCGGCTCCACGCCACGCAATCACAGCCCTGTTTTCCTGCCGTTTCAAATGCCCTTGCCCTCCCCGGCGGCAACGGCATTTTTACGGCAACGCCGACAGAGCGTATAACACACTACACTTTGCAAGCAAAGTCGTGTGCCAAGGGGCAAGCCCCTTTGGAAACCCCGGACAACAAAACAGGCTGAATATCTCGCACTTTCCCGGTGCTTGATACTCAGCCTTTATTTGTTGTCAGCAGCCCCCGTTTCGTGGTCTGCCTTTTGTGTCCTTGTCCATAATGTTTCCGTATAAAAACCGACTTGCAGATAATTTCGTCCTAAGCGGCTCATATCCTTCACAATAAGCGTTTCGACATTTCCTGCTTCTACCTCTTTTATTAGAGATTGAAAGCCGGGACGATTGAAATTCACACCTGAAAAGCCATCATCTGTAAAATGGCGGATGTTCTTGAAGCCGTTCTTTTGTGCGTAATCTTCCAGATATTTCTTTTGGTTGGTGATGGAATTCGATTCACCAGCAAGATCATCATCTCTTGACAAACGCTCATAGAGTGCGGTGATTTTTGGTTCTTTAGGCATTTGTTCTACCTCCTTTCTTATGGAATCTTTCAATTTAGGACAATCAAGTTTATCGTCCTATTAAAGTATAGCCCTCGGGCGCAAGTTCGATGGCAGTAGTAGTTTCACCAAAAGTAGAAGCCCACGCATCAAAATGGGTCAACCCTTTCTGCTGCAAGGTGTTGTACTGGAGGTAGCGCATGAGGGTGTACATCTCGGTCATACTGTTGCTCAGGGGTGTACCCGTTGCAAAAATCACGCCACGGCCACCGGTGATTTCATCCAGATAGCGACACTTGCCGAACATATCGCTGGATTTTTGTGCCTCGCTCGTACTCAAACCTGCGACATTACGCATTTTCATGTACAAGTAGAGGTTCTTAAACGCCTGACTTTCATCTACAAACAACCTGTCTACGCCCAATTGTTCAAACGTAACCACATCATCTTTACGGTCTGTGCCTTGCAGCTTTTCCAATTTCTGTTTCAAAGACTTGCGCAGCTTTTCCAGCTGCTTTACCGTGAAATGCTCGCCAACCTGCGCTTTCGCTTCTTCGATGGCCTCCTCGATTTCATCCATCTGTTCCTGAATCAGACGCTCCTGTCGTTCTGCGGACAAGGGTATCTTTTCAAACTGGCTGTGTCCGATGATAACTGCATCGTAGTCGCCGGTCGCAATTCGCGCACAGAATTTTTTTCGATTACCGGGTTCAAAATCTTTCTTGCTGGTGACCAGCAGCTTTGCATTGGGGTACAGGCGTAAAAACTCGCTGGCCCATTGTTCCGTCAAATGGTTTGGCACGACAAAAAGACTTTTCTGACACAAGCCCAGACGTTTCAGTTCCATAGCGGAAGCCGCCATCTCAAAACTCTTGCCAGCACCGACTTCGTGCGCCAAAAGGGTGTTGTACCCATACAGCACATGGGCAACCGCATTGCGCTGATGCTCTCGCAAATCGATCTCCGGGTTCATGCCCACAAAATGAATGTGACTACCGTCATACTCACGGGGGCGGGTGCTGTTAAAAAGCTCGTTGTACTTTTTTACCAGTAGGGCGCGTCGCTGTGGATCTTTCCAGACCCAGCCAGCAAATGCGTCCTTGATGGCCTGCTGTTTCTGCTGGGCGAGGGTGGTTTCGTTTTGATTCAGCACACGCTTTTCTTTCCCATCCTCCTCGATGGTATCATAAACGCGGCTGTCACGCAAATTCAAGGTGTCTTCCAAAATCTTGTAAGCGTTGGCCCTGCGGGTACCGTAGGTTTCGGTGGCCATAATGTCACCAAAGCCAGTAGCAGATTTATTGCTGATCCGCCATTCGGATCGGTGACCACATAGGAACTGTGACATTGTAAAAGGTTGGGCTTGAGCCAAAACCGGGTCTTGCCGCTGCCAGGGCCGCCCACCACCAGCACGTTTTTGTTCCGGGCATTCTTCGGATCAGGTGGGCGGTTGGACATCATCAGCCGTTCTGTTTTGGTCAGGATGATATTGTCCTCGAACTTTGGAGCCATGAACGGCTCTATATCCTTCGGAGTGCCCCACCGGGCAGAGCCGTACTCCATGCCATGCCGGTACTTTTTGGCGTTTTTGCCTTTCAGGTACACCGCCAGCCGCATTCCAGCACCGCAGCACAGACCAATGAACAAGTCAAATGGGCGCAGGCTGGGCAGCGGATTGGAAAATGCAGCCGGGAGCGTATCCATCAGCGATACGATTTTATCTCCCAGTTCCTTGCCCACAGCCAGCCGCCATGCCTCGCCCAGATTGGTTGCCAGCAAGCCAATTACCACATAGGGCAGATAGAGCGCCAGCAGCTTGGAAAGCTTCTTTTTGCTCATAGGCCGCGCTCCTCCTGCTTGTGCCGCACTTTGTCCGGCAGATTTGCAACGGACTGCGCCAGATCATGCAGCTTTGCCAGCACGGAAGGACGCTTGGTTTTATCCAGCACCGATGCCGAATATTCCTTGAAAGCTGCATTCAAGGCATCCGTGTCCTGTGCCTTGAAGTAGATTAGATACCGGGGCGGCTTGCAGGACAGGTCTTTCTGGATGGAGTAGTCGATGTGATACCGCTTGGCATAGCGGTCAAAATCCTTGATACCGGTTTTCTGAATCTCCACATTGGTCACGCCACGGTTCTGCCGTACCAACCGCCTCATGGACTGCTTGCCCTGCGAAGCGTGCTTGTCGTACTGCCGCAACAGAAACTGCATCCCGCGCAGCAGGGTGCGGGCGGACAGTTTTGTGGTCGAGATGGCAAGGTTGACCGTCTTATGCTCGATTTCTTCCTGCATCGTTACCACCTCCTGTGCAGAAAATCGTCTTAGCGGTCATGTTCCACCGGGGGCTTGTTTACGGCCTTCTCTGCGTCATTCTGAACTGATTCATCCGGAACCGGAATGACCATCAGGCGACGCCCCAGAGGGAGAAAGGCTTCGGGTTGATGGAATTCTTCTTCATACTTCTGCGCCAGCTCCGGGGAGAGCGATACAAAATCTTCCTCGCCCAGACCGACCACCAGAAAGGTTCCGGCAATAACATCATACATCAGCCCGTCCTCGTCCCACAGGGCACGGTTCAGCGGCAGACCCATAAGCTTGCCGTCATCGTTATAGACGATGGCAACCGGATCTTCAAAAGGGTAGCTTGCGCCGATGGAGCCGCCCACCGCCTGCTGCAAGGCTTTCAGGTCGTTATCGATCTCGACCTGCTGCGGATACTGCCCCGGTGCAATTTTCAGCACCGACAGAGTGTTCTCGTTCTGTTCCATTATCTTCCTCCTCGAATTTGATAGTGATTTCCTGCCCAGCACGGGCGGCGTTCAACAGAGCTGCCACAAAGAAGCCAAAAAAGGCACCAGCTTCAAAAATGATAAACGAATAAATATAATTCATAGCGAACCCCCTGCATTGACTGAACTGTGAGAAGAATCCTCTCAGGGAGGACGGGGAGCGCAAGACGCGGTGACGGTATGCTTAGTGGAAACATTGGCATGAGTATGCGGTGCGGCATCGGTAGAAAAATAGTCGTACAGAGCATCCCGCAGAGAATGGAAGCAACGAGCATGGTAGTCGTGCAGACGGAGAACCAGAATCTTCAAAACATCAACGGCGGAACAGTAAAAGTCCTCCGTGACTTCTGCGAAACTCTCATAGCGGGTCATTTCGGTATCCATGCTGCACCTCTCAGTCAATGCAGATGCAGACCATCTTCTCGCGGCCAGCCATAAGAGGGACGCTGTTCTCGGCCAGATAGCACTGGATCAGATACAGGTCACTGGTGGTAAGGGCAACAAAGCTGCCATTGGTATCGTAGCGAACAAAGACAACGGCACCGGACAGATACCGCTTGTCAGCCAGTGTGATGACCTGACGAGGGTCGTAACAGAGAGCCAGCGGCACATCTTCGCTGATGCTGTAGCAGGAATCTGCTTCATCGAAGCAAGGAAGGTAACTGCGAACGTTCGCCAGCGGAGTGATAGTCAGTTCGATCTCCGGGGCAATCACGGCGGCGTAAACTTCATCATCACCGAACTGCCGCTCCAACACATCGCTCATCTTGTTAAAGAAGTCGGTCACAGCATTGTCCATGTGGTTGATTTTCTGGTTCATAGCTTCGATGGTCTTTGCGGTCTTGAGATCAATGGTAGTATTCATAGTGGGTCTCCTCCAAATTTTTGCAAAAAAGAAAGACCCGGTCGGGTCTTACGTTCAAAAGGTGTATCAGCGTTCATTCTGCCGCTGCTGTTTACGCTGCCACTGTTCCAGCAGCTTGATGATGGTATCCTCCATCTGTTTCGGGGTGTAGCTGCGGGGAAAGTATTTCCGCAGGGTGTCGTTTTTGATGATCACCTTGTCCAGCTCGTCCTTTTTTTCTTCTCCCATAACCGCAAAGGCAACGTCATACGAGAAGTGCCCTTCCTGCGCCAGCTTTTTAAGCCGCTGCGCTTGGGAAAGGGACGGTGCATTCTGGGTGTCGTTCATGGCTTCTAAAAAATCCCGCTGTTGGGCTTCGTCCAGATAGGACAATTCCACAGCGGGATTGAAGGCAATTTTCTTTTCGTCTACCATGTCCAGCAGTTCAGGGATGAGGCTGGTCAGACGGATAAACCTTTGGACATTTCGAGCGTTGTCACCTGATTCATCAGCGACAATATCTCGCGCTTTTGCACCATTTAACTTGTGGCCAATTTGGACACAAGTTAAATCTGACCTAGCACCTTGATTTTTTAGGGCTTCCAGCTTCATTTTGTAGGCAAAAGCTCGTTCACTGGGCAAGATGTTCTCACGTTGGAGATTGCTATCCACCATGAGCAGAACAGCGGCATCATCATCCATATTGCGGACGATGACCGGCAGGGTTTCCAGCCCGGCAAGCTGGGCGGCGTGCTGACGTCGGTGCCCAGAGATGATCTCGTAACCACCTTCCGGGCGTGGACGTGCAATCAGTGGAGATAGCACACCGTACTGCTCTACGCTCTCTACGGTGCGTTGCATGGATTCATCGTCTAAAACCTTAAATGGATGGTTTTTGAAGGGGTACAGTTCGTCAATGGGAATCTGCTGCACCTGCTCCCGCTGCTGTTCCTGCCGGGATTCTTCGGTGGAGAAGATGTCATCTGCCCCTTTCAGCGACACGTTTAAGCTGTTTTTCGGCATTCGCCATCACCTCCTCGGTCAGAGATTTATAGGCTTCTGCCACCTTGCCCTTGGGGTCATGCTGGAATATGCTCTTGCCCACAGCACTGATCTCAGCAGCGCGGACAGACCGAGGGATGGTCTGGTCAAACACCTTGATCTTGCTGCCGTAAGCACCCCGAATCAGATTGTCGATCTGCTGTCCATAGTTGGTGCGGCTGTCGGTCATGGTCAGCAGGATGCCCTCGATTTTCAGCTTGGGGTTGATCTGCCTCCGGACTTTCTGCACAGTCTGCAAAAGCTGTTCCAAGCCTTTCGCGGATAGATACTGCGCCTGCACGGGAATCAGGGTGGTGTCTGCCGCTGCCAAGGCATTGACGGTCAGCATCCCAAGGGAAGGAGTGCAGTCCAGCAGAATAAAATCGTACTCCCGCTTGGCACTGTCCAGCACCTGTTTCAACATCTTTTCCCGGTTCATGCAGTTGACGAGAGACACTTCCAGCCCTGCCAGTTCGATGTTAGCAGGGATCAGGTCAACGCCCTCTGCATGGTGCAGGATGCCTTCACCGGGCGGAATACTCTGATCGTCCATGGCTTTTGCCATCAAGGTGGAAAGGGTGGTGGGCAGTTCATCGGGCTGCTGCCAGCCCATGCTGATGGTTAGGCTGCCCTGCGGGTCAGCGTCCACCAGTAGGACTTTTTTGCCCTCCATCGCCAGCCCGATGCCCAGATTTTCACAGGTGGTGGTCTTGCCGGTGCCGCCTTTCTGGTTGACGATGGCTATTGTGGTTGCTTTCTTTGAAATTTTCATCACCTCCGCATCGCTAAGTCGTGGTTGGTTTGGTTCTGGTAGGAAAGCTGCATCGTGGTGGGTGCGTTATACAGAGAAGCGAGCAGATATTGTTTCATGTTTCGGATCGGGCTGCTGTTCTCTGCAAGGCACTTCAGCACAAAGCGGATATGGTCAGCGTTCAGCTTCATAAAGCGACTGCGTACCACCTCGGCGGGCTTATCGTCCCCAGCAATGCGCAGCGTCTTGCGGTTGGTGGCACAGGTGTCCACCAGCAAATCTACGATCTGATAGATGGTATCCTCGTCGTCCGGGCAGAGCCGGAGCAGAAGGTCTATCTCCAAAGACTGAGAAAAATATTCTTCCAGTTGGGTGCGTTTGCTCATCCCATCCGCTTCTTCAGAATAGAATGGATCAGTCTCACTCATTTCAGTATCATTCTCTTTAGTCTTATTACATCGTGATTTTGAAGGGTCTTGACTTGCGTTTTTGAAGCCTCCAGAATCGTGAAAATCACGATTCTGGAATATTGATTTTGACGATTCTGCTGAAAAGTTCTTCACATACACCAAACTTGGCTTTCCCAGACCTCTGCGTTTTCGTTCAATCAGACCAAACTTTTCGAGTTCCCGGAGCAGCTTGGTCGCTTTGTTGTCTGCGCAACACAATGCCCTCTTGACATCCTCTATCGTGAAGATAATGAACACCCGGTTTTGCTCGTCCAGCCAGCCGTTTTTCACGGACAGGCTCATGCGGTCCAGCAGGATACCGTACAGGGTCTTGGCATCGGTTGACAGGCTCTGGAACCGTGGCTCCTGAAACAGAGCCTTTGGAATGCGGTAGAAGGAGAACAGCTCTCCGGCTTGTCCGTAGAAGTAGTCAAGGGTCATGTGGCTTTTTCAACGTTTTGCTCCAGCTTGTGTTCAAAAAATCGACCGCCTTTCGTTTGAAAATAAAAAGCGCACTCTTTTCTTATTGAAAAGTAGTGCGCTATGTAATATAATGGCTGTATAATTTAGCTATCCAAAAGATAGTCGATGAGATATTCTTTCGGAATCATGAAAGATCGTCCGACTTTCAGGTAGCGAATTCTATGTTGATGGATTCTTCTGATGATGGCAGTCTGGCTTTTGAAACCGAGTAAAGTTGTTGCTTCTTCGACAGACAGCACATCAGGATAGTTCACAAATAATTTTTCATAATACGCTTTTGCTTGATTTTGATTCATTATCCTTGACTTTCCTTTCGTTTTGTGCCTAAGCAGAGGAGCGTTTTGCCCTGCATCCCTCCTGAACATCCCTCCAATTTCCATTTTGGCGGTCCAAACCGAAAAAACAGAGTAGAGGAAAAACGCATCGAAAAATCGTGGATATTTCAAATTATTATTCGTTGAGGCGTGAATTTTGCCTTTGCACAGTGGGAACCAGATATCACTAGATGACACCAGATGGAAGATGCGGATAAAAACTCAAAATCCCTTGTGCTAATAACACGTGTGGGTTCGACCCCCACCACCGGCATAGAAAAAGCCGACTGAGAGGTATTCTCAGTCGGCTTTTCTTTTTAATTTTTCCCTTGTCCATCAGGAACGCCGAGAACTGAAACGCTGCAAAACTCGGCGGCGGAGCCGACTGTTTTAACTACTGTTTAAGACTTTGTGGTTTTCTGTTCATAAACTTCTGGTATCCTGTACATAACGAAACGAGAAAGAGGGAGCTTTATGAACGCCGAACTCACTTTCCTGCAATTCCTGCAATCCCTGCACAGCCCCATGCTGGATGGAAGCATGTGTTTTATTACCCGTCTGGGAGACTCCGGTATTCTCTGGGTGACGCTGACAGCGGTGCTGCTGGTGTTCCGCAAAACGCGGCGGGTCGGATGTGTGCTGGCAGCGGCGCTCCTCATCGACGCTGTCCTCTGCAATCTTCTTCTCAAGCCGCTGGTGGCCCGCGTCCGTCCATGCGGCATCCTTACGGAGGTACAACTGCTTATCCCGTACCCGGACGATTTCTCCTTTCCTTCGGGCCATACGGCGGCGTCCTTCGCCTCGGTGACAGCCCTTTGGATGGCCGGGAAAAAGCAGTGGGCGATGGCGGCTCTGCCGGTAGGCGTTCTCATCGCATTCTCGCGGATGTACCTCTGTGTCCATTACCCGACGGATATTCTGGGTGGTGCCATTTTGGGAGCCGCCTGCGGATGGGCGGGAGCATGGCTCGTAAAGAAAGCAGAGCGCCGAATGGCCATCCCGCGGAACTGAAAAAAGAAGAAGAGACCGCCGTACAGTAGCTTGCTGTACGGCGGTCTCTTCTGTTATGGGGATCTGCTTATCTGCGGGAACATCTCGGTTTTCCGCAAAAAGCCCAAAAGACATGCAGGCGAAGCAATGCAGCCCCAAAAATTGGCTTCAGTAAAAAGAAAAGCACCGTACTTCAAACGAAGTACAGTGCTTTTTTGGTGGAGAATAGCGGGATCGAACCGCTGACCTCTTGCATGCCATGCAAGCGCTCTCCCGAACCACGCGGTCACACACCCCACACAAGGCTGTGGGGACGGATGATGATTTACGTTAAATCGTCTTGTTATGCTTTTTTCAGCTGCTCCTGCACATAGCGCAGCTGGCCGCCCTCAAGAATAACGCCTACTTCGTCATCGGACAGCTCCAGCACGGCGTCAAAGGAGATGCCTTTGGTCTTGTCCACCACAGTGACGCGCTTTGTTTTGATCTGCTCCCGGAAATTGGGGATGGACAGCTCATCGGACAGCTCCAGCTTGTCGTAATCTGCCGGGTCGGCAAAGACCATGGGCACGATGCCGTGGTTGATGAGGTTGTTCTTGTGGATGCGGGCCATGCTCTTGGCGATGACGGCTTTGACACCGAGGAACATCGGGGTAATGGCGGCGTGCTCACGGGAAGAACCCTGACCGTAGTTCTCGCCGCCGATGATAATGCTCTTGCCGTAGCTCTGGGCACGCTTGGAGAATTCCGGGTCGTATCGGCAGTAGGCATACTGGGCCATCAGCGGCATATTGGAGCGCATGGAGCTGAACTCAGCGGAAGCGGGGGTGATATCGTCGGTGGTGATGTTGTCACCGGCCTTCAAGCTGATGCGGGCATCCAGATTTTCCTCGGGCTTTTCGGGGATGGGCAGGGGTTTGATGTTGGGTCCGCGGATGATTTCGACCTTTTCCAGTTCCTCGTCCGGCAAGGGCTTGATGAACATGGAGTCGTCGATGAAGTAGTGTTCCGGCTCATGGACAGCGGCCAGCTGGCTGACCTCTGCGCCCATCACTTCCTCAGCCGTGGTGAAAGTACCGGCCACGGCGGTGGCGGCGGCAGTTTCCGGGCTGACCAGATAGAGCTGTGCATTCGCACTGCCGCTGCGACCCTTGAAGTTGCGGTTGGAGGTGCGGACGGAAATGCCGTTGGTTGCCGGGGTCTGACCGATGCCGCAGCAGGGGCCGCAGGCAATCTCAATCAGGCGGACACCGGCATCCACCAGCATATCCAGATAGCCGTCGTGGAGCAGCTGCTTATAAATTTGCCGGGTGGCAATGCCGCAGACGCAGCTGACATTCTCGTTGACGTGACGACCCTTGAACACCAGAGCGGCGCGGGCAATGTCGGTGTAACTGCCGTTGGTGCAGCTTCCGATAAAGACCTGCTGGACGGGCTTTTTCTCCACGTCCTTCACCTTTTTGACGTTATCCGGCGAGTGAGGGCAGGACATCAGGGGTTCCAGCTCGCTCAGGTCGATTTCCACATACTCGTCGTAATCACAGCCCTCATCGGCTTTCATTTCCACGAAATCCTTCTCGCGGTCCTGTGCGATGAAGAAGCGGCGGACGGTCTCGTCAGCCGGGAAGATGGAACCGGTCGCGCCCAGCTCAGCACCCATGTTGGCGATAGTGGCGCGCTCCGGCACCTCCATCGTCTCGACACCGGGGCCGACATACTCATACACACGGCCCAGGCCGCCCTTGACGGAGTAGCGGCGGAGCATCTCGAGGATGACGTCCTTGCCGGAGCAGCCGGGGCGCAGACGGCCGGTCAGGTTGACCCGGACGACCTTGGGCATCTTGAGACGGATGGGCAGACCAGCCATGGCCGTTGCGCCGTCCATACCGCCGCCGCCGATAGCCAGCATACCGATAGCACCGCCGGTGGTGGTGTGGCTGTCGGTGCCAAGGCTGGTCTTGCCCGGGATGCCGAAGCGGGCGTACTGCACGCTGTGCATGATGCCGTTGCCCGGGCGGGAAAGCCAGATGCCATACTTCCGGGCGATGGAGGTCAGGAAAATGTGGTCATCCGGGGTGTTGGTGTTGACATAGAGCAGGTTGTGGTCCAGATAGCTCACCGACACGTCCGTGCGGACACGTTTGATGCCCATGCCTTCCAGTGCCAGATAGCACATGACGGCGTTGATATCGTGGGTGAGGGTCTGGTCAAACTTGACGTATATCTCGTCCCCCGGGTTCATGTCGGAGGGCTTGGTCAGGTGTGCGGAAATGATCTTCCGCGTCAGATTCATCGGCATAGCAGTTGCTCCTTTTTTCTTTTACAGGCTGTGAATGGTGTCCAGCAGATAATCGGTGAACTCAGCCGCCGTTGCACCATCGGTGTCGGTGGTGACGACCAGCCTTTTCTCGGTGTTGCAGCAGATGTCCAGGGCCTTTTCCAGCTTCTCGTTCCGGTCGCCGTAGCCGATGTGAGCCATCAGCTGACCAGCTGCACGGATGATGGAGCAGGGGTTGGCGTAATTGCCGCGGCCATGATTGATGAGGAAGGGAGCGGTGCCGTGAATGGCCTCGAACAGGGCGTACTTATTGCCGATGTTGGAGGAAGAAGCGCTGCCTAAGCCCCCCTGCATCTCAGCAGCAGCGTCGGTCACGATGTCGCCATAGAGGTTCGGCAGAACAAAGACTTCGCAGCCCTTGGTGAACTCGGGGTCTGCCATCTTGGCGGTCATGGCATCCACCAGACGCTCCTGCACCTCGATGTCGGGGTACTCGGTCTCGCCGATGTGGTGGACAGCCTTCAGGAAGTTGCCGTCAGCCAGCTTGACGATGTTGGCCTTGGTGATGGCGGTCACATTGTGCTTGCCGTTCTTGCGGGCGTACTCGAAGGCAGCGCGGGCGATGCGCTCACTGCCTTGTCTGGTCTGGACCTTGAAGTCGATGGCGAGGTCATCGTTGACCTGAATGCCCTTGTTGCCCCAGATGTACTCGCCCTCGATGTTCTCACGGAAGAAGCACCAGTCGATGTTCTTCTCCGGGATCTTGATGGGGCGGACAGCGGCAAACAGATCGAGGCTGCGGCGGAGCAGACTGTTGGCGGAGACCATGTTGGGCATCGGGGTGCCGTCGGGGAACTTATCACCGGCGCGGGGCGTGGTGAAGGGTCCCTTGATCAGGACGTTGCACTCCTTGCAGGCGGCGAGGACATCGGCGGGCAGGCTCTCGCCCAGCTCCACGCGGCGCTCGAAGGTCATGCCCTCGATGATGCGGATCTTCACCTTGCCGCTGGCGATCTCGGGAGCCAGCAGCTGGTTCAGGACGCGGAGAGCCTGGGTCATGATGAGGGGGCCGATGCCATCGCCGGGCATGACGCCGATGGTGATGGTGTCGAGCTTGGAGAAGTCGGTGACTTCTTCGTCAGCCTTCATGCGGTCGATGCGGGCAAAGTCGGAGCGGATGAGCTCAGCGAGCTTTTCCTGTGCGGTCTTGATCTCTTCTTCCTGCAGAGCAGTCGTGATGTATTCAGACATAAGTGTTCTCCTTTTCAAAAATAAAGGGGCAGGGGCTGCACCCCGCAGCCTTGGCGGGGACAGCCCCTGCCCTCAGTTGTTTGATGATATTTTATTACTTACTGGTTGTTGCGGTAGTAGTTGATGAGGCAGCCATCCGCGATGATCTGGCGCTCAGCCTCGGTCAAAGCACCGGTAGAAACCGGGAACTCAGTCACAGTGCCATCCGGCTTGACAGCGTAAGCGGAGAAGCTTTCCTTGTTCTCCAGAACAGCCTCGCGGATGCCCGGGACAAAGATGTAGTCGCCCAGTTCAAACACCTCGGGGTTCTCTACGAGGAAGGGCGTCATGCCCCAGTTGATGCAGTTGGAGCGGTAACGCTTGGTGGCGTACTGCTTTGCGAAGTTGGCAGAAGCACCCATGACGCGCTGGCAGGAAGCAGCCTGCTCACGAGCGGAGCCGTCGCCGGGCATGTTGGCGAAGATGGTGGAGCCGATGTCGGTGTTGGCGGGGTCGTTGGCGATGCCGGCCTTGGTCAGGGCCTCATAGACCTTCATGACCTCCTCGGGCAGAGCCTTGCCGGCCTCACGGTCGCGCTCGATCTGGCGCATGACCTTGCTACGGGAGACGTACTGGGGATCGCGGCGGCTCAGTGCGAACTCCGACAGACGTTCGGGGTTGGAGCGGTAGGAAGAAGTCTCACCGGAGGGGATGAGCTCGTCGGTGGTGGTGACGGGGTCGGTGATGTAGGAGCAGACCTTGACCAGCAGATCGTTGGTCAGAGCGGGCATCTCAGGCCAGTCCTTGATGTTCGGGCCGAAGCGCAGCTCTGCGTCCGGCTCAGCCTTGCCCCAGCCGTTGTAGACGCGCTTCTCGTACAGGGAAGCGTTGTAGTGGTACTCGGGGTTGGTGTACTCCACATCCAGGTCGGTGGCGGCGGTCAGCTTGCCGCCGTTGGCTGCGGTGGCGGCGATGGAACGTGCGTCCATCAGTGCCACGCTGGACATCTGACCCTCGCCCGGCTTGGAGCCCTCGCGGTTCGGGAAGTTGCGGGTGGTGTGGCGGACGGAGAACTCGCCGTTTGCCGGGCAGTCGCCTGCGCCGAAGCAGGGGCCGCAGAAGCACTCACGCATGATGGCACCGGCGTTGACAAGGTCGCTTGCACGGCCATTCTTGTACAGCTCGGCCAGTGCGGGCATGGAGCCGGGGTAGATGCTCAGAGTGAAGACACCGTTGCCGCAGCTCTTGCCGCGCAGGATGTCAGCAGCAGCACAGATGTTGTCGAAGGTGCCGCCGGCGCAGCCAGCGATCTCGCCCTGGTCCACCCAGACAGCGCCGTCGTGGAACTTGCTGTCGAGGTCCATCTTAGCGCCCTTGATCTGCTTGTTGGCCTCTTCCTGCACAGCGTGGAGGATGTCGGCGGCGTTGGCCTGCAGCTCGTGGATGGTGTAGGTGTTGGAGGGGTGCATGGGCATTGCGATGGTGGACTCGACGGTGTCGAGGTCGATGTAGACGCAGCCGTCGTAGTAAGCCACATCGGCAGGAGCTAGCTTCTTGTAAGCCTCGGGACGGCCATGGACCATGAAGTAGCGCTGGGTCTGCTCGTCGGTCACCCAGATGGAAGACCAGCAGGTGGTCTCGGTGGTCATGACGTCGATGGCGTTGCGGAACTCGATGGGCAGATTTGCCACGCCGGGGCCGACGAACTCCATGACCTTGTTCTTGACGTAGCCGTTCTTGTAGACAGCGCCGCAGATGCTCAGGGCCACGTCGTGGGGGCCGATGCCTGCGCGGGGCTTGCCGGTCAGATAGATGGCAATGACCTGCGGACGGGCGAAGTCATAGGTGCGGCCCACCAGCTGCTTGGCCAGCTCGCCGCCGCCCTCGCCGACAGCCATGGTACCCAGAGCGCCGTAACGAGTGTGGGAGTCGGATCCGAGGATCATCTTGCCGCCGCCTGCCATGGTCTCACGGTTGTAGCTGTGGATGTTTGCCATGTTGGTGGGAACGTAGATGCCGCCGTACTTGTGGGCAGCGGAGAGAGCGAACTTGTGGTCGTCCTCATTGATGGTGCCGCCGACAGCGCAGAGGCTGTTGTGGCAGTTGGTCAGGACGTAGGGCAGGGGGAACTGCTTCATGCCGGAAGCACGGGCGGTCTGGATGATGCCGACATAAGTGATGTCGTGGCTGGTCATGGAGTCGAACTTCAGACGAAGCTGGTCCATGTCGTCGCTCTGGTTGTGAGCCTTCAGGATGCCGTAGGCCATGGTACCCTTGGTGGCCTCTTCTTTGGTGGTGGTGATGCCGGACTTCTGAACTGCCTCTTCGGGGCAGGAGCAGATGGTCTCGCCGTGAACGAGGTAGATGCCGTTGTCATACAGTTTGAGCATAATGTGTGCTTCCTTTCTCGAACTCTCTTTTTTATTTTCATGGCCTTTCTTGGTGGTCGGCCTTCCTTCTGGCACTATGATACCGCAGTCTGGTTATTCTGTAAAATATTTGATTTCGATTGAGAATCATTCCAAAAGTTGATGGATAGCCAAAAGCAAAAGCGGCCCGGAAAAATTTCCGAGCCGCTTTGCGCAAGAAGAAAAAGAATGTAGAAGATATAGGAGATGATGGATGGTAACTTCAGGCCGCTTACTTACGGATGTACAGGGTGCCGTCCATGATGCGGCGTGCGGTGCGCTGGACGGCCACGCCGGAGACGACGATGTCGTTCAGGGGCTTGGTGGGGTCATCCAGATAGGGGTACATGGTCATGACACCGGAGGGATGGCCGATGCGGACGGTCTGCTGGCCGGGCTTGAGAGCGACCAGCTCATTGACCAGAGTGCCGGGTACGAATGCGGCCACGCTGATGGAAGAAGCGCTGGTCAGCGGGCAGGCCTTGTGGCACTTGAACACGCTGATGACGCGGGCGCAGACGTCCATCTCGGAGGCATCGACGGACTTGCCGCTGATGTCGGTGAAGCTGACAGGAGCCGTCACGAAGCCGACTTTCGGGACTGCGGGGCTGTTGGCGGTGGCGTCGGCAGGGTCTTTGGCGAAGCCCATTTTGACGCAGGCAGCACCGCGGATGGCTTCCAGCTTTGCGGCCAGAGCCTTGTCGGCGTCCACCTCAGCGGGCAGCTGGGTGCCGGTGATGCCGAGGTCGGCAGCGCGGACCAGGACCATGGGGTTGGAGACGTCCAGAATGGTGGCCTCGATGGTGCCAAGCTCGCCCAGATCCAGCATTTCCTTGGCGTTGCCGGTGGGGAAG
>SKEY01002445.1_pt1 | contig 19311 bp, 35 predicted proteins | sample 4843871 | NCBI WGS metagenome assembly SKEY01 (sample SAMN11008797, study PRJNA524170) | human gut metagenome | biome: Human fecal sample; material: Feces; isolation source: fecal sample from pouch patient p36 | host: Homo sapiens | place: Israel: Tel-Aviv | collected 2016-12-04 | reverse complement strand
TGATATCCTTCGGTCGCTTCGAGCCATCGGGACGCTCAACCGAGAACTCGCGCGAGAACACGATAGGCGTGAAGCCGTTGCATGCGACGGGAACGGTGCTGCCACCGATATTGATCTCGCTTACCATGCTATGCCTCGCTCGGTGCTGGCGTGAGCTGCGTGTCGACCTCATCGAAGAACTTATCGTAACCTTCAAGGTCGCTGAAGCTGTCATACGAGCTGCCTCGCCAGCCGCTCGGAAGCGTGACGGGACGCCACGTGATGTCATAGTCGAGCTGCGTGATATCCGGCTTGTCCTCAAGGGTCTTGGCGTCCATGCTCGGTGCCTTGATCTGGCAGCAGAGGAAGCAACGACGCTTGCCTACGACATGCCCCGGCTGCTCGCACATGAAGGCGAACTTCTTCGGAGTCTTGCCGGAGGTACCAAGGACTCGACCTTTTGCGTCGATGTCGAAGCCGACAAGGCTGGCGAACAGCTTGCGCATCTCAACAGCCCCCTCCGTGTCATAGAAGGAAATGGTGCCAGATCCGCCGTTGTCCTGAGTTTTGTCGAGCCAGGTCTCGTTATCTGCATAGCTCGTCGCGGTCTCGACGGAAGGCTCCATCTTGATCTCTACGGTACCGGGAACTCGCACCGGCTTCGCGTAGGTAAAGTTGTCCTCGCTCTCGAGCACGGCGATGTGCGCGTTCTTGACACCGAAATATCCGTTTCGTGGCATAAGATGCCCCTTTCTTAATATTCAATCACGTTTATCTCGTAGGCGGTCTCGATGACACCCTCTCCGTCGATTGCCGTCACCGTTTTCGTGTAGGCTAATTCGGCGGCATCCAATGCAGATTCGATGCGCCGTTCAAGCTCGTAGTCTCGCGTCGCGCAGTAAAGCGCGCAGTCGTACGGCATCCACCTGATATGCGTCACGTTGTCCGCAAAGGCGGCTTCTGAGTAACCGGCTTCAATCTCGATGTACGGAGGTGCAGGCCGCTCGTCAGACAGAAACGCGCCGTTGCTGAACGGCAGCTCGAACGACTTGAGAATGCCGACAAGCTCATCCAATGTCTTCATCACTCGCCGCCCTTCGCGAACTCCGCAGCGACCTCGTTGTAAACGCCCTCAATCACGTGGTCGCCTGCAACGTGCCCGGGATACCTGCCGCTCTGGTTTGCGATGGCGTGACCCTTCTCAAGCAGATGAGTCAGCTGGTACTGACGGTTGTGCACGGTGCAGCTCGTGCCGGTCTCGTCGGTCTCGATATCAGCCGTCCAAGCCTTCGCGTAGCTTCCGCCGTGGTGGACGCGTTTGCGGCTTCGTTGGCGCAGCAGCCTGACCGCCTTCTGTCCTGCTGCGCGGGCGTTGCCCTCCAGCGCTTCAACGTCATCGTCGATTACATCCTGCATGTCGTTGACGATAATCTCGGCGAGATCGTCGATATTGACGCCGCTCATCGGTCACCAGTCCTCTCGACAAGTGTGAGGCGGATATTGTCCGCGCCGCTAATAAGCCTGCTGTCGACCGAGTACGTCACGCCGCCGAACTCGACGAGGGTTTCGCCGGAATATGCGCAGGAGCGTATCTCAATTACCGCCTGCGGTTTCACGCCGGCCTGAGCCGCGACGTAATAGGCTGCCGCGCTCATTGAGAAGACGTTGCACGGCACCTTGCGGCGGCTCTCATTCCTGTGCGGGACGCCTTTGTCATCGCGCTCTGTCTCAGTCGCGATGAGCGTGCAGACGCCCGACCACCTACTCATCTCTCAGCTCCGCCCTATAGAGCGAATCGCCGCTCATCGACGTGAGCATGCATTCGAACGACTTCATGAAGCGGTCTGCATCGGGGTTGTCCATGCCGAAGTTGGCCTTGACGTAGACCTTGATGGCAAGGCGGATGCGGCCATCGGAATCGTCGTTGGCCTTTTCGGGAAGGACGCCGCCCGCGACAAGCTCGGCGCGGGCGGCTTCGATGACATCGGCTATCTCATCGTCGTAATCGTTGCAGAGCTCAGGGATGCGGAGCGCAGCGCGGCAGGCATCGAGCAGCTCTGTCTTGGCATTGTCGGCCATGCCGCACCACCTCCCTAGGCAGTCTTGAGAGTCAGCTGGGCGAACGACTTGGGCACTGCAAGGCCGCAGTCGATCAGCTCGTAGCCGTCAAAGCAGCGGTTCTGGGTTCCGTCGGGCGCGATATAGGGCATAACGTCGGGGCCGTCGAACACGTTGCCCTTGAACAGGTCGGGGTAGCCGGCGATGATCACACCGTCGGCGATGGAATCGTCGCGCTTGACCAGCTTGCCGAAGATGTGGCCTTCGACGGTCGGGTCGGCATTCTTCTCATCGACGAAATAGGAGCGCCCATTAGCGTCCTCGAGCATGGCGATGTAGTTCCAGATGACGTTGCTGTTCGCATAGATGATGGCACCCTTGGGCGTGGGGAGGCCGTAGGTGTTGAGCTTGGAGAGTAGTCCGGCGAGGTCGGCTTTCTTGAGCGCATTGACCGTGGAAGTCTGAAGCTTGTTCGTCTTCTCCATGCCGTAGGACTCATTGGCCAGGCGCGCATGGGCATGGGTGTTGCATCCAACGGACAGTCGTGCGGCGGTCTCGCTTACGAGATAAGACTGGAAGGATGCGACGGATTGGACGGCCATGCGGCGGCTAATCTTCAGGGTCTTCTTGATCTCGACGCCCTCGAACTTGAGCGTGTCGAACGTGTTCTTCTCGTCGTCGGTCGGTGCCGCGCCCTCGGCGGTCTGCGCGGCGTCGCCAGCATCAATGGACTTGTGGCGGATCATCTCGAACTGATGGGGGAAGTTCTGCTTCGGCATGTCGCCCCACAGAACGGCGGTGTTGTCGATGAGCGAGATAATCTCGTTTTGCAGCTCGACGGGAATGACGGAACCGGTGTTGCTCGTCATGTGGTTGAATGCTTCGCGCTGCTCCATGGCGTGGTTCTGCGCGGCGCGCTCCGCGTCGGTCAGTGCGTAGCCTTCTACCAGCTGGACGCCAGCGCGCTCAGCGACGCCCTTCACCCACGCGCGCTGCTCGGCTGCGGCATAGTCGGTCGTGTCGTAGACCGTGCCGGTGCCGAAGTTGTTTGCAGAGCGAGCCAGCGGGACGGAATCGATGCGCTGCGCGGTGCCGTTGTCGATGGCGGCGCGGGCGGCTGCCACTGCGTCGGCGCGGGTCTGGGCTGTCTGGTCGAGCTGCGCACGGATCTGGTTGATCTCGTTGGTGAGCTCTGCCATGCGGGCGGCGTCCTCATCGGACGGGTCGGCGTCATCGCCGTACTTATCGACGAGCGCCTTGAGCTCTTTCAGCAGATCTTCAAGGTTCATGTTTGTTCCCTTTCTAGTTGGTGGCGATTGCCATTACTGCACGCGCACGGATGAGCGCGTTCCTTCGGCGCGCGTGCTCCCCGCGCGACTTCTCAATCACTCCGTTGAGAAGGTTTCGTGCACTTATTTCGGTGTTGGGGTCAGCCGGTAGGCTCACCGCCGACACGTCATAAATCTTCTTGACCCTCGTGATGGTCGTGGTGTGCGTATCCCTGTCGTACTCGGACGCTCCGATGGTGAACGCCCACGACATACGGGTCACAAGGCCGTTGTCGATTTCCTCAAATCTGTTTCGGGCGGAAACTGACTTTGAGAGGTCAGCAGCGATAAACAGTCCATGCTCATCTGGTTCGACAACCAGAGTGCCGTTTGACAGGCGCGCCAAGACATCGCCGCAGTGGTCGAATTGCATGATGATGTCGCTCATGTCGGTATCTACGAAGGCATCGGGGCTGATGACCTCTCGATACTTAGTGCCGTCAAATGGGTCTTCCCACAAGACATACGGATCGTTGAAGGTCGAAGCGTATCCCTCTACATAGCAGTCGGAATCGATGCGCTTCTCACGGCCTTCACCGCCGTCAAGGCTTCTCAAGACCACCGACATCTGGCGGTATTGGCGCTCATTCGGTTTCGCCGGCATCGGCATCGCCGTCCTTTCCGTCGATTTTTGCGATATTGGCATTTGTCTCGGCCGCCTGCGCCGCCTGCGCCGCCGTGTGCTCGCTGATCAAGTCCAGGTCGATGTACTCGCCACGAATGACATGGCGGTCGCCGCCCTCGTAATGCGGAAGCTGGAACACATCCGCGACCTGATTGCCAGTCATAATTCCACGGTCGTATAGCGATGTACTCACGTTGAGCTTCGTCTGGTTGCTCGCGAACTCAAGTCGGTTCGCGCTGAACATGATTGAGTTTCCGTGCGCGATCTCGTTCGGTGTGAACGTCATGCAGGTGAGCACGTAGCCCAGCTGCACGGCGAAGACCTCGGTTCGCCCCTCGTAGAAGGCGTTGTATGTGTCCTCGTCGGCTCGGTTCATGACGATATCTTCGTTGCTGCCGAAGAAACGGTACGCGGCCTTCTCGATTCGCTCCATCTGTGCAGCGTCGACCGTGTAGTTCTGCGGCGTGATCTGCTTCACGTCGTTGTACTTGTTGTCGTACACGGCGATGCCGCCCGCGTTTGCGGTACCGAGCTGCTTGTTGAACTCCGTGCGAGCCTTTTCGAGGTCTTCTGGGTTGCGATTCTGGCTCATCTTGCCGATGAATCGAATGGCGGCACCCTGCTCGATTGCGATCTTCTCGGCCTCCGTCTGTGCGTGCATCAGCTCCAGCGTGGGACGGAGCACATCGGTGCCGTCTCCGAAAAGGTCGCTTTTGAACTGATGCCTTGTCAGCACGCCGACGCGCGACCACTCGATTAGCGTCTGCTCGCCACCGCCGAACGACAGCTTGAGCCAGAGTTGGCCGCCGACATCGTATGCCTCGCACTGCCCCGGCAGAACCGGGTAGTAGCCGACGATGGTAACCATGTCGGCACCGGTGATCGGCACGATGAGGCACGTGTCGCACACATCGAGCATCGTCGAGACGCGGTGCAGGAACTGCGGCGTCGTCATCCAAGGGTTTGGTTTCCATTCAAGCGACCGCGTGGCGGCACCTTGCGCGGTGCCGGTGACCTCCGGCTTGAGCTTGCTCGCATGGTCTGCGTTGCGCTCGATGATGCTTCTCGTCAGCTCGGCTTCGTAGATGCCGCCACTCCACGTACTGAAACGCGGCGCGTACGCCGTGAACGTCTGGAAATACCCGTCGACCGCCTTCATGATCGGCTTGTGGAAGACGGCATCGAACATGGAGCGGAACACCGACGTTAGTTTCGCCACGGCTAACCCCCAATCATGCTTTTGAAATCGTCCATCATGTCCTTGAGCACGACGAATGCATCGCACTCCGCTGCCCACGCATCGATTCGGTTGCGTGGGTCTTGGTTCTTCTTGTCCGGCGCGATGTTGCCGTTCGCGTCGCTTCGCACCGCAACGTTCGAGCGGCACCATTCGGCGATCGGGTTTGAGTTATCGACGATGCGGTTCTCCTTGTAGAGTGCTCGCAGTTCCTTCATGGGCATCGAAAGCGTCTGCGCGCCTTGGATAACCCGCTTGAAGTTTTCAGCGCCGAAATAGCCCTCGTAGGCTTCGACCGTCGGGACGTCTCGCATGTGCCAGGGGTCGTAGCCGCATGCGACGGCGTAGATGCCGCACCTCTCGCGTACCTCGTCGACCCAATCGAGCACCTCGCGCTTGTCGATAATCGGCGTCGCGGAGGTTCGCAGCAGGCCGCGCGCAATCCACGCGTCGTACGGCACGCCGTCACGACCGCCGCGCCGACCTTCTGCCTCCGCCTGTTCCAGCGCACGGAGCGGAATCCAAGCCATGTGCATCGCGTAGATACGCTCATCGCCCGGTCTCATCATCAGCAGGCACGCCGCCGTGAGGTCGGTGGTGTCCGATGCGTCGACACCGAGCACCGCGTAGGAGAACGACCCGTCCGCCGGGTCGAACGTCTCGTCGTTGTGTATCTCAGACCACGTGAGCCATGCTTGACTCTGGTTCTCGATGAGGTTGAAGTCTTTGACCAGGAGCGTCGGCAGGAATGTCGGATCGTCCTTTGCCTTGCTCACGTTCTGGCGAAGGCTGTTTAGGCTCTTGATCGTCCCGAGACCGGGGTTGGCCTTAATCCATGCGGATTCGTCCTGCCATTCCTCGCGTTCGTCGAGTTCGTAGATGAATGCTATGAAGCGCTCTGCCTTTTCGCCGGTAGCCTGTCCGTCAAGCCACTTTGTGGCGTATTCGTACTGTGCATCGAAGATACCGTTGCGAACGAAGCCGTTCGTGGTGATCTCCAGCACAAGCGGCTGTCGGCGCGCGGAGGTGCCCTGAATCGTGAGGTCGTAGAGGTCGCGGTTCTTCATTGCCGCAAGCTCGTCCACGATGGCACCGGAGATATCGAGACCGTCTAGGTGGTTGGTGTTGGCGCTCAGCGCCTTGATTGACCCCATGTTGAGGTCGCAGTAGAGATCGCTCACGCGCTTTCTGACGTGCTTTGCCAGCGCCGGCGATGTCATCACCATGCGCCAAGCATTGGCAAAACCCTTCGCCGCCTGGTCGTGAGCCGTAGCGACGTTGTATATCTCGGGTGCGCCCTCGTCATCGTTTACGAGCAAGTCATTCTCTATTGCAGACCCAAGCGCTGTCTTGCCGTTCTTGCGCCCCATAATCCAGAGCACCTCGCGGTACTGCCGTAATCCCTCGGCATCAACGAAACCGAAGATTACCGACAGAATTGCCAGCTGGAAAGTCTCTAGATCGAACTTGCGCCCAAGTTTGCCGGACGGTAGGCGACAGAACGTCTCAATGAACACAACGTGCTTTGCCGCAAATTCCTCACGGAAGTGATACGGATAGAGCGGGTCGGTGTTGTCCAGGTCGCGCAACACGCGCTCCGCGACCTGATGCATCTTCTCGCAAGCGGTGATCTCACCGTTGAGAATGCCACCGAAGTAGCTTCGTATCGCCTGCTCGCAGCGACCCGCGCCGCATCGTTTATTTTTAGCCACCGAAGCGCGTTTCATTGAGGTAGTCAATGAGCGCATCGCCTGCGGTGCTGCCGGACGGCATCATGTCGGTGAGCTGCTTAATGCCGCGCGAGAAGGTCGTGAACAGCTTGTTGTAGGCGGAGAAGCCGGGATGCTCGCGAACGCCTGATTGGCCGCCGCCGTTGTCGTACTCGGTGAAGATGCTCTCCCCCATCAGCTCGTTGCGAGCCTGGTCGAGCTTGACCTTGAGAAACGCGATGTTCGACATCAGCGGCATGATGGCGTTGCGCCTATCGTCGGGAATTACGTCTTTGGTGAGACGTTGGAGCTTCTTGAGCTCGCTTTGGTAGCGCGCCTGTATCGTCTGCCCGCTCCGCTTAGGGGGACTTTTCGCAACTTTCGGCGAAATCTCGGTACTTTCGCACACTTTTCTCTTTGCCACAAGACCACCCCCGTTCTGGGAACTTCTGCGCGCATAAATTTATCTCCCGGCGTTGGTGCCCTAGGCCACTAGCCTAGGTTTTCGAATGGGGGGATTGCTCGGCGCTCTGACCTGCTGTTTTGTTGTCCATGTTTTGTGAGCAGTTGATTGTGCTCAGTCTGTGTGTTCGCTGTCCAGTGAAATCAAGTTGCCGTCCTCGTCAAAGACCAGCCCTTGCCTTGTGCTGCCCTGCCTTACCCATCCGTGCACCTTCTTGTGGCACAGGTCGCAAAGGCTGACAAGGTTCTTAGGGTCAGTGCTGATGTTCGGATCGTTGATGTTCGCCGGAGTCAGCTCGACGATGTGATGCACCATGACCGCCGGTGTTGCGATGCCCTGTGCCAGACAGTGCTGACACAGGTAGGCGTCACGCTGTAGAGCCTGCTCGCGGGCGTGCTCCCAGTCCGTCGAATGGTAGAAGCGATACGAGAAGCCCTTAGCCATTGCCGCGCCTTCCCAACAAAAAAGGGACGCGAGCCGGAGCCCGTGTCCCTTTTGCTTACCTAATCCACCGTACCGAACTTTAGCACAAGGCGGGAACTGAAGGGAAGTGCCGATTTCAATTTTCTTTCAGCCATGCCATGCCAACTGCGTCGATGTACCTGAACGCGGCGTTGCACAGCTCTCGGCACCACTTCGGTGAGCACTGCATGACGGCTGCCACCTCAGTCCACGGCATGGCCTGACAGTAACCCATGCAGATCGCGTCGGCATATCGGTTGCCCTTCTGCCTTGCGAGACCGCCACGGTTGTCACTGCCATAGAGCACCGCGCACGCTTCATCGATGGCGGCTGAGCTGTCGGCGATGCGCTGCTCAAACCTGCCCTCCAAGTCGATTCGGCCATTGATTGCATCCATCGGGTCGGTGTATCCGCCGCCACCGCCGCCGCTGTAGCTCTGGGCTTTCGCTCCTTCCTTCGCCCTGAGCCTCGCCAGCATTTCCCTCGTGCCATCTATGGCCTTCACTTCCTCGCGGATGGCTTCGAAATACTCCTTGGCATCCACGCGCTTCGCCTACTCGATGCCGGTGGAACCGAAGCCATCGGTTCCGCGCTCGGTGTCCGTCAGCTCTTCAACCTCGACGAGTTCGCACGGCACGAACGGCACGATGACCATCCGGCACGCGCGCGAGCCCTTCGGCAGGTTGACGATATCGCAGCTGAGGTTGATGAACGTGGCGATGACCTCGCCGCGATAGTAGCTGTCGATAACGCCGACACCGCCGCTGAGCGTCACGCCGTTGTTCGCCAGACCAGAGTGCGGGAAGAGCAGGCCGACACAGCCGCTCGGAATCTCGAACGCGCAGCCAAGTCCGACGATGGCGCGGGCGTTGGGCTCAAGGCGGCAGTCCTCGGTAAGACGCATGTCGAAGCCGGCGTCACCCTCGTTCGCATAGCGCGGCAGCTCCGATCCGTCCATCACCTTCACGTTCATCTTTCGTCCGTACATCTTTCCTCCTAAAACGGAATGTCTTCATCGTAAAGCTCAGGTGCGTTGACCTGCGGCTGAGGTGCCTGTTGCGGCTGCTGCGATTGCGGTTGACGGTAGCTGGTCATGCCGATGATGTTGTCGACGATGACCTCCAGCTTGCGATGGCGCTTTCCGTCCGCTTCCCAGACGGCCATTCGCAGGTGCCCGGTGATGGCGATACGTGCGCCCTTGTGCAGGTAGCCGTTCGCTTGCAGGGCTTCCCCGCGCTTGCCGAACAGCGTGCAGTCGACCCAGCTCGTATCATCCTCATAGCTGCCGTCTTGCATTCTGCGGCGTCGGTTGACGGCGAGTGAGAACGACGTGATGGGCGTGCCGCCCTTGGTGTAGCGCACCTCGGCATCGTTACCAAGGTTGCCGCTCAGCGTGCAGGTGTTCAGGCTCTCGGCGCTCATGCGGCACCACCGCTCACGATTGCGAGAGCGATAAGCGCGAAGAGCATCGCCACGGTCGCGATTGCCGGAAAGAGCAGCGAGAACGTGCCGCCGGTGAACAGCATCACGGTCGCTTCGATGATGCAGAACGACACGAAGAGAATCACGACGAGCAGCACACACATCAGGACGGTGAAGACCAGAGACAAGACCCTCTTCACCTTGTGCGGTCGATTCTTAAGCATTGTCATCACCAGCCAGAATCGACAGAAGCCTTGCACGCTGCGTAGTTCCAAGACCCTTCACCTTACGTCCTTGAGCGATGCGGAGTTCGTTCATAAGCTGGCGCGACCTGACCTCGCCATACCCAGGCAGCGAAGTGAGCAGCGAGTAGACGCGCATGCCGTATGCGGCCTGATATCCGCTGTCAGCCAACTTGAAGAACTGCTCAACGGTCATCGAGCCGTCTTTCAGCTTCTGCTTGTACTCGGCACGCTCAAGCCTGATCTGTATCCCCTTATCGAGGGCTGCGCGCCTTTGCTTGGTAGTCAATTTAGGTACCATTTTTGGTTGCTCCTGATTCTTACTTGAAATACGGTGGTTATCCTTTGCCAAACCGCTGGTTTTGCGGTCTGACCTTCCTTTTTCGTGACGATGCGCAAATGGTCGAAGTCGAGCCGTTTACACATCGTTTACAGTCCCTCCGCGAAGCTCGTCGGTGAACTTGTCGAACACCTCGGCGGCTCTCTGGTCGCGTCCGGGCATCGCGTGGGCGTAGAGTTTGAGCGTCGTGGCTTCGTTCGCGTGCCCGAAGCGTTCGGCGATGTCCTTGAGGTTCGCGCCGTTGGCGAGAAGCCATGTCGCGTGCGTATGTCTAAGGCTGTGGAAGGTGCATCCCTTCGGCAGACCTAGACGGTCGCGCAGGCGGCTGAAAGCCTTTGAAACCGTTGTAGGGCGCATGAAGAAGCCGTCAAAGGACACCAACGGCATGTTCGGTGTGAACACGTCCGTAAAGCCGTCCTGAAGCTCGATAAAGCCGAAGATCGTCTCAAGCTCACGCTCCGTCATGGATACGTTGCGACTCTTTCGACCCTTGGTCACGTCCACGCGTTCGACGCCGCCGCCGTCGAGCTCGACGATCTTGCCGCAGACGTGGAGGTATCCCATGCGCTTCGACACATCCCTCCTGCGCATCGCGCAGACCTCGCCGACGCGCATCCCGGTGTGCAGCGCGAGCCAGGCGGCGAAAGCATACGCAGCTTCCCTCATGGTCTTTTCCGTGGGCTCATCTGGATGCAGCGCGGTCGTTATCGCTTCATCAAGACCCGGGTAATCCCACTCGTCGAGAGCCACGGCCTCGTGCTTGTCCTCATGCGGCGGCTCGACGTAGATGAGCGGGTTGGTCTCGCACACGCCGGCCTTGCCCCAGTGGTTGTACGCGCCGCGAAGGAAGAAATGAACGCTGCGCACCGTGTTGCGCGACAGACCTTGACCGCGCTTACTTTTCGCCAGCAGCAGGCGCGTCTCGAAGACGGTGAACTCCATCACCCCGAGGTCGAGTACCGACTTGCCTTTGAGGTACCTGCCCACATAGCTTCGCGTGAACAGACGCCAGCGTTTCACCGTGTAAGGGCTCACACCTTTGGCGCGGCGCTCGTCGATGTAGGCGTACAGCAAATCGGCGATAACGACGCTCTGCACCTTGCCGCCGGCGGAGATATCGGAGAGCCAGCGGTTCGCCAATTCCTGCGCCTGGGCACGCGTAGCCGCTTCTGGAAAGCTGCGGCGCGGCCTGATCTGCTTGCCCTCCGGAGTCGTTCCCAGATAGGGCTGCGCGTACCAAACGCCCTTGGCGTCGCGCTTGACCTCGATGCCCATCACCGGCACCTGCCGGTGCGCTTGAGATAGGCGACGTTCCTGCGCGAGCGCTTGAGCGCCTTAGTATATCGGCGCTGCCATTTAGGGTCGCTATACTTCACGCAACGTTTCTCGAACTTGACCCATTCCCTATGCGCACGGCTCAACGCGCGTGAAACCTCATAGAAGAAGTTTCCTTTTCCACGCAAAGCAGATGTGAACGCATCGTCGAAGTCCTTAATGATTCGGTTGACGGCATGGCCTGGACTCTCAATCATCTTTCTCGCCCTTCTCGTCGATAACCTCGATGGCGTCAGACACGATGTCAGACCACATGACCATGTCTTCGTAGCTGACCATCACGTTGCTGCGACCGCGCCGCTCACACGTCAGGATGCGCCGGCTCATGTCCTGTGAGACCGTGCAGAGGTTATCCAGGACGTGATACTTCCCGTACTTACTCATCGCCGTCATCCCCCACGATCTTCACCGACACGCCGCTCACGCCGAACGCGCGAATCAGGAAGAGCAGCGAGGTCGTGAACCGCTTGGCCGCTTCCTCGACATCGGCAGTCTTGACGTTGGGCTTTTTGTCCCCGAGTTCAAAGTTGAGCTTCACGGTTGTCATTGCCCATCACCCTCAATCGCGCGGATCATGTTGTCGATGCACTCTCGTGCCTTCTTGAGGTCTTCGATGCCGTTCTTGTCGCGCCATCGCCAGATGTACTTGAACGCGCATGCCTGCATATGGGACACGTACGCTTCTGTTCCAAGCATCGACTCCATCGCCGCCTTGCAATCGATGCCGGTGTGCCCCGCATAATGCGAGGGCTTGATCACTGGGTCGAACTCAGAATCGACCGTTCGGGTCATCTTCTCAGCAACCTGCGCAGCGCTGAGCTCCACAGGCTCAGTCAGATCGCCGACTCGCTTGACGTATGCTGTCATTTCCTATCGACCTTCCTCTGTGTCGGCGGATTCAAAATCAGCCGGCCTAAAACTCCTTGTCCACGGCTCGGGTTCGATATAGGAGCCGCACTTCACGCAAAACCTATGCTCGGGATGAAATCTCTCGACCTCGCGACCGCACACGCTGCAACGCATGGTGCAGTGGTCAGTTCTGACATAGCGGCACGTCTTCCGTTCCGCGAGGTCTGCGACCCTTCGCATCGTTCCGCGCCAGGACGAGTCTTCCGCTTTGCAGATTTCAGCCAGGCGCTTCTGAAAGCTCATGCCGGCAAGGCTGTCATTTGCTGTGCGCCTGAGCGCGGATACAATCTTCTGACGATCTTCCTCTGCGCTCATTTCGTGCCGCCTTTCCTAATTTCCCGACGGTAACGGAGGTAATTGAGCAGACTTGGATTTGCTTTTGCGGCAAGTTCGAAATCGATATTCAGGGCATCGGCGTTGACGGTCACCACATCGGCACGTAATCCCATAGCGCCGAAAAAGGATTCCAGACCATCAACAAGAACCGGAGTCAAACCGTCTTTTCCGCACTCCATCGCCAAAGAGCACGAAGGACGTCCTCCATAAACGCCGTTACCGATGACAACCGGATCGGGCGCGTCGATATCGAGTTTCTCCATGAGCATGCGGATGGATGTTGCCCTGTTTGAATCACGAACGGCAATAGGGATTCCAGAATCAGCGGAGAACTTTAAAAGCTCCGCCGTCTTACCACTTCCCCTAGTCCCAACGATGCAGATCATCTGTCTACCTCCTTATCAAGCCATGGATGCGGGAACAGAATCCTTGCGCGGCATCCAGGGCAGAATTTCAATTCGATGGGCTTGTACGGGTATTCAGGCTCAAACCAGCTGCCTGCGCCATCCCAGTCGAACTTCAGCTCTTCACCGCATTCAGAGCACGTGAAACAGCCGCAATCATCGGAAGGCTTCTCAATCCGCAAACACTGGTTTTCATCGTCCCAACGGGTTTCGAATTCCTCCGGGATGAACTCGCACTCTTTGTCGGGCACGTACAGCCTTCCATCGCACTCGATAATGTCGGGCTCGCCTTGCGGTTGGAGCAGGCGCAAGACTTTGACTTGATGATCATTTGCGGCGGCAAGCAGCTTATCGACGCTAATCATTTCGCATCGCCCTCAATGACTTCGCCGGCGTCATCCACTCGTCAACCCATCGACAGAAGCCAGAGACAAACGGCCTAGAGTTCATCGAATCAGCCCAGCCGCAAAAGCCGATGAACCCGTCTTCATTGAATGAAATCGCCTCACGCCCGTTGAAATACGACCCATCGCAGAACAGGAAGGCTTCTCTGATACCACCAGCATCACCCGCATGAATAATCGGTCGCGTTTTTCGGTAATGGGAAACGGAAAGCTCCGGAATGGTCACCTCGCCAATTGCACGAAAGGCGGCAATCTCGATTGAGATATAGCCCTCAAGAGCTGTGATGTCGCACGGCGTGATGTCTCGATACGTAAAGTAATCGTTGAAGTGATGACGTGCGTAATTGCGGTCACTTCTATCGGCCTGCTCGTAGCCTCTAGCCAAGTCGAATATGCTTAGCTTTTTGAATGGTTCCTTCGTCGATGAGGTCATAGCGCATCCCCTCCCTAACATCCCTTTTGACTGCCCTGCACTTCCAGCAGGCGCTGCGGTTTTTGATGAAATAGTCACGCGGTCGGTCGATACCGCAATATGGGCATCGCTTGACCCTGATCTTGTTGATGTAGCTACCAAACGGCATTGGCATCGCCGTCCAATTGTTGAAAACTATTACGATTGTTGAAAACCTGTTGAAAAGCTGTTGAGAACCCAGAATTCGGAAGCGCGAAAACTCGAAAATCAGGCGCGAAATTAAAGTGCGATAAAGAAAGAAGCAAAGAAAGTAAGACTTCCTTGTTACATAACGCCACAAGCAAGTTGCGGGTTTTTGGCTTTGGGTTTGGGTCTTTAGACCCAAACCCAAAAACCCGCCCTGTATTGTTATGTACTGTATTGTTAGGGTTTAGCCAATCTAAAACCGATGGTTTAGCGACGCTTTCATGCTTCATTGTCCAATTCACCGCCTTTGACCTGCTATTCCGTTGGCTCTGTTTTGCTCTTCTTCGGCCTGCCGCCCTTGGCTCCGTTCGCCCTTTGCATGCCGAAATAAAGAGCGTTTTTCTGCATGCGCGCACTCTCGATGCGGCCTTTTCCGTCCCGGTTGAGCAAGCCGATCTCCAGCAGGCAGCTGATGAAATCGCGGCAGTCCTCGACGCTCGACATATCGTCGAAGGCACCCGCCTTGCGCATCCCGATCTGCTCCGCGAGAATCAGCCAGTCCTCGTCGGTCTCGACCGGCAACGAGTGCGTCGTGGTGTTCGCCAGAATCTCGCAGATGCGCCAGAAAGCCCCGTATCCGGCGTTGCCGTAGCGGAACAGCAGCCTTTGGCACTTCTGGTCTTGCGCGGAGTTTGAGTCGTGCTGGAACCATGCCATCGGCTCCTTGGCTTTGTCGCGCACGTCCTTGGTAATCATTCCTCTTCACCTCCATCCTCGATAGACAGGCCATCGCACGTGCCGCGCTGCCACCAGCCGTCCCACAGGCAGTGACCGCACTCGCGGCAGTTAGTCCAAACGACAGACCCGCGAAACGTGCATTTGCTCTTGGGCTTTGTGCCGTCCTCGTCGAGTACGCCGCACTCGTAATCGCATCGATACGGCTCCGGCATGGGCGGATTGTCGAACAGGCTCGGCTGGCTAGAGGTTGCGGGCATAGATATCGGCAGCGAGCAAGATGATTGACATGTGCCCCTCGTCGGCATCGCAGATCTCGCAGGTGCCGGCGATGATGGTCGCGGCATAGGCCAGGGTCGCGCACATAACGGCCGAGGCGAGACGCTCGTCAAGCTCGACAGTCTCGTCGGTCTCAGCGTTCTTCAGCTCGATCTTCCCTTTGTTCTTGGTGGCATATCGGGTGATGTCCTCGAAATGCTCGACCACCTGCAACGTCGTTGTCATGTCAGCTCTCCTTGGTGTCATAGATGGATTTGCGTGTCTCGATATTCAGATCGGGATGCTTGTCGAGAAGCCAACGGCTCAACAGCGGCGTATCCGTATTGTTGATGCCGTAGACGTGCTCTTCCCCGTTGCCGTCCACGAACGGAACGCCGACGAGCTTGTAGGAGCCTTCGTAACGCTGCTTCTCTATGAGGTACTTGGTCGACACGCGCATACCGCGCTTATCGATAGCCAGGGGCGTCAACTCGATGCTGCGGAGCGTCTTGGGGTTGAGCTCGCACCACCTCTTGAAAAGCTCGGCGCGGTCTTGGAGCCGGAGCGGCATCGGATAGACAGCCATCTTCTCCTGGGCGATGACGCTCTCTAGCGGCTGTGCCATGTTGTCAAGATCCATTAGATATCACGCTCGATGATGCGGAAGATAAGCCAGATGACCGCACCGCAAAGCCCGAAGATGAGCCATTCGCAGTGGTATGTCTCGCAGAAGGTGATGAGGCCGCCTGCGATTGCCATGGGGATAATCCCGCACATGAACAGGGCTGCAAAAACGTAGACAAACCAACGGATAACCAACGGTTTTCCTGTTAAAATCTGATCGTCATGACCGGCGCGGTTTTGACGTTTGCCCGTGTACGTTTGCCGACGTGCGCGGGCTTCTTCTTTTTGCTGGCTTGCGTAGCTTCGGTGGCTCTCATGTGGAACCGGCGCTGGAACGCGGTCGATGCGCTTCGGCGCTTGCGAGCGTCCAGAACCGCCACGCAAACCAACGGTTTCCGTCTTGGTTTCATGCATCTGAAACCCCTCCTTTCTATCTGTAGTCGTAGGTGTTGATCTTGATCGTGACGTCCTTTAGAGCCGCCTTGATGCCGTGCTTGACACCTGATTCGATGAGCGCCGACAGGACGATGATGTTCACCGCAACATGGACAATTGCGAAAACTAGCTCTTTAACCTCTTCCATCGCTACTTCTCCTGCCATCCCATAAGCTCATTGGGGCTGATGTGCGCAACTCGGCAGATGGACATGATTTTGTCCGCACCTGGGATGTAACCCTCACCGCTCTCGTACTTCACGACGGAATCTTTGGAGATACCGACGCGCTTTGCGAACTCATCCTGCGAGATATCGAGCTTCGCGCGGGCTGCTCGCAGGTTCGCCGCAAACACCTCCTTGTTGAAACCCATTACGTTTCCTCCTTTCTGCATTGAGCCAATATTTGGCTACTTGCTTGTCAAGTAGCCAACCCGTATATTCCTTGGGTTTACCCTAGGAATATTTGCCAAGTAGGAAGATTCCTTCCTGACTCGCATTGCAGTATAAGCGAGTTCCTTCCTATTGCAAGAGGAAAATAAGAAAATATTTGCCTATAGCCGTTAAGCGGATTAGAATACACGGCAGAAAGCTACCTAATTGGAGGTGCAAAATGGAGCTTGCCATTAAGGAAATGAGAAAGAAGCTTCATCTTTCTCAAGCTGAATTTGCCGAAGCAGTTGGCGTTACCATGCGCACCGTAGGCTCATGGGAGCGCGGTGAATCGTTCCCGAACGCAGAACAGGTATGGAATTGTGCGTTAGCCCTTGGATGTTCGCCAAATGACGTTCTTAGTTGGGACGAAAGCGACCGAAATCAAGAGTCTCTATCAGATGATGAACGTCAGATCGTAGACAACTACCGCGACAGCTCACCGCAGTGGCAGAAGAACATAGCGATGACCGCTAAAGCGGCGGCAAGTGAGTCAAAGAAGGATTAAAAAAGAAAAAGCCCTGCGCGACCGTCCAAAGCAGCACAGGGCACCTAACAAAAGGCAAGGTGATAATACCATGACCAAAGGTAGTCGTGCGGCCATCTATGCACGCTTTAGCTCGCACAATCAGCGAGACGAGAGCATTGAGATTCAGGTCGATAAGTCGCGTGAGTTTTGCACCGAGAGCGGCCTTACCGTCGTGCGCATCTATAGCGACTACGCCAAAACAGGCAGGAACTCAGACCGTACTGAGTTTCAGCAGATGTTGAAGGATGCCCAAAAAGGGCTATTTGATTATGTAGTGATTTACAAGGTTACGCGCATCATGCGCAACCGCGATGAAATGGCACTTGCGCGCATTATGCTGCACAAGGCTGGCGTTGAAATCCTATACGCCGGCGAGACGCTCGGCGAAGGGTCAACGCGTGTCCTGCACCTCGGTATGCTCGAGGTGCTTGCGGAGTATGAGAGTGCCGTCGATAGCGAGCGCATACGTGACGGCATCCAGAAGAACGCTCAACGCGGCATGGCGAGCGGTCAGCGCCTGTACGGATGGAATGTCGTAGACGATCACTTTGTCATCAACGAACGCGAAGCCGCTGTAATGCACAAGATGAAAAACATGCTGCTTAGCGGCTCGACGGTTGCAGACATCCAGCGCGCCGTAAAGACCGAGCGCTCCAGGAGGGGAAAGCCCTTCTCGCACGGATCTATCAAGAAGCTGCTTATGCGCGAGCAGAATTGCGGCACATACAACTACGCAGGCGTGCGCATACCTAACGGGATGCCTGCTATATGGTCGCGTAGCGAACAGGAAGAGATTAACAACGTCCTCAACGGCAGAGGTCACAAGCATCGCGTCGAAGACGGGGAGCGCGTGTATGCGCTGAGCGGAAAGATGTTTTGCTGCGAGTGTGGCCGTTGGTATGTCGGAACCTCTGGAACCGGCAAGAGCGGCAAGGTCTATCACTACTACCGCTGTCCGAAATGCCGCAGAACCTTTAGGCGCGACGTTATCGAGGATGCCGTCACGGATACCATCCTGGAATCAATCAAAGACCCAAAGGTGCACGAGCGCATTATCACGACGCTCGAAATGATGATCGCCGAGACCGCCGAAAACGACGAGCCAAAAGACAGTGAGCGAATCAAGGCAGAGATTAAGCGCATTGATGCGTCGTTTGAGCGCATCTGGCAAGCCATAGAGGACGGCTTTGCCCCTCCCGGCGGTAAGGAGAGGGTAGACGAGCTAAAAGCCCGTCAAGGCGAACTCAAGGACGAGCTTGCAACGGCACTAGAAGCCGAGAGCGCCGAAGCGCTAACGATTGACGATTACATTGACTGGCTCGACACGCTCGACGCCAATTCTGATCCGTATGACATTATCGACACGTTCATTCGATTCATCCAGATTGACGGTGATGAGGTTCAGATCTATTTCAGCTTTGACAATTGGGACGATGACTTTATGCCGACAAAAAAAGACGAACCCCAGATAAACCAGGGTTCGTCTAATTCAACTCGGGTGGAGACGAGGGGGATCGAACCCCTGACCTCTTGACTGCCAGTCAAGCGCTCTCCCAGCTGAGCTACGCCCCCGTGTCGAGGAGATACTATAGGGGAAGTTGGCGCGGCGTGCAAGGACTTTTTTGGGTCAGATTCTAAATACCTATTGATATAAATAAGCGATGGCGGTGCCGGTGTGGACTTGGATCGTGGATGTTGACCTGACGACGTTGCTGATGCCCGTGTCGGTCAACAGGCCCAGGGGGCTGTGGTCTAGCTCCCACTCTAGGCCGTGTTCGCTTACTACCGTCCCAGGCGCTATGGCAATGATGGAGAACGTCTTGCCTTCGGCGGCCTCAATAGTCCACGATTCGCCTGCGCGAAGAATACGGGCGACCACCTTGTCCTCGGCAATCCAGACAGGGGCATCCTCGTAGCCCGCGAGCAGGCCCAGTACGGAAAGCGCCATATCCGGACGACCGCCGGTAGCGCAGGTCGCAACCACTTCGGCAACCGGCCAACGACGGCGGACGGAATCGAGCGCCAGAGCCAGATCTGTATAGTCCTTGTAAGGGTCGTGGCGTTCTACCTCAAAGGCTTCGGCAGCATCAACCAACGTGCGACCGGCATCGCTCACCGTGTCGGCATCCCCCACATAAACGTCGCAGCCGAGGCCGGCACTCAGCAGCGCGTCGAGTCCGCGGTCCACGGCGACAACGTGGTCGCACTCCCCCGCCAGTTGACGTAGCAGATCCGCGCTCGCCACCACGGGCGAGCCGCAGACCACTAATACCTTGCAAGCCACAGCCCTCGCCTAACCTTCATACGCAAGAACGCGATCAAGATCCAGCTCCTCATAGCTGTCGATAAAGATATCGCAGTTGGCACGCACTTCGTCGCGCTTCATGCGGCCGTGCGGGTCATAGATACCCACGCGCTTAAAGCCGGCGACCCCGGAGCTCTTAAGGCC
>SKEY01002433.1_pt1 | contig 19392 bp, 17 predicted proteins | sample 4843871 | NCBI WGS metagenome assembly SKEY01 (sample SAMN11008797, study PRJNA524170) | human gut metagenome | biome: Human fecal sample; material: Feces; isolation source: fecal sample from pouch patient p36 | host: Homo sapiens | place: Israel: Tel-Aviv | collected 2016-12-04 | reverse complement strand
GGTACACGCCTTCGTACATGGCGTTGGCCTTCAGGGCCTTCATGCAGTATTCGTTGGCGAATTCATCACGGGCATCGACCACGTAGGCTTCGACCGCACCGCATGCCAGCGCGCGCTGCTTGATGGTTTCGAGGCTTTCGCCGCCCTGGCCGACGTCGAGGGACACGGCCACAACATCCTTGCCGGTGCGTTCCTTCAGATACGAAATGGCGACGGAGGTGTCAAGACCACCGGAGTACGCCAGGACGAGACGATTCTGATCGCTCATGGTTTCCCTTTCTAACATCCAACGTTATTCATCAGTATATGCACAGCTCTGTATATTTATGCATATTTGGTGCGTCGTGTCCACTATATGGCTATTCACGCTTTGGAAGCGACATCAAGCAGCCATTGCGCACGCCGTTTGGCGACATCATCCTCGGAGCAGATAACCATGACCGTGTCATCTCCGGCGATGGTGCCAAGCACGCCTTCGATGGGCTGCTTATCGATGACGCTGGCCACATATTGCGCGGCGCCGGATGGCGTGTGCACGACCACGAGATTACGTGCCGCGGCCACGGATGTGACCAGTCCGGACAGTACCCGGCTAATCTGCTGCTCGGTTTTGACGTCCGGGTTAGACGCCGGATGTTCATCAATGTTCTGTTTGCCGACGGCGTAGGCCACGGTTCCGTCGGCAAGACGGGTCTTCGTGGCGTGAATCTCATCGAGATCACGGCTCAGCGTGGCCTGCGTCACCTCGATGCCCTGGTTGGCGAGAATCTGCGACAGTTGCGATTGCGAGGTGACGATGCGCGTCAGCAGCGCCTGCTCAATGGCGCTCAGTCGAGCGGTTCGTGTGGCAGGACGCTGCAACGCGGGAGTGTGGTCAGTCATCAGACCAGCAGGCTTTCATCGCCACGGGCCTTGCCGGCCAACCAGGTCAGCAACGCCTTCTGGGCGTGCAGACGGTTGCCTGCCTCATCCCAAACCACGGACTGAGGACCATCGATAACCTCGGCGGTGACCTCCTTGCCGCGATATGCAGGCAGGCAGTGCTGGAAGATGGCGTCGTCCTTGGCCTTGGCCATGAGTTCGGCGTTCACCTGGTAATCCCAGAACGGCTTGGAACGGACAGCGTATTCCGATTCCTCGCCCATGGAGACCCACGTGTCGGTGAAGACGCAATCGGCTCCGGCAACAGCCTCATTCGGATCAGTAGTGACGAGGATGGAGCCGCCGGTCTCAGAGGCAATCGCTTCGGCATCGGCAACGATCTGCGGATCCGGCAGGTATCCGTACGGTCCTGCCACACGCACGTTCATGCCCGCCACAGCGCCGCCGAGCAGATAGGAGTTGGACATGTTGTTGGCCGCGTCGCCGAGATAGGCGATGGTCTGGTTCTTGAGGTTGTCTACACCGCCGCGATGTTCCGCGATGGTCTGGAAGTCAGCAAGAATCTGGCACGGATGGAATTCGTCGGTCAGTGCGTTCACCACCGGATGGGTGGAGTACTTGGCCATTTCCGCAACACGGTCCTGACCAAAGGTGCGCCACACCACGCCGTAGGCCATACGGTCAAGCACGCGAGCCGTGTCGGCCACCGGTTCGCCACGGCCCAGCTGGGAGCCGGACTTGTCAATGACCAGCGGATAGCCACCGAGTTCGGCCACGCCAATGGAGAAGCTGGAGCGGGTACGGGTACTGGGCTTGTCGAAAATCACGGCGATGCCCTGCGGGCCAGCGAACGGCTGGTGATAGAAACGGTTCTTGTGGAACTTGATGGCCAGTTCCAGCACCTGCTTCTGTTCTTCGTGGTTCAGATCGTCATCGCGCAGCATATGGCGCAGTTCAGGGGTTGCCATTGGCATAGAGGCTCCTTTCAAATTCTTCGGGTTCGTCCGAGATCAGTCGTTAGGCAGGTCGGACGGAATCTTGGCGAGGATGGACACCGCTTGATCGACGTCCTGAGCAGTGATGACCAGCGGCGGGGCGAGACGCAACGCATTCGGAGCCACCGCATTGACGATGAGACCGTGTTCCAAAGCCCAGTTCATGGCCGCATGCGAGCAGGGGTGGGCAAGTTCGATGGCGTCGAGCAGGCCACGGCCACGCACGGAGACGAATAGCGGATTGCCGCAGGAGGCGATACCGTCGCGCAGCTGCTTGCCGCGTTCTTCGGCGTTGTCCACGAGGCTGTCCTCTTCGATGACTCCCAGCGTTGCCAATGCCGCCGAAGCGCCCAATGGATTGCCTGCGAAAGTGGAGCCGTGGGAACCCGGGGTGAACAGCGCGGACAGTTCGGCGCCGAAGGAAATCATGCCGCCCATCGGGAAACCACCGCCAACGCCCTTGGCGAAAGTGACGATGTCCGGGGTCACACCGCCGGAAAGATCCTCACGCTGGAAGGCGAACCATGCTCCGGTGCGTCCGATGCCGGTCTGCACTTCGTCGATGATGAGGAGCGCCTTATGTTCGTCGCACAGTTTGCGGGCGGCCTTCACATAGTCCGCTCCGAGCGGCATCACACCGGCCTCGCCCTGGATAAGCTCCATGATGACGGCCGCGACCGGCCCTTTGCCGTACTTGCCCTGACCGGTTTCGGCGAAAGCGTCGTGCAAGGCTTCGACGTTGCCGGCCTCCACAAATTCGATGTTCGGTACCAGCGGCTCGAATTTCTCACGGATGGCGGGCTTCCACGTTGCGGACAGCGCGCCCATGGTGCGGCCGTGGAAACCGTGGGTCATGGAGATGATGCGTGCCGGTTTGCCGCCGATCTCAGGCGACGCGCCCGGCAGGGTGCGCCCGTAGAGCTTGGCGAGCTTCAGCGCCGCCTCGTTACCTTCCGCGCCGGAATTGCCGAAGTAGACGCGGGAACCTTCCGGAGCGCCCGCGAGCTTGACGAGTTTGGCGGCGAGCTTGATCTGCGGTTCGGTGGCAAAGTAGTTGCTCACATGCGCGGCCTTGGCGGCCTGTTCGCTGACGGCCTTCACCCACTTCGGATGGGCGTATCCGAGTGCGTTGACGGCGATGCCTGCAAGGAAATCGAGATATTCATTGCCGTCGACATCCCAGATGTGGGCGCCCTCACCGTGGTCCATCACGCGCAGGGGCGTGCCAAACACGTTCATATGCACCTGGGAGTACTCTCCCAGCCACTTGGCATCTTCAGTGCCGAGTGTTTCCAGTTGTTCAGTTGCCATAGGAACTCCTCATTTCAATACCGTCCTCGGGCACGACCATGGTGCCGATGCCGTCGGTGGTGAAGATCTCGTTCAGGATGGAATGCGGTTTGCGACCGTCGATGATATGGGCCCGCGGAACGCCTCCGTCGATGGCGCGCACGCAGGCTTCCATCTTTGGACGCATGCCGCTTTCCAGGTCGGGGAGCATATCGCGCAGATTCTCCACGCCGATGCGGCCAATCAGGGAGTCACGGTCCGGCCAATCGGCATACAGACCATCGACGTCGGTCAGCACGACCAGCTTGCTGGCTCCAAGGGCCGCGGCAAGGGCGGCCGCGGCGGAGTCGGCGTTCACGTTGAGCACTTCGGTGGCATCGTCTTCATTCGGCGCCACGGAGGAGACCACCGGAATACGTCCGGCGTTGATTAGATCCTCCACGGCGGACGCGTCGACGCTTACCACGTCGCCGACCAAGCCGATATCGGTGGGTTTGCCGTCAATGACCGGTTTGCGCTGCATGGCCGAGAACAGGGCGCCGTCCTCGCCGGACAGTCCGACCGCGAATGGACCGTGCGCGTTGATCAGGCCAACGAGTTCACGGGACACCTTGCCGGTCAGCACCATGCGGACCACATCCATGGCTTCCGGAGTGGTGACACGCAATCCGCCCTTGAATTCGGACTTGATACCCAGGGCCTTAAGCATTTGGGAGATCTGCGGACCGCCACCGTGCACCACGACCGGGTGCAGTCCCACCTGACGCAGGAACACCATGTCTTCGGCGAAGCAGGCTTTCAGATGATCGTCGATCATCGCATTGCCGCCATATTTGATGACGATGCGTTGTCCGGCGAATTCCTCCAGCCACGGCAGCGCTTCGATAAGCACTTCCGCCTTCTGGTCGGCGCGCAGGTCGGTGTGCACGTCGAAGTGGAATCCAGGTCCTTTGAGTTCTTTGGCCATTCCTATTCGATCAGCTTTCGTAGTCAGCGTTGATGTGTACGTATTCGTGGGTCAGATCGTCGGTCCAGACGGTCGCTTCCGCTTCTCCGGCGTTCAGGTCGATGTCGATGTACACCTCGCGTGGGGTCATGTCCACTTCGGAGCGGTCGCGTCCGGCTCCGCCGTTTTCGCAGATGCGTACGCCGTTGACGTCCACCGTGACCTTTTCGGAATCGTATGGGGCGACGTCGGACGGCACGGTGCCAAGGGAGCTGACGATACGGCCCCAGTTCGGATCGTTGCCGGAGATGGCGCATTTGAGCAGATTGGACGCTGCGACCGCGCGGCCGCATGCCAGAGCGGCTTCTTCGGTGGTCGCGCCGGTAACTTTGACACGGATGTCATGGCTTGCGCCTTCGCCGTCGCCGATGATCTGGCGGGCGAGCGAGGCGGTGGCCTTGGCCACGAGCTCGTTGAACTCGTCCGGTTCCGGTTCGATGCCGGACGCGCCGGAAGCCAGCAGCAGCACGGTGTCGTTGGTGGACATGCAGCCGTCCACGTCGATGCGGTTGAACGACATTTCGACTCCGGCGTTCAAGGCGGCTTGAAGCTGTCCGGCGGTCACGACGGCATCGGTGGTGATGACGCACAGCATGGTGGCCAGCTGCGGGGCGATCATGCCGGAACCCTTGACCATGCCACCGATACGGAAGCCGTTGGAACCTTCCAGCTCGACGGTTTTCGGCTTGGTGTCGGTGGTCATGATGGCGTGCGACGCATCGGCTCCGGCTTCGGCGGTATCGGCAAGGGTTTCAAATGCCTTGTCCGCGCCGGACAGCACGTTGTCGAGCGGCAGCAATTCGCCGATGAGACCAGTGGAACATACGGCCACGTCTTCGGCTTTGGCGCCGATGAGGCCGGCGACCTTTTCAGCGGTGGCCTTGGACTGCTCGTATCCTGGCTTGCCGGTGCATGCGTTGGCGCCGCCGGAGTTCAGAATCACGGCCTTCACATGGCCGTCGGATACGATGTTCCTCGACCACTGCACAGGAGCCGCGCAGAAACGGTTCGAGGTGAACACGCCGGCAGCGGCGTCAAGCGGTCCATTGTTGACCACGAGAGCCAGATCCTTCTTGCCTTCGACCGCGGAAATGCCAGCTGCCACGCCAGCTGCGGAAAAACCTTGTGCGAACGTTACGCTCACGGTGCCACTCCAATCTTCGTCAATCCTGCATCCTCAGGAAGTCCCAATGCCACATTCAGCGACTGCACGGCCTGCCCGGCGGTTCCTCGGTTGAGGTTGTCGATGGCCGCGAATGCCAGCAGGCGGCCGGCATGATGGTCGACGACCACTTGAATGTGGGCCGCGTTAGAACCGATGATGTTGGCGGTGGCCGGCATCACGCCTTCAGGCAGCACCACCATGAAATCCTGGCCTTCGTATGCATCCAGCCAGACCTGGCGGATCTCGGCATCCGTCATACCAAGCGCTTTGTCGGTGAGTTTGGCGGAAACGGTGGCGAGAATGCCGCGCGCCATCGGCGCGAGAATCGGCGTGAAGGCGAGGGTGTAATCGTCTGCCTCCGCAGCACTCTTGCCGGCCGCGTGCGCGAAGTTCTGCAGAATCTCCGGAATGTGGCGGTGCGTACCGCCTACCGAATACGGCAGTGCGGAGCCGAACGCCTCAGCCGCAAGCAGATTGGTGCGCTTGAGGTTCTTGCCGGCGCCGGAATAACCGACCACCAAATCAGCCACGATGTCTTTCGATTCGACAAGACCCTGCGCAATGCCCGGTTGCAAAGCCAGCGTGGTCGCAGTGACGTTGCAGCCCGGTCCCGCAATGCGCTTGGTGCCGGGAAGCGCTTCACGCTGACGGCTGTAGGAGCCGTCAGCCGCGACGCCGGTGATGAGTTCCGGCATGCCGTAGGTCCAATGCTGGTAGAAGTCACCGCCGTAGAACGCGTCCCATGCGCTCTTCTCCTCAAGACGGTGATCGGCACCCAGATCCACCACCACTGCGTTCGGATCAAGCTGGGAGGCCAATGCTCCGGAAGCGCCGTGCGGCAATGCCAGGATGATTACGTCATGGCCGTTGAGCACTTCCGGCGTGGTATCCTCGACCACGAGGTCCGCCAACTGCGGAATGTGCGGCATATGCTTGCCAAGCTTGTCCCCCACCGAAGAATGTCCGGCGACGCAGGTCACTTCGAAATTCGGGTGTGCCGCGAGTATGCGCAACGCCTCACCACCCGCGTATCCAGTCGCGCCAGCCACGGCTACCGTGTATTTGGCCATGTCACGTCTCTTTTCCTTGACTCGTTGAAACACATTCAGCATACACTTTATGCACTACATTGCATAATTATGCAGTTCAATCGTGTCGGATAGTGGTCACCGCCCATAACGGGACCGTTCAGACGAACATAAAAAGATTGGTTTCAGGCGGAAATCGAGCTGGAATCACCACTTTGGCCACTGCCACCGAACATGTACTGCATCATCTGGTTATACAAATCGGCTGTGGAAATGCCGTGAACCGTCATCCAAATCACCGCAATGGTGTACAGCACGTTGATAATCAGCGCTGCCACGCCAAGCGCGTAGCCTTTCATATGCAGTTTTTTGGTACGCCACATGGCGATGGCGCCCATCACCGCAGGGATGACCGGTACCGGCAGGAATAGTGCGAACACGAACGAGATGATCGCATAGCTATCCCAATGGCCGTACAGGGGGTTCTGGCTGGGATCATTCGGGTTGATGGGATATATGCCGGGCTGTTGGTATGGATTCGGCCCATACTGGCTTGGCCCGTATTGATTTGGTCCATACTGATAGCCATTGGGCTGGCCTGATTGCTGCCGTCCCGATGCATCATATGGATTCGCCGGATACCCGTTCTGCATATACGGATTCGTCTGCGGCCGCTGCGCCGTTTGTTGTGCATCGTCCTCCGGCTTGGGCTGTTCGGGAGCCCCATACATGTATGGATTGTAGTTCGCCGGATACTGGTTGGACATCGCGCCATATTCAGGCTGGTTGTACTGTCCGAATTCCGGCTGTGCCGACTGGTCCGACGACGAAGACGACGAAACCGGAGCAGCCCCGGCCGCCTCCTGCCCTTCGTCGGGGTTGATCGGCTGGTTCTGCTCCGGTTCGTTCATGTCGTCCTCTTTATCTTTTTGGTTACTTCGATGGACTTGACGTGTCAGGCACGCAGTTGCGCGCCCAGCTTCGCGGCCGCATCCACGATGCGCTTGCGAATGGCTTCGCTGTCCTCGGAGGTCAGCGTCTTGTCCTCAGCGCGGAACGTGACGGCGTATGCGAGGGACTTCAATCCCTCACCCAGCTGGTCGCCGGTGTACACGTCGAACAGGTCGATGCTTTCCAAGCTGTTGCCGGCGGCTTCGACGATGGTCTTCTCGAGTTCGGCGGCGGTGACGTCCGTCGACACGGTGAAGGCCAGATCCTGCTTGACCGGCGGGAAGGTGGAAATCGGCTTGGCCTGCACCGGCTTGCCGCTCAAGGTGGCGAACAGCGCGGTCAGGTCCAGTTCGAACGCGGCGGAATGGGCCGGGAAGCCCAACGCCTCGTTGACATGCGGGTGAAGCTCGCCGACCATGCCGACGAACGTGTCACCTGCCATCACACGTGCCGCACGGCCCGGATGCCACTGCGCGGGTACGCCCTCAGCCTTCGGCTGGTCCAACGTGAGCTTTGCGCCGATGCGGTCGGAAATACGCTGCACGGCTTCAACTGCGTCAGACCAGTCCACGGCACGGCGATCGCCCATCCAGCCGGAGTCGACGGCGTTGCCGGTCAGAATGCCGGCGACGTGCATCGGCTGGTCCGGCAGGCCTGCGTCAAGCGCGGCCAACTGCTCGTCGGTTGGCTTGACGGCACCCGGCAATGCCGGAATCGCCGGAGCGTTCGGATCCCACAGGTAGACGTGTCCGATTTCGTACAGCGACACGTTTTCCACGCCACGGCGCAGGTTACGCTGCACGGTCTGCGCGAGGGTCGGGATGATGTCGCGACGCAGGAACGGGCGATCGCCGGCCAGTGGGTTGGCAATTTCGACGCTGACCTTCTTGGTGGCGTCGGCGTCAAGTGCGAAGTTCTTGTAGTCTTCGTCGCCCACGAACGGATAGCTCAGGGTCTCCACCATGCCGTATTCGGCGAGTTCGTCGGCCACCTGGCGCTTGCGCAGCTGCTCGGCGGTCAGTCCGACCTTGCCTTCGACCGGTGCCGGCGGCACGGTGACCGGAATCTCATCGTAGCCGACCAGACGGGCCACTTCCTCCACCAGATCGCACGGTTCGTTGAGGTCCGGACGCCAGCTCGGCGGAGTCACGGAGAACTCACCGTTGCCACCGCCGGCCACAGTGCAGCCGATATCGGTGAGAATGTCGCTGATGGTGTTCACGTCAGTGTCCAGTCCCGCCACGCGGGCCACTTCGGACGCCTTGAACAGAATCGGACGACGATTGCAGACAGTGTTGTAATCAGTCGGGTGCTCGCTCGGCTCGCCGTTGCCATACTTGACCAGAAGCTCGGCGGCCATCTGGGCGGCAGCCGGCTGCAGCTGATCATCCACGCCACGCTCGAAACGACGGGACGCTTCGGACGGAATCTTGTGACGACGTGCAGAACGCGCGATCGACACCTGGTCGAAATGAGCGGATTCCAGCAGGATGTTCTTAGTTTCAGCAGTGACCTCGCCATACAGGCCGCCCATCACGCCGGCGATGCCAAGCACACGAGAGCCACGCTCGCCGTTCGGCGAGTCGGTGATCAGCAGGTCCTCGACGCTCAGGTCATGATCCTTGCCGTCCAATGTGGTGAGCTTCTCACCTTCGTTGGCGCGGCGCACGACGATCGGTCCTTCAATCTTGTCCAGATCGTAGGCATGCATCGGCTGGCCAAGATCAAGCATCACGTAATTGGTGACGTCCACCGCCAAAGAGATGGAGCGCATGCCTGCGCGGATTAGGCGGCGGCGCATCCAGTTCGGCGTGTGGCTTGCCGGGTCGAAACCACGCACGGCGCGCGCGTAGTAACGATCGCAGCCGACCACACCGTGAATCGGATTCTTGTCGTCGACGATCACTTCGATGTCGCTCTTGACACCTTCCGGCAGACCCTGAGTGACGGGCGCCTTCTTGCCGAGGGCGGTTGCCGGATCAGTGTAGACGGCGCCAGTGGAATGGTGGTATTCGCGGGCCACGCCACGGTAGGAGAACGCGTAGCCGCGATCCGGGGTGATGTTGATTTCCAGCAGCGGCTGGTCCAGGTGCAGCAGATGCATGGCGTCATCGCCCGGCTGGAGCTTTTCGTATTCCTCCGGGGTGAAGCCGTACTTGCGTAGCAGGATGATGCCGTCGTGGTTATCACCCAGACCAAGCTCGCGCTCGGAGGCGCACATGCCGTTGGAGATGTGGCCGTAGGTCTTGCGCGGTTCGATCTTGAAATCGCCTGGCAGCACGGCGCCCGGCAGGGTCACGACAACCTTCTCGCCGGCTGCCATGTTCGGAGCTCCGCAGATGATGCCGCGTGGCACCTTGTTGCCGTTTTCATCGGTCTCGTTGTATTCGTCGCCGACGTCCACATGACACCAGTTGATGATCTTGCCGTTCTTCTGCGGTTCCGGAGTGGCGTCGACCACATAGCCGACGACAATCGGGCCGGTGACCTGGGAGGTGTGGATCTCTTCCTCTTCGAGGCCGACCTTCACCAGATCCTTGGCAAGCTGTTCGTACGTAAGGCCTTCCGGAACCTCGACATGGTCCTTGAGCCAATCAATGTCAACCATTGGCATGGGTCAATCACTCCCCCATCACAAACTGTTCGCTGAATCGCACGTCACCTTCGACCAAGTCGTGCATGTCATTGATGTCATGGCGCAGCAGCAACGTACGCTCCACGCCGACGCCGAAGGCAAAGCCCGTATAGACTTCCGGGTCGAGGCCGGCGGACTTGAGCACGGTCGGGTTGACCATACCGCAGCCACCCCATTCGAGCCAGCCCGCGCCACCCTTCTTGTCGGGGAACCACAGGTCGAGGTCAGCGCGCGGCTCGGTGAATGGGAAGTAGCTCGGACGCAGGCGGGTCTTGGCTTCGGGACCGAACATGGCCACGGCAAGCTTGTCAAGCACGCCCTTCAAATCAGCCATCGTCAGATGCTTGTCAACGGCGAGGGCCTCGACCTGATGGAACACAGGGGTGTGGGTGGCGTCAAGCTCATCGGTGCGGAACACACGGCCCGGGCAAGCGATGTACAGCGGCACGCCGCGGGTGAGAAGACCTCGTACCTGGTCGGAGGAGGTCTGAGTGCGCAGCACCATGTTGGAACCGACGAATCCAGCGGCATCCTTGGCCTGGTTGCCCTTGACATAGAAGGTATCCTGCATCTGGCGCGCCGGATGGTCCGGACCAAAATTCAGGGCGTCGAAGTCATACCACTCGGTCTCAACCTCCGGACCGTCGGAAATCTGCCAGCCCATGGAGATGAAGAAGTCCTCGACGTCTTCCATCAGCTTCGGCAACGGATGACGCGCGCCAAGCGGCTTGCGGTTGACGGGCAGGGTCATATCCACGGTTTCGGAAGCCAGCGCACGGGCCTCCTCCTCGGCCTTGACCTGCTGCTCCTTGGTGCCGTACGCGCGACCGAAGTCAGCGCGCAGTTTACCCATGACCTTGCCGGCTTCCTTCTTCTGATCCTTCGGTAGCGCACCGATGGCCTTGCTGGCCTGCGTCATCGCGGAATCCGCGCCGGCGTATTGCGTCTTGATGGCTTTCAATTCCTCCATACTGGAGGCGTTTTCGATTTTTGCAATGCCCTCGGCAACCGCATCGGTCACCGCTTGGGCATCGAACACCGCACCTTCTGCCACGAGATACCTTTCTAATTTCCCGTTTGCTTTACGCGAAAAACGCGCAATTTCAACGTTTTCCGACTTCACATTCTTTCAACATGACTCGACATAGCCAAGCTCAGCAGCATCACCGCCGCGCTGGTGCCGAGGTTCAGGGACTCCGCCTTGCCGTAAATCGGAATCGACACGATTCGGTCGGTCCGATCCAGCACTTCGCGAGTAAGTCCTCGCGCCTCATTGCCGAAGATCATCGTCTTGGCACCGGCCAGCGTGGATGGCTCGGCAAGCACATCGGTCAGCGGTTCCGGGGGCCTGGAGTCCGTGCCGTACACATCCGCCGCGTATATGGCGAGATTCCGCTCGTCGCACCAAGCGAAAAACGCCTCCGTACCCATGGTGAGTACCGGCAGATGGAACAATGAGCCCGCAGTGGAGCGAATCACCTTCGGGTTGAAGATGTCCACGCATTCGTCGACGAACACCACGGCCGCACAGCCGGCGGCATCCGCGGAACGGATCACGGTTCCTGCGTTGCCCGGATCGCGAACCTGCCAGAACGCAGCGACCATGGCATTGTCGCCAAAGGATTCCACATTTCCGGCGGCGTCCAGAAATCCTTGCATGTCGGCCACGGCGAGCACGCCTTGCGCATCGGAGCTCATATGCCGCATCACCGCATGCGTCACCTTGTGGACATAGGCACCGGCCTGCATGGCCTTGCCTGCCATCTGCGCCACCGTATCGGTCAGGAACGGAGCGTCGGGTTCGGTGCCGATCGCCTCCACATACAGATCCCGCACGATGTCGGGATGCCAGGTCAGCAGCTCGCGTACCGATTGAGGCCCCTCCACCAGGAAGCGGCCGGCACGTTTTCGCCCCTTGCGCTCCGCAAGTTCGGCGACGCGTCGGATGTGTTCCGCCTTGGGATTCGCGATGACTTTGGTTTTAATAGGCATACGCGTTAGCCTAACACCATTGTTCCGCCGTACACCCCGTCATGTCGTATTGAGATTCAGTAAACATTCAGATTCGTTTCAGATTGCACCAAGTGTTCTTTACGCCATACGCCAAGATACGGTTTTTATCATCGGTTCATCGCCGATCGCGACGGCGTATCGTACAGCATCTTCGGCATCAAGGGATCATCATGTTCGTCGTAAAGAACGCATGGCAAAGCGTGACCAGAAACAAAGGCCGCAACATACTGATCATTGTGATCGTAACCATCATCGCCGCCGCGGCGACCATCGGCCTGTCCATTCGGCAGGCGGCGACGACCGCCCGCAACAGCGGGTTGGAGAACACGACCATCACCGCACAGATCAGTCTTGACCGCAATAAGCTCATCAGTGAATCGAAGTCCGACTCCAGCAGTTCCGACGGCAAGCCGGACTTTGACGCGATGCGTAGCGCATTGGCCGACAAGCAACTCTCGCTCAGCGACTATCAGAAATACGCCAAGGCCTCATCTTCCGTGAAATCCACGTACTAGACCGAACCCGTGGGGCTTGCCGCAACCGATGATTTCCAGCCGGTCACCGATTCGACCAGTTCATCGAATTCCTCCGATTCGAGCGATTCCAGCTCATCTTCCAGCGATAGCAGCCAACCCCAAGGCAACGGCGGCCCCGGTGGAGGTGACCAGCCGGGTGGCGGAGACAGCAACGGCACCACTGCCGTCAGCGGCGATTTCTCGCTGGTCGGCTTCTCCTCCGACGAAGCGGTCTCCAATGCGTCGAACGGTAGTTTCACCATGGTTGACGGTAAGGTCTTCGGTTACGACGAAAGCAGCGACGGGAACGTGATCATCTCCAAGTCGCTCGCGGATTTCAACAATCTTTCCGTGGGCGATACCATCAGCGTGACCAACCCCAACGATTCGAGCACCACCTACAAGCTGACCATCGTCGGCATCTACAAGAACTCCACCGATTCCAATCAGGCCATGGGCGGTCCGATGGCCTCCACCGCCTCCGATCCGGCGAACGCCATCTACGCTTCGGTCTCCACGTTCAAGTCGCTCGGCCTCGATGCGGATTCCAACGCGTCGAGTGATTCCGATACGTCCACGTCCACGACCCAGCTGAACTATACCTACGTCTTCGCCAGCAAATCCGATTACGAGACCTTTGCCAAGGATGCGAAGAAGGCCGGGCTGAGCAGCGACTACACCGTATCGTCCGCCGACGTGGAGAACTATGAATCCAGCTTGGTACCGCTCGACAACCTTTCGAAGTTCGCACTGACGTTGCTCATCGTGGTGCTTGCCGTCGGTGGTGTGGTATTGGTGGTCATCACCTTGCTGAACGTCCGTGAACGCAAGTATGAGATCGGCGTGCTGACGGCCATCGGCGTGAACAAGGTCAAAGTGGCCGCACAGTTCACCTTGGAGCTGCTGATCGTCACGATGATCGGTCTTGCCTTGGGCGCGGGCATCGGCGCGGCAGCCTCCGTACCGGTCTCCAACCAGCTGCTGTCGAGTCAGATCGCGCAACAGCAGTCGCAGCAGGCCAGCCAACGTGAGCAGTTCGGACGCGACATGCAGGGTACGGACTCCAACGGCGCCGGATCCTCCTCGGATTCCACGGACGGGAATTCCTCCGCCTCGACCGATTCCTCCAGCAAGTCGGGCTCTGGCGACACCAGCTCCTCCGATGCCACCAATGACGCCAAACAACCGCAGGGCGGTCCGGGCGGCATGATGAACCAGGCCGCGAACTACGTCTCCTCCATCAACGCCACCGTCAATCTGGCCGTGGTCGGGCAATTGCTGTTGGTCGGCATCGGCCTGACATTGGTCGCCGCACTCGTGGCAGTCATCTTCGTCCTGCGCTACGAACCGCTGCAGATCCTCGCCGACCGTTCCTGAAAGGACCCATCATGACTGACAATACGACGACCACGGCAATCCTCAAGCTCGATGACGTCAGCTACGCCTATACCAAAGGCGGCAAAAAAGTGCTGAAGAACATCAGCCACGAGTTTCGTGCAGGTACGGTGCACGCCATCACCGGGCCATCCGGCGCCGGCAAGACCACGATGCTGTCGTTGATCTCGGGACTGACCAATCCCACGGAGGGCCAGGTCCTCTACAACGGTAACGACCTGGCGAAACAGGACCATTACCGCTACCGCAGCCACGACATCGGCGTGATTTTCCAAAGCTTCAATCTGCTGCCGAATCTCACCGTCGCCGAAAACATCATCCTGTCATTGGACGCTTCCGGCAAAACCTTCGACAAATCAAAGAAGGAGATGGTGCTTGATTTGCTTAAGCAGGTGCATCTGCCTAAGGAGTACGCGAACGAACGGATTCTGCACCTGTCGGGTGGCGAACAACAGCGCGTCGCCATCGCTAGGGCGCTAAGCTACAATCCCTCCATCATCGTGGCGGATGAGCCGACCGGTAATCTCGACCTCGCCACGCAGGATGACATCATGGGCATCTTCCGCGCACTGGCCCATGACGATGGCCGTTGCGTGATCATCGTGACGCACAGCCCTGAAGTGTCCACGGCCTCCGACGAGGTTTTCGAACTCGCCCCGATTCGTCGGAGGCCGTGACCGTCGCTACCTGGAGAGTTTGTCGAGCAGCAGGGCCTCGGTGATCACGTTGTTCTTCAGACCCGGCAGGCTGATGGACTCGTTCGGGCTGTGCGCATTGGCCTTCGGATCCTCCGGTCCGGTGACGAGCACCTGGGCGTTCGGGAAGATGCGCTGCAATTCCGGAATGAACGGGATGGAACCGCCCTCGCCCTTGTTGACCGGCGCCACACCGAAGGCCTGTTCCATGGCTTCCATGGCATCCTTGGTGGCTTCGGCATCGGGGTCCATGGCCCATCCCATGCCGTTGTCAAGCCTGTCGACCCACACTTCGGCACCGAACGGGGCATGTTCGACCATGAATTCGGCAAGTGCCTCCTGGGCCTCCTGAGGACGCTGGTTCGGTGCGGTGCGCAGACTCAGACGGAACGTGGTTTCCGGGGAAATCACATTGAAGGACCCTTCGACCGGGTGAGCGTCGAAGCCAATCACGGTGACGCTCGGCTTGGTCCACAGACGTGCCGCAAGCGAACCGGTTCCAGCCAGACGGTAGGAATCGACGATACCGGCATCCGCGCGTACGGTGGTCTCGTCAAGGTCGCGCTGCAAGCCTCCGATCGGCTCTTCCGCGGCGACGCCCGGCACCGCGAGATCGCCATGTTCGTCATACATGGAGGCGATCAGCATGGCCGCAAGCGTGTTCGCATCCAGAATCGGTCCACCATACTGGCCGGAGTGCACCGGATGCTCAAGGGCCTTGACGTGCACGTCGATATCGGTGTTGCCACGCAACGAGGTGGTCAGCGACGGGATTTCGGCGGACCAGTTGCCTGAATCGGCCACGATGATCACATCGGACCTGAATTCGTCACGATGCTCTTCGATGAATGGGATGAAACTCGGCGAGCCCATCTCCTCCTCGCCTTCGATGAACACCTTGACATTGACCTTCAGATCGTCGCCGAGCGCCTTGAGCGCACTGGAATGAATAGCTATGCCACCGCCATCATCGGCGGCTCCACGGCCATACAGTCGCGTACCAATCTGCGTGCCGACGAATGGATCGGTATCCCAAGCACCTTCGTCGGGCACCGGTTGTACGTCATGATGTGCATACAGCAACACGGTCGGAGCATGCTCGTCAACGATCTTCGAGCCGATGACCTCCCACGCACCTGGTGTGCCATCGGGATTATGGGACTGCACCACCTTTGCGTCAACGCCGACCTTTCTCAGCTCCTCGGCCACGAATTCGGCGGAACGCCTCATATGTTCGGCGATGATGCCTTTCGCGGAGATCGACTGCAATGCGATCTTCCGATTGAGCACGTCGACGATGCGATCCCAATCACCCTCCACACGTGCACGGATGTCATCGGCAAGTAATGCTGCCATGATTCTCCTTAATATTGATCGAGTACGGCCAATGCAAGCCATTGTATCCACAATCCCATTCGGCGTTCCGCGGCTTCGAGGCATACCGCCGAGGCGTCGATACGTCACCCTACCCTCATAGACATGAGTTTGTTTAAGAAGGAAGACAAGGCCCAAGAGCCTGTCGAACAGAAGGCGCAGGAGCCTACCGCCGGCAAAGGCCGTCCGACTCCGAAACGCAAGGATGCCCAGGCTCAGAATCTCCGCCCGCTGGTTCCCAAGGATCGCGATGCCAGCCGCAAGGCCGCAAAGGCACGTATGCGCGAACGTGAGAACGCCGAATACGAGGCCATGCAGACCGGTGACGTGAATCACATGCCGAAGGCCGAGCGTCTGCCATGGCGTATCTACATTCGCGATTATGTCGACGCCCGATTCAACCTCGGCGAGTTCTTCATCCCGGTCGCCTTCGTTATTCTGGTCGTCTCCATCTTCGTGACCTACAAGTGGCCTACCCTAGCTTTGCCGCTGATGGTGCTGATGTACGTGTATCTGTTCGCCGTAATCATCGACATTGCGATCATGTGGCGCAAGCTCAAGAAGAAACTCATCGAAAAGTACGGTGAGAAATCCGTGGCCAGGGGCATGCGTTCCGCCTCCTATGCGTGGAGCCGTGCCATCCAGATACGTCGTTGGCGTCTGCCGAAGCCGCGTTATGCCAAGCGTGGCCATTGGCCGGAATGATGCCTCACATGCATATGTATTGCCGTCAGCTAAGCTGACGGCTTTTTATTAGCATAGGATCAGTTGTTCTTCCACGGCTTTCGAGCCATGACATCAAGGATTGATATGGCACAGGAATATTTCGACATCGCGATTATCGGCGGCGGTCCGGGCGGCTATTCCACGGCGTTACGTGCCGCGGAGCTCGGCAAATCGGTGGTGCTGATCGAACGCGACGCCACACTGGGCGGCACCTGCCTGAATCGAGGTTGCATTCCTTCGAAGACGCTACTCACCGCCACGCATGCCGTGGAGAATATGCGTCACGCCAAGGCGATGGGTATCAACGTGTCAGTGGAGAGCATTGATTTCGGCAAACTGCGCACGTTCCGCACGCAGACCGTGGACACCATGACCAAGGGATTGGCGGGATTGCTGGCACATCGCGGCGTCACCATCGTACGCGGAGAGGCCGTAATGCAGCCTTGCGGAAGCGTACATGTCACGCCGGTCGAAGGTCTTGGCCACATATTGCGATTCGTGAAGGCAGGCGTCGGCGAACCTATCGATGGCGAACTGGAGATCGTTGCCGAAGACATCGTGATCGCCACCGGTTCACGGCCGTCGCCGCTGCCGGACAATCCATTCGCCGGCGCATTGATAGATTCCGCACAGGCATTGGAACTGGATACCTTCCCTTCAAGCGCTGTGATCATCGGTGCCGGAGCCGTGGCGCTGGAATTCGCCTCCATGTGGCGTACGGCCGGCTGCGACGTGACGTTGCTGATTCGCAAAGACCGGGTGCTCTCCGCATGGGAGCGCCGCACGTCGGCGACGTTGACTCGCGAGCTGAAGCGGCGTGGCGTGAACATCATCACGCACAGCCATGTGACCCATGTGGAAACCGGTGCCAATCTGGGCGCGACCGTGCACTATACGAGGGAAGGATCCGAAGCGGACATGAGCGCCTACGGCGAGGTCGTACTCGCCGCCATTGGACGCATACCGAATACCGACGCAGACTGGTTCGAGGCCTGCAAGCTGGAACGCGACGCCCGGGGATTTATCGGCATCGATGCATTTGGCCGCACCAATCTCGACCATGTGTGGGCTTTGGGCGACATCACCTCCGGCCATTCCTTGGCGCACCGTGCCTTTGAGCAGGGCATCGTCATCGCGGAGAAGATCGCCGGGCTCGATCCGAAACCGGTTAACGACGACACGATTCCGCAAGTCGTATTCTCCTTCCCCGAAGCGGCATGCGTGGGCTTGAGCCTTGATGAGGCACAGGCACGGAAGGACGTGGTCAATGCCCAGGAAACCGTGTATCCGATGCTGTCGAATTCACGTATGCTGATGAGCGGCTCGGGCGGGTCGCTATCCATTGTCAGCGGTGCCTATGCGGACAATCCCGAGATGCCGCTGGTGCTGGGCGCACATATCGTAAGTCCCATCGCCAGCGATCTGATCGCGGAGGCCGAGCAGTTGGTGGGCAATCATGTGCCATTGCATGATGCGGCCCGCCTGATTCACCCTCATCCGACATTCAGCGAAACGTTCGGCGAAGCGTTGCTCAAGGCGGATGGCAGGCCTCTTCATACCCGCTGACCGGCGTGGGAGGGCCGGCGGCCCCGCAGCCGATGCTTACACTACGGCATAGCACCTGATAGACTATTGTTCCAGTGTGTTCAACCACGTAACCAAGTGAGGAAATTGATGGCAGACAAAGAAGAGCCAAAGAAGAAGCAGAACACAATCAAACAGATCATTCAGATCTTCAAATACACCTACTCGGAAGACAAGACACTCCCCTGGCTGTGCGGAAGCGTGTTCGTGGCACCGGTCATCGTGTTCATCGTACTCGGCATCGTGTTCAAATGGTCGGTTATCGGCTGGATCACCTCAATGATCCTTGCCATCATGATCGGCCTGCTGTTCGCCACCATGATGCTCACCAATCGTGCCGACAAGGTCGGCTATGCCAAGCTCGAAGGGCGTCCCGGCGCCGCCATCAGCGTTCTCGGCAACGTCAGCAAGGCGGGTTTCAACTTCCCGCAGGAGCCGGTGTGGGTCGATCCGAAGACCAAGGATGCCATTTGGCGTGGCACCGGCTATAACGGCATCTACCTGCTTGGCGAAGGCGATTACGGCCGTGTGACGCGCGCCATGGATCGCCAGGAGCACAACATCAAGGGCGTGACCGCCGGTTCCGAAATCCCGGTCTATCGAATCTGCGTAGGCAAGGGGCCGAAGCAGGTCAGCCTGAAGAATCTGCGCAAGACCGTGCTCAAGTGCAAGTCCTATGAGCCGACGCATCACAAGAACAAGCTGATTGCGGCCATCCATCCGAGGCGTCGCTTCATGCTCACCAGGACCGAATTGAATGTTCTGAACGAACGTCTGCGTACTTTGCAGATGAAGAACGGCATGAACATCCCGAAGGGCATCGATCCGACGCGCCCACAGAGGATCAGCCGTCGCGCCATGCGTGGCCGCTGACGGTACATGCATGCGAACGCACTAGGAATCCCCGATCTGATTCGTCAGATCGGGGATTTTCAATTGTTGCGTCGATTCATCGTCCCAGACGTTCGATCCGTCCATAACATGAACGGATCCCCACCGTTGCATTTCGTCCCGCGAAACGTCGCAACCCCTATTTTTCGCGCAATCATGGAGGGAATACGTCATCTCGAAACATTCTCGTAACCCAAGTGGCGAGTGTGTGAAACGCGTTTTTCTAGACTAATAGCCTGTAAGTTAC
>SKEY01002429.1_pt1 | contig 19412 bp, 6 predicted proteins | sample 4843871 | NCBI WGS metagenome assembly SKEY01 (sample SAMN11008797, study PRJNA524170) | human gut metagenome | biome: Human fecal sample; material: Feces; isolation source: fecal sample from pouch patient p36 | host: Homo sapiens | place: Israel: Tel-Aviv | collected 2016-12-04 | reverse complement strand
CTACCATAGTTATATTTATAAACATATCTTACCGGAACTGGGCGACAGAAAGCTTATGGAACTGACGACTCCATTATTGAATCAATTTGTTATTGCGAAGCTGAAGAATGGAAGAATCAGAGTCAGGGGAGAAAATCACGGGTTAAGCGTAAAAACTGTAAAGGAATTTATCACATTACTGAAAAAGGTACTGGACAAGGCTGTTCAGGAGGGGGAAATGTTATTTAATCCCTGCCATAGTGTATATATACCAAGTCAAATCAAGCCAGAGGTACAGGCGTTGGAGCAGGAAGAACAGGATAAATTAGAATCTCATATTACGAATACATTTATGCCAAATTCTCTATTGATGGTGAAAGTCGCACTACACGCAGGCCTTAGAAACGGCGAAGTATGCGCCTTAAAAATAAAGGATATCGACTTGAGAAAAGGCTTGATCAACGTTGATAAAACACTGTATCGAACAAGAACAGCAACTGGAAGAACAGAAATCGTTATAAGCAAAACAAAGAATAAGAGGCAACGGTTTGTTCCGATATCTGATGAATTAAAGCACGATTTACAGGTGTATATCAATACTATGCCGGAGGATATGAAGAATAATCCAGAGCAGTTTCTATTCATAAATAAACGGGGGAAACCATTGGAACCTAGAAGATTACTGTATCATTTCAAGAAATTACTGAAGGAAGCAGGTCTGGAAAATATCCGATTCCATAATTTAAGACATACCTTTGCGACAAGGTGCTTAGAATGTGGCATTGAATTGAAAATCGTATCAAAGATTTTAGGTCACTCCACCATACAGATCACAGCAGACCTATACACACATGTTACTAAGCGTGCTATGCAGAAGGCAATGACAAAGTTTAATAAAGAAAATTGGATAAATGCATACAAAAACATATAAAAAACTGGCATATAACCAGCCCTTGAAGTCTAACAGTAAGTAACTGTAAGACGATTATAACAGAAGAAGAATGAAAATTCCAGCGAAAAGATTTAGGGGATCAAAAGACTCGTATAGCGAATGGGAGGATAGCAATAAAGTTATTCTTTTTCTTGTTCCAAGTGCCACCTGTGTTCAAAAGGAAAAGTGAAAAGGTAGGTGAAGGAAATGCTAAGTGTTATCCGTGTAAAATCATATTTTAATATCATACAAGAAAAAAATTTTTTAAACGATGTATCACACGAGAGTCTTATATGGGAATTAAGAAGGTCTGAAGTGCTAATGATACAAATTTCTATGAATATCAATCGGATTATCAATAAATTTATTGTCAGCAAATATGTAAAAAGGGAGAATAAACCAGGTTGATGACAAATGTTTTTAAGCATTTAAACATGTAGAATATGGAGGAAAAGGAGAAATGAAACGAAAACATAAAATAGTCATAGCAGCTGGCGCAATCTCATTATCAGTGGTTACAGCCATGGCTGCAGGTTTGATCAATACGGGTAATTTGTTTGCGGAAGATCCAAAATCTATTTCATCATCTGTTCAATTTCAGCCGGGAGATATGGTGAATATTGGAGAAAAACAATTTACTGTTTTAAATGGCGATCAATTATTGGCATATGATAATGCAGTAGAAGATATATATTTTGATGAAGTACCAGATATATTAAAAAGCTGGGAAGAAAGTATCAAATCAACTGGTGATGCAGATTATATAACCGGAAATGCCACATTGCTAGAGGCAACTGAAATTAACGGTATTCATAATTTAGGAAATGGTACGAATTCATGGACAGGCACAGCAGGGACTGTAGATGGCACTATTCAGGAAGGCTTTCAGCAAGTTCTTGGTCCTGATGGAACAATAGCAAAGAAAACATTAGAATGGTCTACACCTAGTGGAGAGATTTGTGTAGGGGAAGAAGTAAGTACGGACTGGTTAACTTCTGATATACGAATGGGGGAAGGTGAGGGAGAAGAATATCAATACGGGTGGGTGCAGATACAAAGAAATTATAATGGAGCACCTTACTATATTGCTTATAAAACAATGAATTATGTTAGGCGCCAGGATGAGACATGGGATGAAGCAATCGAAAGGCAATTAAGAGCATACCGTTGTGGTGGTAGTGGTGGTTGTTGGGAAAACACAAAGCCAGGTATTGATAAACCAGCAACCCCTCCCACTGGAGGGGCACAAGGAATTTATGTTCCAGGAACTCATGGACCGCTAAACCCATATGATGATATTGTCCCGGCAGGACCCTGTGGAACGGAAGAGAAGAAACAGCAGGCAGCGGTACGTCCAGTGATATCTGCTGACTTATCTTCGATTACATATGTGAAGAGTTCAAGTGGAACACCGGTAAATGCTGAACCGCAAACCGAAGCAGTGAATCTGGTTATGTATGACAGCAGTATTGATTTTACTATGAATGCAAATCAGTCAAAAAAAATTGAAGCAATTTCCGGTAATACCATCAAATTGAATTATGAATCCGCAACTACAGGAGCAAATTACAGTCTCAAACTGATCGTAAAGGACGAAAGTGGTACGATCATAAGATATGCATCACTGGAAGATTTAAGTTCTGGAGCAAGCGGTGAAATCAGTATCAATACCGGATCGGATGGTTTGAATCTGGAGCTTGGAAGCTATACATTTATGCTGTTTAATGAGCAGGATAATAGTGCTGTTTCTGATTTGTCGGATCATTCCTCTGCTTTTGTTGAGATACCTGTAGAGCTGCAGCACAATCTGACAGCCGCAGATTTTATAGAATCCGGAGACAAGGTAGAGGGCAGTGATTTCTATAATGAGGGTGGTGTTTCTTTTGCAATCAAGGATACAGCAGATAACGGAAACATCAGCAGCAGCTTTCCCTATATACGTGTAGGAACCCTGAAAGAATTGAATGATACCGCAAATCCGGTACCTTTCGCTTCTTCTTCTGTTAAATATATAAATGATGGCGTATATGAGCGCGTGAGCAGTGAAGATACAACCACTTATCCGGATGGCTATGATTACAGCGGCTGTCTCTATGTGCAGCTTGCAGACAGTTCTGATGGAAGTGGCAATACGACAATCAAGGTCCCCATTGATTCTGTAAAGATTGATACGATGAAACCATATTTTCCAACAGGGAAGAATGGGGAAGGCAAGGCAATCACAACAGAGAATATCAAGGAGACTACAGAAGCGAAAAAATCTTTCTTTGATGCTGTATTTTCTGACCAGCCATCCGCTGATCTGGATGAGGAATTTGCGGGAGAGCATACGAAAATCATACCGCATGCGAAGGATTATGCCGCTTCTATGTATGAAGGCGATAAATTAAAAGCAGACCCAATTCCATTGGAGGGAGGAATTGAAAAATATGAGCTAACAGCTCGAGCACTGAAAACAGATGGAACCGTTGATGAAGAAAAAGCACCGATTACACAAACAATTCAGACGAGTGATGAAAAATTCAAGGATGTAGAGCCTTATTTTGAATTAAAGGGAAAGGACGCCTACTGGATTCAGATTACTGCATATGATCGTGCCGGGAGAACGACAAGTGCGGAAGAAAAGCTATATATGGATTCTACAATCCCTGGTAAGCCTTTGTTAAAGGCAGAGCTGCAGGATGAAGATAAAACGGAATATCCTGGCGGTGTCATCGAAAACGAGCAGGGGGAGAAAATATCCAATTGGAGCAATCAGGAGATCAGCATCACGCTGTCATTAAGTGAAGAAGATGAGAAAGAGTTGAAAAGTGGAATCGATCACTGGGAATATATTACAACAGAAGAAATCAAGACCTGGGTGGATGATGGGCATAAGGCCGAGGATATTGCCTGGAAGAGTCTAGGGAAAAAGACTGAAGCTGATGGCTCGGCTTCAAAGGAAGCGGAATCTGTCTTCACAACAAACAGCAGTAAGGTCAGTGAGACAGGTGAATATCATTTCCGTGCTGTATCCCGTGCAAATATTAAGGGCGCTGAAGCAATTTTCAACATAAAAAAGGATAAGACGATTCCTGAATTAAACGTGAAAGCGATTGATGTCGCAACAAAGAGCGACTATCAGGAAAATATGAGTGCTGAAAAGGGAATCATTTTCATAGTTACGCCTGCTGGTGATATTCCGGCCAGCGGTGTATCCTATTATTATCGCGGTGTACCCTCAAATTGGTCTCCAGATGCCCGTGCAGGGGATGTAATTCCAAGTGATGAGGAGATTCCATGGATTAAAATAAATAAAAATGATAAAGATGAATATAGCTTTATGATTGCTGATGATTTCGAAGGTACGTATTACTTCAAGGCTGTCAGCGGAGCGAATGTAACAACTAAGGCTGTCGATGTAAAAAAAATTAAGGCGGATGTCGGTGTCGAGCAGCCGAAGACACCGATTACAGTGAGTGCCGTATTGAGCGAAGAGGGAACTGCATACAATGGCAAATGGACAAACAAGGATATCACAATTACAGTCAGTGGTGGGCTGGATGGCAGTGATACACCTGCATATTATGAATATGCGGATTCTCCTACCGCTACAAGCTGGAAAAAAATTTCAGCTGTGGACGGTGTGTTCCAGCTTCAAATCCTAGGAGATCAAACCGTTAATAAAACTTATTACTTCCGTGTAATTAAAAATGGGGATGCTGATGAAATACCGTATTCTACCACAAAAAACGGATTGCGAATCCGTCATGATCAAGTCGTTCCGATGATAAAAGCGGTAACTCTGTCTCCACAATCACCGGATGTCGCAACCTCATATGTTACCATGACGGTAAAGTGTGTTGAGAAAAGTGCAGAGGAAGCGCTGAATGCTTCACCGATCGCAGCCTACAGTGTAGATGGTGGAGTAACATGGATAACGGCGAACAGCAAGAATCCGAATACCCTCGTATATGAATTTAATGAGAACATAACAGGGATAGAGGTGCAGGTAAAGGATGAGGCAGGCAATATCACAAGCTATGATGAAATACTGACAATCGATAATATCGATAAGACGGGTCCTTCTGCCCCTGAATTTACAAACATAGATGAATTTAAAAACGGCGTTTGGAAAAATGCAGCACAGGATGTCACGATATCCTTCACTCCGGCAGATACCGGTGCAAAGGAACATATTCAGTATCACATTCAGAAGCTGGTAGGGGATACCTATGTGGAGTATGATCCGGTTAGTGATAGTACAGGCGGGAATCTTGCTTGGATAAATGCCCCTATCGATCAGGCCGTTGAAAATGTTACATTGGATAAGGAAGGCACTTACCGTATCATTGCAAGAACGATCGACAGTATGAAGCGTGTGAGTGCAGAATCTATGACGACGGATATCATTCGTATCGATATGACAGCACCAACCCTTACAGATATTACTCAGGTCGAGGATAAATGGGCTGCGGCTGCTACAGATTTTTTGAGTATGCTCACCGGGGAAACATTCTTTAAGGATCATATTACCTACACATTCAGTGGAACGGATAATGCTGGAGGAAGTGGACTTCAGAAATATCAATATCAGCTGGCTGCTGCAGATACAGCGTTACCAGCGGATGATAAATGGGTTGATGCATATAAAGGTGAAGTCAATATTGAAGAGGATTTCAGCGGAAAATTATTTGCAAGAAGTGTGGACTATGCAGGCAATGTATCAGATGCAAAGGTCTATGACGGCATCGATGTCGATGCCACTTTACCTGTTCTTACAATAACACCAACTGATCTGTCTGCCAGTTGGACAAATAAAGATAGTATCACAATCAGTGCAAGTGATGCAGGAAGCGGAATTAAGGATAACAAGGTCAGCTATACAACGACCTATGCAGGAACTGAGGCATTTACAGATGACAGTCTGACATTGGATGCTAACGGAAAAGCAGTACTGAACTATCTTCCGGATGGTGAATACAGCATAACCTTTACAGTCAATGATAACAGCTTACACGAGGAATCTGTCGTTTATCCGGTTCGTATTGATAAAGAGCTACCGGATATCGCGATTATTGATTCCAATAAGGACACCATTGTAAGTGAAAAGGAAGTAACGATTGAGGTTCAGAATACACAGGCAGGGCAAAAGGAACTGAACGTCACATTGAATGGAAAAGAGGTAAGTGGCTTGACACTTTCCAATAAAGCTCCTGAGGTTCTCAGTGGAGACCATATCAAGGTCTATACGATTAAAATAAATGAAAACGGACGTTTAGAAACTGAGGTCATCGGGAATACGATGCGGGATGGAGTGAATGTAAGTGCAAAAGCTGCATCTGATATCACCAATGTATACAGTGTGACACCGGTATTGAAGCTGGAAGCATTCATCGGTAAAGATGAAAACGCTGACCGTTATGTGTCCGGAGAATGGACAACAGAGCATGTGGAGATAGTCTTGAGCAATACGGAGAGCGGTGTGAAAACAAGTAATCTGACATTCCAATATCAATGCTATGACAGAGAAGGGAATCAGATTACGCATGGCTGGACAAATATTGAAGATACGGAAACTTCAACAAAGGCAGGAAGGTTTTCTGTTTATGGCAATGGTGTATACGAGTATCGCTTCCGAGCTGTCATGATCGATCCGGATGATCCTGCAAGACCTCCACTGCTGGAAAGTGATGTAGAGACGATTGTAATTGCACAGGATACAAAACGTCCTGCTGCGCCAATATTGGAAATCGCAAATGCGGATGATTATACACAGACGAAATGGTATGATGCAGCAAAACTGATGGAAATCAATTTTACTGCAGATACAGATGGCCTTGGACAGTGGGTGGAATATATTGATAACAGCGATAAGTCACCAAAATGGACGAAAGCGAAGCTGAATACGACAAGTGGAAAATATGAAATCCGAATAAAGGGAGATAAACAGCACGTTATTCGTATCCGAAGCAACGATGCGTATGATCGAACAAGTGTAGAAAGCATAGCTTATGTGAATATCGATACCTCAACACCGGAATTTGATGTGGAAAAGAAGTTTACAAGTTCAAATGCAATCTTGACATTGGTGACAACAGATGCAGATGACAAATCTACAATTGGTATCAGCGGTTTGTATGATGCGACAATACAAAAGAAAACGGATGGTGTTCTTGTACCGGATACATTGCAGCATTTCTATGGTGGCAAAGCAACCATAACGAAGGATTCTTACGGTAACGGAACCTATGAGGTCGTGTTGACGACGAACTCTGGAAAGACAGTGAAAAAGGATATCAAAGTAAATGGTATCAATCTACCAAAGCCGGTTATCAATGTCAGTGCAGCAGCGATTGCTGTAGATGATACCGAAGTACCTTATACAAGTGGGACATGGACAACTGAATCTAAGGTACGCTTGGATGTTGAAGTGAAGAATCCGACAACAGCAGGAGCAGTTACCAATGAGTATCAGGAAGATGGTGACAGTACATGGACAGCGTTTGCAAACGATGGAACAGATCAGAGCATGCTGGTCAGCGGAGCAGGGAAACATACCATTAACATAAGATCTACCAATGCCAGTGGTGCAGTATCCGATGTTTACAGTTTTAATGTATGGATCGATACTGCGTGGGATAACGACTTTACAATACAAAATGAGGCAGATTATTCAATTGTAGATACACCATGGTACAACAAAACACAGACGGTACGCGCGACCTTTACAAAAGATGTGAATGGTTGCAAGGAATGGATCGAATACAGTGAGGATGGTCTGACATGGACACATAACAGTAAGAATACCTATGAGGTGAACACGACGGGAAAACACGAAATCTTTGCTCGTAAAAATGATGAAATAGGAAGTGGCAATACCGATACAGGAAAGCCGCTCCATGTATATATCGATAAAGAGACAATTAAGGATTTTAAAGTAAAGATCGATAAGAGTAGCTATGCTTCTTTCCTTAGCACCATTACATTCGGTGTTTATCACAATGAAGTGAAGGATGCCACTATCACAGGAGATTTCGGTATTTCCGGTGCGGACAAAATATATATACAGATCGTTTCAGATCCTGCTGATTATGTAAACACGTATGCAGCTGATGCTGGCGACGCAGGCTGGAAGGAATATACAGCACCAATACAGCTGGAGAATAATTTCAAGGGCTTCGTTTATGCAAAGGCAAAAGATAAGGCAGGGAATACCTCCAATATTATTCGTACTGATGGTATTGTTATTGATACAGTAGGACCAACGGTTGAAATAGACAACAAGGATGGCGCATGGATTACAGAGGATTATGTGGATATCACAGTAAGTGATTTTGCGGATGCTACAGCGTCTATCGTAGGAAACGCTTCCGGAATCACGAGTATCGATTATGAAACAAATGAAGCGGAACCTGTAGAAGGAAGTGTAGACATTGAAGAGAATCATGCCATTATCAGTGGCTTGCATGATGGGGAATATGATCTTCAGGTCATAGGAAGGGACAAGGCAGGAAATGAAACCCGTGAAACAAAACCGGTAAAGCTGGATCGAACAACGCCGGGCATTGCTATCACAGGGTATAATGAGCTGAGCTTTACCACTGTCAATAATCTGAAGCTGATACCAAGTGTAGGAGCCAGCGGTATTCAATCTGTCAAGGTAAAAGCAGAACTGAAAGATGAATCAGTGATTGCTGAAACTGAGCTTACAGGGCCGGAATATGCCTATGCAGCTTCGAAAAATGGTACATATACCTTTATGCTGACAAATAATGCAGGTGTAACGGTAGAAGAGACACTTGAAGTTAACAATATCACAGGCAGTCTTGATGATATCATGGGGCTGGATGTGAAAACAACAAATCTGAAAGGCGATGAGATTGACTATTTAAATGCAGAGATGCTGGACGACGCTGATGCTGCACCGGAATGGACCGCAAATGATGTCGTATTCAGAGCACATGGTTCAGCGAAATTCAAGGCTTCCATCGATGATGGAAAATATACAGATTTCAGTGCTGATGGTATCTTTACTGTAAAAAGCGAAGGCATCCATACTGTTCGCATCAAGGATGATACGGACACAAAAACAACAAGAACCTTTATAGTGAAAATCGATAAATATGAAGTGAAGGATGTAAAAATCAAAGACAACCATAAATATACGGCTGCGGAATGGTATAACGATCAACGCGTCATCCAGGCATCCTTTACACCAGATGATACAACAGGCATTGACGAATGGCTGGAATATTACGACCCAGGTGACAATGATTGGAAGAAAGGCGACAGTGTGATTCTGAATGTTGAGGGAAATCATACGGTGAAATTCCGTGGAAATGATGAACTGAATCGAACGACGCCAGAACAAATTGCAATCGTCAACATTGATATGACAGCACCAAGTGATCTGAAGATCGAGATCGAGAAGAATACAGGGAAAGAGCTCATCAATCACCTGTTCCCGAACATGTTCGATGAGACGATCGATGTCACCCTGCATGCGAACGGGGACATCTCCGGAAATCAGAAGCTGGAATATCAGCTAGTGAACGAGGAAACAGACGACAGCTACAATGAGATGATCGGATGGAAGCTGTATGAGAACAGCTTCAGCATCCCGGACGGCTTCAAGGGAAAGATCTATGCGAGAGCGACGGACAACGCAGGAAACAGGACGATCAGGGTCGTGACGGAAGACGGCATCATCGTGGATACACAGACGCCTGAGATCACCTTCCAGACGACGCCGATGACGACCTGGAGTAAGGAGAACACGGTCAAGGCGACGATCGACCCGACCCTTTCCGGCTTACAGAGCGCATGGTATACGATCACGAGAGGCGGTACCGTGACGCGCTATGAGATCGACCTGAAGGATATCGACGCATCCGGCAACATCACACTGAGCGACATGCCGAACGGGAGATACGGTATCGAGATCTTCGCCAGAAGCAGGGCGGGGAAGACAGGAAACAAGGCATTGAACGACGTCATGTTCGAGACCAGAGGACCGATCCTGACAGTGGATGCCGAGCTTGAAAAGAAAGTATCCAGCATCCCGGTAACGGTGGACGTGGACATGAGCAACCTGTACACGACGCTGGAGAGCCTGACATGGCAGACGAACGGCACAACACCGCAGGACATCATGGCAGACAGGAAATTCACGATCCACAACAACGGCGTCTACAAGATCGTCGCGACGACGACATCCGGTGTGGAAGTGGAGAAGCTGCTGGTCGTGACGAATATCACGAACGTATCGAGTGTCATCGGCATCAAGGCTTACGAGAGTGAGGATCCGGTGACTGTATATACCGGTGGTGACACCTGGAGCGCGAAGGATATCACGATGGAGGTCAGAGAAACGACAGGAAAGATCCCGACCGCAGACCTCACGATGGAGATGCAGGTCATCGACCTGAAGGATGACAGCGTGAAGAGCGGCTGGACGGCGATGGATGCGGATAAGGACGACCCTGCACTCTACAAGGTAGTCGCAACGGATGAAGGTAGCTATGCATACGAATTCCGTGCGACATATGAAGGCGTGGCAGGGACGACAACGGTATTCATCGTGAATATCGACCGTTCCGCACCAAAGAAACCGCTGTATGAAGACGATACATTGAAGAAATACGATAATGATAACTGGCACAGCGCATACAGCGCAGAGCTGAAAGCAAGGATCGATGCGACGGAGGGCTGTGATGAATGGCTGGAATACAACATCGACGGTGCGACCGACTTCGACGGCAACCTGTCATGGACACCGACGAGTGATCCTGCCGCAGGTACGATCAGGGTCGTAGATGACAGGGATCATACCGTCCTGATCCGGACGAGCGATCGTCTGGACAGAAAATCAGAGACCAATGAGCTCCATGTGAAGCTGGACAGCACGAGACCGACCGGCTTCTATATCAAGACCGGAGAGAACCTGTTCCAGGACTTCCTGGACAAGCTGACGAACGGAGCCTTCTACAACGAAAGCAAGACGGTGGAGATCGGCGGTAACTTCAAGATCTCCGGTATAGATAGGATCGAATACCAGATCGTAGAGGATGAGGCAGACTTCAAGGACACGGATCCATGGAAGAAGCTCAGCGTAGCGAAGGGCGATGAGTCCGGGACCTTCCAGCTGTTGCCGGGAACCAAAGGCATCATCTATGCACGCGGCTTCGACAAGGCAGGCAACTCCACAGGCATCATCCGGACCGATATCATCACGATCGACAACAGCGCACCATTACTGGAAGTACCGGACGATGCGACAGACTGGGACGATGTCACGACGATGAAGATCCGCGTGAAGGATGACCAGTCAGGCATAAAGAGCGTCACATACAAGAGCGATGATCCGGCACAGAGCGGAGACGTCATCCTGTCCGATACCGTCGATGCGGACGGCTACCGGGAAGGAACGATCACGAACCTGAAGGACGGCATGTACCTGCTGGAAGTCATGGCGACCAACGGAGCCGGCGAGACCCAGACGAAGAAACCGCGTGTCATGATCGATACGGTGAAACCGGACCTGAAGGTGAAGGGACAGACCTCGAAGCCGCAGACGAGCGTGACCCTGGATCTGATCCCTGTCACAGGCGGCAGCGGACTACAGAAGATCGAGCAGCTGAAGAAGAACGATGACGGCACCTATACCGTGATCCAGACCATCGATCCGATCGACGGAGCAGAGAAATATCCATATACCTTCATCGAGAACGGTACGTATCATTTCCGTGTCACGAGCAACGCGGGAAAAGGATCCGACGTGAAGGACATCGTGATCGGCAACATCAGATCCGACAGACCGGTCATCGTCTTTAGGACAGACAACGGCTACGATCCAACGACATGGAGCGGCAAGCCGGTGACACTGGAAACGAGCACGAATACGAACGCGAAGCTGTACTACCGCGTCAAGGGGACGAGCACCTGGATCGATGCGGACAATGTCTACTACCAGAATCTGAAGTTCCCGAAGACCGGCATCTATACGTATGAATTCAAGGCAGTATACGCAGGCGTGGGAGATGCGGCGGACATCGAAACGATGGAGGAATACACGATCAAGGTCGATCTGGAAGCACCGAAGAAGCCGTCTATCCAGAACAGCGAGGACTATGAACAGTGGTTCAAGCTGGACATGAAAGACCCAGCAGACCCGATCGGTAAGCTCGTAACGCTGGTACGTGATACGAGCGACTATGCGAACGGAACCAAATACGGTGACGGCAGTAAGGAAACCGTCTACTACAGCATCGAAGGCGACGTCGATGCGGACGGTGCTCTGGAATGGATCGAAGTCATCAATGACAACGTCAATATCACGAAGCTCGGCGACAACGTCGTGACCTTCAAGATCGTCGATGAAGTCAAGGGACATGAGACACTGAGTGATCCTATCCATGTGAAGATCTATGCGGACGACCCGACGATCCAGCTGGTGGATACGACGAAACCGGTCAAGACCTTCAACCTGAAGATCGAGATTGGCGGAGCGATCAGCGCAGACGACCAGGTCAAGAAGCTGAGCGTCGAGCGCGTAGGCGGAGAACCGGAGGAAATCCAGCCGGAACAGGGAGAACGCAAATACAGCTTCCCGATCAGTAAGAACGGCACGTATATCGTACGTGTGGAGATGGAACACGGAGGCAGCGCACAGCGGCAGCTCGTCGTGACCAACATCATCGAGGAAGACCCGATCCTGGACATCACCGCAACCGATAAGGGCACAGCCGATCCATACACCTTCGGCAAGTGGTCGACAGCAGGCGTGACCCTGAAGGCGGAGGATCCGAAGAACGATCCGGACCTGAAGATCCAGGTACGCAATAAAGTCACAGGCGGCACATGGTCTACATGGACAGACTACACCGGCGATATCGATGTGGACACGACCGGTTCTCATATCTATCAGTTCAGGACGATCCTGACCAGGGGCGCAGACACCTATGAAACGATCATGAATGAGACCTATGCAGTCAAGGTGGACCTGACACCACCGGCAGAAGTGACCATCAATGAATTCGCAGCCTATAATGATCCGGACAAATTCGTCAGCAAGGCCGTCAACCTGACGACGACGTTCGCTCCATTGAACGACGGTGCGAAGGAATGGGTGGAATACAGCCTCGACAAGGGGACGACATGGATCAAAAAGAGCAGTGTGCTGATCTCCCAAGACGGTGAGAACGAGATCCGTTTCCGCACCGTCGATGAGGCAGGACAGATCACAGTGGCTACCAACAGCACGGTCTATGTCAACATCGACAAGACCTCTGCGGGAACACTGCGCATGAAGATCGCAAGTGATACAGCGACCTCCGGCAATCCGAACAATATCACCTTCGACAGGTTCTACAAATCGAGCGACACTGTGACACTGGAGCTGCAGGACGATAAGGGCAATCCTGTCACGACAGGCACGATCTACTACCAGTTCGCAGACGGACGCAACGAATTGAAGAGTGATGCCTCCGCATGGAAGACCTACACGGCACCGTTCAACCTGCCGGCAGACTTCAAGGGCAGCATCTATGCCTACGCAACGAACCAGGCGGGAAAAGATACGGACATCATAAGGTCCAACGGCATCACCGTGGACGATCAGGCACCACAGATCAAACAGCCATCCGCGGACATGACATCCTGGAACAGATCCAGCAGTCTTCCTGTGGAGATCGAAGACAAGCTGTCCGGAATCGATCCGGATACCGTGGAGTATGCGACCTATGCGGATGATACGACAGCAGCATCAACGAAGAGCGGTAAGATCAAACTGATCGATGGCAAGGGCAGCATCGACGATATGGCAAATGGTGATTACTATATCGAAATCTCTGCCAGTGACAAAGCCGGCAATGCGGTAACGTCAGGACGCTTCCGTGTGATGATCGATGCCGAGCAGTACGCATTCACACTGAACAAGACACCGAACGGCGATCACACGACGATCACCGCAACGGTGACGGACGGTGTCTCCGGGATCGAAGGCATCTATATCCGAAGCAGCGGCAGTAGCTGGATGAAGATCGGCACGACCTCACCGGCAAGCTATGATGCCTACAGGAACGGCGTATATGAAGTCAAGGTCGTAAACAATGCAGGAAGAGACAGCGCGATCCAGAAGATAACGATCGATGATGTCACCAACGATCTTCCGGACTACACGATCAGGACGACGGACGGCTTCGTATTCGGAGACTTCTGGTACAAGCCGCTGACCCTGACGGTGGAATCGACAGACGCAGATGCGATCTACTACAGCACGAGCGGAAAAGAAGGACCATGGAAGAACTATGACGACAAGATCTATATCGATGAGACGAGTGCCTACACCTTCACCTTCAGGCTGACGAAGGGAGACAAAGAGCTGATCACGCTGCCGTATGACACCAGAGTCATCATCAACCAGGCAGACGGCACAGGCGGAGCAGTCGTCGTGAACGAGCGCAGCGTGCGCTACTACATGCGCAGTGTCTTCACAGCCTTCAGCGAAGAGGAATGGTACAACACCGGCAGGAGGATCACCTTCCCGCCGAGCACATCGAGCGCCCCGGGCCTGAAAGCAGGAACGTATGTACAGATCCTGCAGATCGGGAAGGACGGAAACGAGATTGGCTACAATGAGAACAATTACACACTGGTCGACGAAGCGGACCCGGAATACATCTTCCATAACGAGGGACGCTATGTCGTCTACCAGTTCTACGCATACTACAAGGAAGGCGAAGAGGACAGCTGGTCCAAACCGGATGCGGGCAGGATCACGAAATCCTACTTTAATATCGACGGGACAGAGCCGGATACATTGAAGCTGACGACGGAAGTCGACGGCAGCACGACGATCCTGAACGATCTGACCGGCGGGCTGTTCTTCAAGGAACCGATCGTGATCCTACCGGAGGGAAGCGATTCCCTCTCCGGTATCGATCATTATGAATTCCAGAGCGTGGAATGCAGTGGTGAGGAATGCGACACTGCCACACCAAAGGACAACAAGTGGACGACAGCGGAAACCCTGACGGTCCCACAGGATTTCGAAGGATATGTGCATGTCAGAGCAGCGGATCGTGCAGAGCCGGCAAACTATCTGGAGAGATCGATCAAGCTATCCATCAAGGACGACACGACGACGTATAAGATCCTGGAGGACATCAGTGACTGGACGAACACGAAAGATCTGAATATCGAGGTGACACCGTCCACGACAGGATTACAGGAGCTGACCTATAAGGTCTTTGCGGATGATGAGGAACAGGAGGCCCCACAGGTCAATGTTCCGGCAGCTGACACAGAGAACAAGCTCTTCACGATCCATGATATCCCGGAAGGGATGTATAACCTGAAGGTGATCCCAGTGGAGAACGGGGGAACGGCGATCAACCGCGGCGCACATGCACTGAAGGTCGACAGGACGAAGCCGGTCGTACAGGTGAAGCTGGAACAGAGCAACCAGGACGCAGCTGCGAAGCTGATGAACACCCTGACACTGAACAGCTTCTATCAGCCGGGACTGATGATAAGTGCGACCGCAAGCGACAAGGCGGGCGAGCTGGACATCGATGCAAAGCAGCTGACGATCGAATACCGTCTGAACGACGGGGAATGGAAGAAATACACGACACCTCTGAGATTCGATGACGAGGAGATCGTGAACGTCGCCTTCCGTGCCACCGATCCGGCAGGAAACATCAGTGAGGTCGTTACACAGGATGGGATCGCAGTGGACGCAACCGCACCGAGCTTTGAAGGAGCATCCAACAATGTGACCTACTGGTTACCGAGAACCGTAAGTGTAAAGGACTGTCTGAGCGGTGTGGATAGCGTGAAGCTGAATGATAAGACGGCAGGATCCACAGTGCTTGTGAAGGACTATGGCACCTCAAGAATCGAAGCGAAGGATCGTTCCGGCAACGAAAGCTCCATCGCGCTCACGATCAAGGGACTGGATGGTATCAGAGATGAGGACATCACCAGTGACCTGATCGAAGCGATCGAAAAGGAATACACAGAGCAGAAGCCGGGCTATGACAAAGAACTGGCAGATGAGATCCGGAAACAGATCGATGATCTGAAGGACCGCAACAAGGATACGACAGATCCAACGAACCCCGGTGACAACCAGGATCCAAACGGTAATGGTACCAATAACCCGAATGGAAACGGAAATGGAAATACCGGTCCAAATGGTGGAGGTTCTCAGACACCGGGAAGTGACGGAAGCACTGGCGGTAATGGCAATGGCAATGACGGTACAGGATCAGGGACAGATGGTTCCGGCAACGGCTCTTCGATGAGCAGCGGACAGAGAACGAGCGTCATGAGCGCAAACACGAGAACACCGGCCGCATCCGGAACTGTGAAAACAGGAGACGGAAGCAGTATCTTCGCACTGCTTATGCTGGGAGTGCTGTCAGTGCTTCTGGCAGGTGCTGTCAAGCTGAAACAAAGAATCCATGCATTACAAAACAGATAGGGAGCACAGCAATGTGCTTTCCTGTCTATACAATAAGGAGAAGGACGAAATGAAGAAAAAAGTAAAGAACAAAGGGAAAAGGAAGCTTACCGGGATCATCCTGAGCGTGCTGTTCACGCTGATCGTACCGATCGGCTTCGTATTCCTCATGGGACTGCTTTCGGAAAGCTTTCCGGTACTGTATTTCTATACCAAGCAGATCTTTCTGGGCTTCGTGGCACTTGTGATCATCGGTATCTGTATGATCATCTATCAGATCGTTCGCTATGTGAAAGGTGATAAGGTCGATCCGAAGGAGGAAGAAAGAAACGCACGCAGAGAGCGCAGAGAACAGCGCAGAGCTAACGCAGAAGGTACGATGAAACACGGAGTCGTATCCGAATAAGCACGGAAACATACAGGAGATCGTTTTCCTGTATGATCGTAGATATGAGGACATCGCTTCTCATATCTATGCTCATATGAGAAAAGATGGATGAAGGATGATGATATGAACAGGAAGAGCAGGCATGGGAGAGCTTTGACATCCTATGAAGAGACTGTGATGGATCTGATGATCCGTGTGGAGAAAAGCGAGCAGTATCTTCAAAGATACAGGAACAATGACAGTGCTGTCATCGTCGTGGAAAATGGAGAAGAGGAGCACTATCCTTCCTTTGCGATTGGGAAAAAGAAAAAAGAAGAGGCTGTACAAAGCATAAAATCTATACGACAAGAAGAGGAAGAGACGGAGGGTATAGATAGGTATGAAGGGACAGAAGTGATTACAGTAAAGCTGACCGTATGGGAATGGATGGAAGCCAGAAGGAAGGGAATCGTCAATGTACTCCTGCTGTCTGCCGCTTTTTTTCTACAGATCTATATCGTATGGACAGACATGAATGCGGTATCCTCTCTGATCCTGAGGACCATGAAAAACGCATGCATAGTGGCACTGATATGGAAATTCGGACGCTGGGTCATAAGCGGTGAGATGCATAGCTTTCTGAATGAAGACAGTTGAAAGGATAGGATGAGAAATGGTAAAGAAGATTTTGATCGTGGGGATCGTTTTACTGATGCTGGTGGGGATATTTGGATGCAGCTCAAAGGAGAAGGAAGAAGGCCGTAAAGAGCCGGTCGTGGTGGAAAAAGAGGCAGAGAAAACAGACGGCCTCAAACAGCTGGATCTGGATCAGACATTTCAAAAGATCGATGATAAGGAAAGCTTCATCTTCATGGTGACACAGAGTGACTGTAGCTATTGTAATTCCTTCAAGAAAACGCTGATCCCCTTTTTAAAGGAGCACAAGGACATCCCGTTCTATGAGCTGGAGGTCGATATGCTGGGAGAGATGAAGGCGGATGTGGAGAAGAACTTTGCGAAACTGCAGAAAAAGATTCCGGAATTCGGGGGAGGGACACCGGAGATGTTCTGTTATGAGAAGGGGAAGCTCAAAAAGACCGCAAGCGGGGAGATCAGCGAGGCGGCATTATATAACTTCATGATCGACTGCGGGTATATCGATGGTAAGAAGAAGGAAGAGAAAACAGAAGACTACAGCTTTCAAGCAAGCAAGCGGATAGAAAATAAGAACCTGATAGAGGTTGCGAAGAAAATCGATGGTAAGGATGACTTTTATCTGATGATCACACAGAGTGACCGCTACAATCAGGCGTTCATCAAGAAGCTGATCCCTATTCTGGAGGGTAGAAAGATCGATGTGATCGCCCTTCACTTTCCGCTGGAACAAAAGGGGACAGATGAGGAGATGAACAAGGCATATGAGACGCTGATGGATTGTATAAAGGATCTGAGTGTGTCTCCTGCGGTATTCAAGATAAACAAAGGAAAGGCAGAGAAGCTGCTGGAGGATAATGTAGCGGTAAAGGAAATCGAAAAAGCATTACAAAAATAGTGTGGATAAGGGATGGTGATGGACGTGTACAGGAAAGAAGAAGGAAGCTATGCAGAGAAGGAAACCATCGATCTGCGGATGATCAGGGATTATGAACAGACGGGCTGTAAGCTGAAGGAGCTTCTGGAGAACTGTAAGAAAAAGGATGTGAGGATCGCTTTCCGGAATAAGACCGTGGAGCCGGACTGGATGATGGAAGTCTATCAGATGATCATGCAGCGAACACGGGAGGAGCTGAAGGCAGAGCAGAGAGCCGGGATCAAGCGTGCCCTGAAACGGCGTGAGGAAGGAAAGGGGACCTATGGGAGACCACGGGTGGAGCTGCCGACGGACTTTGAAGAACAGCTGAAGGAGCGAATCCGGAATCAGGAGAATCTGTCTGTCTATTGTGAGCAGCTCAAGATGAAGAAATCAACATTTTATAAATGGGTCAAGGTGTATAAGGATTCATGGGATGCTGAAGAGATTAAGTAAAAGATAAAAGAATTTTTATGTATCCTGAATGAGCATTGCTCAGCAGAACTGCAACCGGTAGGAATAAAAGGTGAATAATAACGGGAAAGCGTTTTTGTTGTGTGGTGGAGGCTGTAACAGTGACGATCAAAATTTAAGGTAAGGAATATACCACTTATAAAAGTGCTTGCCATGCTGTGTATCCTGCTAATTCTATACAATTAATGCTGACGCGTAAAAGGCTTAAAACTGACCGGCATGATTATCGTTTGGCTTCCTGATGATTTTCAATATAGAGCCTTACCGCGTATCTGTTTAATGAAATAAGAAAACTGCAATGAAAATACGAGACAAGCGTAATCATTTCAAAAAGAAAACGATGGTTTACAAAAGCTGCCTTCTTCTGTGTACCTCCTTGAAAGAACAAAGGAACAAGAACAGAGTTGTGCAGGTAGTGTTTGATGTTAGAGCATTACGTGAAATACGTGAAGGCTGCATCGTAAAATAAGCCTGCAAAACAGGATAAACAATAGGCTGCATCGGTAAAATTACCGGAATACAGAAATCTATAATCTTAATGATGAAAATGATAAAAACCTTGTTGACACACGAAAAAAGTAGTGGTATTATATATGAGCATTCGATGGAAACGGGCCTGTAGCTCAGGTGGTTAGAGCGCACC
>SKEY01002425.1_pt1 | contig 19459 bp, 16 predicted proteins | sample 4843871 | NCBI WGS metagenome assembly SKEY01 (sample SAMN11008797, study PRJNA524170) | human gut metagenome | biome: Human fecal sample; material: Feces; isolation source: fecal sample from pouch patient p36 | host: Homo sapiens | place: Israel: Tel-Aviv | collected 2016-12-04 | reverse complement strand
TATTTAAACTTCTTCATGAATAAAAAAGCAGTCAGTCAAGCTGTCATTGGCGAAGTAGTCAAAGAAAAAAATAACTACGGAAACAGTACCTTTGGCAATAATGGCAATGTTCCTATTGATATGTCTTCACCAAACATTGCTAAACCAATTTCTATGGGACACTTACGTTCTACGGTAATCGGGAATTCAATTGCCTTTATTTTAGAAAAAATTGGGTATCAGCCAATTCGGATTAACCACTTAGGTGACTGGGGTACACAGTTTGGTAAGTTAATTGTAGCTTATAAAAAATGGGGTTCTGAAGAAGCAGTTCGCCAACAACCAATTAATGAATTATTGCGCTTATATGTGCAATTTCATGAAGAAGCAGAAGAAAAACCAGAATTAGAAGACGAAGCACGTGCTTGGTTTAAAAAATTAGAAGAAGGAGACCAAGAAGCCAATGAATTATGGAAATGGTTCCGTAGCGAGTCTCTAAAAGAATTTGATAAAATCTATTCCATGTTAGAAGTTGAATTTGATTCATACAATGGCGAAGCCTTTTATAATGATAAAATGGATGAAATTGTTACTTTATTAGAAGAAAAACATTTATTAACAGAAAATCAAGGTGCAGAAATTGTTGATTTGACAGAATATAATTTAAATCCAGCACTTATTCGTAAATCAGATGGTGCGACGTTATATATCACACGGGATTTAGCGGCTGCGCTTTACCGTAAACGGACGTATGATTTTGCCAAATCACTTTATGTAGTCGGTAACGAACAAAGCAATCACTTCAAACAACTAAAAGCAGTCTTGAAAGAACTAGGGTTTGACTGGTCAGATGATATGGAACACATTCCGTTTGGTTTAATTACTCAAGGCGGTAAAAAATTATCCACACGTAAGGGGAAAATCGTTTTATTAGAAGAAGTATTGAATGAAGCAGTTACTTTAGCAGGAAATCAAATTAACGAGAAAAATCCAGACTTAGCAAATCGTGAAGAAGTGGCGAAACAAGTAGGTGTAGGTGCAGTTATTTTCCATGACCTTAAAAATGATCGTCTAAATAATTTCGATTTTGTATTAGATGAAGTTGTTCGTTTTGAAGGCGAAACTGGGCCATATGTTCAATATACGCATGCTCGTGCGATGAGTATTTTACGTAAAGCAAACTTTACACCAGACGCTACACAACGTTATGCACTAAATGACAAGGATAGCTGGGAAGTCGTGAAGTTGTTACAAAAATTCCCTGAAACTGTGATGCAAGCTGCTGAAAAATATGAACCATCTGTTATTGCGAAACATAGCATTCATTTAGCACAAGCGTTCAATAAATATTATGCCCATGTTCGGATTTTGGATGAAGATGATCAAAAAGAGGCACGCTTAGCGTTAGTTTATGCAGTAGCTACTGTTTTAAAAGAAGATTTACGTTTACTAGGATTACATGCACCAGAAGAAATGTAGAAGTTTTTGTGAAAATTTTACTGCGTTGAACGCTAAACTTATTAAGCAAATATTAAAGTTAAGTTACAGATTGAGAAATTCATAGTAATTAAATAGCTGGGGTGCTATACTCGAGTCAAGTTATAAAAGGATTAGAAAAGGTGGCACCCAATTATATGACAGAAAAATGGCGTGAAGACGAAGAATATCTTTCTTATGTAGAAGATTTATTAGCAACCGAAGAAGTCCAAAAATTAGCAGAATACACACAACATATGCATTCAACTCGTTTAGAACATTCAATTAGTGTTTCCTATCATAGCTATAAATTAGCAAAGCGTTGGAACGGCAATGCTCGTGCAACAGCTCGTGCCGGTTTATTACATGATTTGTTTTACTATGATTGGCGCACAACAAAGTTTGACGAAGGCTCTCATGCCTATGTTCATCCACGAATTGCAGCCAAAAATGCTGAAAAAATTACAGAGTTGTCTGATTTAGAACGAGACATTATTATTAAACATATGTGGGGTGCAACTATTGCACCACCAAAATACAAAGAAAGTTACATTGTAACCTTTGTTGACAAATATTGTGCTGTGAAAGAAGCGGCGTTGCCGATGACGACAGCCATGAAAACCAAATGGCGTCAGTATTTTGGCCAACAGTCAATCTAATAAAAAGCTTATCCGTAAGGATAAGCTTTTTTTGTTTGACGTTGACTAAAAAGTCTAGCATTCATCTATTTAAAATAAATATTAAAAGTAATTTTGTTCTGTTAATTTCTTTTGAGCATATCGATAGACTGCTTCTTGATTTTCAGTTGTCAATTGTTTGTAAACATTCATAATATTGGTCGGGACAACAAATGGCGTTTCTTCCGTTTCAGGAATACCTAAGATTTCAAGAGGTGATACATCTAAAACTTTAGATAAGGCGACAATTTTATCCCTCCCCATATTTTCAATCATTCCAGTTTCCCATTTCCTGACGGTACTTTTTCCAACACCAACAAAATTTCCAACTTGTTCTAATGTAAGATTTTTCTCCATCCGTTTTTGCTTCAAAAAATTCTCTTTCAAAAAACCACCTCCGTAAAAACATTCTAGCACAAAAAGTGTCGCAAAAGAAACATGTTTTACTCTATACATAGAGTGATAAATAACTATTGAATAGGCATATATTGACGGTTTTTTCACAAAATGATATACTTCCAGTGTCTAATAAGACACTAAAAGGGGTGAAAAGGGGGAGTAAAATGGAATCAAATTTAATTCATTCAAAATTGAAATTAAAAGGGAAAAATGTTGAATGGTTAGCAAGTGAAATGACCGCTGCAGGTCAACCAATCTCAGCTTCAACAATTTATAAGAAATTAAAAGGAGAGGTTGTATTTAAAGCTTCAGATATTAAATTGATTTCTAAGTTGTTAGATTTGGAAAGCGAAGAAATCATGGTTATTTTTTTTAATGAACTAGTGTCTAAAAAGACACGTGAAGGTTGTTAAAGGTAATGAGTTATTCTTCTATTGCACTTTCCAGAGTTGCGTGGTATTATTTTTAATAGTTTAATAGCAACATGGTGATGGTGTTCACCACGAACTATTTATTGGACGAATAAATTAATGACGCCTACCAAACGGGAGAAGTGTACCCTTTGGTAGGCTTTTTCTGTACGCTAGGATTGGCGATAAGAAAATTGTAAAGGAGCATGTAAAGTGAAAAAAGAAACAAAGCAACTACTATCAATCGGCGGTTATATGGCAAAATGGTTGCTCATTACCGCAATTATTGGTTTATTTATGGGGGCGTTATCCGCCTTTTTCTTAAAGAGTCTCACCTATGTAACAGATGTTCGTTTAGCAAATCCTTGGTTACTCTTTATCCTCCCCATTAGCGGTGTCGTTTTTACGTATTTCTATACGCGTTTTGGGAAAAATGCTAGCCGAGGAAATAACTTAGTGATTGAACAAGGCAATGGTGGGGAAGAAGATATTCCCTTGCGCTTAATTCCTTTAACATTGTTTGGCACGATTACTACGCACTTATTTGGTGGTTCCGTTGGTCGTGAAGGAACGGCGGTGCAAATGGGGGGCACAATCGCAAATGCTGTAGGAAAAGTCTTTAAACTGTCCGCTTTGGAACGACAAGTAATTATTATTAGCGGAATTAGTGCAGGTTTTAGTTCTGTTTTTGGCACACCATTAGCGGGAACGGTTTTCGGATTAGAAGTTTTGGCGATTGGAAAAGTTCGTGCAGAGGCACTTTTCCCAAGTTTTTTTGCAGGCTTATTTGCTAATTTTGTGACTGAAAGTTTTGGTGTAACACATACGCATTATCCGATGGGCAAAATTCCGACTTGGTCGGTTGAACTATTTGTAAAATTATTTTTGGCATCGATTTGTTTTGGTTTGGCAGGTTGGGTTTTTAGTCGTTCCATTGTCTTTTTAAAAAAGACCTACGCAAATTGGTTTGCTAATGTCTACCTTCGTGCGTTTCTTGGGGCGTCCATTGTCGTTCTGTTTGTGCTCGTCTTAAACAACCAACGTTATTTAGGCTTGAGTTTACCTTTACTAGAAGATGCATTTGCAGGCAATGCGCAGCCTTTTGATTTTGTTGGGAAATTATTCTTTACGGTGTTATCCTTGGGTGCCGGATTCCAAGGAGGAGAAGTGACGCCATTGTTTGAAATTGGGGCTACGTTAGGTAGTTCTTTGGCCCCTTTGTTACATCTGTCAATTCCTTTTTTAGCAGGTTTAGGATTTATTGGTGTTTTTTCTGGCGCCACGAATACGCCGATTGCTTGCTTCATTATGGGCATTGAACTATTTGGTAGTGAAGCGGCGGTCTATTTTTTCATGGTCTGCTTAATCAGTTTTATGTGTTCAGGAAATAGCGGTATTTATGCTTCACAACAAAGTTTGTATCGCAAAGGAACAGCAGAATATCCTCTCTTTAACGCATTAAAAAATCGACGTAAATAAGATGTTTTTTTATGAAAATATGCTAAACTAGAGAAGATGAGGTGAAGACATGAAAGACTATCAATATCCATTAGATTTAGATTGGACGACAGAGGAAATGGTGATTGTCACTAATATGTGGACAGCAGTTGAGCAAGCCAACGAAACAGGCTTGCCTGTTGACAAATTTTTAACAACTTATCAACAATTTAAAACGGTCGTTAAAAGTATCGGCGAAGAAAAACGCTTAGGTCGTGAATTTGAAAATGCTTCAGGATATTCGTTATATCGTACGCTTCAACAAGCTAAAAAACAGGGAAGCGGTAAATTAAAGCTGGGGGATGATTAGATGACTGAAACGCAAAAATTTGTTCAAACAATTCAAAGTTGGCTTTTTGAAGCAGCCGATGTGATTCGAATGAACTTGGAATCAGAGTTAACCGTTCAACAGAAAAATGGCCGCACCGATTTAGTGACAAATATGGATGAACAAACCCAAGAATTTTTAATGAATAAAATTCAAACAAATTTTCCCGAAGATCAAATTTTAGGGGAAGAAAAAGGCTACAATACTTTAAAAAGTTTTGCTGGTCGCGTGTGGATCATCGATCCGATTGATGGCACAATGAATTTCGTGATGGAAAGAGAAAATTTTTGTATTATGTTAGCTGTTTATGAAGACGGCATTGGTAAATTAGGTTTTATCTATGATGTGATGCGAGAAGAACTTTATTGGGGCGGCAAAGGGCTTGGCGTTTATCGGAATAATCAATTATTAAAAGCGCCTACTATGAAAGCCTTGGCAGATGGATTATGGGGCATGAATGCTTACATGCATGGAAAAAATATTCATCACGCAACGGAAATCGGACAAGCAAGTATGGGCGTGCGTATTAGCGGTTGTGCAGGTTTGGAAATTATTGCCATGTTAAAAGGCAACCATCATGGCTATTTATCTAATCTAAGTCCTTGGGATTATGCAGCAGGCTTAGTACTTTTGGAAGAATTTGGGTTTAAATACTCTGGTATTACAGGAAAACCATTAACTTTTGCGGGTCGTGAATACTTTATTGCAGCAACTCCTGAAACCTATGATGAAGTATTTACCCGGTATTTAAATGAATCGGAATAATCAAAGAAGAGCGTTGCTGAAAGGTAAGGCTCTTCCTCTTTTAAAAGAGAAAGATTTGTAAAAAAATGTCCTTGTTTTCAGAAAAAGCCGAATAATTTCTAAAACTTTCATTATTTTTGCAGGCGAAAGCCTTTTTTTAATGAAAAAAGTTTGCTATAATAAGCAGTCGGCTTTTATGGACTTAAGTAACATAAGCGTATATAGATAAGGAGCAATTAAATTGAAATACAGAGATGATATTCGTAACGTGGCAATTATCGCCCACGTTGACCATGGTAAAACAACCTTAGTAGATGAACTTTTAAAACAATCTGACACTTTAGATGGACACACACAATTACAAGAACGTGCAATGGATTCCAATGCACTTGAAAGTGAACGTGGAATTACTATCTTAGCAAAAAATACAGCCGTAGATTATAACGGTACACGTATCAACATTCTAGATACACCAGGACACGCGGACTTCGGTGGTGAAGTAGAACGTATCATGAAAATGGTAGATGGTGTTGTTTTAGTTGTCGATGCGTATGAAGGAACAATGCCTCAAACACGTTTCGTATTGAAAAAAGCATTAGAACAAAAAGTAACACCAATCGTGGTTGTTAACAAAATTGACAAACCTTCTGCTCGTCCTGAACACGTAGTAGATGAAGTTTTAGAGTTATTCATCGAATTAGGCGCAGACGACGATCAATTAGATTTCCCAGTTGTTTATGCTTCTGCTTTAAACGGAACTTCAAGTGAATCAGATGATCCAGCAGATCAAGAGCCAACAATGGCCCCAATTTTTGATAAAATTATTGAACATGTGCCAGCTCCAGTTGACAATTCAGATGAACCACTTCAATTCCAAGTCTCATTACTAGACTACAACGATTACGTTGGACGTATTGGGATTGGCCGTGTGTTCCGTGGCACAATGAAAGTCGGCGACCAAGTTGCGTTGATGAAATTAGATGGCAGCGTGAAAAATTTCCGTGTAACGAAAATTTTAGGTTTCTTTGGCCTACAACGTGTGGAAATTGATGAAGCAAAAGCGGGCGATTTAATTGCCGTTTCTGGAATGGAAGACATTTTCGTTGGGGAAACAGTTGTAGATGTTCACAATCAAGAAGCATTACCAATTCTACACATTGATGAGCCAACCTTACAAATGACTTTCTTAGTTAACAATTCTCCATTTGCGGGACGTGAAGGAAAATATATCACCGCTCGTAAAATCGAAGAACGTTTAATGGCTGAGTTACAAACAGACGTATCTTTACGTGTTGATCCAATTGGCCCAGATTCTTGGACTGTATCAGGCCGCGGCGAATTGCATTTATCAATTTTAATTGAAAACATGCGTCGTGAAGGCTATGAATTACAAGTTTCTCGTCCAGAAGTTATTGAACGTGAAATTGATGGGGTTAAATGTGAACCATTTGAACGTGTTCAAATTGACACACCTGAAGAATACATGGGTAGCGTGATTGAATCCCTAAGTTTACGTAAAGGCGAAATGCAAGATATGATTAATGCCGGTAACGGACAAATGCGTTTAATCTTCTTAGCACCAGCTCGCGGCTTAATTGGTTATTCAACAGAATTCTTATCAATGACTCGTGGTTATGGTATTATGAACCACACCTTCGATCAATACTTACCAATGATTCAAGGAACGATTGGTGGCCGTCATCAAGGTGCACTAGTTTCAATCGATACTGGTAAAGCAACGACTTACTCAATCATGAGTATTGAAGAACGTGGTACAGTTTTCGTTGAACCAACGACAGAAGTTTACGAAGGAATGATTGTTGGGGAAAACAACCGCGACAACGATTTAACTGTGAACATCACAAAAGCTAAACAAATGACTAACGTTCGTTCGGCAACGAAAGACCAAACATCAGTCATTAAAAAACCGAAAAAATTAACGTTAGAAGAATCATTAGAATTCTTGAATGAAGATGAATACTGTGAAGTAACACCAGAAAGCATCCGTTTAAGAAAACAAATTCTTAACAAAAACGAACGCGAAAAAGCAAGCAAGAAAAAGAAAAAAGCTGAATAATTTTTCTACAAATAAACATTTAAACCAACTATGCTCGTTTTACTACGAAAATAGTTGGTTTTTTTGATGGCAAAAACGAATTAATGCGTATTTTAAGATAAGGTTATTTTTTTATGTGTGGATAACTACTCGTTATCCACAACAAGCAAATGTCGCTATTTTTGAAAGCTTTTGATAGCAAGCTTTCACAATTTTTCATTCTTTTTGATGTTTCACGTTAACTGGTGTTTCACGATTGTGTCTTGTTTTAACACACCTTGTTCCTGTTAGATTAGCGTGTTAAAATGACTTGTAGAACAAAGATTGGAGCGCAATAAATGAGTGCATTACAAGAATTATTAAAAGATACATTTGGCTATGATGATTTTCGGCCAGGACAAGAAACGATTATTCGTCATGTATTGCGACAAGAAAATGTCTTAGGCATTATGCCAACAGGTGGAGGCAAATCAATTTGTTATCAGTTGCCAGCCTTACTTTTGGATAATTTAACATTGGTGATTTCACCATTAATTTCTTTAATGAAAGATCAAGTAGATGCCCTGAATTTAATGGGGATTCCAGCTACATATATCAATAGTACCATTTCCTATCAAGAAATGAATCATCGTATTCAATTAGCGGTTAACAAAGAAATCAAGCTATTGTATGTTGCGCCAGAGCGATTAGAATCTTATGATTTTCAACAGATGCTGACACATGTACCGATTGATTTATTGGCAGTAGATGAGGCACACTGTATTTCACAATGGGGGCATGATTTTCGTCCAAGCTATTTGCGTTTAGCAGAGATTATCGATCAATTTCAACAGCAACCAACTGTGATTGCACTAACAGCTACAGCAACGCCACAAGTAGCGGAGGATATTGTCAAGCAATTAAGAATTCCATCAGAAAATGAAATCAAAACAGGATTCGCTCGAGAAAATTTATCTTTTCAAGTCGTGAAGGATCAAAACAGAGACGTTTTTCTTTTGGAATATTTAAAGATGAATACTGGGCAATCAGGTATTATTTATGCAAGCACGCGGAAGGAAGTTGAACGAATTTATCATTTATTAGAAAGTAAAAAAATTGCAGCTGGGATGTATCATGGGGGCATGAGTGAACAGTTACGTAGTGAAAATCAAGAAGCATTCTTGTATGATCAAGTGCAAGTGATGGTAGCAACAAATGCCTTTGGTATGGGGATTAATAAGAGTAATGTTCGTTTTGTCATTCACGCACAAGTACCAGGAAATATTGAATCTTATTACCAAGAAGCGGGCCGAGCTGGTCGTGACGGTCTGCCTAGTGATGCTGTGTTAATGTTTGCTCCACAAGACTTGCAAATTCAACAATACTTTATTGAACAATCTGAAATGACCATTGATTATAAGCAGAAAGAGTACTTGAAATTACGGGAAATGTCACAATATGCGAATGCACAAATGTGTTTACAAAAATATATTTTACGCTATTTTGGTGAAGAAGGGACGGACTGCGGTCGCTGCTCGAATTGTCTGGATAATCGAGAATTAGTCGATATTACGGTCGATGCCCAAAAAGTCTTGTCTTGTGTAAAACGTATGGGAGAACGTTTCGGTAAGGGCTTAGTTGGTAAAGTCTTGACTGGTTCAAAAGATCAAAAAATTGATCAATGGCATTTTGATCGTTTGCCAACATACGGACTAATGAAAGGTCGCACACAAAAAGAAGTCACACAGCTGATTGATTATTTGACAGCAGAACGTTATTTAATTCCTTCTGATGGGCAATTTCCGTTGTTATCAGTCTCGACAGAAGGTGTTCAGGTGCTTTTAAGGGAACGGAAAGTCTTCCGAAAAGAAGACCAAAAAGTTCGAAAAGTAGCAGTGGATGATGCCTTGTTTGAACGATTACGCGAATTACGTATGGACATGGCTCAAGAGGCAGGCGTGCCGCCATATGTAGTCTTTTCCGATAGTACACTTAAAGAAATGTGTGAAAAATTACCGCAAACAACGATTCAATTATTGCAAATAAAAGGGGTCGGCCAAAATAAATTAGATAAATATGGCACCGCCTTTTTAGAAGTAATTAAAGAATATCAAGAGACAAAAAAATGATATAGTTTGTTATTTTATTTAAAATTAAAAGCAGAAAATAAGAAAAAAGTCTTTTAATGTATTTGTTGTTGTATTGATAAAATAAGCTTGTTATATAAAGAGATTTCTTACTTAATATATCGCTTGGTTTTAGAAAATTTCTTAAAGGAAATTTTCTGAAATCATCATGTATCTAACTGAGAATTATGTTATAATTATTTAATTAAGATAGGGAGGTTCTGTACAAATGGACGAAGGAATTTCAAAGAAATTTGCCATTCAATTATTAGAAGACGATGCAGAACGCATTAAAATGCTTATTCGTAATCAAAAAAACAGTTTGTGCATTTCTCAATGTAAAGCGTTTGAAGAAGTGGTGGATACACAAATGTATGGTTTTTCAAGACAAGTGACCTATGCGACCCGTTTGGGGATTTTAACTAATGATGAAGGACATCGCTTACTAAGTGATTTAGAACGCGAATTGAATCAATTATATACAGATGTTTATGAAGAAACACAAGAAAAAAACGAGATTGGCAAGGAGGGTTAAGCTTTGCCAAACAAAGTAAAGAAACGGCATTTGCTAGACTATAGTATTTTTATTCCATATTTAATTTTAAGTATCGTGGGATTGATTATGGTATATAGTTCCACATCCGCATTACAAGTAATGAAAGGTTTTTCACCTACCTCATTCGTTATTAACCAGGTTGCCTTTTGGGTAGTAGGGTTAGTTGCAATGTTTTTTATTTATAAGATGAAAACATCCGTTTTTCAGAATCGAAGTTTTATCATGTTTGCCATTGCAGTAATTACGGTTATGGTTTTAGCCGTTCGGATTCCTGGTATCGGGAAAGAAATTAACGGCGCACGTGGTTGGATTGAGATTGGTGGATTTTCGATGCAACCAGCTGAGTATTTAAAAATTATGGTTGTCTGGTATCTGTCTTATATTTTAGCACGGCGACAAAAGACAATTAATGGAGGCATGGATCAATTTAAACAAGCTGCCGGGCGCCCGTTGATGCTCGTTTTTGTATTAATTGCTCTAGTTGCAATCCAGCCTGACTTCGGGAATGCGGCCATTCTAACATTAATTACCATCGTGATGGTTTTAGCAAGTGGGATTAATTATATGTATACCTACTTGGTCGGTGGCTTGGGCATTTTAGGTAGTATCACGGCTATTCAGTTATTAATTATGTCTAAAGGAAAAATTTTCCCAGCGCGTTATCAATATATTTATAATCGTTTTGCTGTTTTTAAAAATCCATTTTTAGATGAACGGAACTTAGGCCATCAGTTAGCTAATTCTTATTATGCAATCAGTAATGGCGGCTGGTTTGGCAAAGGTCTAGGGAATAGTGTTCAGAAAAAAGGCTTTTTACCAGAAGCACATACGGACTTTATCTTTGCGATTACTTTAGAAGAGTTAGGCATTATCGGCGGTCTAGCGATTTTAGGATTGTTGATGTTTATGATTGCGCGAATTATTTTAGTCGGTGTACGCTCGAAGAAACCTTTTAATTCACTAATGTGTATTGGAATTGGTACAATGTTATTAATTCAAGTCTTTATTAATGTTGGTGGGATTACTGGGATTATTCCATTAACAGGAATTACTTTCCCGTTCTTGAGTCAAGGTGGGAATAGTTTGCTGATTATTTCGATTGCTGTGGCCTTTGTCCTGAATATCAGTGCAGATGAAACACGTCAGAAATTAGAAAATGAGTACTATTTATCTTTAGAACAGAACCAATAAATTTGAAGGAAATTGATGGTAGGAGTGACGTTATGAAAAAGGTATTAGTTGCCAATCGTGGCGAAATTGCGATTCGAATTTTTAGAGCTTGTACAGAATTAGATATCCAGACAGTAGCGATTTATGCTGCAGAAGATGAGTATTCTGTTCATCGTTTCAAAGCAGATGAAGCGTATTTAGTTGGTAAAGGGAAAAAACCAATTGAAGCCTATTTAGACATTGAAAATATTATCCAAATTGCCAAAAAATCGGGAGCAGATGCCATTCATCCTGGTTATGGCTTTTTATCTGAGAACTTACGCTTCGCCGAACGTTGTGAAGAAGAAGGAATCATTTTTGTCGGACCTAAAACACATCATTTAGATATTTTTGGCGATAAAATTAAAGCGAAAGAAGCAGCTGTAGCTGCGGGGATTGCTTCGATTCCAGGCTCAGATGGGCCAGTAGCAACGGTGGAAGAGGTCGTAGCTTTTGGTGAAACGCATGGCTTTCCTATCATGATTAAAGCTGCTTTAGGTGGCGGCGGTCGCGGGATGCGCGTTGCCCACGATGCCAAGGAAGCACGAGAAGGTTACGAAAGAGCCAAAAGTGAAGCGAAAGCAGCCTTTGGTTCTGACGAGGTTTATGTTGAAAAGTATATTTCTAATCCTAAACATATCGAAGTACAAATTTTAGGCGATCATCATGGGAACGTCTTGCATTTATTTGAACGTGATTGTTCCGTTCAACGGCGCCACCAAAAAGTGGTAGAAGTCGCACCATGTGTATCAATGAATGAAGAACAACGAGCAGCCATTTGTTCGGCTGCTGTGCAGTTAATGGCGCATGTCGGCTACGTGAATGCGGGAACGGTTGAGTTTTTAGTAGAAGGGGATCAGTTTTATTTTATTGAAGTGAATCCTCGTGTTCAGGTAGAACATACTATCACAGAAATGATTACAGATATTGATATTGTGATCTCTCAATTACAAATTGCGCAAGGGCTTGATTTGCATAAAGATATGCATTTGCCAAAACAAAACGAATTGACATTAAAAGGCGCGGCTATTCAATGTCGGATTACGACTGAAGATCCCCTGAACCAATTTATGCCAGATACAGGGAAAATTGATACGTATCGTTCACCAGGTGGTTTTGGTGTGCGTTTAGATGTAGGAAATGCTTATTCTGGCTACGCTGTGACGCCTTACTTTGATTCTTTATTGGTTAAAGTCTGTACGCATGGTTTCTCTTTTGAACAGGCAATCAGTAAAATGCAACGCTGCTTAAAAGAATTTCGGATTCGTGGCGTGAAAACAAATATTCCGTTTTTACAAAATGTTGTGAGCTATCCAGCGTTTCAATCTGGCGAAGCCAAAACAACCTTTATTGATAATACACCTGAATTATTTGAATTTCCTCGTATGCGCGATCGTGGCAATAAAACGATGAAATACATTGGAGAAGTAACGGTCAATGGGTTCCCTGGCATTGAACGAACGGAGAAAAAATATTTTGAAGCCCCGCGCGTGCCGACAGATATTGAAGTTCCAGAAAAAGTGATCACAGCTAAAAATATTCTAGACGCTCAAGGAGCAACCGCCGTCATCGATTGGGTTAAGAATCAAGAAAGTGTGTTAATGACAGATACCACGTTCCGTGATGCGCACCAAAGTTTATTAGCTACTCGTGTGAGAACACAAGATTTTAAAGCAATTGCTGGTCTAACTGATGCAGCCCTGCCTGAGCTGTTTTCTAGTGAAATGTGGGGTGGCGCTACGTTCGATGTTGCCTATCGCTTCTTAACCGAAGACCCATGGCAACGTTTAAGAAAAATTCGTCAGTTGATGCCAAACACACTTTTACAAATGCTGTTCAGAGGATCTAATGCGGTAGGCTATCAAAATTATCCTGATAATGTTATTGAAGAATTTATTAAAGAATCCGCTCGCCAAGGAGTCGATGTTTTCCGAATTTTTGATAGCTTAAACTGGATTCCTCAAATGGAAAAAAGTATTCAAGTCGTTCGGGATACCGGAAAAATTGCGGAAGCAGCAATTTGTTATACTGGGGACATCAATGATCCAGCCCGAGCAAAATATAATGTTCAATATTACCTTGATATGGCTAAAGAATTGGAAAATTTAGGCGCACAAATCATTGCGATTAAAGATATGGCTGGCTTATTGAAACCACAAGCTGCTTATCGTTTAATTAGTGAATTAAAGGCAGCCACGGATTTACCAATCCATCTCCATACCCACGATACTAGTGGCAATGGGATCATCACTTATTCAGCAGCCACTAAAGCAGGCGTTGATATTGTTGACGTCGCAATGAGTGCGATGAGTGGCGCAACTAGCCAGCCAAGTATGAACAGTCTATATTATGCTTTAGTCAATGGTGAACGGACGCCAACTATTAACATTGATAATGCACAGAAAATCAATCATTATTGGGAAGATGTGCGCATGTATTATCAACCATTTGAAAATGGATTAAATGCCCCGCAAACAGAAGTCTATATGCATGAAATGCCTGGTGGTCAATACTCTAATCTACAGCAGCAAGCAAAAGCGGTAGGCTTAGGGCACCGTTGGGATGAAATCAAAAAAGTGTATCACACAGTGAATTTGATGTTTGGCGATATTGTAAAAGTGACGCCATCTTCAAAAGTCGTGGGAGACATGGCACTCTTCATGGTTCAAAATAATCTGACAGAACAAGATGTTTATGCGCGTGGTGAAGAACTAAGTTTTCCTGAATCCGTTGTGACTTTTTTCCAAGGTGATTTAGGTCAACCAGTTGGTGGGTTCCCGAAAGAGCTCCAACGAATTATTCTAAAAGGTCGACCAGCCTTCACAGAGCGGCCAGGTGACTTAGCAGCACCTGTTGATTTTGCAAAAGTACAAGAAGAATTAGCCGAAAAAATTGGGTATCAACCTAAATTGGAAGAAGTTTTAAGTTATTTAATGTATCCACAAGTATTTTTAGAGTATCGACAAAAATACGAAACCTTTGGAGATATAACCTTATTAGATACGCCAACATTCTTTAATGGTATTCGTCAAGGAGAGACATTGGAAGTTCAAATTGAACGAGGAAAAACGTTAATTATTCGTTTAGATGAAATTGGCGAACCTGATATTGACGGAAACCGTGTCTTGTTCTTCAATTTGAATGGGCAACGTCGTGAGGTTTTAGTTAAAGATGCCTCTATTAAGTCAGCTGTTCAAGTTAAACAAAAGGCGGAACCAACTAATAAAGAACAAATCGGCGCAACGATGTCTGGTTCTGTTCTACAAGTATTGGTCAAACGTGGCGATAAAGTAGAAAAAGGTCAGCCGTTGCTGATTACAGAAGCCATGAAAATGGAAACGACTATCGAAGCACGTTTTGCGGGCACGGTAGATCACATTTATGTTGAAGAAGGCGAAGCAATCAGCTCAGGTGATTTGTTATTAGAAGTGAAAGAAAAATAAGATGAGAGGGGAAAAAATGAAGCGATTTTGGGCCTTTACTGCTGTTTTTTTAACAGTTCTACTCATCGGATATTTAGAGCCAGTTTTTTTCCCTGCTGAAAAACCAACCGAAACAGCTCAAAGTGGGCGCTTATCCAGCGCTCACACCGCTGTTCCTCATGAAGAATTGCCAGCTTCTGGCTACGCAGCATACATAGGGAAAGATGTGGAAACCTTTATCCGCCAGTTTGGCAATCCTAAAGAAAAAATTAAAACAGGTCGTACGTATGAATTATGGACGTTCGGTTTGACGATGAATGATTACTTAGAAGTCAACGTTCGAGAAAATAAAGTCATCGCAATTAAGGCCTTTAACAATGACAAAATGATAGAACCGTTTAAGATAGATATGAAGCTTGCTGACTTGTCTGATTTAATGACGATTTATTCGAATTTTGCATTTAATTTTCATCATGAAGCTTACGATGTCGAGCTGATGGAAGAAGATATGAACTATCGACCACTGGTTGCTTTTGATAATGGCAGTTTTGCAGTGTTATTTTTTAATCAGCGGACAGGCGGTTTAATGGCAGTCAATTATGTCAATAAAGAAACGTTGCTCACGGAAATGCCGTATCAATTAAATGAAGGTTCTCCTTTGCCAGTTGATATAACGCAGTCAATGACCTTCGATCCTGTTCAAAGTAACCAAGCGATTTATGTCATGAATCTGGTTAAACAGCAAGAAAATCAAGCTGCTTTTTCAGTTTCTACACAAAGCCAAAAAGATGCCCAAACATTGTATCAAACGATGGCTAACCATACACCAACAATTTTGTCGGCAAATCGACAAGCAGAATTGTTACAAACGAGAGAGGAACATACAGCCATTCATCCCTTTCATTTGACTAAGGACGAATTTTCTTTATTAGTTAAAACGAGCAAACTTTCGTTGAGAGAACCAGCAGGTATTTTCCAAGAACCTGTTTATGATAGTACCTTTACTATTTTGTCATGGTTTTCGGACCCGCAATATGATAGCTATTTTGCTGAGTCAGAAACGACAGAATTGGGCGTTGCCTTTTCCAATGAAGGTGTGTTAGTCTTATTAGAGAAACGACCAGAAAATAGGCAAATCACGGAGAGTAGTGAAAAGTTATGATTGTGACAGAACATTTATTTGCAATTGAAGATCAAACAGAATGTTTAATTTCAGCACTTTTAGAAAGTGATGCTGTTCAAAACTATAAAGAAACAAAAAAAGCTATGTATGCTTCGGCGGAAGTTGCTCAGTTACAAAAAGCATTTTTAGAAGCTAAGTCAGCCTTTGAACGAGTAGAAGCTTATGGAATTCATGCACCCGATTTTCGGGAGAAACAACGAGCCCTACGTAAAGCGAAGCGGGCGCTTGATTTAAATGAAATCGTTGCAAATTATCGTTTTGCTGAGACAAACGTTCAAACGTTGCTAGATACAATTGGTTTAAAGATCGCGCAACTAATTTCTGAAGACATTAAAGTAGATGCTGGAAATCCTTTCTTTGAACGAGGAAAGAAACATTCAGGTTGTGGAGGAAGCTGCCATGCAAGCTAAAGAAGAAAAAGAATTTACGCTTCAAGAGCGTCGTTGCCTAATTGTTTGGGTATACACATTAAAACCGTTAAAACAGTTACGCCGATATGGACTGATTCACTATGTTTCACGAAAAATGAAATATGTGGTGATTTACATGAATGAAGAAAATATTGAAAGTAACATGGAAAAAATTAATCAGTTACATTTTGTTCGTAGTGTCGATAAATCGTATCGACCAGATGTCGAAATGAATTTTGCTGAAAAAATTGGTACCAAAGCGGCTTATCAAGAACAAGAAGACGATGGCTATGTAGTAGAGGAATTATCTACAGAGATTCGCTTAGCGGAGAATGTCTAATGCAAAAGAGTGAGAAATGTTATGAGAAATTTCAAACATTTTTCACTCTTTTTGTTATAATGAATTATAAAAGAATGATTGATAAAGGAGTCGAAACAATGCGTGTTATTTCTGGAGAATATGGTGGCCGACGCTTGAAAGCGTTAGATGGCGACAATACTAGGCCCACAACAGATAAAGTAAAAGAATCTATTTTTAATATGATTGGTCCATATTTCGACGGTGGAATGGCGCTGGATTTATATTCAGGAAGTGGCGGGTTAGCGATTGAAGCCGTTTCTCGTGGAATGGACAAAAGTATTTGTATTGAAAAGAATTTTGCTGCACTAAAAGTAATTAAAGAAAATATTGCGATTACAAAAGAACCAGAAAAATTTGAAGTTAGAAAAATGGATGCTAATCGTGCCTTAGAACAGTTTTATGAAGAGAAGCTACAATTTGATTTGGTCTTATTGGATCCGCCCTATGCCAAACAAGAAATTGTTTCACAATTAGAAAAGATGTTAGAACGGCAGTTATTAACAAACGAAGCCGTTATCGTTTGTGAAACAGATAAAACTGTCAAATTACCGGAAACGATTGGCACACTAGAAAAAACAAGAGAAACCGTTTACGGAATCACTCAAGTAACGATTTATCGTCAGGAGGCGTAGGATGCGTAAAATTGCTCTATTTCCCGGAAGTTTTGATCCGATGACAAATGGTCATTTAAATTTGATTGAACGCAGTGCGAAGTTATTTGACGAAGTCATTATTGGCGTTTTTATAAATACAAGTAAGCAAACATTATTTACGCCAGAAGAGAAAAAATATTTAATTGAAGAAGCAACTAAAGAAATGCCAAATGTGCGTGTTATTATGCAAGAAACCCAGTTAACTGTGGAAAGTGCAAAATCATTAGGGGCTAATTTTTTGATTCGTGGCATTAGAAACGTCAAAGACTACGAGTACGAGAAAGACATTGCTAAAATGAATCAACATCTGGCGCCAGAAATTGAAACGGTTTTTCTATTAGCAGAAGAACCATATGCACATGTAAGCTCCAGTTTACTAAAAGAAGTTTTACGTTTTGGGGGCGATGTGTCTGACTATCTTCCTCCAAATATTTATCACGCGTTAAAACAAAAGAAGAATGACTGGAGCTAAAATAATGAATAAAAAAACAGAGAAATTTTCGTTTAAATCACTCATTCCAATGGTATTGGCATTGCTGCTAATTGGTTTGTTTATCGTCCCCATTCCTTATTATATTGAAGGACCAGGAACGACTGAAAATTTAAAGGAGTTTGTAACTGTTGATGGGAAAAAAGATACGCAGTCTGGTGCTTTTTATTTAACAACGGTGGGCATTCGTTCGGCCACTATTTTTTCTGCCATAAAAGCAAACTTTTCGGATTTTCAAGAAGTTATGTCTAAAAAAGAATTAATGGGAGATAGTAGTAATAGCGAATATAATCGAATTCAACAATACTATATGGATTCCTCAAAAAACGCCGCAATTGAGCAAGCCTTAAAATTAGCGAAGGTTCCATATGAGATGAAATTTAAAGGCGTCTATGTGTTAGCGATGGAAGACAACTCAAGTTTTAAAGGAAAAATTGAAGTTGGCGATACCGTGACAGGCGTGGATGGTAAATCTTTTAAAAGCAGTGAAGAATTAATGAATTACATTAAAGCACAAAAAGTGAATCAAAAAGTCACTGTTCAATTTATTCAAGATGGCAAAGCAAAAGAAGCGACCGGCAAATTAATTGAATTGCCAACAGATAAAAAAGCGGGGATTGGTATTGGTTTGACCGATCATACAGAAATTGATTCTTCTATCCCAGTATCTATTGAAGCGGGTGATATTGGTGGGCCATCGGCTGGGTTAATGTTTACTTTGCAGACATATGAACAATTAAGTCATAAAGATTTACGTAAAGGTCATGAAATTGCTGGAACAGGTACGATGAACAGTCAAGGAATCGTTGGTAGAATCGGAGGCATTGACAAAAAAGTTGTAACTGCCAGTGAGAACGGCGCAGAAATTTTCTTTGCACCCGATGATGAAATAACTTCAGAAATGAAAAAAGTTGAGCCGAAAATCAAATCGAATTATCAAGAAGCACAAGAAGCTGCGAAAAAAATTGGGACAAAAATGAAAATTGTCCCAGTAAAAACGGTTCAAGATGCCTTGAACTATCTAGAAAAATTAAAATAAAAGTGTGCCTGGGCCAAAAATTACTAGTGATTTTTGGTCCAGGCGCATTTTTTTGTTAAAAAATGCGTAATTATATTTTGAAGGGAGGACAAACGATGGATTGGTTGAAACAGTTACCCAAAAAGTGGCTATTGCTAGGTAGTGGCGCGTCTATAGTTATTTTGATAACTCTATTAGTGGGCATTTATTTGATGGTTAATAAGGAGCCACGTGTAGACACCACAATGTGGGAGGAGACAAGTCTGACCACTATGGCAGAGTTCGCCACAGATGCCACAAAAGAAAGGGCAGAAACAATGATCTATGTTGATATTAAAGGCGCAGTGAAAGTACCAGGAATCTATCAACTAAAAAATCAGCAGCGGATTTGGGATGCTTTAGCTTTAGCTGGAGGCGTGAGCGAGGAAGCTGATATTACCCATGTCAATTACGCTCAAAAAGTAAAAGATCAAATGATTATTTACG
>SKEY01002420.1_pt1 | contig 19499 bp, 15 predicted proteins | sample 4843871 | NCBI WGS metagenome assembly SKEY01 (sample SAMN11008797, study PRJNA524170) | human gut metagenome | biome: Human fecal sample; material: Feces; isolation source: fecal sample from pouch patient p36 | host: Homo sapiens | place: Israel: Tel-Aviv | collected 2016-12-04 | reverse complement strand
GCGAATTGTATTCACTAAATATGGTTTGTTTCTACATAGTAGAAACGCCCTACACATTTGGTTTGTCTTACTTTGTTCAGTTTTCAAAGGTCTAAACTTTGTTGCCGTAACAACTTTTATATCATACCAAGTTAACAAGTGTCTGTCAAGATTTTTTTAAAATTATTTTTTGGAATTTTCTGATAATTTAACAGTCAACAAAAAATAAAAATATTCATTTCTAAGAACAAAACTTTCAAACTTGTGTCTCAAGGACATGTATTAATATAACAAGTTTATTCGATATCGTCAACCTTTTTTTAAAACTTTTTTTCACAGACTTTACAATTATATTACGATCGTTTATTCGTTAAATATAAGGTTTTAATTCAGTCCCCTAACTCTTTTTACCAGATACACCTACTATAATGCGAACATTAATCGTAAAACCTAAAGTAAACCTCTCAAAACAAATAAAAAAAAGTGAAGAAATTCTTCACTTTTTTATCTCATTGTTGGAAATAGTAGCACATCTCTAATTGATTGAGAGTTTGTTAGCAACATAACCAATCGATCTATCCCTATTCCTAAACCACCAGTTGGAGGCATTCCATACTCTAACGCTTCGATAAAGTCTTCATCTATTCCGTGAGCTTCATCATTTCCTAAATCTTTTTCTTTCATTTGCGCTTCAAATCGTTCTCTTTGATCGATTGGATCATTTAACTCAGTAAAGGCATTTCCATATTCTTTTCCTACTATAAAAACTTCAAAGCGATCTGTAAATCGATCATCTTCTGGATTTTTCTTAGCAAGTGGAGAAATTGAAACCGGATGGCCGTAGATAAAGGTTGGTTGAATCAACGTATCTTCAACAAACTCTTCAAAAAATTCATTAATCACATGGCCATAATCCATATGTTCTTCTATAGTAACATTATGTTTTTTAGCGATTGTTCTTGCTTCTTCGTCTGATGTTACATTCCAGAAATCAACACCTGTGACTTCTTTAATCGCATCAACCATATGAATTCTCTTCCATGGTCCTTCTAAGTTAACATTAACATCACCGTATTGGATTTGTAATGTTCCTAATACTTTTTGAGCGACTGTTGTAATGATACCTTCTGTTAAATCCATAATATCTTTATAATCAGTATAAGCTGTATATACTTCTAACATGGTGAATTCCGGATTGTGTGTCGCATCGATTCCTTCATTTCGGAATACACGACCAATTTCATATACTTTTTCCATTCCACCAACAATTAATCGTTTTAAATGTAATTCAAGCGCGATGCGTAAATATAACTCCATATCTAATGCGTTATGATGTGTAATAAATGGTCTTGCTGCTGCTCCACCTGCCATATTGTGTAGGGTTGGTGTTTCAACTTCTAAATAACCATGATCATTTAAGTAGTTACGTACCTCACGAATAATTTCGCTTCGTTTAACAAATTTGTCAAAGCTATCACGATTACTAATTAAATCTAAATAGCGTTGACGGTATTTTTGCTCAACGTTTGTTAAACCGTGATATTTATCCGGTAACGGTCTAAGAGCTTTTGTCAAGAATGTAAAGTCAGTTGGCTTGATTGTCATCTCACCCATATCAGTTTTCATCACTTGTCCAGTTACTCCAACAAAATCACCTAAGTCAGCTTGTTTAAATAGTTCATAGGCTTCTTCACCAATCGCATCTTTACGAACGTAAATCTGTACTTGCCCTTCTCTATCTTGTAAATGAGCAAACCCTACTTTACCTTTACCACGTTTCGTCATGATACGACCAGCAATTGTCGCTGTTAGGTTTAACTCTTGTAATTCTTCTTTAGTTTTGTCATCATATTTTTCATGCAATTCTTTTGCATTGGTTGTACGCTCAAAACGTGTTCCAAATGGGTCTAATCCCTTGTCACGCAACTCCGCCATTTTTTCTCGTCTAACGATGAGTTGATCATTCATTTCTTGATGCTCTTGATTATCTTTTGACACGTTACTTCCTCCTATACATTTTTTGCCATTCTACTCTCTCCTATAATGCCATAACTAGCAAAAAAAAGGCAAGTTAATTTGCCTTTTTTATCCGACTAATCCTTTTTCTTTTACAACTAATACATACTCATCCAAAATCTGATTCATTTCTTCTTGGGTTGTCGCTCTATTAACGGCTAGTCTTGTTTTCGTTGCTCTTGGAGCACCTTTTAAATAATAAGCGGCATGTTGTCGAAACTCTAAACAACCAATTTTTTCACCCTTCAAACGAATTAAACGATCTAAATGAAGTTTAGCTGTCTCAATTTTTTCAGCTGGGTGTGGCTCTTCCAACAACTCACCTGTTTCGAGGTAGTGTTGTGTGCGATAAATCATCCATGGATTACCTAACGCAGCTCGCCCAACCATCACGCCATCGCAACCCACATAATCAAGCATGCGTTTCGCATCTTCTGGGGTTCTCACATCGCCATTTCCCATAAACGGAATGGTTAAATACTTTTTAACTTCTCTTAGTACATCCCAGTTAGCTTTTCCTTCATACATCTGCACGCGTGTTCGACCATGCATTGCCACTGCACTTGCACCGGCTTTTTCAGCAGCTAATGCATTTTCAACAGCATACACATGTTCTTCATCCCAACCAATACGTTGTTTCACTGTCACCGGAATACTCACAGCACTCGCCACAGCTTCTACCATTTCATATACTTTGTTTGGATCAAGTAACCATCTAGCACCCGCTTCCGCTTTAATGACTTTATTTACTGGACATCCCATATTGATATCAATCATATCTGCGGTCGTGTATTCTTCGACAAATTTAGCGGCTTCAACTAAGTTTTCTTTATTACCACCAAATATTTGTAAACTAAGCGGGTGTTCTGTTCCATCAATATAAAGCATTTCTAGCGTTTTTTTATTACGCTGTTGAATGCCTTTATCACTAATCATCTCACATACCACAAGCCCTGCACCAAACTCTTTGACTGTTACACGAAAAGCCGAGTTACTTACTCCGGCCATCGGTGCCACAACCACTCGATTAGGAATCTCGACGTTTCCTATTTTCCACATCGGGTTTCCTCCTCTTAAGACTGCATAGCCTCGTCTCTTAATACTGATAACTCTTCTGCTGTATAATGATATTTTTCATTACAAAAATGACAGACAGCTTCTGCTCCATTGTCTTCTTCTATCATATTGGTTAATTCATCGACTCCTAAGGTAATTAGGGCTGAAGAAAAACGTTCTTTAGAGCAATCACATTGAAACTCGACTGGCATCGTATCTAAAATTTCGACGTTTTCTTTACCTAATAAACGATAAAGAATTTCTTCAGGTGTTTCACCTTGATCTAATAAATTAGACACTTGCGGAATATCTGCTAGACGTTTTTCAATTTCAACAAGTGTTTCTTCTGAAGCAAAAGGCATGACTTGAATCATAAATCCACCTGCCGCTTTTACAACGTCATCATTTTCATTATCAACTAATACACTTAACCCGACTGCTGAAGGAACTTGTTCTGATGTTGCTAAATAATATGTAAAGTCTTCAGCAAGCTCGCCTGAAACTAATGGAACTTGTCCTGTAAACGGCTCTCTTAATCCTAAATCTTTTACCACACTTAGAGATCCGTTTGTTCCCACTCCACCACGCACATCAATTTTTCCTAATGCATTGGCCGGTAAATTAACTTGTGGATTTTTAACGTATCCCTTTACATGTCCTTTTGCATCAGCATCAATGACGATAGCACCGATTGGTCCATCCCCTTGAATACGAACAGTTAATTTTTCGTCACCTTTATGCATTGAACCTAACATCAAGGCTCCTGTTAAAGAACGACCTAGTGCCGCTGTTGACGTGCGCCATGTATCATGACGTTGTTGTGCTTCAGCAACTAACTCTGTTGTGCGAGTTGCCATCGCACGAATTTCTCCATTAAAACATAAAGCTTTAACTAAATAATCTGTTGATTGTTTACTCATTTATCGTGCCTACTTTCTTTCTTTATTATTCCCAATTAAAAAGTGGGCTATACTTTCGTATATCCCACTTATCATAACGTATTTGATTCAATCTTAAAACTATTTTTACTCAGATTTATCTTCTTTCACAGCTTCTTCATCTTCTTTAATCGATTGTGATAATTCTTTGTCGCGCTCATTTAAAGAATGCTCTGCTTCTCTTTCTTCTTGAAACTCGGCTTTTTGTTTTTCTGCGTCTTTTTTCTCTAACGCTTCTTTAACTTCTTCAAAAGAACCATCTTTTTCACTTGGGTACTCTTCTGGTTTATCATCACTTGGCATTTTACCTTCTTCAAATAATGATTTAATTTGTTTCGCATCAAGTGTTTCGTATTTAAGAAGTGACTCTGCGATTAATTTATGTTCATCGCGGTGTGCTTCAATGATTTCAACTGCTTTTTGATGAGCACGAGTTAAGATATTTCTTACCTCTTCATCAATTTGGAAGGCGATTTGTTCTGAATAAGTTTTTGTTTGACCATAATCACGGCCAACAAATACTTGATGGTTTCCTTCATATTGTACAGGACCTAATGATTCACTCATACCATATTCAGTCACCATTGAACGAGCTAAGTTGGTTGCTTGTTCAAAGTCATTACTTGCTCCAGTAGATTTTACACCAAAGATAATTTCTTCAGCAACACGTCCACCCAGCAACCCAACAATTTGTTCAAACATTTCGTTTTGAGTCATTAAGAAACGATCTTCTTTAGGTAAAGCAATCATATATCCGCCAGCACGCCCACGTGGAACGATGGTTACTTTATGGACAATTCTTGCATCACTTAACACTAATCCACAGATTGTATGTCCTGCTTCGTGGTAAGCAACCATTGAACGTTCTTTTTTACTAATCATGCGGTCTTTCTTAGCAGGACCTGCAATCACTCTATCTTGCGCTTCATCAATATCTGATGCGTCAATTTTCTTTTTGTTACGTCTAGCAGCTACAAGAGCAGCTTCGTTTAACACGTTTTCTAAATCTGCACCGGCAAACCCTGGTGTCTGTTGTGCAACAACTTTTAAGTCAACATCATGTGCCAATGGTTTGTTACGAGAATGTACACGTAAAATTTGTTCACGACCTTTAACATCTGGCGTTCCAACGAGAACTTGTCTGTCAAAACGTCCTGGACGAAGTAAGGCCGGATCTAATACATCTGAACGGTTCGTTGCGGCAATTACGATAACTCCTTCATTACCATTGAAACCATCCATTTCAACAAGTAATTGGTTAAGGGTTTGTTCACGTTCATCGTGTCCTCCACCCATACCGGCACCACGTTGACGTCCAACTGCATCAATTTCATCGATAAAGATAATCGCAGGAGCTGATTTTTTAGCTGTTTCAAACAAGTCACGTACACGACTTGCCCCAACACCGACAAACATTTCAACAAAGTCTGAACCTGAAATTGAGAAGAATGGTACACCAGCTTCTCCGGCAACAGCTTTTGCTAGTAATGTTTTACCAGTTCCGGGAGGTCCTTCAAGTAACACACCGGCAGGAATTCTTGCTCCGAGCTCCACAAAACGGCGTGGGTCTTTTAAGAATTCAACCACTTCAACTAACTCTTGTTTTTCTTCTTCAGCACCTGCTACGTCAGAGAAACGAACGTTGATTGCTTTTTTATCCGCTTCTTTTGTTTTTGTTTTACCAAAGTTCATGACACGGCCGTTTCCACCGCCTTGACCGCCTTGTCCCATCATCATATAGAATAGGAACACCATTAGTAATACTGGTAAGAAACTAAATAATAGCGATACCCAAACACTGTTGTTAGACTGCTCTTTAACAACAAATTTGGTTCCTGATTCACTCGCTGTTTCACTGATATTTGAAATCGTTGCATCATTCGGTAAGACAGAGGTTGTAAATCGTTTTGATTTTACTTTTGTTTTACCAAATACTGGTAAGCCACCTGAATCGGTGATCTTTTGTTCTTCACGATACTCACCTGTAATTTTGTAAACGCCATTTGATGGCTGTACGGTGAAATCTTTGACTTGATCATCTTTTAATTGTTGATAGAACGTTGAATAATTTATAGTAGGAGATTGGTCGCCGCCTTGCCCAAAGAAGAAGTATACTATTGTAATCATTGATAGAAATACAATAATATAATACAGCGAGTTACGCATCCCTGAATTCTTTTTATTCATACATGTCCTCCTTCTCTATATTAAGTTTTTAGTTTGTAATCATTCCTAAGAAATCATTGTAACATTAAACGTTCGAAAAATTAAGCATTTTCGTATATTTCCGGTTTAAGTACGCCAATATACGGTAGATTACGATAATCTTCTGCATAATCTAAACCATATCCGACAACAAACTCGTTTGGCACTTCAAAACCAACATAATCAGCAGCCATATCGACGACGCGTCCTTCTGGTTTATCAAGCATTGTCACGATTTTTACCGATGCTGCCTTACGGTGTTTTAGTAAATCAACTAAGTACTTCAATGTACGGCCACTATCAATAATATCTTCCACTAAGATAATATGACGGCCCTCAACTACTGTACTTAAGTCTTTTAGAATACGAACTTCCCCTGAAGAGACTGTTGCATTTCCATAACTTGATACATCCATGAAATCCATTTCCATATGAATTGGCATCGCACGAACTAAATCAGATAAAAACGGTACAGCGCCTTTTAAAATACCAACGACTAAAGGAAATTTATCTTGGTATTCACGACTAATTTCTTCACCTAAAACGGCAACACGTTCTTGTATTTGTTGTTCTGAATAAAATGTTTTTTCGATATCTTTTTCTAACATTGGGTTCTCCTTCCAAACTTACTCATCTTCTTGATACAAGTAGACAAGCTTATACTGTATTTTATCAGTTTCGTACTCAATACTCAAATAACTTTCTCTAAATGGCAAAAGCCACAGAAGACACCCTTTTTCATCGAAAACAAGCCAACTTAAATCACGTAATTTGATGGGTATTTTCTCATCAATAAAATAACGTGATACTTTCTTAGTCTGACCTTTACGATTATATACGAATCTGTCTCCAGCTTCACGTTTTCTGACTCGAATTGAATGATTTTTACCACATGTGTAAACCATCTCTTTATACTGCCAAGATTTTAACTCTTCTGGCAATGTTTCTTTCCCTACTTCAAACATTCCTAGCCACTGAGTATCAGATAAAAATGCCCCTTGATTTTTTTCAAGATAAATTTTTTGATGTTTTACTGTGTTATGACTTTTTTTAGAGACTGTTATACTATCATAAGTTTTTTCAATGAGCCAATTATTCGGTAATTGACCGGTTAAATTTGGTTTATCATTTTGAATCATGCCTACTATCTGATTCACGTGTTCATAACCGACAGATAGTTTAGTTTTCTCTTGAACATCTGTTAATAAATATCGAATTACTTCAGATTGTATCGCTAAATTGTGTCTTTTTAACGAAAGATAATCTAAATGCCATGTATTATTTTGATAAGTTATCAAAGTGTCGATTAACGGTTTTAAAAGTGACTCTATAACTACCGCTTGCTGATTAACTTCTTTAGCAAGACGCACAATACTCTCGCCTATATTAGGATTTTCATTCTCTAACATAGGGCGCACATAATGCCGTATACGATTACGTAAATAATCATCGGAAAAATTACTACCATCTTCATAATACGGTATGTTTTCGTTTGCTGCGTATACATACAGTTCTTTTTTAGAAAAACTTAATAACGGTCGCATCACTTGATACTTATTTCCCAAGGCTCGACTTGTTGCGATACCACTTAACGTCTTAAGTTGATTCCCTTGGATTAAACGCATTAACACAGTTTCAATATGATCATCTTTATGATGTGCTGTTAACAACATCTGACTATTCGTTTCTTGCATCACGTCTTCGAAAAAATGATAGCGAAATTCACGTGCTTCTTGTTCGACATTTTTTTTAATAGTCAACCCACTATCCCATACGCCTATATAAATAGGCAAACCACGTTCTTTAGAATATTGAGCAACAAATTCTTGTTCTTCAAGCGATTCTTTTCTTAATTGATGATTAATATGTGCAACATGAATCGTTGGACGCATGTTTTCTGGTAATTGACACAGTAAATGCAACAACACCATAGAATCTACACCACCTGAAACGCCCACAACGATGCGTGTAGCAGGCGTCAAATGATAGTCTGCCTTCATTATTTGTTGAAATCTCTGGTACAAAAGACTCTCCTCCTACTTTATCGCATAAAAAAAGGATAAGAGCCACCTCTTATCCTCTATCTATTAGTTACGACGTCCGCCGCGTCCGCCGCGTTTTCCTTCAGTACTACGTTTAAGTGTGCTTAATCTATCATCACTATCTTTTAAGAAATTACTCATCAATGAGTCAAAACTTTCTTTTTGTGGAGTAGCTACCGCTGCAGGTTTGCGATTATTTTTACCACGATCATTACCGCGATTATTGTTACGATCGGATTGGTAGTTATTTGATGAACGTTTGTATTCTTTGCGCTCACGTTGTGCTGGACGTTCTTCTTCATTTGCCCGTTTAATGGATAATCCTATTTTTCCATCATCACCAACACTCATTACTTTTACTTCGACTTCATCATTCACTTTTAGGACATCTTTGATATCTTTAACAAAACTGTTTGATACCTCACTGATATGCACTAAACCTGTTTTCCCTTCACCTAAATCTACAAACGCTCCAAAATTAGTAATACCTGACACTTTACCAGGTAACTTTGTCCCCACTTCGATTGACATAAAAAAAATTTTCCTCCTTGAATCCTCTTAATATATTATTTTTATTAATCTTTTAAGTTGCCGCTAACTTTTAATTTGCACCACTTAATGCTGGGATGCTATACACTTGTTCGCCTTCTTTTGAGTAAAAATATTTTGCACGAGCGACTTTTTCAACATACTCAGGATCTTTCAACAATTTAACTTCGTTTTCTAAATCCTTTTTCTCTGACTTCACTTTTGCGTACTCTTTTTTTACTTCGGTATGATTTTGTTGTAATGACAACAAATGTTGCCCATTACGAAATAGATTAATTCCCATAAACGTAAATAAACAAAACGCTAACACAAACATAAGAGTTAAACGACGACGCTTGTAAATCATTTTTTTTTGTTCACGCTGAGACTTTCCCATATCAGAAGGAGCTATTTCTTCACTTATCTCTAAACTTAATAATGGTTTTTGTTCACTCATGATACGCTAAACTCCATTTCTGTGTATACTTGTGTTTATTATACCAACTCACTTCATCAATGTCTAATACTTATCGTTAGTTTTTAGTCTTGATTTTTGATTTCACTGATAATTTCATATAAATTTTTTGCTTCATCTTTTTTGGTTGTGTCTTTTAAGTCTAACACTTTAACCTCTAATGTTTTGTTACCAAACATAATTGTAATCACGTCGCCAACCCTTACAGAAGTAGACGATTTCGCTAATTTATGATTGACCTGAATCCGTCCTTTATCTGCTATTTCTTTTGCGATTGTTCGACGTTTAATTATTCTAGAAATTTTCAAAAATTTATCTAATCTCATATTATCCCTCCAATTTTTTAATAAAAATGCTTATATATCTTTTGGCCGAATGGTAACATAGTCCATTCATCATAACTAAATAATTTAAATTTCACAATACTTATCATATAAACACTAACACCTAGTAACACACCAACAAGCGTAACAACAAACGTCATACCACGGTGAGTGTTTAATAATCCTTGTGTCACACATGTATATCGAAATAGGTACACTAATAGCGCCATCATGCTTAAACTAGCCATTAGTTTGACAATAAACATAGTCCCAACTGATAATCTAAATCCTTTTCTGACGAGGTAGTGATGTAATACCATTAAACACCCTAATAAGCCAAACAGTGTGCTAATACTTGACCCTAATGTGCCAAAATAGTAAGTCAATGCTGGTGTTAATATACTTTTTAGTAAAACACCAAAAATTGCCGCTACAAATTGGTAATGCACTCGATTTTGACTTTGATAAATCGTTTGGTAAGTTTGAATCATAGACGCCACACTAACTGACAATACAAACAATGATAATGTCAACACACCATCGTTATTACTAAATAACGTCACATTTACAAATGGAACTAATAACGCCAAACCAACTCCTGCTGCCATCGATATGGCAAGAGACACTTTTAAATAAGATGTCACCATTGACTCATAATCAGATATTTCTTTATTTTTGTAATAATGTGTTAACGTCGGCATAAAGGTAGCTGTCATCGATACGGCAACTACTAAACCTAATTGGACAAGTGGTTGTCCTCTATCAAATACACCTTTAGCAATTTTTGCTGACAAATCTGGCATCCCAGAAAAGACTAAATATTTTTTAACAGTAAATGAATCAATCAACTGAAAAATCACTAGGTATGCACTAAAAAAACATAGTGCCCCACCTTCGAATATCAATCGTCTAAGCAAGCTTTTTTGGCGGTCTTTTTTTCGTGGAAATGGGTAAAATGACGTCATTTGTCCTCTGGCGTGATACAATAGCACGCCAATGGCTGCAAATCCACCAATAATAGCACCTGATGTCGCAACACTTCCCACGGCATAAACATCTAAACTATTCACATAAAACAACCAGCCAGCAAATAGAATCACGCCAACTCGAATACCTTGTTCGACTAATTGAGACGTTGCAGTCGGGAGCATATGCATCTCACCTTGAAAAACACCTCGTAACGTCGATAAAAATGGAACGAGCAGAAAAACAAATGACACAACACGTATCAAAGGAGCTAATTCTTTATCTCCCATCATCAAAGCCACAAGAGGCGACCCGATGAATAGACCTAAAAATAAGAAAACGGATAACACGCTAACATAGTAAAAAAACTGATTCGTTAATCTTTTTTGCTCTGTAGGAGACTCCTCACTAGCTAAAATCTTCGATAGAAAAACTGGCATCCCTGATAAAGATAATGTCATCGCAATCCCGTATATCGGGTAAACTTGCTGATAAACGTAAAACCCTTCATCTCCCACTAAATTTTGAAACGGAACTCGGTAAACAGCACTTAAAATCTTGACAATAAATGATGTGACAGTCAAAATTAATGTGCCTTTTAGTACCGTTTTTTCAACTTTTAATTTATCCATCAACTTCATCCTGTGTCTCTTTTTTTTCATATCTTTCTTGTCGCAACGCTTCGACAAATGCTGATATTTCATGCAACCAAGTTGCAACAGACAAATCTTTCGGTAGTTTCAATGTCACTGCCAAATGGTCATCCGTACTAATTTCAGCTTTTAAAGTGGTTTTAGATAAAGCTTTAAACAATTGTTCTATTGTGTAAGCAGAAGTTCCTTCTTTACTTAGCTCAATATAAATCGATTGTTTTTTCTTTTGAATTTTATTAATCAAAGCAAAATCAGCATTCATTTTAATCAATCCAACCGTTAATAAATTAGCCACTTCATCTGGGTATTCGCCAAAACGGTCTAATAAATCAGCTTCCAACTCATCATACATCTCTTGATTTTCAAGCTGACGAATGCGTTTATACATTTCAATTTTTTGTCGCTCATCCTCTATATAATCACTTGGAATGTAGGCATCTATTCCTAAGTCGATTTCCGTCATAGTTTTTGTTTCCTTCTTATCAATACCACGCTTACGATTAACTGCTTCATTAAGCATATGCGTATACATATCGAACCCGACTGAATCAATAAAGCCATGTTGCTGAGCACCTAATAGGTTTCCGGCACCACGAATGGATAAATCTCGCATTGCAATCTTAAATCCAGAGCCTAATTCAGTAAAATCTTTAATTGCTTGAAGTCGTTTTTCACTGACTTCATTTAATATTTTTTGTGGTTCGTACATAAAATATGCATAGGCAACACGGTTACTTCGACCGACGCGACCTCTTAACTGATACAACTGAGACAATCCCATGTGATCAGCGTTTTCCACAAACAATGTATTCACATTAGGAATATCCACCCCTGTTTCAATAATAGTGGTTGTGACTAAAATATCGTATTCGCCATTAATAAATTCCATTAACGCATTCTCTAATTGGACTTCTGTCATTTGACCATGAGCATATGAAATACGCGCGTCTGGTACCAACATTTTTAATTCATCGACTTTTTGCTCAATCGTATCCACTCGGTTGTATAGATAAAAAATTTGTCCACCTCGAGCAATTTCACGTTCGCAAGCTTCACGTATCGCTCCTGGATTTTTTTCCATTACATATGTCTGCACTGGATAACGATTGGCCGGTGGGGTTTCAATAACCGACAAATCTCTCACACCAAGCATTGACATATGCAATGTCCTTGGAATCGGTGTAGCTGTTAGCGTCAATACATCCACTTGTGCACGTAATTGTTTTAGTCGCTCTTTATGTTTCACCCCAAAACGTTGTTCCTCATCAATGATAAGCAATCCTAAGTCCATAAATTCTAAGTCTTTTGATAAAATTCGATGCGTGCCAACAATAATATCTACTTGACCTTTTTTTAATTGATCAATCGTTTCTTCTTGTTGTTTTTTCGTTCTAAAACGGCTCATCAAGCCAATACTAACTGGGAAATTTTTAAATCTGTCGAGCATGGTTTCATAATGTTGTTGCGCTAAAATTGTAGTTGGTACTAAAAAGGCGACTTGTTTGCCATCTTTAACTGCTTTAAACGCCGCACGTAAGGCCACTTCCGTCTTACCGTAACCCACGTCCCCTACTAACAAGCGATCCATTGGACGTTTTTTCTCCATATCCCGCTTGATTTCTTGAATACTACGCAACTGATCATCCGTTTCTGAATACGGAAAGGCATTGTCGAACTCATGTTGATAATCATCATCTGGCGAAAAAGCATATCCAACTTCTGCTTCTCTAGCAGCATATAACTGAATCAAATCATCGGCGATATCTTCAACTTTAGCCGATACTTTTTTCTTTGTCTTCGTCCATTCACTGCCACCTAATTTATTAATACGTGGTGCTTTTGATTCTGATGCCACATATTTTTGAATCAAATCAAGTTGCGTCACTGGAATAAACAATTTATCGTTGTTTTGATAAAGAATGGTCATATAATCTTGATGCGTACCACCACTTAATAATGTCTCCATCCCAATATATTTACCAATCCCGTGATTAGCATGAACCACATAATCTCCAGGACTTAATTCGTTATAACTTTTTAGCCGTTCTGCGTTTGAAATAGTTTGTTTACGTGCTTGACGTTTCGTTCTAGTATGAAGAATTTCTTTTTCAACCAACACGACCAAATTATCTTGCGGTAGTTCAAAACCTGACTCTAGTAATCCAACTTGGATTTGAGCCTGTCCTTCTAGCAACTCTTTCTTACCACTTACTACAACAGAAATACCCGCATCAATGAATAAGCGTTCAATCGTTTTACTTCTCTCATCATTTTCAACTAACACAACTACTGTTTGTTTTTGTTTCGCCCAACGATCCATCTCTGCTTTTAGTAATGGTAGTTGACCGAAAAACTGTTGCATTGAACGATACTCAAAAGGATACACTGCTGAAAAACGTAAATTTCCCATTCCTTTTTGAAATAAAGAGAAAAACGTACGATTTTGTGGCATTTTTTTCATAATTTGCCTGAAATCACCACCGAGTGTGCGGTCTTCAAAAACAGGATTGTCTTCTAACTTAATCGTTAACCATTCAGCTTCTTCTCTTAATATTTCTTTTTCTGTATCCAACATCCGACTATAATCATCAAATAATACCAAATCATCAACTGAAAGGTAATCACTTAAATGATATTTTTCATCATAGACCAAGTCAATATACTGGCCAATGTCATCTGTTGGGTGGCCATTTTCCCATTCACCTACTGTATAGTTTTTATAAGCCGTTAGCTGTGCTTTTTTGTCTGGATCTTTTATACCATCCAATTTTTCGCTTAAAGACATATCAAGCTCTTTTGAAGCATTGACTAACTGCTCTTTCGTCACCACTTGGTCCATAGCTGGTGGGATCAATATACTCTCTACTTCTGACAGTGAACGTTGCGTTTCGGCATCGAATAAACGTAACGAATCCACCTCATCATCAAATAAATCGATACGAACGGGATACTCACTAGTTAAAGGATAAATATCTACAATACTTCCTCTGATACTAAATTCTCCAGGCTTACCAATCATTTGTTCTCGAACGTAGCCTAAAGAAATTAATTGCTCAGGTAATGTCGTTAAATCAAGTGTGCCTCCAACTGAGATTTGTAACATGTTTTCTTTCCAATTTTTTGGTGATGGTAAAAAGCGTCTTAGCCCTGCTAAAGGAGTCACTAAAATACCTGGTTCATCATTATTTAAAAACACTAAACTGTTAATTCGCTCAGCTAAAGCCTCAGGAGAAGAAAAAGACATCTCTACTGCGGCTACTTCATCGACTGGAAAAAAATGCAAATAAGACTCATCAACAACATGTTGTAAGTCATCCATTAGCTTTGTCCCATAATATAGATTGGGGGTAATAATCATTATTTTTTTATTTTTTTGTAACAATGTCGACATAACAAGTGTTTTGGCTGAACCTGCTAAACCGGTAACAAGTTGTGCCTTATTCGTATCAATGGCGTGATACCATTGATTGACCTGTTCGTCAAGTTTGATAACGGATAATAATCCTTCATTGAGGTACATTACTTAATAGCCCTCCTTATTTTTTACTATTATATTGATTCATTGTATCGACAAAAGAATGACCATTCACCCAATATAAACTGGCATCTACTGCTAATTTAACAGCGGATAACATGTCTTCATGTGTATCTTTAGAAAAATTCCCTAACACGTGTGCAATCACTTCTTCTCCGCGTTTTGGTCGATCAATCCCAATACGTACACGATTAAACTCTTGTGTGCCAATATGAGAGATTAAGCTCTTTATTCCATTATGTCCACCAGCACTGCCCTTTTGTCGCAATCGTATTTTACCAACAGGCAAATCTAAATCATCATAAATCACTAATACATCTTCTGGAGACACATTATAATAAGTCATCAATGGACCAACACTACGCCCTGATTCATTCATGAACGTTTGAGGTTTTACCAATAACACTTTCTCACCGTTTACAAAGAATTCTGCTATGTCTGCTTCAAATTGACTCTTATTAAATGTAGCATTTTCTTGATATGCCATTTCATCTAGTGTGATAAAACCAATATTGTGCCTTGTCGCACGATACTTCACTCCAGGATTACCTAATCCAATAATTAATTTCATCATATATTCTCCTATAACATCAAAAAACACGGGTTAAAGACACGTGTTCCTACATGGTATTTGACTAAAAAATATTTCAAATAATTATACCATACCTTTACATTTACTATGAATAATAACTATTAATTAGATTTAGTTAACGTTTTATTAATAGACTTTTATTAGATAAATGACCTTTTTCTTGGGTTTTTTATATTTTTAGTGGTATAATTCGTATTGGAGTAAATAAAACAACAAGGAGCGATTACATGAAACACTCAAATATTGATCATCAAAAAATTATTGTTGTCGGCAACGGAGCAGTTGGATCAAGCTATATCTTTTCATTAGTGACACAAAACATCGCACAAGAGATTGGTATCATTGATATTGACGTCAATAAAGCTGAAGGTGATGCACTTGATTTATCTCACGCATTAGCGTTCACCTCACCTAAAAAAATATACGCTGCAACTTATGATGATTGCAAAGACGCTGATATCGTTGTGATTACAGCTGGTGCAGCACAAAAACCTGGTGAAACACGTTTAGACTTAGTCAATAAAAATTTAAAAATATTTAAATCTATCGTAGATGACATTGTTGCTTCTGGCTTTGATGGTATTTTCTTAATTGCAACAAACCCTGTTGATATTTTAACTTATGCTACTTGGAAGTTTTCAGGATTTCCGAAACATAAAGTTATTGGTAGTGGTACATCTCTTGACTCTGCTAGATTTAGACAAACAATTGCTGAGTTAGTTGATGTCGATGCACGTAACGTTCATGGGTATATTCTTGGTGAACACGGCGATACTGAGTTCCCTGTCTGGTCACACGCTAATATTGCCGGACTACAAATTTATGAATGGGTGTCAGATCATCCTGAAGTTGATGAAGAAGAACTCGTTAATATATTCTTTAAGGTACGTGATGCTGCCTATACGATTATTGATAAAAAGGGTGCAACATTCTATGGTATCGCCGTTGCTCTTACTCGTATCACAAAAGCGATTCTCTATGATGAAAATGCTGTATTACCATTATCTGTTTATTTAGATGGTCAATATGGGTTAAACGATATTTATATTGGAGCTCCTGCTGTTATTAACCGCCAGGGAATCAGTCATGTCATTGAACTCCCACTAACAGATGCTGAACAAGAGAAATTTGATTTATCTGCTGAACGTTTAAAACAAGTATTGGATGAAGCTTTCAAATAAACTGAATGACAAAAAGACTGGAATAAATACTTTTCTAGTCTTTTCTTACTTTTTATTGACTAAAAAGATATGGAAGCACTTATATTGTTTTTAATGAAGAATATGTTACAATAATGTTACAATTTTTATTATGGGAAGGGGCTTCATATGAAACGAAAATCGTGGTTATTGGTACCACTGGTCTTGGTATTAATTATTGTAAGTATTTACTCGTATTTCGCAATCATTTATCAAAATAAATTCTTACCCAATACAACAGTTGGTCAAATCAATATTAGTCAATTGTCTAAGAAAGAAGCAATAAAAAAAATAAAGGACAACGTCCATCAAGATGAATTTCTGGTTTTAGATAGTGGAAAGACATGGAAATCAATTCCTAAACAACAATTAGGCATTACATTTGATGTTGATAAAACTGTTGATAATACTATAAAAAAACAAAATCCTTGGCTATGGTTTATGAATTATATTAATAAACCAAAAAATGTGCCAATCATTATGACTGATTACAATAAGGATGCACTAGCTAAAGAAGCAACTGAACTGAGAACAACATTAACTGAATTCAATAAAAAACGTACGCCAACCAAGAATGCGATGATTGAAATGAAAGATAGTACATTCCAAATAACAAATGAAGTAGCAGGAAATACGATTGATATAGATAAATTTATTTCTGCTTTTGAATCGCATGTAAAAGAAGGCGAAGGAACAATTGAGTTAGAGACATATGTCCAAAAACCAACTGTTCTAGCAACTGATAGTAAATTAAAAAAAGAATTAGAAGACATTAACAAATTAACAGACGTTAGCGCAACTTATCTTATCAATGGACAAGAAATTGCTATCCCTAAAGAAACAATCGCTAGTTGGTTAACAACAAACGAAAAAGGCGATGTCGATTTAAAGAAAGACCTTGTAAAAGAGTATGTTACTCAATTAGGACAAACTTACAATACAAGTACTAATCCAACGAAATTTAATAGTACAAAACGTGGTGAAGTGACTGTCCCTGCTGGCACGTATAGTTGGACTATCTGGACTGATAATGAAGTTGAGCAATTGACTGAACTGATCTTATCAGGCAAAGGATTTACAAATCGTGTTCCTGCTTATCAAGGAAGCACAACACCAGAAACACCATTAATATCAAATACATACATAGAAGTTGATTTACAAGCTCAGCATATGTGGTACTACAAGGATGGCAAAGTAGCTTTAGAGACACCTATTATTTCTGGTAAGCCAAGTACTCCGACACCACCTGGCGTATTTTATGTGTGGAATAAAAAACGTAATGAAATTTTACGTGGTGAAGATTATGCTAGTCCTGTTGATTATTGGATGCCTATTGATTGGACAGGTGTTGGAATTCATGATTCACCTTGGCAAAATGCCAATGCATACGGTGGAACATCATACACAACAGTTGGCTCTCATGGTTGTATTAACACTCCTCCTGATGTTTGTGCCAAGTTATTCAATATGATTGATGTAGGCGTGCCTGTTGTTGTCTTTTAAAAAAATAAATGACTCGATTAACTATCTTAGTTAGTCAAGTCATTTTTATTTTATATAAAACTTGATAGTTGGATGGCTTTTTTACTATCCCCCTGTATGATTATTAATATATTATTCTCAACCTGTACTACTGGTTGACGTAACCATTCTGAATCACCGCTTGCAATACCTCCAACTAAACTAATCAGACGATGTTTTCCAATAGATAATGTTGCTCGACTAGATGGATGCCCACTATTTTTAAAAAACAAACTAGTATTTGGCTCGTTAGTCGTATATTCCATATCTTCAAATCCTTCTAAAGGAACTAAAACACTTGTCCCAATAGATGATTCACACGTCATTTTATTATGCTCTTCCACTACATTTGTTTCTTCAATCGGTGTCGCAAACCCTCCATCACGAACAATTAGCTCTCGTTGTGTTTCTATGTCATGTACACGAACATGCTAACCATTCATAGGGACAACAAGAGTAGATACCTCCACGTTACTCCATGGTTTCCAAATACTTTTAACATACTCTTGTGCCACTTCAAAAGAGTCAGATTTAAATTTTGTTCTATAATAGCTATCATCTTCTGATAAAGCTAAACAATTATCAAATCCACCCTGACGATAAAACAGATGGCTTTTTGGTACACTAAAACCAAATACTGTTGAGTAAACCAATTTACTGTATTTTGCCTCTATATGCGCTTGATTTGGTTCAAACTGTCCTGTAACAAAAGACTGCACTTGATTTGGAGATGTTTGAACAAGCATTTGGGCTTCAGGTATTAAGTATTCTGACTTATTCGATTGCTTTTCAATTGACTGACTAGACCAAAATGGATGTGTTTCGTCCACTGCCAAAAGTAAAAATGTTTTAAAAGCCCAGTAAGGTGACCCTGATCCATTGTATCCTTCTGCCATGACTAAATTTTCATAATGATACCCAATAGTTAATCGACCATCTCTTAAAAAAATATCATGTTCACACCATGAGGTCATATTTCTTTCAAGTATTCCTTTAATTTCTCCCCAAGGAAGTGCTTCAACATCAGCAAATACTAAAGCTGACCAAAAAGCACTTTGAGCAAAACGATACGTCAAACTTCTACCAAAAGGAATGGCCTCGCCGTTTGCATCAAACCAATACTGAAAACTCTCAGCGAATTCTTTTGCTCTTTTTTTGAACGAATCAGTCCTGGCTTTATCACTATCCTCCATAAACTTACAATAAATTAATGAATAATAGTGAATAGCAAATGAAATGTAATAATCCATTTGTGTTGACCTACCATCATAGTACCAACCATTTCCAATATAAAATGCTTCGATTTCTTTAAAATCTTCTTCTATTATTTCTTGATTAAATTCTCTACCTAGTTTTTTAAAGCAAACATTGACTAAAATTCTAAAAAACAGCCAATTATTCTTAGGCGTTTTTCGACTATTAACCGTATTTAACCAATTAAAAACATTATCTTGTTCTGCTGATGATAATC
>SKEY01002417.1_pt1 | contig 19529 bp, 20 predicted proteins | sample 4843871 | NCBI WGS metagenome assembly SKEY01 (sample SAMN11008797, study PRJNA524170) | human gut metagenome | biome: Human fecal sample; material: Feces; isolation source: fecal sample from pouch patient p36 | host: Homo sapiens | place: Israel: Tel-Aviv | collected 2016-12-04 | reverse complement strand
GTCATAGCTTATGAAGGTATGCATAATAAATTTATTCCAATCTTAGAATCAAATCATATTCCAGTGATTGTATTAAAAATGAAAACATATGAAGATGTAATAGATAAAATTCAATTATTAGGGAAAGTTGTTGGAAATGAAGCTAAGGGACAAGCATTGGTTGAAAGAATGCAAAAAGAAGTGAAAAATATTGTTGATAAAGTTCCAAAGGAAAGCAAACGAGTGGCAATTCTTCATTCTACGGCTAAAAGTGTAACCGTAGAACTGGATAGTAGTATAGCTGGATCTACTGCAAAGATGCTTGGTTTTAAAAATGTTGCTACAGGTAGCAAAGCTTTAGAAAGTGATCCTGACTCTACTCCATATAGTTTAGAAAAATTAGTAGAAAGTAACCCAGAAGTTATTTTTGTTGTTACTATGGGGGAACTAGAGGCGATAAAAAAACGCATGTTAGAAGATGTAGAAAGTAATCCTGCTTGGAATTCTTTAGAAGCGGTAAAGAATAAAAAGATATATTTCTTGCCACAAGAGTTATTTTTACTTAATCCAAGTATTCACTATCCAGAAGCAGTTCATAGGATGGCTAAATTAGTATATCCAGAGGTATTTATGAATGGAGAATAATCCAATACAGGAAAATGAATATAAAAAGTTTGGGATTCCAATTAAAGTATGGCGGATATCTGTTCTCATTTTATTTACGATATTAATGCTTGGAGGAATTATGATCAGCTTGATTAAAGGAGCTGTAGATATTTCTTATCAATCTATTTATCAAGCATTATTTAGTGGGATAGTAGGAACAAATGAGCAAATTATTTATAATATTCGATTGCCGCGAACAATTGTTGGACTTTTAGTAGGAATGAATTTAGCATTATCGGGAGCAATTTTACAAGCGATTATGCGAAATCCATTAGCTGATCCACATATCATTGGGATATCATCAGGAGCAGGACTCGCAGGAGTTACAATTATGATTCTATTTCCGGCAATGGAATATTTGATTACACCTGTAGCTTTTATTGGTGCAATGCTCGCAGCCGTTTGTATTTATATCTTAGCTTGGAAAGGTGGAATCAGACCCGTTCGTATTATTCTGGCTGGCGTAGCAGTTTCGGCTTTTCTTGGTTCGGGAATATCTGCATTGATGATTTTTTATAGTGACAGAGTACATGGAGCTTTGATGTGGATGGTTGGAGGTCTCGCAGCGCGTAGCTGGCCGCATGTCGATATTATTCTTCCTTATGCTATTATTGGTTTTCTTCTTGCTTTCTTCGGTGCGAAATATCTTAATATTTTGCAGCTAGGTGATGAGATTGCTCGTGGACTAGGTGTTAACGTGGAATTAACACGTATTCTGATGACTGCAGTAGCAGCGCTTTTAGCGGCAAGTGCAGTAAGTGTTGTTGGTTTACTAGGTTTTGTTGGATTAGTTGTTCCACACGCAGCTAGATTGATTATCGGGTCTGATTATCGGTACCTAGTTCCTGCTTCGGCATTATTAGGAATGTCGGTAGTTACATTTAGTGATACGTTTGCACGTACGGCATTCGCTCCAATAGAATTACCGGTAGGGATTATTATGGCGTTTATTGGTGCTCCTTTCTTTTTGTTTTTATTAAGGAGAGAGTTGTAATGACAATTTTAAAAGGTGAACATATTACAGTAGAAATAAATGAAAAAGTTATTTTAAAGGACATATCAGTGCAAATAGAAAGGAGCAAACGAACCGCTATTATTGGGCCTAACGGATCCGGGAAAAGCACGTTATTAAAAGCCTTATCAGGTTTGATAAAGTGTAAGTCAGGCTCTATATCTTTTATGGAAGAAGACATAAAAAAAATGGGTAGGAGAGAATTGGCGCAAAAAATGGCAATTTTACCGCAGGCACCTCAGGTTCCGGCTGATGTAACGGTAAAAGATTTAGTTGAATACGGGCGCTTTCCGCATCGGAAGTGGTGGGGTAAGTCAGAATTTAATGAAAAGGATACTGTAGAGTGGGCGTTAAAACAAACGGGAATTCTTTCTTTGCAAAATAGACTGGTAAATACTTTGTCGGGTGGAGAAAGACAACGTGCTTGGATTGCAATGGCACTAGCACAGCAACCGTCTTTATTGATGCTTGACGAACCGACTACTTATTTAGATATTTCACATCAATTAGAAGTGATGAATATTATTAGCGAACTAAATAAAAAAAATGGGATTTCTATTATTATGGTATTACATGATATTAATCATGCCATGCAATTTGCTGATGAAATTATCATTGTAAAAGATGGAAAAATTGAAGGACAGGGCAGTCCAGAAGATGTAATTGATGTTAATATGTTTGAACGGGTATTTGGAGTAACAGCAGAGGTCTTTAAAAATAAGGCTGGAAAGTATATCTTTATGCCTATACAATTAGAAAAATCGTAAAATAGCTGTTGATTTTTTTATTTAGAGGAGTAAAATAAATAGTGAATTCGGGGTGTAGCACAGTTTGGTAGCGCGCATCGTTCGGGACGATGAGGTCGCAGGTTCGAATCCTGTCACCCCGACCACCATGAATTCCATGGACTTGGCATTATGCCGAGTCCATTTTTTTATGAAATAATGTAGTTGAGTGATGGATGCTTTTTTACAATTTCTTCATCTGATTATGTGTAGCATTATAAAATGATAAAGATTATCTGTATTATTAGATTATAGGTTGGATTCTTCATAAACTATTGTTTACATGAATAAGATATTTCAAATAGGTGTTTATGTATTGGAGGATATTTATGGGGTATTATGTTAGTGCTGCAGAAGATATAAAAATTTATGTGGAAGATTTGAACCCAGAAGGGAGAAAGACAATTCTATTTGTTCATGGTTGGCCAGGAAGTCATAAATTGTTTGAATATCAATTCGATTGTTTACCAAAGCTGGGATATAGATGTATCGGGGTCGATACCAGGGGATTTGGAAATTCTGATAAGCCTTGGACGGGGTATGATTATAATACATTGGCTGATGATATTTGGTATGTTATTAATGCATTAGAATTAAAGGATATTATACTGGCAGGACACTCAACAGGAGGCGCAATTGCTATTCGATACATGGCTCGGCATCATAGTAATGGTGTATCAAAGCTGGCTCTATTTGCAGCAGCAGCACCCAGTCTGATTAAACGCCCGAATTTCCCTTATGGATTGGATAAGGAAACCGTTGTACAACTGATTCATCAAACAGATACAGATCGACCTAAAATGCTTCAGGATTTTGGCAATATTTTTTTCTTTCAACATATTACACAAGCTTTTTCAGAATGGTTCTTTCAGTTAGGATTACAGGCAGCTGGATGGGCAACTGCGGCGATTGCAAATATGTGGATTCGTGAGGTTTTATTTTCTGATCTTGAAACAATTACGGTTCCAACTTTAATTATTCATGGTATTCATGATCAAGTTGTTCCTTTTCAACTTGGTGAAATACAAAGCAAAAGTATCAAAAGTTCAAGGCTAGTACCATTTTATTATAGTGGTCATGCAGCATTTTATGATGAAAAGGACAGATTTAATGAAGAGTTAGTAAAGTTTGTTGAAGTGTAAACTTACCTGTAAATAAAAATAAGCCATTCGTAAAGTATTATATAAGATACTTTATGAATGGCTTTTCGTTGTTTCGGATACTCTTAGTTTAATGTTTCATTATCTGTAGCGCTTAAGAGTTCGACGATGGTAATATCATTTTCTTTATTTAAATCGATAAAATCCCCCGTATTTGACTGAACGATTGGTAGTGACGAAATTCTAGTTTCATCAATATAAATAATTTTCACTTTCATTCCATTGCTTAACTTTGCCCAATTTCCAATCATAGCATGACATACATTTTTGATAAATAAAACGCAATAATGTGTATCTAGTTTATTCGTCATTTCATTAGATAGTTCGGTAAAAATGTCAAAAGGATTCTTTTTACCAGCGTAAACTTTATTGGATGCCATTGCATCATAAATATCTGCTATGGAAATAATTTTAGCAAATTTATGAATTTTATCTGCTGTTACGCCTAGAGGATATCCAGAACCATCCAAACGTTCATGATGTTGTAATACCCCTAATAGGATATCCTTATTTTCAAAAAGTTTAGTATGTTGGAGGATGTCGAAGCCTTTTTTGGAATGCTGTTTAACTTCTTTAAACTCGATCGGTGTTAATTTTCCTGGTTTATTTAAAAGTTCTTTATCTATTTGTGTCTTTCCTATATCGTGTAGTAAACCGGCAATAATTAAATTATGTAGTTCTTGTTTAGGCAGATGTAACCAACGTCCTAATACTCCTGATAAAATTGCGACATTAATACTATGGTGCAATAGATAATATCCGTCTCTAGAAAGGTTATGTAAATGCGTAATTGCTTTGAATCCATCAGAAAGTTTGAAAAAATGATGGTTAACAAGTTGTGCTAATAAATGTTGATTAATATTTCCTGTATATCGAGAAATTGAAAATAATTGTTTTAATGCATCAAATACTACATAATAAGATTCAACAAAATCTTGATCGATTACATAGGCATCTAATGTTGCAGCAACTTTGATTTTAGGCGTAGAGAATTTTATGTTTTCGATAGGTTTACCTGAATCTTCTGGAAGTGCTTCGGCAATCGTAACAAAGCTTACAAAATAAGTTGCTAAGGCATCAATTATTTGCTTGGTTAAAATGGTCCCTTTCGTAATAAGTTCTCTCTCAAAGTGGTCATGAATAGTTTTTCCTACAATCATTCCAGCTTTTAGTTCTGCTAAAGGATATCTCTTTAATATTATTTGCGACATTGTTCCTCTCCTTAATGTAGATTCGAGAATAGAACGAAAAATATAATTAGTTAAAAATTCTATTTTTAAGAATAATTTTCCTGCTATAATCTGATAGAATATAGCAGATTTTTTATGTTTTTGGGAGGACTTTATTCCTATTTTTAAAATTCAATTTTAATTAGTTCAGATACTTTCTGAAGTGAATAAATTAAATCGTTTATATTAGCATATGCATATGCAGTGCGCAAATTAGTATTACTTAGATTATCGTAAAGATTTCATGGATTGACCAAAATATGATAAGAGAGAGCGCCTTTAAATAGCTTATAAATTGATATCGGCTTATTTATTTTTAGCCATATGTAAAATCCTCCTTTGGGGATTGTCTATGAGGCGACTTAATGGTAATGGAGGAGGCTCATGTAGCCATAACTCATGATAAACATCGTCTTCAACAATTGGATAGTATAAAAATAAACCGATTGGATGGAGACATGGAAAGATAGATTCTTTATAATAAAGTAGACGTGATTCAGATGGAAATCTTATTCTGTTTGAATCGCGTCATCCCTATCCAGAAATTAAACTATTTTAGACTCAAACTTATAGAAGTGAAAAGTCTTAGAGTTACTTAGTTGCTGGATAAAGAAAAGCTTTAGTTGAGGAGATTGAAAATGATCGCATTTGTTCATGGTTTTTGTTTAGCTTTAGGTTTAATTTTACCTTTGGGGGTACAAAATTTATTTGTTTTTCAGCAAGGAATCGTCCAAAGAAAACTGTTATATGCAATTCCTGTAGTTGTAACGGCGGCAATTTGTGATACTATCCTTATTATTTTATCAGTCAGCGGAGTATCTATGGTTTTTATACATTTTCGTGTATTAAAAGATTGTTTGTTAGTATGCGGAATATTATTTTTACTTTATATGGGATATATCAATTGGCGAAATTGTGGTGATTTGGCAGGTGTGAATGTAAAAGCATTTTCGCCTAAACAGCAGATTGTTTTTGCTATGTCTGTGTCTTTTCTTAATCCATATGCCTTTTTGGACATTATAGGAGTGATTGGTACAAGTTCTTTACAGTATGAAAATGAAGAAAAAATCTTGTTTACATTCGCATGTATCTTGGTTTCTTGGATATGGTTTTTTTTGCTTGCATTCGCAGGGCGATGTTTGGGGGCTGCTGATAACTTAGGAAATAAAATAAAAATAATAAATAAAATATCATCTCTTTTTATTTGGGGAACAGCTTTAATGTTAATATATAATTTGATTTTGAATAGTAAATTCTTGTAAGATACTAGATGAACAAGGCTAATTGGATTTCGGTATCTACCAAATGAAGGATTTTATATTTATTTAGAGAAATAGATAAATTAAAATTACTGCAAGGAGGACTTTTTATGAATGATTTTTCACGTATTTTAGTTCCTGTGGATGGATCAGAAATTTCTGAACGGGCGGCACAAAAAGCGATAAACTTGGCTCAGTTGAGTGAAGGGACGATTGATTTCTTATATGTTGCAAATATTACAGGGATTACCGGTGGAAATCATTTAAAAAGTGATTTAAATCTACCAGCTGAAGTTTTAGAAAATTTGAAAACCTCTGGGAAAAAAGTTCTTGAAAGAGTGGTAAAAAATGTACCAAGAGGAATGAAAGTAAATATTCATTGCAAAACAGGGCTTCCAGCAGAAACTATTCTAGCCACAGCTTCAGAATTAAATAGTTCTCTGATTATCATGGGGTCAAGAGGTTTAAATTTAGCCGAAAGTATGTTGCTGGGAAGTGTAAGTCAGTTTTTACTAACTAGAGGGCATTTTCCAGTTTTAGTTGTTAAATAGAGATTTAGAGAAAAGATTAAATAAAAAAAGCAATCAATTGATTGCTTTTTTTATTTAATCTTCCTAATTCATTCTGTTATGAGGTCCATGTCCGTCTTTACGCCCACCTTGATGAAAATTACCATGTTTGCCAAAAGGTCTATCCCCATCAAAGCAATTTTTGATTTGCTCACGACATTCTTGGTATCCATTATCATCGATACCAAGTTGGGAAGCAATATCTTTCCAATGATTATTGATTTGCTTCATGCTCAATACAGATTTAATATCTTTTCCAGATTTCTCAGCTAATGCATTTGCCATCACGATATCATGTGGACGGTAGCCCTCTTTTACAAGTTGATTAAGTATAGATTTATTCATTCCTGTCGATTTTGCAATACGTTCAGACATTAATTGTTGCCTAAACTCATTCATTTGTTCTTTAGTTACGCCAAAAGAGTCAGCAACATCTCTCCAAGTATTTGTTGTAGTTTTTGCGTTCAATATATCTCCTATTTGTTTACCGCTTAATTTAGCGATAGAAGCGGCTCGATGCAAATCATGCATTTGCCAACCTTGATTGTGATAATCTAGAATGGATTGCTGGCTAATTCCAAAGCATTGTTCCATATTTTTCGCCATTTCTTCATTTGTTATTTGTTGATCTCCGCCGAAGCGTGGGTGCATTGTTGGGCAATCAAAATTTTGCGTCGATTTTGCTGCGGCATTAGCGATAGATTCAGGTAAATTTGTTAAAGCAAATCCTCCAAGGGCAAATGTTCCAGCTAATGCTAGCGCAATAAATTTTTTTGTTAAAAGTTTTGTTTTTAAATTAGATACTTTCATGCTGTATCCCTCCATCTCTTTGTTTGACTTTACTATAAAGCAATAATATGACAAAGCTGTGACAAAGTGATAGATTAGAAAATTTTTATGAGCTTTTCATCTGAGGAAGAGTAAATTTGAAAGTAGTTTTATCATCTATGGTACTTTGAGCAGTAATAGTTCCTCCCATGCGCTCTACTAATTGTTTTGTAATTGAAAGCCCTAAGCCAGTACCACCATTTTCGCGCGAGCGTGATTTGTCCACTCTATAAAATCTATCCCAAATAAATGGTAAATCTTTTTCGGGAATACCATGCCCTGAATTTTCAACGGCGACTTGGAAAAGTTGTGAAGTCCGGGCAAAAGTAATTTTAATGATTGTATCAGGGAAAGAATAGCGAATTGCATTACTGATTAAGTTAGCAAAAATTTGTTCAAAATAACGAATGTCAGTGATAATATGAGTAATGTTTTTATCATAGAAGAAAGAAAAATGCAGATTTTTATCTTCTAATAGGGAGCTGTATTTTAATTGTAGCGAATCAGTAAATTCTTTAAGAGAAAGTTTTTCATTCTTAAAATCTGTAGATAACGACTCTAGACGCGCTAAATCTAATAAATCATTAATTAAATGATTCATGCGATTCGTTTCTTTTACAATCGTGCTTAGATAACGTTGCCGTTCTTCTTTACTATCAATAACACCATCTAACATGCTTTCAGTCAAAGCTTGTACTGCGGCTAATGGAGTTTTTAATTCATGTGTTACATCTGAAAAAAATTCACGACGATTTTTTTCGATGGTAGCAAGACTTGTCGCCATTGCATTAAAAGTATTCCCTAAATTTCCAATTTCATCTGTTCCAATGGCGTTGGTCCGGCTACTATAATCGCCCTTGGCAAAATTTTGTGCTGCTTTAGTGATATCAGAAATTGGTTTGGTTAGATTGCGTGAAACAAAATAAGCCAGGACAGCAGCTAGAACTAAAGTGGCGATTAAACAAGATAACAATAAGTTTGTAATTGCGCTAGAGGTTTTCGTAAGCCCTTGAATAGGGGTTCGCATAAATAGGGCAACATCAGGATGATCTTTTAAGGGAATTACAACAGAGATCGCAGGATCTTCATCGTTTTGAGGCGTTTTTTGTATCCAAGAACATGGCGTATTTTGCTCAAATGCGATTTTGGCCTTTTCAAGTAACTTTTGATGATGTTTACTGTGATTTTGTCCATTGCGGATTTCTCGTCCTTCGCGAGGACGTGGACCAGGTTCTACTCCGGCACAAATCATGCCGTTTTTATCCATGAGAAACATTTGCGAACCAGATAATTCGCTTAATCCATCAATTAATTCGTTTAGAACTTTTTCATTGTAAAATGCAGCATCAAGAAATCTGGCAGCGGCAATGCCCTTGTTATAGAGATCATCACGTTTGCTTTCAATGAGGTATTCAGTGATGACATGAGAAAGAAATAAGCCTAACGTTAAGGTGAAAATTAAGATTAATGCAATATGTGCGGTGAAAATTTTTCCAAAGAGTGATTTAATCATGTTGAACCTCAAATTTATAGCCAAATCCACGTATCGTGTGAATGTAATTGTAATCTGGATGGGCAATTTTTTGACGAAGTCGTTTTATTGTTGCATCAACTGCTCGCCCATCTCCATCGTAATCATAGCCCCATATATTTGTTAAAAGTTGCTCTCTGGAAAAGGTTTGTTTTGGATGGCGGATTAAAAAAGAGAGTAGTTCAAATTCTTTTGGTGATAAGGAGATTTCTTTTTGATTGATTGTAACTGATTTTAGTGCTTGGTTGATCATCATTCCGTCAACAGAGAGATTATTATCTGATTCATGAAGCAATCCACTACGACGTAGGACTGCTTTTGTTCTAGCAACTAATTCTCGAGGGCTGAATGGCTTGGTAATATAATCATCAGCACCTAAAGAGAAGCCTGTAATTTTATCTTCCTCGGCTGTTTTTGCTGTAAGAAAAATAACAGGAACAGAACGCTCAATCGATTGACAAATCTCAAGTCCTGTAAGTTTTGGTAGCATGATGTCTAAAATGAGTAAATCAGGTCGCTCATTTGTTTCGATTGCTAATGCTTCTTCACCGTCACGAGCTGTTAAGACAGTAAAACCTTCTTTCTTTAAATAAAGAGCTACGACCTCGCGAATCGAAGATTCATCGTCAGCAATTAAAATTTTCATTAAAATTATCCCTCGCTATATTGTGACATATTTACAAATATGCTATCATATTTGCTTGGAATTATAAATACTTACATTTTATATTTTGAAGAATAGTTTAAGGTGAACTTTTGCTGTATCTTTAATAGTGAAAAAATATCTTGTATTTTTGTATAATATTGTTTGATTATCAACAAATGATACGTTATGATTAGGTTGATTAGTGCTATTGAATATAGAAAGTGAGATTAAGGAGCATAAAAATATGCGTTCTAGTGTGCTAAAACTGCTAAGAAGCAGGGCGGGAAATTATATTTCAGGAGAAGAGATTGCAAAACACTTAAATGTTTCAAGAACAGCAATTTGGAAACATATTAGGGAATTGAAACAGACTGGATATGAGATTGTCAGTCATGCCAAACGTGGATATGCCCTAATGGGGACTCCAGATTTATTGCTGCCGAATGAGGTGAAGTCTGTTTTAAAAAGTGATTTACTGGGGAAAGAAGTTGTTCATTTTTTTGACACAGATTCGACGAATAATGAAGCAAAAAAATTGGCTGCAGATGGAGCCGTCGAGGGGACAATTGTAGTTAGCGAAGCACAAAATAGTGGACGAGGCAGGCTTTCAAGAGGATTTTTTTCGCCGGCAAGTAAAGGAATTTGGCTATCTGTTATTTTACGTCCATCTTTTGCACCACAACATGCATCAAAATGTACGTTGGTGACAGCTGTAGCTGTAACGAAAGCTATTGAAAAGTTCACAGGAATTCGTTGCGGGATAAAATGGCCAAATGATATATTTTACGAAGGAAAAAAGCTTGTTGGTATTTTAACGGAAATGAATGCGGAAATGGATGCCGTGAATTATATTGTGATTGGTATTGGGATTAATGTGAATATTGCGCAGGCAGAGTTTCCTGAAGAGTTACAGAGGATTGCTACATCTCTGCAAGCGATAAGTGGCAATGCAATAGAGCGAAAAGAATTATTGAGTCAAGTTTTAGTAGAATTAGAAAGTGCTTATCTAGAAATATTAAAGAATGGGTTCCTTCATATATTAAACGAATGGAAAACATATTCGATTACATTAGGACAAGCAGTAAATGTAATTGGGATTGATCAAACTTTTTCTGGAATTGCAAAAGATATTGATGAAGATGGTGCGTTGTTAGTAGAAACAGAAAATGGGGTTGAGCGTGTTTTAGCTGGAGATGTATCCATTAGGCCGAAAACGTAAAATGATGGAGGAATTTATAAATGTTATTGGTATTTGATATAGGCAATAGTAATATTGTATTGGGTGCATATAAAGGCGAGCAACTATTACGCCATTGGAGAATTTCTACAGATCGGCAAAAAACCGGTGATGAATATGGTTTGCTAATTAACAATTTATTTGAACATCATAAATTAAATGTAAAAGATATTCAGGCGATTATTATTTCTTCGGTTGTACCGCCGCTTGTTGTACCTATTTCAAAAATGTGTAAGCGCTATTTTAATATTGAGCCGTTAATTGTTGGACCAGGAATAAAAACGGGGATCCGATTAAAATATGAAAATCCGCGTGAAATTGGAGCGGATCGTATTGTCAATGCTGTTGGTGCATATGAAAAGTTCGGCGGTCCCTTAATTATTATTGATTTTGGTACAGCAACAACATTTTGTGCAATTGATGATAATGGTGATTACTTAGGTGGCGCGATTGCGCCTGGAATTGGAATTTCAACAGAGGCTTTATTTCAGCGTGCAGCTAAGTTACCAAGGATTGAACTTGTTACACCGAAGTCTGTGATTTGTCGCAATACGGTAGCAAGTATGCAATCGGGAATTATCTTTGGATTTACTGGGCAAGTAGATGAAATTGTTCGACGGATGAAAGAGGAATTAGGCAAAGATGCAAAGGTCGTTGCAACGGGTGGTTTAGCAAATTTAATTGCAAAACAATCAAAGGCGATTGATATTGTAGAGCCTTTTCTTACATTAGATGGTTTGTATATATTATATAAACGAAATTCATAATAAGGTTGATAAAGTTTTTTGTCGCTCGTGCTATTTGAGTTCGGGCGATTCGTTTTTAGGAGGTTTATGGGGTGAAAATAGGCAATGTAGAGATCGCGAATCCAGTTTTTTTAGCGCCAATGGCTGGAGTTACAGATTTACCTTATCGAATTTTAGCGAGAGAGCTTGGGTGTGGGCTTGTTTACTCGGAAATGGTCAGCGATAAGGGGATTAATTATCGTAATTCACATACTTTGGAAATGCTAGAAACTGATCAAGCTGAACGACCGATTTCTTTGCAATTGTTTGGAGCGGAGCCGCAAAGTATCAGTGAAGCGGCAAAATATGTAGAGAGTCTAGGCGTTGCAGATATTTTAGATATCAATATGGGGTGTCCGGCTCCAAAAGTAACGAAAAACCATGAGGGGTCAGCTTTGATGAAAACTCCGAAAATTGCATTTTCTATTATGGAAAGCGTAGTAAAGGCGGTAAAATTACCGGTTACAGTTAAATTTCGTAAAGGCTGGGACGATAATACGGTAAATGTTGTCGAAATGGCAAAACTTGCAGAAGCAGCGGGGATTGCAGCAGTTGCCGTTCATGGGAGAACACGTGAAGCTTACTACTCAGGACAAGCGGATTGGGATATCATTGCCGAAGTCAAACAAAATATTCGTATTCCTGTAATTGGAAATGGGGATATTCGCACATGTCGGGATATGAAGAAAATTTTTGCTCATACTGGCTGTGATGCTGTGATGATTGGACGGGCGGCACAAGGGAATCCATGGATTTTTCGTCAATTAACACATTACTTATTAACTGGAGAGGAGTTGCCGTCAGCTAATTTTGCCCAGCGGAGAGAAGTAATTATTCGTCATTTGGATATGCTAATTGAGCATAAAGGCGATTATATTGGAGCTAGGGAAATGAGAAAGCATGCAACGTGGTACACCAAGGGATTGGCACATTCTTCGGAATTAAGATTAAAATTTAATCAAGCAGAGACAAGAGCGGATTTTATTCGTGTACTGGATGAAGCTGATATATAGTAAAAAATTTTTTTTTGGACAAAATAACTACAGTCAATCGACTGTAGTTATTTTTATTTTAAGCTGGTGAGATTATGAAACGAATTGTAAGTATTAGTTTGGGTTCATCAACTCGAGATCATCAAGTGGTTACACATTTTGCAGGAGAAGAAGTTAGTATTAAACGGATCGGAACAGATGGAAATGTGCAGGTGCTCAGGCAGCATTTACAGGAGCTTGATGGAAAAGTAGATGCTTTTGGGTTGGGTGGAACAGATTTATACATATATGCGGGAGATAAACAATATACATTTAAAGAATCAAAAAAATTGCTGCAGATCGTGAAAAAGACTCCTATTGTCGATGGGAGTGGATTAAAAAATACGCTAGAAGAAAAAGTGATTTATAAGCTGCAAGATAATAAAGTGATAAATTTTCAAAATTTATCAGTGTTACTTGTCTGTGGGGTAGATAGATTTGGTATGGCACGAAGTTTGTCGAAAATATCAAAAAATATTGTATTTGGCGATTTGCTCTATGGGCTTAGTATACCGATTCCTATTCATCACCTCACAGTTCTTAATTTTGCGGCCAAACTTATTCTACCAATTATTACACAGGTTCCAATTCGATATCTTTATCCAACAGGAAAAGCGCAAGAGCAAATGAATCCGCATTATACAAAATATTTTCTTGATGCAGATGTAATTGCTGGTGATTTTCATATAATTAAACGAAATTTACCTCCAAAGCTTGAGGGGAAAATTATTATTACCAATACAGTAACGAAAGAGGATGAATTTTTACTCAGAACGTTAGGAATCAAATTATTAATTACGACTACACCGTTATTAGAAGGACGGTCTTTTGGAACAAATGTTATTGAAGCTGTATTAGTAGCATTGGCAAACAAAGGAGGCGCAATGAAACAAAATGATTATGAATGGCTAATCCAAAAATATGGATTAAAGCCACGAATTCAATTTTTTTGAGGTGATTTAAGAGTATGGAACAATTCGCATTTGTTGTACATCCATTATCACCGGAAGATTTAATTCATAAATTTTCTTATGCAAAATATTGTCCGCCGGAGTTATTGGAATATTTTATGAGATGGCTTCCGCCATTAAAAGTTTCAAAAATTAGTGGAGTAAAATCTAAATATAATCAAGTGGAAGGGAATTTTGTTGCCTGTCCGCTTACATCTAAACAGATTCTTGAGTTACCGCAAGAATATGTGATTAAGAAAATAATTAAAACAGGAAAATTAGCAGAAAAATTAGGAGCAAAAATTTTAGGTCTTGGTGCGTTTACGTCTGTTGTTGGGGATGCAGGGATTACAATAGCAAAAAATTTATCGATTCCTGTAACAACTGGAAATAGCTATACCGTAGCGACTGCGATAGAAGGGACTAAATTAGCTGCAAAATTAATGGAAATAGACTTATATAATGCAAATGTTTTGATTTTAGGGGCAACGGGTTCGATTGGTGCTGCGTGTGCATGTATTTTAGCAGATGAAGTAAGAGCGTTAACCTTAGCTGCACGAAATGTAAATAAATTAGAAAAGCTCGCAAATAAAATTTTCCGTGAACATGGAGTTGCGGTTAGGGTAACGAATCAAATACAAAGTGCAGTAAAGAAAGCTGATATTATTATTACGGTAACGAGTGCAGTTGATAGCATTATTATGCCAGAGGATTTGAAAACAGGGGCAATCGTTTGTGACGTTGCTAGACCGCGAAATGTATCTAAATTGGTAAATGAAATACGTGATGATGTATTGGTGATTGAAGGCGGCGTTGTTGAAATTCCTGGTGATATAGATTTTGGAATAAATTTTGGCTTTCCTGTAAACACTGCTTATGCTTGCATTGCTGAGACTATGATTTTAGCTTTGGAAAAGAGATACGAGAACTTTACCATTGGTAGGGACTTAACAGTTAAGCAAATAAAAGTAATAGGGGGTTTAGCAAAAAAACATGGATTTAAATTGGCTGGGCTTAGAAGTTTTGAAAAGCCTGTAACTTTAGAAAAAATTGAGGCGATAAAAGCAAAATTAAAAAATGTAAAAAAAACAATTCAAGATGTAGGATAGACTTAGAAGTAATTGACAAAGATTTAAAAAAAACATATAATGATGAATAATCAGTTAGGCAGGGATTGACTAGGTGTCAAGTTATACTTGACACTATTTATATTGCCTAAAGCACTGATTTTTGATTTTTATAATAGAAATCATGATTATTTTTATTTACTAGAAACAAAATAGATTGTATAAAAGGGGATATTTTAGATGGCTGAAAAGCAGGTAATGCTTACTGAAGAGGGTTTAAAAAAGCTTGAAGAGAAGCTGGATCACTTAAAAACTGTTCGTAGAGGTGCAGTAGCTGAACGCATCAAACAAGCAATTGAATTCGGTGATATCAGCGAAAACTCTGAATATGAAGATGCAAAAAATGAACAAGCATTTATTGAAGGGGAAATTATGACTCTTGAAAAAATGCTTCGTAATAGCCATATCATTGAAGAAGGTGCTAATAATGATACAGTTCATTTAGGTTGTACTGTTATTATTAAAGACCTTGAGTTCAATGAAGATTTAGAATATACTTTGGTAGGTTCAGCAGAAGCGGATCCTACTGAGTTTAAAATATCCAATGAATCTCCTGTAGGTTCTGCTATTATTGGGCAAAAAGTTGGTAGTACAGTAGAAGTACATGTACCAGCAGGGGTTTTACAATATAGAATTGTTGAAATAAAAAGATAACTGGGAAAGTTGTAAGTGCTGGAGGAGAAGTTTTTAATGAGTGAAGTAAATGAACAACAACTTCAAAATGATGAATTAAATGAATTAATGAAAGTTCGTCGTGAAAAGATGGCTGCGATTGCTGAAAAAGGTATTGAACCTTTTGGTCGTCGTTATGCTTATACGCATCATGCGAAGGATGTTATAGATAATTTTGAAGAATTAGAAGGAAAAATGGTAAGTGTTGCGGGTCGTTTAATGGCAGTACGTGGACATGGTAAAGCTAGTTTTACTACGGTAGGTGATATGAGTGGAAAAATACAGCTTTATTTTCGCCAAGATGTATTGGGAGAAGAAATTTATTCGAATTTCAAACTTCTTGATATTGGTGATATTATTGGGGCGGAAGGAATTGTGTTTAGAACACAACGTGGTGAAATCAGTTTAAAAGTAACTAATTTTGAGATTCAATCGAAATCACTTCGTCCATTACCGGAAAAATTCCACGGATTAAAAGATGTAGAAACTCGTTATCGTCAACGTTACTTAGATTTAATTGTAAATCCAGAAGTAAAAGATACTTTTGTATTACGCAGTAAAATTATTAAAGCGATGCGTGGATATTTAGATGCAAGAGATTTCCTAGAAGTAGAAACTCCAATGATGCATCCAATTGCCGGCGGGGCTGCAGCTCGTCCGTTTATCACTCATCACAATGCGCTAGATATGGATTTATATTTACGCATTGCTCCGGAACTTTACTTAAAACGCTTAATTGTTGGCGGTTTTGAAAAAGTTTATGAATTAGGGCGTGTATTTAGAAATGAAGGCATTTCTATTCGTCATAATCCTGAATTTACGTCGGTAGAAATTTATCAAGCATTTGCGGACTATAATGATTTAATGGAACTTACAGAAGGAATTGTTGTAAGTATTGCTAAAGAAGTGCTGGGTAAAGCAACAATAAACTATCAAGGAACAGAGATTGACCTTGGCTCACCTTGGACGCGCCTTAGCATGACAGAAGCTGTAGAAAAATACACAGGTGAAGATTTTAGTAATGTTACTACTATTGATGGAGCTCGTGCAATTGCTGATAAACTAGGCGTAAAATATGAAAAAAATCATGGTATTGGTGGTATTTTAAATGCCATATTTGAAGATAAAGTAGAAGAACATTTGATTCAACCTACGTTTATTACTGGTCACCCAACAGAAATATCGCCACTTGCAAAGCGAAATAAAGAAAAGCCTGAAAATACGGATCGGTTTGAAGTATTTATTTATGGAAGAGAACTTGCAAATGGATTCTCCGAGTTAAATGACCCTATTGATCAAGAAGGTCGTTTTTTGGAGCAAGCAAAACAACGCGAATCCGGTGACGATGAAGCTCATATGATGGATCATGATTATGTAACGGCACTTGAATATGGACTACCTCCAACAGGTGGTTTGGGAATTGGTGTTGACCGTTTAGTTATGTTCTTAACTGATAGCACATCAATTCGTGATGTTCTTTTATTCCCACATATGAGACATAAATAAACTTGTATGTTAAGCCCTGTAAAATAGCGCTTTGCAGGGTGGTTATATTCAACTTGTTACCCATTTGTTACCCGATAACACATTATTGAGTCTTATTTAGATACTATTCATGAGTTTTTGAAACTTTTGGATAGTATCTTTTTTTACGTTTTTCGTAACATGTAAATAGATTAATTTTGTTACCTTGTCCTCAGCGTGCCCTAAACGCTCCATAATTGCTTCAAGTGGTACATCTGCTTCAGCAAGCAATGAAGTATGTGTGTGGCGCAAACTGTGAGGGGATAAAGCTAAATTTAAGTTAGCTATCTTTAAAATCTTTTTCATGTTGTTTTTTAAAATGATACCAGAAACGGGATATCCGTGTACGCGTTTTGACGTAAAAACAAAATTTCCATCATGCCATTCGAGGCGATGAGCAATTTTTAATTTTTTTTGATTTACTTTATGCTTAGATAGTTCACGCATAATTTCTTTCGTAACAAGAATATCTCTTTTGGACCGTTTTGTTTTAGGTGGGCCAAGTGTATATTTTTTTACACTTGTAGTGTTGGTATCAACAGTTTTTCTAATTTTAATAATACTATTTTCAAAATCAATATTATCCCAAGTCAAGCCTAGCAATTCGCCTCTGCGCATACCAGTATAAGCCAATATTAAAAACATTAAATATTCAGCATGGCAGAAAGTATTCTTAGCTGTTTTAATAAATAGATTTAGTTCTTCTTTTTCTAAATATTTAGGCAGATCAGCATCGTTTTCAAGGTCCTGTACAGTGATTGGCTTTTTTGGTATTTTTACATGTTCAGTCGGACTACTTTTAATAATCTTATATTCACATGCTTTTTTAAAAATCAAATTTGCTGTATTGTTCATGCCCTGTAAGGTGCTATCAGCATACCCTTTTTTAAACATTTCTGTGATGAATTTTTTATATTGTATTTGCGTTATATCTTTTAGCTGTGAATTACCAAAGTAGGTATTTAATTTTTCGGTATCAAGTTTTCTCAAACGTAAAGTTGCGGGTCGAATAGTAAGTGCATAATCTTCAAGCCATTGCTTAGTAAAATCCTTAAAAAGAATTTTCTTTTCATCTAAAAACGTCGCACTAGCTATTTCTGCTTCAAGAATTGCCGCTGCTTCCTTGGCTTCTTTTTGGGTACGAAAGCCTCCTTTTCCTTTTTTCTTTCGTTTACCAGTTTCATCACGGCCAATATCAACTGAATAGGACCATGTTTTGCCCCTCTTAAATATACATGCCATTAAAAATCACCTCCCTTCAATAGTACGTATGTTCCCTGTTTTGGGTAAAAAATTTTTAAAAAATTGTTTTTTCAAATAATTTTATTCTCAAATCTATAATTTCAGTTGTAGTCATAAAATATTCTGTTAAATAATTTTTGGTATCGACACCATCACGTAGAGCATCTAATAAATCATCATCAGATATAAGATGTAAGGCAGCCCATCTGAGTGCTTTATATTCAGTTTTAGAAATAGAGAGGCGGGCTGAATAATGGTAAAACTGATAGGGAAGACAATTACCTACGCTTGTAAAATGGTGTCCTAATTCTTCGGCCATAATAGAACGTTTTTCCGCAATAGATTCTATTGATGTGCTAATTCCGATAAGTGGAGGTCGTCCTTCTTGGCAAATATATATTCCCATTAATGGTGGCTTCAAATAAAATTCTTCAACGATAATTCCTTCGTTATAAGCTAATTGCAGCATTTTTTCCACTATAGAGCCACCTCAATTATATTTAATGCCGTGTTTTTCAAATATAAACTTCTTAAAATCTTCAATTGATTTGCGGGCTTCTTCTGGAAGTTCATCCATTATATTATCACTGCGATGGGCAGCTATAGTCTCATTTGATGAAATAGCATCTACAACTTTTTCAACTTCCTTCTGTTTGTCAGTAGGGAGTTTTTTTATTTTATCAGTAAGAGTTTCTTCTGAAGATGTTTCTGAATCAACCCCTAATAGCTTAAGAGGCGATATGTTTAATGCATTTGCTAAAAGAGCAATTTTGTCTCTTTTCATATTATCTATATCGCCTGATTCCCAGCGTGAAATAGTTGCTTCACTTACTCCAACTTTTTTTGAAACGTCTAGCATAGTTAGCCCTAACTCTAAACGTCTTTCTTTTAAATAAGATTTATCCATAAAAGCACCTCATAAAATAATTTATGTATGTATTTTACATCTAAACTTGCGTATTTGCAATAGCAATACCTGAAAACAAATAAAAAACTTACGTAAACGTATTGACAGCCTTTTTTGTATGTGATACGATTTACTTGCGTAAACGTAAGGAGTGAGGTTTAAAAATTGAGGGGGGGAGTATTATTGTTTAATAAAAATAAATTTAAAGCTAGTGTAATTGAAGTTGGATTAACGATATTCGATATTGCTAAGTTCTTAAGTATTAATCCAGCAACGCTATATCGAAAAATGAATGGTACTAGCGATTTCACATTAAATGAAATCCAAATGATAAAAAATAAGTTGAGTTTAGATATGGAAAAAGTAAAAGAAATTTTTTTTGCTTAATAA
>SKEY01002414.1_pt1 | contig 19568 bp, 17 predicted proteins | sample 4843871 | NCBI WGS metagenome assembly SKEY01 (sample SAMN11008797, study PRJNA524170) | human gut metagenome | biome: Human fecal sample; material: Feces; isolation source: fecal sample from pouch patient p36 | host: Homo sapiens | place: Israel: Tel-Aviv | collected 2016-12-04 | reverse complement strand
AAAGCGATGTAAACGCTTCGTTTTTCCACCCAGCTCACTCCTACCCCGTTCTAACGCTTTGAAAACCAAAGCAATCAGATATTTTCAGACCGACCGAACTTTGACACGCATCGTTTCTCCCCCCTTACCTCATCCATGTTCTGGAAACTCTTCGGTTCCTATCTCATGATATTTTATACCGACGTATTCGGGATGCCTGCTGCCGCGGTAGGTACCATGTTTCTGGTTACCCGAGCATGGGATTCTGCCTTCGACCCCGTAGTCGGCATTTTGGCAGACCGTACCCAATCGCGCTGGGGCAAGTTTCGTCCTTACCTGCTGTTTCTTGCCGTACCGTTCGCACTTATCGGCATCCTTACATTTACCACCCCGCAGTGGAGTCTGACGGCCAAAATCATCTATGCCTATGCTACCTACTCACTGATGATGATGGTCTATTCCGCCATTAATGTGCCCTACGCCTCTCTGCTGGGAGTCATCAGTGCCGAACCACATGACCGTAACCTATTGGCCGTCTATCGCATGTTGTTCGCCTACTTGGGCAGTTTCGTTGCCTTGTTGCTCTTCATGCCCATGGTCAATGCGTTCAGCCAGGGACACGGCGAACCATACGGCTGGATGATGGCGGTGGTGGTGATAGCTGTGGTGTGCGCCGCTTTGTTTTATGGCTGTTTCGCCCTGACTCGCGAAAGGGTGAAACCGATAAAGGAAGTACAAAATCCGTTAAAAGAAGACTTAAAAGACTTGTTTCATAACCGCCCTTGGTGGATACTGTTGGGCGCAGGTATCGCCGCCCTAATATTCAATTCTATCCGCGACGGTGCCACGGTGTACTATTTCAAATATTTCATTGTAGAAGAAACCCATGAAACGGTTTCCATATTCGGACTTTCCTTCGTACTGAGCGGGCTTTATTTAGCTGTCGGGCAAGCTGCCAATATCATCGGCGTAATGCTTGCCGCTCCCGTGAGCAATCGCATCGGAAAGAAGAAAACCTATATGTGGTCCATGATATGTGCCACGCTACTCAGCATCGTTTTCTATTGGTTTGACAAGGATGATATCGCACTTATATTTATATTCCAGGTACTTATCAGCATTTGTGCTGGCAGCATCTTCCCGTTACTTTGGAGCATGTATGCAGATTGTGCGGACTACTCGGAACTGAAGACTGGTAATCGCGCCACGGGTCTTATCTTCTCGTCATCGTCCATGAGCCAGAAGTTCGGTTGGGCCATCGGGAGTGCCGTTACAGGCTGGTTGCTTGCCTATTTCGGTTTCCAGGCCAATGCCGTGCAAAACGAGCAAGCCATTCAAGGCATTAAAATGTTTCTGAGTTTCCTGCCTGCCGTGGGAACCATACTGAGTGTAGCGTTCATCAGTCTCTATCCGCTGTCCGAGAAGAAAATGAAGGAAATCACGAAAGAACTGGAAGAACGAAGAAGAAATTAATATTTGATGATAAAGAAGAAAATGGAAACAACTATATTTCAACTCAAAAAAGAGGTGGAGGAAATACTTACCACCAACATCCTTCCCTATTGGATGGATAAAATGATAGACGTACAACGTGGTGGATTCTATGGCCGCATCAACGGACAAGAGGTATTAATGCCCGAAGCTGAGAAAGGAGCCATCTTGAACGCACGTATCCTTTGGACCTTTTCTTCGGCTTACCGCCTATTGCATAAGCCTGAATATTTGGAAACTGCCACCCGTGCCAAGCGTGAAATCATCGATAGATTCTACGACAAAGAATTTGGAGGAATCTATTGGAGTATCAGTGCCGAAGGCAACCCGCTAGACACCAAGAAGCAGATCTATGCCATCGGTTTTGCCATTTACGGACTTAGTGAATACCATCGTGCTACAGGAGACAACGAAGCGTTGGAGTATGCCATCCGTTTGTTTCACGACATTGAAGCGCACAGCTTTGACCGAAAGAAAAACGGATATTTCGAAGCACTGACCCGCGAATGGAAAGAATTGGATGATATGCGTCTCAGCAACAAGGATGCCAACGAACGCAAGACCATGAATACCCACTTGCACATTCTGGAGCCGTACACCAACCTGTTCAGGGTATGGAAAGACAATTACCTGAAACATCAGCTATACAACCTCGTTCGCTTGTTCATCGATCGCATACTGGATACAGACACATCGCATCTGCAGCTCTTCTTCAATGACGATTGGGAAAGCCAATACCACATCATCTCCTACGGGCACGACATTGAAGCGTCCTGGCTCCTTCACGAAGCTGCCATGGTGTTAGATGATAAAACGCTGTTGAACGAAATAGAGCCTCGTATCATCGACATTGCCGAAGCTAGCACCGAAGGTTTTCTAACCACTGCGGGTATGCTATATGAACAAAATGTGGACACGGCTTCAATAGATGCCGACCGCCATTGGTGGGTCCAGGCTGAGGCTATTGTGGGCTATATCAATTTGTATCAATATTTTGATGACAAACTGTCTTTATCCCGTGCCTTACAGTGTTGGGAATTCGTCAAACGGAAATTGATAGACCGCGAGAATGGAGAATGGTACTGGAGTCTCCGAGCCGACGGCAGTGTGAATCGAAATGAAGACAAAGCGGGATTTTGGAAATGTCCTTATCACAATGGACGCATGTGTATGGAAATTATGGAAAGATTTGTTTAAAGACTGTCAGTCATTCATTATTTTTGAGAACGATTTTAAACATTGAAAGGGTATGAAAAGAATAATCATAACGCTTTGTATGCTGTACCTCTTCGGAGGAAATTTATCAGCCAAAGTTGTTTTGCCCCAAATTCTGAGCGACCATGCAGTATTACAGCAACAGACAGAAGTGAATCTATGGGGTAAGGCAGTACCGAACACTACGGTCAACGTAACTCCTTCATGGAATAATCAGACGATAACCACTCAATCCGATAATGAGGGAAGATGGCAGGTAAGCATACAGACTCCTGCCGCCGATTTCACTCCATACAGTATAGAGTTTTCAGATGGAGAAATAACTCGCATCCAAAACATACTGATTGGTGAAGTTTGGTTCTGCTCTGGACAATCGAATATGGAAATGCCGCTGAACGGTTTCTGGAATTGTCCGATAGAGCATGCTAATGAAACGATAGCCACCTCTGGCGAATGGAACGCTATTCGTATGGCTACCATTCCCAAGACCGGTGCATTGACTCCCCAAGAACATGTAGCGGGTAGTTGGAAAGAAAGCAATCCTTTCAACGCACCTTATTTCAGTGCAACCGCTTTCAGCTTTGCCAGGATGTTGCACCGGGTGCTTCGTGTACCAGTAGGCATTATCTCGTGCGCTTGGGGTGGCTCGCGTGTAGAAGGCTGGCTGTCTCGTGAGGTAGTGGAAGATTTTCGGGATGTAGACTTGAAAAAGGAAATCAAGAAGCCAGAAAAAGGAAAAGAATGGGATTACTACACACCGACAGTTATGTATAACGGCATGCTAAAGCCCTTGCAACGCTATACCATTCGTGGATTTTTTTGGTATCAAGGAGAATCGAACGTAGGTAAAGAGAAAACATATGTCGAACGTCTGCGAATCATGGCTGAGCTTTGGCGCAAAGAATGGGGACAAGGAGAACTTCCTTTTTATTTGGTGGAAATAGCTCCATATGATTATGGTGAAGGAATCAGCGGAGCATTATTACGTGAAGCACAGTTCCAAGCATCTTCTCTCATTCCCAATAGCGGTATGGTATGTACTAACGATTTAGTTTATGACTACGAAAAGTCGCAAATTCATCCCTGCCAAAAAGAAGAAGTGGGCAAACGATTGGCTTATCTTGCACTGAACAAGACCTATCAGTATGGAAGCATAGCCTGCGAATATCCTTCTTATTGGAACATGAGTATACAAAGTGACACAGTAGAACTGACTTTTCACCATGCAGATGAAGGGCTGAGTCCATGGAAAGATATAAAAGGTTTCGAGATAGCCGGAGCAGATAAAGTGTTTTATCCGGCCGAAGCCGTTCTCGTTCCTGAAAAGAAAACCATCCGGGTATATTCGGATAAAGTGAAACATCCGGTGGCTGTGCGTTATTGCTTTCATAACTTCCAACCCGGCAATTTAAAGAATCATCGCGGTATGCCCGTCATTCCATTCAGAACAGATCATTGGTAAACAAATAATTTAAACCAGCATGAAAAATATATTAGTAGTAACAGTATTATCTCTCAGTATGGCAACAAACGTATGTGCCCAAGTGCAACCGGCCATTCCTTCGGATGCCCGGATAGAAAAGAAAGTGGAATCTCTTCTGAAAAAGATGACTCTGGAAGAGAAAGTAGGACAGATGTGTGAAATTACCATCGATGTAATAACCGATTTCAGTAGCCCGAATGACTTTAAGTTGAGCGAAGCCTTGCTCGATACCGTCATCGGGAAATACAAAGTAGGTTCCATCCTGAATGTTCCCCTCAGTGTGGCACAGACCAAAGAGAAGTGGGCGGAAACTATTCGCCAAATCCAAGAAAAGTCATTAAAAGAAATTGGTATCCCTTGTATCTATGGTGTAGATCAGATTCATGGTACAACCTATACCCTTGACGGTACCCTCTTTCCACAAGGAATCAACATGGCGGCCACCTTCAACCGCGAACTGGTACGCCGTTCGTGCGAAATATCTGCCTACGAAACAAAAGCCTGTTGTATCCCTTGGACATATGCTCCTGTAATGGACCTGGGACGCGATCCGCGCTGGCCGCGTATGTGGGAAAGCTATGGTGAGGACAGTTACGTCAATGCCCAAATGGCCGTCGAAGCAGTAAAGGGATTCCAAGGAGAAAATCCGAATCGGATAGACAAGTACCATGTGGCAACCAGTTTGAAGCATTTTATGGGGTATGGCGTACCTGTTTCGGGCAAAGACCGTACTCCCTCTTCCATTTCGGAAATTGATTTGCGTGAAAAACATTTCGCTCCTTTTTTAGAGTGTATCCGCAACGGTGCGCTGACTCTCATGGTCAATTCGGGTGTGAACAACGGAATGCCTTTTCACGCCAATAAGGAACTGCTCACCGGATGGTTAAAAGAGGATTTGAACTGGGATGGCATGATTGTAACCGACTGGGCCGATATTAACAATCTTTGTACCCGCGATCACATTGCCGCCACCAAGAAAGAAGCCATCAAGATTGCCATCAACGCGGGTATTGATATGTCCATGGTTCCTTATGAGGTGAGTTTCTGTACATGGCTGAAAGAACTAGTGGAAGAAGGTGAGGTACCGATGAGTCGTATTGATGATGCTGTGCGCCGTGTGCTCCGCTTAAAGTACCGTTTGGGGCTGTTTGAAAATCCTTATTGGAATATTGAAGAATACAATAAGTTTGGCAGCAATGAATTTGCACAAGTAGCATTGAAAGCAGCCGAAGAGTCGTTGGTACTATTGAAGAATGAAGAGAATGTACTCCCCTTAGCTCAAGGAAAAACAATCTTACTAACCGGTCCCAATGCCCATTCCATGCGTTCACTAAATGGAGGATGGTCATATTCCTGGCAAGGTGACAAGGCCGATGAATGTGCAAGAGCTTATCATACCATTTACGAAGCCTTATGCAATAAATATGGCAGAAATCATATTATTTATGAACCAGGCGTTACCTATGTCACCGGAAAAGGCTCTCTGTGGTGGCAAGAGAATCAACCGGAAATAGAGAAAGCAGTACAAGCGGCTAGTAAAGCGGACATTATCATCGCCTGCATCGGAGAGAACTCTTATTGTGAGACACCGGGTAATCTGACTGATTTAAATCTTTCAAGTAACCAAAAAGATTTGATAAAAGCTTTGGCTAAAACAGGGAAACCGATTATCATGGTGCTGAACGAAGGTCGTCCGCGTATTATCAATGAAATTGTTCCGCTAGCAAAAGCTGTGGTACATACCATGTTGCCTGGCAACTATGGGGCTGACGCACTTGCAAATCTACTGGCAGGTGATGCAAATTTCAGCGGGAAATTGCCGTTCACCTATCCTCGTTTGATTAACTCACTAGCTACTTATGACTACAAGCCTTGTGAAAACATAGGTCAAATGGATGGAAATTACAACTACGATGCTGTAATGGATGTACAATGGGCATTCGGTACCGGACTGAGCTATACTACTTACCGTTACAGCAACTTCCGTGTGAACCGTTCTTCTTTCACCGCTGATGATGATCTTGTTTTCAGTATCGATGTGACCAATACCGGCAAGACAGCTGGAAAAGAAACTGTGTTACTCTATTCCAGTGACTTGGTGGCCAGCCTTACACCCGACAATATTCGTTTACGTGGTTTTGAAAAAATCTCATTGCAACCAGGTGAGACAAAAACTGTCTGTCTGAAGTTGAAAGGCAGCGACCTCGCCTTTGTAGGTTATGATGGAAAGTGGATACTCGAAAAAGGAGAATTCGGAATGACTTGCGGTAGCGAGCAAATAGTCATCCAATGTAGCAATACGAAGAAATGGGAAACTCCTAACAAGTAATGTAGATTGAGACTTCTTTACATTTGTAAAGCAGTGTAAAACAACGCTTTTAAAGAATGTTGTTTGCTACCTTATATTAGAAATTGAACAAAATTCAAAGGAAGTAAGGAAAAGCGACAATACCTGTGGCCCGTACCCCTATACGGACCACAGGATGCGCTTTGCAATTCCTCTGCGAATATCCCGAATTTCTCATACAGGGGTTCATATCCTTTACACCTTCGGGTATATTGGCGTGATCCTACAGACATGATTGGTCTCTACCGCAAAACAATAAACGGGTGTATATGGGATTGAAACTCAAAATAATCTTAGGCTATGCCATTCTGATAGCGCTGCTTGCCGTAACCATTTGCCTGTTCCGCCGTGAGCAGATAAAGCGGAACACCCTTCTGCGCAACGAGAAGGAGCTGGTCCATACCTGGCAGCTGACGGAACAGATCTACGCCGACCTGCTGGAACTTGCCACGGAAGGCGAAATGGTCAGCGTCTGGAAGCAGGAAGACTATCTTTCATACAGTGAAAGGAGAAGGGAGATCTGCGACACATTGCGGCTCCTGAAAAGCAACGCGCACACCACCGGGCTTCAGGGTGAAATAGACACCCTCTGCCTGCTGCTGAAGGAGAAGGAGCGGCTTCTCGGCACGGTCATGAATACCTTTAAAAGGCTGCAAAGCCAGACTGACATCATCAATGAGAGGATTCCGTCCATCATATCCAAAGTGGAGGACGTCCCCGATGCCCCGGAGGAGAAAAGCCTCCGTGAGGAACCCGCTTGGAGAAAAAACATCTTTTCCATATTCCGCAAAAAAGAGAAAAAATCCGCCTACCTGCGTCAAAAGGAAAAATCGGAAAGGAAAAAAGAAAAAGCTCCCTCTTCCGTCACCACCGGCATGCTCTATTCCCTGAACCATGAAGTGACAAGGAAACGGCAGGCGCAGCAAAGGCAGCTGACCACCCAGATGGACAGCCTGTATGTGAAAAACATGGACCTGAACCGGAAGCTGAACAGCCTTATCCGGACACTTGAATTTGAAAGTAACCGACGAATTTCCGACAGATACAGGCGGTTCGTATCAGAAAGGGAACACTCTTATCTTGTTATTTCCTTTCTTGCCATATCCGTCTCCCTGCTTGCTTTTTTACTGTATATCATAATCCACAGAGAGTTAAACAGGAAATACAGATACGAAAAGGAACTTGAAGCATCGGATACAAGAAACAGGGAGCTGTTGCAGTCAAGAAAAGACATGATGCTTTCCATCGCTCATGACCTGCGTTCTCCACTAAGTACCATAAAGGGTGCTGCGGAACTCTTGCCGGAGGAGTCCGTACCGGAATGCCGGAGTGAATACCTGGAGAGCATATCACACGCATCCGACTATATGCTTACACTTGTTGAGACACTTATGAATTTTTACCTGCTGGATACGGATCAGAACCGTTCCCAAATCTCGGTCTATAATCTGGAATCCCTGTTCAAGGAAGTCGCTGACAATTTTGTTCTGCAGGCGAGGAAGAAGGACCTTCGCTTTTCAAGCGAGTTCCTTGATATGGACATTGTTGTCAGCGGGGACCGGGGGCAGCTGCAACAGATCATAAGCAATCTGATTGCCAATGCGCTCAAATTTACAGAAAAAGGAGGCATATGCCTAAGTGCCGAATATCACGGCGGTGAGCTGCGGTTTTCAGTACGGGATACAGGCTGTGGGATGGACAGCAAGGATACCGAACGGATATTCACAGCCTTTGAACGGCTTGAAAATGCCCGTAACGTACCGGGATTCGGACTTGGCCTGACCATATCGTACCGTCTTGTTTCACGGATGGGCGGCAATATCCGTGTTGAAAGCCGCCCGGGGGAAGGCAGTACATTCATTGTCATTCTTCCCCTCCGGGAGGCGGACGAGAAATCTCCGATAGAGGAAAACGAGCCTGTATCCGTCATTTCAAGACTGAACGGCATTTCCGTGCTTCTGCTTGACGATGACATCAGACAGCTCCGCATAACGGGAGAAATGCTCAAGCGGCTCGGGGCGGACTGCACCCCATGTGCCACCAGCCGTGAACTCATAGCCCGGATAAGGGAGAAAAGCTATGATGTGTTGCTGACAGATATCCAGATGCCTGAAATGGACGGATTCTCCATTCTTGAGCTGCTCCGTTCCTCCAATATAGGCTGTGCAAACACTATTCCTGTAATAGCCCTGACCGCCCGTGTGGATGATGACATGAATTACCTCTCATGCGGATTTGCCGGCTGTATCCGCAAACCGTTCTCCATAGACAGGCTGTTTGCCGGCATATCCGGAATCATCGGAACGGTAAAGGAACGGGTATGGAAACCGGACTTGTCCCTGCTCTTTGCCGGAGAGGACAACCACAGGGAAATGCTGCGAATCTTTGTGGATGAGAGCCGTAAGGAACTCTCCCGGCTGCACGATGCGCTGCATGGAAATGACAGACAAGCCCTTCGGGATATCCTTCACAAGAACCTGCCGCTTTGGGAAACCGTGAACCTGGACTATCCGATGGAAACGCTTCATGAGATTGTCACAACGGATCCGGACAAATGGCAGGAAAAGCAACTCAAAGAAATATACAGGATTGAACAGGCTGCATCGAAACTGGTCATCCATGTTGAAAAAATGCAGGAGGAAGCACATGAAAAGAACAATACTGATAATTGAAGACGATATAATATTCAGCCGCAGCATCAGCAATTGGCTGAAGAAAAAAAATATGGAGACGGAATGCGTGACACATCTTTCCTCTGCACGCAGGAAACTTTCATCCGGGGAGTATGACCTTGTCCTCGCAGACCTGCGTCTGCCTGACGGCAACAGTACGGAACTGTTAAGATGGATACATGAAAAGCATCTGAATATCCCATTCCTCATAATGACCAACTACGGCCAGGTTGAGAATGCGGTGGAAGCCATGCAGCTTGGTGCCGCAAACTACCTTTGCAAACCCATACAGCCGGACAGACTGCTGGAGTCCATTGGCAAGGTTTTCAGCCGTATAAAACATGATATAAATGAGTTCTACCGTGGAGAGAGTGACAAGGCCCGGGAGATGTACCGCCAAATAAGCCTGGTTGCGGCTTCCGACATATCCGTCCTTCTTCGCGGGGCTTCCGGTACAGGCAAGGAGCACATAGCCAGGGAGATGCATGAACAGAGCCGCAGAAAGTACAAGCCGTATGTAACGGTCGATTGCGGAGCCATTCCCGAAGAGCTTGCCGCATCTGAATTCTTCGGCCACCGCAAGGGCTCGTTCACCGGCGCTGACAGTGACAAGCCCGGACTGTTTCAGGAGGCTGACGGCGGGACACTCTTTCTTGACGAGATAGGCAACCTTTCCTATAAGACACAAATGCTCCTGCTTCGTGCCCTGCAGGAAAAATGCTACAAGCAAGTCGGCTCCACGAAAGAACGCCGCTTTGGCATCCGTCTGTTGGCCGCCACCAACGAGAATCTGGAGAAAGCCATAACGGAAGGACGTTTCCGTGAGGATCTGTTCCACCGTCTCAACGAGTTCACCATCAGAGTACCCCAACTGTCCGAATGCCCGGAGGACATACTTCCCATGGCAAAATTCTTCCTTGAACGTTTTTCCAAGGAACACAGGGTCTCACTCCAGGGATTTGACTGTCTTGCCATAGCCGCCATGCGGGAATACGGATGGCCGGGAAACATCAGGGAACTGAGAAATACCGTCCGCAGTGCCATGCTGCTTGCCACCAACGGTTGGATAACAGCCGGCAACCTGAAACTTGACCTGAGTGTAAGACCGGAAGAGAATGTGATTCTCTCAGAAGACGAGAAAGAACGGCAACTGCTCGTGAAAATGCTTGAGCAGACGGGAAACAACCGTTCCAGGACGGCCAGACTCCTGAACATGAGCCGTACGACCCTGTACGAAAAGCTGAAAAGATATGGAATCATCTGATGCGGGCAAGGGTGTCGGAAAATCCGACTCCCATAGGATTAACTCTTTTTGTCTTGCATTCCGACAGGTTTCCTTTTATGTTTGACATTGGAAAAACAAGCCATAAAAAACGATGAGTTATGAAGATACACTCTCTACGCGGCAGACTGCACATGCAGATCTGCGACTTTGAACACCGGGAAAGAATGTGGAAAACAGGACTGGCGCAGGCCATGGGGCTTCCCCAAAAAAAAGGCAGCGTTCACAGGATCATAGAAACCGTTCTCCTTGTCCCGATAACAGACGACCTTTACAGGGAAACCGGCAAGGTCATCCGTTACAGACAAACACTTACGGGCAGTTTCACATTATTATACAGGAACAGGCCTTTTGCGGTCATATTTCTGCCCAATCCGGGAACCGGAAGGGTATTCATAAAATATCTGAACTCCAACGGTGTACAGTGTACAGCTTTGAAAGAGCTGTGGGACACGGAAGAGATTGCCGGATTTATCCGCCGGAACCTTTCCTGAAAGCCTGTCCAATGCAAGGGGGCTTACAAAAAGTGTACATATCCCTTACAATATTGTAAGGCAGGTGTACATTGTAGGTTTACACCCTATAGACAGCGTGGAATTTATCTGTCTGTCCGCCTGATATTTATAAGATTTCATGCCGGTTCCCATATATGAGGCATGGCATTGGCCCATACATAAACCGAATGTATAGAAAAAATCAGGAGCGTATGGAAACATTAATAAGCAGCCGTCTGTTCGGACATTTTGCAGAAACCTTCCGGGAAGGGAAAACAATCACAGAGAACAAGGTAACCGATGCCTATGGAGAGTTCATATCCCAACTCTCCCTGCTGGCAAACGGGGAACAGGCAGTGATAGACAAGTTAAGGCATCTCAGGATATTGGAACTGGAACTTGATCTCTACAGAGACATACCGGGACACCGTCCTGAGCATATAATGGAAATATATCTTACAAAAACGACTTCCCTTGTCAAGATGGAAATCGAGCTCCTTCTCTTTTCAGTGGAGCATCCGGAGTGTCAGGTCTCCTCCGATATGCAGAAAAAGCGTTCAGGCGTCCCATCCATACACTGGAACGGTTCCACCACCAGCCTTATGGAGCTGATAGCCTCACTGGACTACTCCGGTCTTATCACCAATGACAACGGTGCCCGCCAATCCTTTGCCGGCCTGGTTGCCGCATTTGAGGAATTCTTCAACATCACCCTTCCCAAGCCATACGACCTTCGTGCCGACCTTGCCCGCAGAAAGAAGAACCTCTCCGTCCTGCTTCCAAAACTCAAGGAGAATTATGAGAAAAACATAGTAAAATGCGGTCTCGGACAGCGTTGATACCGGGCAAAAAGCACCGTGTCCTTCAAAGTCATCTTTTGTCAGAGATAGTCACCCCGCTCCGTTTGGTACATAGCGGAATTCTCACTTATTTTGCCCCCATGAAAAGAAACCAAGAAAACATATGTCCTATGGCTAAAATCAAACAGACCGGCAAGCCGGCACAGGCTGCCGCCGGACAACCATGAAAGGGCGGGCGCAAGCCGAAGGATGAATCCGAACTTCATTCCTATTATTACGGGTTCCGCCTGGACGAGATGCAGAACATCGAATTCGAGAGGCTCTACGCGAATTCCGGCGCGAAGACCAGGTCGCAGTTCATCCTCTCGGCCATTTTCGGCAGGCCGCTGAAGGTGGTGAAGATCGACAAGGCCGCCACGGACTTCTACATCCGGCTGACGAACCTGCAGAGCGACTACCGCCGCGTGGGAGTGAACTACAACCAGGTGGCCAAGGCCGTCCACAGCGGGGAGCTGACCGAAAAGAAAGCCCTGGCCCTGCTTTACAAGCTGGAACAGCTGACCGTGGAGTACATCTCGCTGAACAAGGAGATCATCCGTCTCACCAAGGAATTCGAGCGATGGTTGCAAAGATAACGTCCGGGGTGTCCGTCTACGGGGCGCTTTATTACAACCAGGAGAAAGTGGACAAGGGCAAGGCCCGGACCCTGGCATGGAACCGTATCATGGAACGTCCCGACGGCACGGCCGGCATCCCGGAATGCATGCGCAGCTTCGAGGCCTACCTTGCCGCCAACCTCCGGACGGAAAAGCCGGTGATCCACCTCTCGCTCAACCCCCATCCCGATGACAGGCTCTCCGACGGACAGCTGGAGGCCATCGGGCGGGAATACATGGAGAAGCTGGGATACGGCGACCAGCCCTACATCATTTTCCGGCACGAGGACAACGCGCGCCCCCATATCCACATCGTCTCCCTGCGCATAGACGAACAGGGCAGGAAGATCCGGGATTACAAGGAGTGGGAACGTTCCATGAAAATCTGCCGGGAGCTGGAACAGAAATACGGACTGGTCCCGTCAACGAAAGAGGAACGCAAGGCCTCCGGTGCCATGACAGCGGTGGAATACCGCAAAGGCGATCTGAAACACCAGATCGCAAACGTGGTCAGACCGGCCCTGCAGGATTACCGTTTCCGCTCATTCAGGGAATTCAAGGCCCTGCTCGGACTCTTCAACGTGACGGTGGAAGAAGTACGCAAGAGTGTCGACGGAAGGACATGCCACGGGCTGGTCTATGCGGCACTCGATGAGAAGGGCAGACGCTGCGGCGTGGGCATCAAGTCCAGCGACATCGGCAGGAGCGTCGGTTACGAGGCCCTGAAAAGGAAATGCGCCCGGAGCAAGACGTGGATGAAGGCACATCCCATACAGGAAAGCACAAAGGAGGCCATCCGGGAAGCCCTGCGTCAGGACACCCGGCAGGGATTCCTCCGGCTCCTGGCCGAAAAAGGCGTCGTCCCCATACTCTGGGAAAACGAACAAGGCGTGATTTACGGGGTGACCTACATCGACCACGGATCGAGAACGGTATTCAAGGGCTCGGCCCTTGGCAGGGAGTTCTCCGCCTCCGTCCTGAACAGGCTGTACGGTACGCCGCTTCCCATGGCGATCCCCCATGGGGATGCCTCCTTGAAAGAGGAAAGGGCAAGAGGGGAAACCGGACTTGCGGAAGGGCTGCTGGATATCCTCACGACGGAATCCCGTCCTTATCCGGGCGAGGAAACCGTGGAAGGCCCCTACGGAAAGAGAAAAAAGAAACGGAAACGCCGCGGCCCGCATATCGGCTAAGAGGGTTTCCCAAAAGATAAGACATAAGCAAAGTATCACCTGTAAAACAAGTAAAACATGTCACAAGAAGATGCCAGGGGACTCGGCAAGACCACCGACTTCATGCGGGCGGTCAGCATCCTGTTCCTCGTGATGAACGTCTATTATTTCTGCTATCCGTTTTTCCACCGTCTGGGATGTACCAACGGCATGGCGGACAGGATCCTTCTGAACCTGCAACGGGACACGGGGCTGTTCACCCATTCGCTGGTGACCAAGTCCTTCTGCCTGATGTTCCTCCTCTTCTCCGCAATGGGGGCTAGGGGGCGCAGACAGATGGAGATGTCCCGCCTGCGCATCGGCTGTATCCTCATTTGCGGGCTGTCGTTCTATTTCTCAAGCGAGCTGCTGCTCACTTCCCCGTGGGACATCCGGCTTGTCACGCTGCTGTACGTCTCCGCCGTCACCGCGGGTTACATCTGCCTCCTGACCGCAGGCATGTGGGCCGGCCGCCTTCTGGGAAGCCGGCTGATGGATGACGTGTTCAACGAGGAGAACGAGTCCTTCATGCAGGAGACAAGGCTGATGACGAACGAGTATTCGGTGAACCTTCCGACCCGTTTCCATTACAACAGGAAATGGCATGACGGCTGAATAAACGTGGTGAACCCGTTCCGGGCAACCCTCGTGCTGGGCACGCCGGGCAGCGGGAAATCGTACTGCGTCATCAACCAGTTCATCAAGCAGCAGATAGCGAAGGGCTACGCGCTCTATTGTTATGATTTCAAATATCCGGACCTGAGCACCATCGTCTACAACCACCTGCTCCAAAACAGGGACAAGTACGCGGGCGACGTCCGGTTCTACGTGATCAACTTCGACGACCCGCGCCGCAGCCACCGCTGCCACCCGATCAACCCGGCCTTCATGTCGGACATCGCGGACGCCTACGAGTCGGCATACGTGATCTTATTGAACCTGAACAAGACCTGGATACAGAAACAGGGCGACTTTTTCGTGGAATCCCCGATCATCCTGCTGGCCGCCATCATATGGTACCTCAAGATTTTCGATGGAGGGAGATACTGCACCTTCCCCCATGCCATCGAGCTGCTGAACAAGCCCTACTCGGACGTGTTCACCATCCTGACCTCGTACCGTGAGCTTGAGAACTACCTCTCACCCTTCATGGATGCCTGGAAAGGCGGGGCGATGGAGCAGCTCCAGGGCCAGATAGCGAGCGCGAAGATACCGCTCTCGCGCATGATCAGCCCCTCGCTCTACTGGATCATGAGCGGGGACGACTTCACGCTGGACATCAACAACCCTGAGCAGCCCAAGGTACTGTGCGTGGGCAACAACCCCGACCGGCAGAACATCTATTCGGCGGCCCTGGGACTTTACAACGCCCGCATCGTCAAGCTGGTCAACCGGAAGGGAAAGCTGAAGAGCTCCATCCTGGTGGACGAGGTGCCGACCATCTATTTCCGGGGGCTCGACACGCTGATCGCCACGGCGCGGAGCAACAAGGTGGCGGTCTGTTTGGGAGCGCAGGACTTCAGCCAGCTGGTACGCGACTACGGTGAAAAGGAGGCGCGCGTGATCCAGAACACCATCGGCAACATCTTTTCCGGACAGGTCGTGGGAGAAACCGCGAAGAACCTCTCGGAACGCTTCGGCAAGGTGCTCCAGCAGCGCAAGTCCGTCAATATGACGAAAGAGGACACTTCCACCAACATCAGCACCCAGCTGGACTCCCTGATACCCGCCTCCAAGATATCCAACCTCTCACAGGGGATGTTCGTGGGAAGCGTATCGGACAATTTCGGAGAGACCATCAGGCAGAAAATATTCCACGCCCGGATCATGGTGGACAATGCCGGGGTGGAGGCCGAGACGAGGGCGTACAGGCCGATACCCGTCATCACGGACTTCACGGGAGAGGACGGCCGGGACCATATGCAGGAGGAAATAGAGCGTAACTACTACCGTATCAAGGAAGAGGTGGGCGACATCATCCGCCGGGAGCTCCTGCGCATAGAAAATGATCCGAATCTGAGCCACCTGCTGGAGACGGACGGGGAATAACAGACTGATATAAAAACAGGATTGCCGGAGGGCAATCCGCCATTCAATAACCGTTTAATTTTAGTTTTATGACCGAGAAAAAGAAAAACATCGCCCTTCAGGGAAAACCCTGTTTCCCGTGGGTGGGCGGAAAGAGAAGACTGCTGCCGGTACTCACCGAATCCCTGCCGGCAGATTTCGGAAAGATGGAAACCTATGTGGAACCCTTCGTGGGCGGCGGCGCGCTGTTCTTCTGACTGAGACAGGCCCATCCCGGTATCCGCTGCGTGATCAACGATTCCAACGAGAGCCTGGTGAACGTGTACCGTGTCATCCAAAACTCCCCGGAGGAACTGATCAAGGCATTGGATGGTATCCAAAGAGAATACCATGCCTTGGCGGAGCACGCGGACAGAAGGGCGTACTTCATGGAGAGACGCACATTCTTCAACGAGGGTGGTCCTGACGATGTCACCCGTGCGGCGCTGTTCATCTTCTTCATGCGCACCTGCTACAACGGCATCTATTCGGTAAACCGCAGCGGCAAGCTCTCCGTGACGTTCGGTGCGGGCAACCGCGCGAAAATACTGGAAGAGGACCTGCTCCGCCTGAACCATAAACTGCTGCAGGGAGTCGTCATCCTGGATGGAGACTACCGCCGGACAGCGAAGTATGCCGGAGAGAAAACCTTCTTCTATTTTGATCCACCCTACAAGCCGGTCAACGAGTCGGGCGGCTGCACCTCCTACATGCCGGACGACTTCGACGACAACGACCAGATCCGCCTGGCCGAGTTCTGCAGGGACCTGGGGAATGCCGGCAGCAAATGAATGCTCTCCAACTCGGACCCGCGCGAAAAGGATCCGACCAATACCTTCTTCGACGACCTGTACGACGGCTTCCATATCCAACGGCTGAGCATCTTCCGCTCGGTCTGCTCCATCGCCGAGAAACGGAAACCGGTCAACGAACTGCTGATAAGAAACTATTAATAAGAATTGGAGTATGGGATAAACGTCGAAAACATATCCGATATCTGTACTATAAACAAAGGACTACCCAAAATCGGGTAGTCCTTTGTTGTTACTTGCAGTTTAAAATTATCAAGGCTTGATGTGAATACCGGTACGGACTGCCGCCGGAAGCGATTTCATTCCGGATAGCGGAGGGTGATCGCGGCATGCCCCTCTTTATAGCTCACCCTGAGCCCGAGCTTGTCCAGCTCCTCCCGGACAAGGGATTCCTCGAACCCTTCGGCCATGAATTTTTCCCTGAGCAGGCCGGCGACATTTCCTGTTCCGGTACTTCCGGAAAGAAAATCCTCCGTCCATTGTAGGAAACTTCCGCCGGTACGTACCAGGTTGTAGCGCCTCAGACAGAAGTTCTCCATGCTCTTCAGGTTGAATCCTTTGAAAGACAGCAGGTCGCAGAGAAGCGGCCCGTTGGCATCGTCCACCCTGATTTCCGCCGTCAGTACGCAGGCCGGCGTGCCTTTTTCTCCGGGAGCATTATAATAAAGCCGGATGTTGTCCCCTATATACAGCCCCATGGCATACACCATCTCTCCAGGGGATTCCGTCATGACGGGAAATGCCTGCAATCCGGCATCCTTCCCCCGCTTCAAAAGCACGATGTCCGGTTTTCCGGAGCTCCTGTCTTCCGGCGGGCATGACACCATCGTTCCGTTGGTCTTTCTCCATCCGAGAAACCGCAAGCAGTTCCCTATATCTTTCAGATACCTTTCTTTCTCCCTACTTCCATCGAGATACGGGTGGAGCGTATCCACGATTTCGGCCCAGTTCTCATTCGTCTTCATATATTATTGTTTACAAATTTCTATAAATCAAGCCGTTTTGCAGTGGAAATATAGCTATTTTATCCCGACCGGTCAAATGAATTCCCTAAAAAGTCATGGGAGAACCGCTCATGTAACCTTCCCGTGATTTGTCAGAAACCGGGTACGGTCCATATCTCCTTCGGTCCGGCAGTGAAGCCTTGTCGGACTCTTTCCCCGTCCTTCCGTACAGGGTCCGCCGGATGATTTTAATTGTACGGATTTTTTAATAACACATGAGTCTCCTCCGCCATATCCCTTTCCAGCTTTTTTATCAATTTTAATGAGAAACCGAATCTGGAAGAATATGAATGACAGGCAGGTCAGGATATTGTTTGAAAACAATAAAACCAATGGGTGTGATAAGCGCGGATAACAAAGGAAATCCTTCTTTTTTGCAGATGTGAATGATAATCGGGCCTTTCATTCCGGCTGCAAAATAGGCAGTGCATCGGTAAAATGAAAGGGAGGGCCGGACTTTTGGCTCTCCCTTGTTACATGTCAGTCCCATCGTAGGACCGGTTACCGTTTTATCTTTCACCCGCTTCCCTGTTTCAGTTCCGCACATGGCTCCTCCGCCTTTTTCAGGCGGTGCTGCAGGAACTCGTTCAAATCCTTGTGAGGCAGGTAGTGCACCGCCTTGTCCGTCACGCTCCCGCACTGCCTTCTGATCTCCTCCGTGGTTTTCCGGCCCGCGTCATCATTGTCCAGGAAACAGCAGACATGCCCGTAGCCTTTCAGCACGTCCAACGCCCCCGGCAGATTACCGACCGAATTGAGCACCACGCAGTCCGGCACCGGCTTTCCCTGTTTGAGCGTAAGGTACGAGAGATAGTCCATGAAGCCCTCAAACACCAGGGCCGTCGCCTTTCCGTTCCCCCCGGCTCCATGCCTGAGATGCGTGATGTCCTTTGGGGAAGTCGAACCCTTGAAATAAGGGTTGCGTATCTCCAGGCCGCCCTTCCGGTTCCTGAACCCGATCCCGAAATACCATTTGCCGCGCGTGCGGTAATGGACCTCCACGCACTCCCCCAAGGCAATGCCGGAAGGAATCCCCCTCTTTGCCAGATAGTCCAGCAGTACCGTATTACGGAGCGGCGAGACGCGCAGCTCCTCGAATGCCGGAGGCGTGGCGGCCGCCTTCCGGGGTGCCTGGGCGGGCGTGGACACGGGGAAGTGTCCCTCTATGCCCTTCAATACGGAGGATATGTCGCGCGTCCCGTACAGCCTTTGCGCCAGGTCGATGATGCTTCCTCCCGTCCCCTCGCCGAAGTCGATTCACAGGTTTCTGGAAAGGCTGACCTTGAATGAGGGGGTACGCTCCTGTCTGAAAGGAGATCGGTACCACAAACTGTCCCCCTGTTCCCTTACGGGGGAGAATCCCATCCGCCGGAGGTAATCCTCCAGCGGAATCCTTTTCGCTTCTTCAATGTTCATGACTCGTCGTATGATTGATGATGGTAAGAATTTAGAACCGCCTGCCGAACCATTCCACCGGGTCCAGCAGCCGGCCGTTTTTTTGCAGTTCGAAATGCAGGTGGTTGCCGGTGGACATCCCCGTGCTTCCGACCTTCCCGATGCGCTGCCCGATACGGACCGTTTCACCTTTCCTTACAAGGATCCGGCTCATGTGCGCGTACAGGGTGGAGTATCCACCCCCATGGCGGATAAGGACGGTCCGGCCGTAACCCGGACTGTAGCCGGCGGAGATCACCCGGCCGTTTCCGGCCGAATATACCGGCTCGCCATACGGGGCCGCCAGGTCCACCCCCTTATGGAATATTCTCCGACCCTTAAGGGGATGGATCCTGTATCCGAATCCGGAGGACACCCGGTAGCGGGTACGCCTGCCGTCAAGGGGAAACAGGACCGGATAGTCCGTCAGGACGGCGACCGTCCGCCGCAGCCCTCATTCCTCCGCTCATTTCCCCGGTTCCCGGACATGCCCGTTTAACATTTCCCCGCCGCCTTCCGCCGTTCTTCCCCCATCCTCCAGACAGGCGGAAAGTGACAAAAGGTGACAAAACATGACTATTAATGACAACTTCCTCATAATCAAGTTAGTTAATGGCGAAG
>SKEY01002413.1_pt1 | contig 19576 bp, 18 predicted proteins | sample 4843871 | NCBI WGS metagenome assembly SKEY01 (sample SAMN11008797, study PRJNA524170) | human gut metagenome | biome: Human fecal sample; material: Feces; isolation source: fecal sample from pouch patient p36 | host: Homo sapiens | place: Israel: Tel-Aviv | collected 2016-12-04 | reverse complement strand
CACTGCTTGTTATGCTTACAGCATTATTCTTGCAAAATGCTTTCCAGAGCTTTCTTGTTGTGGCTGAAAAGCCAAAGCTTGGACTTGGAGTTTCACTGCTTGCAGGATTTACGAATATGTTTTTGGATTTCCTGTTCATATATGTATTAAAGCTTGGCGTATTTGGTGCGGCACTTGCAACAGGAATAAGCCAGATAGTTGGTTCGATAATACCGATAATATATTTCCTTAGTGATAAAAGTGACGTGCTTAAATTGCAGAAGGCGCGTTTTAACAAAGATATAATAATAAAGACCTGCATTAACGGCTCATCAGAGATGGTTACCAATATGTCGATGTCACTTGTAAATATGCTTTATAATATGCAGCTTATGAAGTATATAGGTACAAATGGTGTTGTTGCATACGGAATAATTATGTATGTTGGATTTATATTCTCAGGAACATATCTTGGTTATGCGGTAGGTTCAGCACCAGTAATATTATATACAATACTTGATGGGGATGCTGCTACTGTACCTAAACCTTTTTCAAATGTGCGTGTTGCACCATCTTCCATTGCAAGACTGATTTTCGTATCCTCACCATTGTTTCCCGGTGTAAATGGATGATCTTTTTGTACCTCTTTTGTTGTATCATAATCACCATGAGAAGCTGATACCCATTTCAAATCAGACAAATAATATTCTGATCCCGTTTTGCCTTCCTCTGCATAAACAATTGATGTTTGTATTACTACGGAAAGCATTAAAAAAATACTTAACGCCGTACTGAGTACTTTTTTCATTTTTTTTAATATTTTTAAAAATTTCTTCAATTCAGTTTATATTGGTATATTTTCTGAAATTTCTTCCTTTTCAGCTCGATACTATCCTCTGCTTTATTCTGTTCCTTTTTTCTCGGAGACATCCTCAATGACTTCCGGCTTTACCATGATCTCAAGTGCTTTCTGACAGTCTTTTACCACTACTTCTTCATGCACTCCGCCAAATTCACCATCCAACGTCCATGGAATTTCCTCTTCTGTCTCAAAATGAACCTCATTTGTCTTAAAAGAGTACATCCGCTTCGGGTTGATCTTTCTCAGTGCCAACGCCCCCAGGATCTCGTTCAGTTCCATTGGATTCCTTGGTGTCTTGAACAGTGTTACTTCAAATTTCCCATCATCAAAGACTACATTCTTTCCTGTAATTCCTTTAAATCCCCCCACCGAACGGGAGTTGGTTACCATTCCGTAAATAAATTCATCTTCAATGGTCTCTCCGTCATGGGTCACTTTGATCCGATAAGAAGGAATATTAAAAATACGTTTCGTTCCCTCTAATATGTATGCCAGATGTCCCAGCACATTTTTCATACTCTGCTTCGTCTCATAAGAAACATCTGTAAATAGTCCAAATGCTGCAATATAGACAAAGTAATCTTCATTAAACTCTCCCACATCACACGCAAACGGCACTCCATTCACAACTGTATCTGCCGCTTCCAGCATATTTTTGGAAATATGAAGACTGCTTGCAAAGTCATTCGTTGTTCCGGCCGGGATATATCCGATCGGTACTTTGTCCTCCCGCTTCATCATCCCCGTAACAACTTCATCCAGCGTTCCGTCTCCTCCGCTGCATGCTACGAGATCATACTGTTCCTCATATTCTCCCATCTTTCTTACGGCATCATGATATTTCTGGGTAGGATAGACCGTCACCTCATATCCGCCCTTTACAAAAATATCCAGCACATCTGAGAGCTTCGGTTTCAGAAGCCCCATGCCTGAATTGGGATTATAAATAAATAACATCTTCTTCATACTCACAGACCTCCAAATTTAAGATAAAAGAAGGCTGCACTTTCCAGCACAACCCTCTTAACTTCTCTTCTATCAGGAACTTATCCTACTGTCGCAAAAAAAGATTTGATTCCCTCTGCTGCTTTTTCTTCATCTTCACCCTCTGTTACGACAGTGATCTCCTCACCACCGATCAGGTTCAGACTCATCATCCCCATGATACTCTTCGCATTGATATGCTTTTCTCCAACCTGAATATACACTGTACTTGCATACTGACTTGCTTCCTGTACAAGAAGTGCGATCGGACGTCCATCAAATCCAGGGTCAGCTTTTACTACAACAGATTCTTTAATCATAATAATCCTCCTTGTTCTTGCCTCACTTTATCTGCCAGTTCACTCAGCTTACGCAGTCGATGGTTGATACCGGACTTTCCGACAGGGGGATTCAGAATAGCTCCCAGCTCTTTTAATGTCAGATCAGGGTTTGCAAGGCGGGCAAGAGCAGCCTCCACAAGCCCTTCCGGCAGATTCTCAAAACCAATTGTTTCCTTCAGATATGTAATATCCTCAACCTGCTTGACTGCCGCTGATACAGTCTTATTGATATTGGCAGTTTCGCAATTCACTTTTCTGTTTACTGTATTACGCATCTCTTTTAAGATCCTGACATTTTCAAGTTCCATCAGAGAAACGTGTGCTTCCATGATATTCAATATATCTACGATCTGCGATCCCTCTTTCAGATAAACTACATAAGACTTCTTCCTCAGAACCGTCTTTGCATCCATTGAAAAACTCTGCATCAGAGTACAGACCTGCTTTCCCATCTCTTCTGTAGAACAGACAATCTCAAAATGATAAGATTTATTCGGATCACTCATGGAGCCCGATGCCTGAAAGGCACCTCTCAAAAATGCTCTCTTACAACAGGTCTGCTGTACGATCAGCGGATCTACCGCATGAATACTCTCTCCATTATCCTCATATTCTTCCGTCATCTTTGTTGCCTGCAGAATCCTCAGTGCATCTTCATGCCTGCGGATCACAACTGCATAGGACACAGTCTGCTTACTGATATTCCTTCTTACAGAGGCATCAGCCTTTATATTAAAGGTTTTTTGGATCAATGTAAAGACTTTTCTTGCCACAAGTAAATTTTCTGTATGGATTCTTATGCTGTACTGGTCAAAACTGTTGATTGCAACCGTTCCGCACATTCCTATAAACGCAGCCAGTTCTGCGATCCGGCAATGTCTTGCCGGACTGATATTTCCTGCCAGTTCTTCTTTTACTTTACCGGAAAATGACATTTTTCCCACCTTTTACTTTCTTTTCGTGATGCTGTCTTTCCCGATATCACGATGTTCGATACGCACCCCATAACTTTCTTCCTGATCCAGAAGCTGGTAAAGTGCATTCGCCAGTGTAACTGATCTGTGCTTTCCTCCGGTACATCCGATTGCGATCACAAGCTGATTCTTTCCCTCAAGAATATAATTGGGGATCAGAAATTCCATCATGTCTTTCAGCTTGTCAAGGAAAATCCTTCCTTTATCATTCTGCATCACATAATCCTGCACTTCCGCCTCATTCCCGGTCTTCTCCCGCAATGTATCAATATAATACGGATTCGGCAGAAAACGCACATCAAAGACAAGATCCGCATCCTGCGGAATCCCATATTTGAACCCAAACGACATAACCGTAATATAAAGATTGCAGAAACTCTGTCCATCCACAAAGATCTTTTCCAGCTCGATCCGAAGCTCTCTGGTCAGCATTTTACTGGTATCTAAAATATAAGTCGCCTTCATTTTAAGGAAAAGAATCTTTTCTCTTTCTTTCGCAATTCCGGTATCCACTCTTCCCGATCCGCTTAAAGGATGCTGCCTCCTCGTCTCCTTGTAACGCTTCACGAGTACTGCATCATTCGCATCAAGGAAAAGGATCTCATATCCGATCCGGTCACGATCCATTGCTTCCAGATTTTCCTTCAGTCCGGAAAGATCCTGTCCACTTCTCACATCCAGTCCCAAAGCTACTTTTTTCATCTCTGTATCTGTATTCTGCAACATCTGGACAAATCCCGGAAGAAGCGGGATCGGCAGATTGTCCACGCAAAAATATCCCATATCCTCAAGCATCTTCAGAGCCGTAGACTTTCCTGCTCCCGACATTCCCGTAACGATAACAAAACGCATCCTAAAACTCTCCTATCCTTTTCACTTCCGGCTCCAGCGTCACTCCGGAAGTCTCTTTCACTTTCTTTACAACTTCCTGCATCAGCTCGCAGACCTGGGCTGCTGTCGCATTTCCTCTGTTGATAACAAATCCGCAGTGTTTTTCAGAAACCTGTGCGTCCCCGATACGGAATCCCCGCAGTCCCGCATCCTCGATCAGCTTTCCTGCGAAATAGCCTTCCGGACGCTTAAATGTGCTGCCTGCACTTCCAAATTCCAGTGGCTGCTTTGTCACTCTCCGCTGCTTCAGATCATCCATCACCTCACGGATTGCTGCCTGATCGCCCTTTTTCAGTCTGAGTGTTGCCTCCACCACAACATAATCTTTCTTTTCTACCACACTGGTACGGTAAGCAAGTCCCAGTTCTTCCACCGGGATCGTCAGAAGTTCTCCCTCCTGCGTCAGGACAACTGCACTTTCCAACACCTGCTTCATCTCGCCTCCATAAGCACCTGCATTCATCCTTACCGCACCGCCCAGTGTACCGGGGATCCCTGCTGCAAATTCCAGACCGGTCAATGACGCATTATATGCTGCACTTGCCACCTTTGACAAAAGCACTCCCGCCTGGGCAGTCACCCTTTCGCCCTCTACCCGGACGTCATTCATCTTTTTAAAAATCTGAAGAACAACTCCCCGGAATCCACCGTCACCAACAAGAAGATTGCTTCCATTTCCTACAATATAATAAGGAACATTCTCTTTCCGGCATACTGCGAGTATCCCCCGGATCTCTTCCACTGACTGTGGTGTGACAAAATAATCTGCCGGTCCGCCCACACGGAAAGTCGTATGTCTGCACATCGGCTCATCTCTCAAAATATTTTCTTCCTTCGTAATCGTACACAGACTGCTGTATAAATCCATATATTTTTACTCCATTTCTTTTCTGTTAAGTGCTGTAAACATCATACACCACGCCACATTTAAAGTAAAGCCACCCTTTTCATAAAATAGGCTGAGAAAAGCGACTCAAAGCAGAATCTGCATCATTTTGTAAAAGCAGCAGATCCAAAATAACAGTTCACACTCGCCGGACTGTGCCGCCACTTGCAAATCACCTGAAAAAAGTGTATACTAATTGAGTATATCTAAATTGACTTTTATCATACAAAAGGAGTGATTATTTCAAGTGGACGCGAGTGACACTTTCCAACTGATTATATTGATTATCCTGCTGATTCTTTCAGCATTTTTTTCATCTAACGAGACAGCACTGATGGCGGTGAATAAGATCCGTCTCCGTTCCCTTGCAGACGAGGGAAACAAGCGTGCTGCCATGGTTCTTGATATTACGGAGAATCATACCCAGAAGATGCTCAGTGCCATACTGATCGGCAACAATATCGTGAACATCTCTGCCTCTTCGCTTGCTACTTCACTTGCCTATCATTTTGGCGGTTATATGGTCAGTATCGCAACCGCTGTACTGACTGTTGCGATCCTCGTATTCGGAGAGATTACCCCGAAGAATTATGCAACGCTCAACGCAGAAAAGGTCACGCTACGTTATATTCCATTTTTCAAGTTTTTTATGACGGTCATGACACCTTTCATCTTCATCATTAATTTATTCTCCCGTGTGATCATGCTGATCATGCATGTTGATCCTGATGCCGTGAATAACGCAATGACTGAAGAAGAGCTTCGTACAATCGTAGATGTCAGCCACGAAGATGGCGTGATTGAATCCGATGAAAAGGAAATGATCTACAATGTATTTGATCTGGGAGATGCCAATGCCAAAGATATCATGGTTCCAAAAGTCCATGTCACCTTTGCCAGTGTAGACAATACTTATGAAGAACTGATCGATATTTTCCGTGAAGATAAGTTTACCCGTCTTCCGGTCTACGAGGAAACGCAGGACAACATCGTCGGTATCATTAATATGAAGGATCTGCTTCTTTATGATGCAAATACCGAGTTTCATATGAAAGATTTTCTTCGTGAGCCGCATTTCACTTACGAATATAAAAATATTTCTGAATTACTCGTTGAGATGAGGGATTCTACCTTTAATATTGCCATCGTGCTGGATGAATATGGCGAAATGGCAGGACTCATCACACTGGAGGATATTCTGGAAGAGATCGTTGGTGAGATCCACGACGAGTATGATGAAAAAGAAGATGAACTGGTTCAGCAGATTTCTGACCGAGAATATATCATTGAAGGTTCTATGAGCCTGGATGATGTGAACGATCATCTGAATACAAAGCTGGAGTCCGAAGATTATGATTCTCTCGGCGGATTTATCATCGAACATCTTGATCGTCTCCCGGCGACCGGAGATGAAGTGATGACGGAGGATGGCATCCGGCTCGTCGTTGAAAAACTGGATAAGAACCGCGTAGAAAGCGTTCATATTTATTTACCGGAATCCGATGTAACTGCTTCTGATACGCATACAGAGACTGCAGCCGTTTCTTCTGATGATTCTTCTGAGCAGAAAGTTTCTTCCGAACATGAAGTGTAAGCCTCTGATATAAAAATACGGCACCTGTAGTGGATTTATTTCCACCAGGTGCTGTATTTTATTACCAAAGTATGCAAGAGAAGCTGCCTGCGGCAGATTCTCTGAATTACGCGATGACTCGCAAAGCATCTTTCTTATAGTTCTGCCAGTTCTTTCAGTGCCTCTACTGCTGTCAGAATTTCCTTCTCTGTATTATAGTGGGAAAAGCTGAACCGTACCGCTCCCTGTTCCACTGTACCCAGTGCCTCATGCATGAGCGGTGCACAGTGAACTCCCGGTCTTGTTGAAATCCCATACTCTGTGAATAAGGCATCACTGAGTTCTGCCGAATCAACATCCTCAAAATTAAGCGTCACGATGGGACAGCGTTCTTTCCCGGAAAAATCGCCATATACGATCACCCCTGGAATTTTTCTGACTTTTTCATAAAATTCCCACATCAATGCCTGTTCTTTTTCGCGGATCGTATCAATCCCGGTTTCCGTCAGATAATCCAGTGCTGCGTGCAGACCTGCGATCCCATGTGCATTTAATGTCCCTGCCTCCAAGGCAGTGGGCATCTGCCGGGGATGCCTTTTACTATATGACTGTACTCCACTTCCGCCACTTTTCAACGGACGGATCTCAATCCCCTTTTTTACATAAAGTCCACCTGTTCCCTGCGGTCCAAGCAGTCCTTTATGACCGGTAAAGCAGAGAACATCGATCTGCATCTGCTTTACGTTGATTGGAAATACTCCCGCTGTCTGAGAAGCATCCACGATAAAGAGCAGTCCATGCATCTTTGCTATTTTTCCGATTTTCGTCAGATCCAGCAGATTCCCGGTCACATTTGAGCCATGCGTGCAGATGATCGCCCGGGTATTTTCACGGATCGCATTTTCCATCTCTTCATAAGAAATGCATCCCTTTTCATCACTCTTCAGAATTGTCAGTTCTGTTCCTTTTTCTTCCATTTCATACAGGGGGACGCAGAACCGAGTTATGTTCCAGTGCCGTTGTGATAATATGATCGCCCGGATAAAAGAGTCCTTTGATGGCAAGATTCAGGCTTTCTGTTGAATTTGCAGTAAACGCGACCTGCTCCGCATGGTCTCCGCCAAAAAACTCTACCAGTTTTACTCTTGTATCATAGATGATCCGGGATGCATCCAAAGACGCATGATATGCCCCTCTTCCTGCATTTCCTATTGATTCCAGTGCTTTCACCACAGCCTGCACTACCTGTGGTGGTTTCCGCATCGTAGTTGCCGCATTATCCAAGTAAATCATTTCCGCATCTCCCTTCCTGTTGGATTTTATTTTAATATGTATTTCCCACAAAATCCATAGGTTTTTGAAAACTCTTTCCTTGTATTCGATCAGCTTTTTCTTCTGCCAGCACTTTTCCTTTCATTCTGTCAGTTCCTTTCCTCACCGGCTTTGACCTTTTCTGCCTGTTTTTCATATAATATATAGAAAAGATCCATCAACGGAGAAATAACTATGCCTTATTCTATTATGCTTGATGCAGGACATGGAGGTCGTGATCCGGGTGCTGTGTATAATGGCCGTCAGGAAAAAGACGATGCACTTGCCCTGACACTCGCCATCGGTGAACTGCTTCAGGAAAGAGGAATTGATATTCTTTATACCCGTACCACTGATATTTATGAATCCCCTTATCAGAAAGCCATGGAGGCAAATATCGCAGGGGTTGATTTTTTTATTTCCATTCACCGCAATTCTTATCCAACTGACAATACTGTTTCCGGTGTGGAATCTCTGATCTATGATAAATCCGGTATCAAATATAAAATGGCTCAAAATATCAACGATCAGCTTGAATCCGTCGGTTTTGTCAACTTAGGAGTCAAGGAACGTCCCGGACTGGTCGTTCTCCGCCGTACCCAGATGCCTGCAGTTCTTGTCGAGGTCGGATTCATTAATTCTGATGTTGATAATCAGATTTTTGATAATAATTTTAATGATATTGCTCTCGCCATCACCCAGGGGATTCTCGATACACTGGATCTTGGAGGCGAAATTGATAACGATGTGATACAGCCTTTTTATTCTGTTCAGACCGGAGCTTTCCGCAACCGGACTTATGCCAACCGCCTGCTGGGAGAACTTCGATCCCAGGATTTTCCTGCAGAACTTTTAGAAGGGAATGGCCTGTACCGAGTGAATGTCGGTTCTTTTGAGACACTGGATGAAGCTGTTGCTATGGAACGCAGGCTGAAAAGAGCGGGGTATCAGACCGTGATCGTGATACTGTAAATTGAACCTTCCGAAAAAACCGAGCGTACTCTTGATTTTTATTAATGACAGTATTATAATATCGGCATAGAAACGCTACGGTCTTCAACCGCAAGAGGAATGGAGGATTTAATACAATGGAAAAAAAGAACATTGACTGGAGTAATTTAGGTTTCGCTTATGTACCAACAGACAAAAGATTTGTTGCAAATTTTAAAAATGGAAGCTGGGACGAGGGAGCCCTGACAGAAGATTCTAATATTGTGATGAGTGAGTGTGCAGGAGTTCTTCAGTATGCTCAGACAGTTTTCGAAGGAATGAAAGCTTATACAACAGAAGACGGACGTACTGTTATCTTTCGCCCGGACCTGAATGCATCCCGTTTCGCAGATTCTGCAAAGCGTCTTGAGATGCCTGCATTCCCGGAAGATAAATTCGTTGAAGCAGTTGTCGATACTGTAAAGGCCAATGCAGCCTATGTACCGCCCTACGGATCAGGTGCTTCACTTTATATCAGACCTTATATGTTCGGTATCAGCCCGGTTATCGGAGTAAAGCCTGCAGAAGAATATCAGTTCCGTGTATTTACTACACCAGTTGGTCCTTATTTCAAAGGCGGTGTTAAGCCTCTGACCATCTGCGTGTCTGATTTTGACCGTGCTGCTCCGCATGGAACAGGACATATCAAAGCCGGACTGAACTATGCTATGAGCCTTCATGCCATCGTAACAGCCCATGCAAATGGATTTGATGAGAATATGTACCTTGATTCTGCTACGAGAACTAAAGTAGAGGAAACTGGCGGAGCTAACTTCCTGTTCGTCACAAAAGACGGTACAGTTGTTACACCTCACTCCTCAACAATTCTTCCTTCTATCACAAGACGTTCTCTGATGTATGTGGCAGAGCATTATCTTGGATTGAAAGTAGAAGAGAGAGATGTATACTTTGATGAGGTAAAAGATTTCGCAGAATGTGGACTTTGCGGAACTGCTGCCGTAATCTCTCCTGTAGGAAAAGTTGTAAACCACGGTGAAGAGATCTGCTTCCCAAGTGGAATGGAGAAAATGGGACCAGTTACCCAGAAACTTTATGATACTCTCAGAGGCATCCAGATGGGACAGATCGAAGCTCCTGAAGGATGGCTGAAAGTCGTAGATGTAGAGTAATCTCCCCATCTTATTACCTGTATAACCCAAAAGCGGATAACCTGTTCTCAACAGATCAGGTATCCGCTTTTTCAGTCTTTTCCGTCTTCTTTTCAATCTTCTATTCCGTCTTTCGGAACTCATCCCATGCCGCATTCAGAATCTCCGGCTTTGTCACAAGCTGCCATGCTCCCTCGGCCATACATTCAGCCGCATAGAACATACCTTTCTGCCCGATACTCATTCCCACCTGTGCAGTAGTTGCCCAGTGGTGAAGCGGTGTTCCTTTACACATGGCTGCCGCACTGAGCATGATCGTCGGAACAGTATGGCTCACATCTGACACGTCCGTTCCGATTGCCAGTGGAACCGGCTGATCCTCCAGTGGTTCAAGGCCGGTGAAATATTCCCCATGATTTTCAAATCCGGCTTCCTTTGATATTTCAGCCGCAAATGCAATCTCATCTTCCGTATAAACCGGTGTCGGGATCTTTTTCATTTCCTCATAAAAGGTTTCCGCAAGCACACGGTTCGTCTTCATCTCTTTATTGCAGGTGACATGCTCAATCTCCACTCGCGTCCCGGTCATCAGTGCTGCTCCCTTTGCACAGTTATCCACACGCTCCGACGCATCTTTCGTCTTTTTCCACAGACATGAGCGGATAAAATAATTCGTTGAGGCAAAAGGTGGAACAATATTAGCCGGACCATCTGTATTTGTATAAGTATAATGCATTCTTACATCATCTGCCACATGTTCCCGCAGATAATTCACTCCCACATTCATCAGTTCAGCCGCATCCAAAGCACTTCTTCCTTTTTCAGGAAATCTTGCCGCATGTGCCGCTATCCCGTAAAACTTATAATTTTTAATATCCTGGGCCTGCCAGATATCATAACTGACACGGTTTCTGTCAAATGGATGCCATGTAACTGCCGCAGATAGCTCATCGAATACCCCCTGCTCATTCATACGGATCTTTCCGATGACGATTTCTTCCGCAGGGCAGCCATAGACACGAACCGTTCCTGAAATCTGTTCTCTTTCCATCCGTTCCTTCAGTGCCACTGCCGCACCGGCACACGCCGTACCTAAAAGATTATGTCCACACCCATGTCCTGGACCTTCTTTTGGACAATGCCGGCTCACCGGCTCCTGTGCAAGCCCCGGAAGTGCATCATACTCCGCAAGGAAACCAATGATCGGCTGCCCCGATCCCCACTCAGCTACAAAAGCAGTCCTGAAACCTGCCAATTCCCACTTTACAGTAAATCCTTCCTGTTCCAGAAAATCAGCTAAAGCACGAGAAGACTGCTCCTCGTGCTTCGATAATTCCGGATGCTGAAAAATATAATCTGAAACTTCTGTCATCTTATCTTTAAGCTTATCTCTCATCATCCCGGTTATTCACATAATCCTTCCTGTTCAAAGATCTTAACCACACCATCAACATATTTTTCACAGATCTCATCCGATGCGGCTTCGACCATTACACGGATCACCGGTTCTGTACCACTCTCACGAACCAGAATCCGTCCGTCACTTCCAAGCTCTTCAGCAGTCTGCTCGATTGCCTTCTGTACTGCTTCATTATCCAAGGCAGTCCTTTTATCCTTTACACGTACATTTTTCAAAAGCTGTGGGAAAATCTTCACTTCATCTGCCAGTGTTCCAAGACTCTGCTTCTTTTCAAGGATTGCTTCCATGACCATCAGAGAAGTCAGGATACCGTCACCGGTACGTGCATGCTTGCTGAAAATAATATGACCGGACTGCTCGCCACCGAGAACATATCCATTCTGAAGCATATTCTCATATACATACTTATCTCCAACCGCAGTCTGCTCATACTTCATGCCGATCTTATCACATGCTTTATAGAGTCCGAGATTGGACATGATCGTTGTAACAATCGTATGATCTGCCAGGCGTCCCTGCTCCATCAGATACTTTCCGCATACATACATAATACGGTCACCATCTACAACATTTCCATTTTCATCTACAGCGATACATCTGTCTGCATCTCCATCATAGGCAAATCCTACATCCAGCTTCTTCTCCTTTACAAATGCCTGAAGTACTTCGATGTGGGTCGATCCGCAGTTCGTATTGATATTCACACCATTTGGTTCATTATTAATAACATAAGTCTTCGCTCCAAGTGCATCAAAGACACTCTTTGCGATACTGGAAGAACTTCCATTCGCACAGTCAAGTCCTACCTTCATATCTTTAAAAGAGCGTGTAGCAAGGGCAATCAAGTGTCCGATATAACGGTTTCTTCCTGCTGCATAGTCAACAGTACGTCCAATATTTTCTTTTGTCGCCAGCGGTACTTCCCCAATTTTGCCATCAATATAAGCCTCAATTTTTTCTTCTACCTCTGCCTCCATCTTATGTCCGGCACTGTTGATCGCCTTGATACCATTATCATAATACGGGTTATGGCTGGCGGAAATCATAAGCCCACAATCAAAGTCTTCTGTTCTTACCACGTAAGACACACTCGGTGTTGTCGTAACATGAAGAAGATATGCATCTGCTCCTGAAGCCGTCAGTCCTGCTGCCAGTGCATACTCAAACATATAACTGCTTCTTCTCGTATCCTTGCCGATCACGATCCTTGCCTTATGCTCCTGCCCGAAATACCAGCCAAGATAACGTCCTACTTTAAAAGCATGCTCAACCGTCAGAACTACATTTGCCTCTCCACGAAAACCGTCTGTTCCAAAATACTTACCCATAATACATTTCCTTTCCTGCAATCTCTTTTAATATGTATATTCAGGTCTTTTTCTGTCGCGACCTGCGATTGCAATTCCCCCAGATCTTTTTCTGAAATACTTCAGACACACCTTAGATGTTTTCATTATATAACCATTACAAATCATTTACAAGTATTTCTTTTTTGTTACATAAAGTTCCGATATATACAAATTTTTTCTGTTATTCCGCTTAATTTGACACTCTTTACGAAATTCTCATTTTCATGTATACTTGAATCAGTTTTAAATGGAGGTTTTAATAAATGATCAAATTAATTGCAAGTGACCTTGACGGAACACTTCTTCAGGATGGTACCCAGGAGCTTACTCCCCGTGCAATCAGCCTGATTCATTCACTGACGCAGAAAGGGATTCATTTCGTAGCCGCAAGTGGTCGCCAGTATACTAATGAGCGAATCGTATTTGATAAGATCAAAGATGAAATTTCTTATATTGGAGAGAACGGCTCAATCTGTATGCATCAGGGCAAACTTATTTTCCGCGGAACGATCAGAGATGACCTTGCTTACCGGATCATCCGGGAAGTGAAGAAATCTGATCATTTTGAAATCATTGTCTCCAGAGAAGATACCTGCCTGATTGAAGACCGGAATCCCGAATTTGTAGACCACATTGTCAATATTATGCACAATAAAACAGAGATTGTCGAAGATCTCAACCAGATCAATGGTCCGTTCCTCAAGATTGCTATCTGCAATATGATCGATGGACCTGATGTCCTGAATGCATACTTAAAGCATCTTCAGAGTATTTTTGGCTCTGAGATCAAGATCGTAACTTCCGGAACTATCTGGATTGATTTTATTGCACCGGGTACAAATAAGGGAACTGCACTGAAGCATCTTCTGAAAGTTCTCGATATCACCCCGGAGGAATGTATTGCCTTTGGCGATCAGTATAATGATATTGAAATGCTGGAACTGGTCGGCACAGGTTATGCCATGGCTAATGCCGCTCCCGGAGTTGCAGATCACGCTGATGCGGTGACATCTTCCGTCGAGGATGTTCTTGAGAAGATCTTATTGGATGTAAATTTGTAGTTGTTGGAATGATACGCTTGTAAAGCAAAAGACTTCTTTATGGCGAAGCGGATGCGGAAATCAGAGATATTCCTTCGCGGTGCAGGCCCGCTTTACCTCAGCCCGTTGACCGTTTGTAACTCGAAAGTGAAAATCTTCGTGCAAAGGCACTCGATTTACTTTCTCTAACAAACGCTGCAAAGTGTCTTCGGAACGCTCCTGCTAATGCACCTGCTCAGGAACACCCTGCTTTCCGCTGGCAGTCGCAGTAAGAAGTTTTTTTCTGACTCCACAGCGTATTCACTCAACAATGCAAATTTAAAAAGAATAGAAAAAAGCCGGATGCGAGGAAAGTTTTCTGACTTGAAAAGCCTAATATCCGCCCTTGTTGTTGCGTGAGCAGTGCATTGACAGGGAGCGTTCCGAAGACACTTTGCCCAACTTGTTAAGGAACGTAAACAGGAGTGCCTCTGCACGAGTGTTTCCACGTTCCTTAACAAGTTGTCAACGGGCTGAGGTAAAGCGGGTCCTGCACTGCGATGCAACAACAAGTGTGGATATGGACGTGCTTCTGTCAGAAGCACTTCCTGCTGTCGCGATATTTTCCCCCAACAACTACAAATTTCTACTCTGTCGTAATCAAAAATCACCCATTTCCTAATCCTTCTCTTTTGCCCAGCCGTAAGCATATCTTACAGCTTTATTCCATCCATGGAGCATTTCACTCCGTTTTTCTTCTCCGATCATTGGTTCAAATGTCCTGTCGATTGCCCAGTTCTTTATTACTTCTTCCCTGCTGCTCCAGTAGCCTGTCGCAAGTCCTGCAAGATAAGCCGCTCCCATTGCTGTTGTCTCGACACATTTCGGTCGCTTGACCGGGGCATGAATAAGATCTGCCTGCGTCTGCATCAGGAAATCATTTGCACTCGCACCACCGTCTACTTTCAATGCTGCAAGTTCAATTCCCGAATCTGCTTTCATCGCCACAAGAACATCATTGACCTGATACGCCAGTGACTCCAGCGTTGCCCGAATAATATGATAACGGTTGACACCCCTTGTAAGGCCTACGATCGTTCCTCTCGCATATTGATCCCAGTATGGTGCTCCCAGTCCCGTAAATGCTGGCACTACATAACATCCGTTGGTATCTTTTACTTTTTTTGCCATTATTTCTGAATCCGCAGCCGAATCGATCAGCTTCATCTCATCCCGCAGCCATTGAATTGCCGCTCCTGCCACAAAAATAGAGCCTTCTAACGCATAGGTAACTTTTCCATCCAGCCCCCACGCGATTGTCGTAACCAGTCCATTTTCAGAAAAAACCGGTCTTTCTCCGGTATTCATCAGTAAAAAGCAGCCCGTTCCATATGTATTTTTTGCTTCACCTGCCTGAAAGCACGTCTGACCGAACAATGCCGACTGCTGATCCCCCGCAGCACCTCCGATTGGGATTGCTCCTCCAAAATACGACGCATCTGCTTCTCCGTAAATACAACTCGACGGTTTCGGTTCCGGCAGCATACATTTCGGGATTCCCAACTCTTTCAATATCTCATCATCCCACTGAAGTGTATTGATATTAAATAACATCGTCCGGGATGCGTTGGAATAATCCGTAACATGAACTCTGCCCTTCGTCAACTTCCAGATCAGCCATGTCTCCACTGTTCCGAAAAGAAGCTCACCCTTTTCAGCCCGCTCTCTTGCTCCCGGTACATGATCCAGCAGCCACTTTACTTTTGTTCCAGAAAAGTAAGCATCAATAACCAGTCCGGTCTTTCGTCTGAACTCTTCTGTGAGACCTTTTTCCTTTAACTCATCGCAATACCCTGAAGTTCTCCGACACTGCCATACGATTGCAGGATGGATCGGCTCACCGGTTTCTTTATCCCACACGATCGTCGTCTCTCTCTGATTCGTGATTCCGATCGCTGCGATATCTTTTGCCGATGCCCCGATCATCGTCATTGCCTCTACTGCCACACCGAGCATCGTTGCCCAGATCTCATCCGCATCATGCTCGACCCATCCGGGCTTTGGAAAGTACTGCGTAAATTCTCGCTGTGCCACACTGCACATCTCACCCTTTTTATTAAAAAGGATACACCGGTTGCTCGTTGTTCCCGCATCCAGTGCCATGACATATCTTCCCATTCCCACTCCTCCTTCATTGCCAGTTTCTATTCTTAATCAGAATACGTTGGGACAAAATCCGCAACGATGATTTCTGTGGATTGCTCCGCACATACACCTCCACAATCCTGTCTTATTAAAATATATACCATCCCCTCTGCTTTCGCAATTCCTTCTTTTTCCATATTGTATCTGATTTAGTGCAGTTTTTTATATTTCCTCACATTTCCAACGATATTTGAATATGGTATACTTTTACCTTGTGGTTTTTTATCTGAAAATGAGAATCTAAAGAAGGGAATAAACAAATGAATCAATTAAAACCAATGTTACTTACATCCTTGAAAAATTATAACCGTTCCCAGTTCGTCAAAGACGTAACTGCGGGAATTATTGTTGCGATTATAGCACTTCCACTTTCCATCGCACTTGCACTTGCCTCCGGTGTCGGACCGGAAGCCGGTATTTTTACCGCCATTGTTGCCGGATTTGTCATCTCAGCCCTTGGTGGAAGCAGCGTTCAGATTGCCGGACCAACCGCTGCTTTTGCAACCATTGTCGCAGGGATCGTTGCCAAAAACGGAATGGACGGACTGATCATTGCAACCATCCTTGCAGGAGTTTTTCTGATCCTGATGGGACTTTGCCACTTCGGAAGCCTGATCAAATTTATTCCATATACGATCACAACCGGTTTTACCTCCGGAATCGCAGTGACGATCGTGATCGGACAGTTAAAAGACTTCTTCGGTATTTCTTACCCAGACGGAGTCAAACCGATTGAGACCACAGAGAAACTAAAGGCTTTCTTTGAAAACTTTTCTACATTCAGCCTTGATGCATTGATCGTTGGCGGAGTCAGCCTCGCCATTTTGATCCTCGCTCCCTATGTACTGAAAAAAGTTCCTGGCTCACTCCCGGCAGTCATTGTTGGTATCCTGATGGTAAAATTTCTTCCATTAAAAGTTGCCACGATCGGTAATCTTTATACAATCAGCAACTCCCTGCCAACTCTTCATATTCCATCCATGAACCTTTCCATGATCGGAGATGCACTTCCAAATGCATTTACCATCGCCGTACTTGCCGCAATCGAATCACTGCTCTCCTGTGTAGTTGCTGACGGCATGATCAATGGAAAGCACCGCTCCGATATGGAACTCGTTGCTCAGGGTGCGGGAAATATTGCCTCTGCTCTTTTCGGTGGAATCCCGGCTACCGGAGCGATCGCACGTACCGCAGCAAATATCAAAAACGGAGGACGTACCCCGATTGCCGGAATCGTCCACTCCATCACACTGGTCATCGTGCTTGTTGTTCTGATGCCATTTGCAGGAATGATCCCAATGCCGACGATTGCAGTGATCCTCTTTGTTGTTGCTTACAATATGTGCCAGTGGCGTACTTTTGTTCATCTGATCCGTACCGCTCCAAAAAGTGACATCATTGTATTACTTACAACATTTATCCTCACGGTCGTATTTGATCTCGTTGTTGCGATCGAGATCGGCATGGTGCTTGCCTGCCTGCTTTTCATTAAACGGATGAGTGAAGAAACTCATGTAGACAGTTGGACTTATGTGGATGATGATACTCCGGATGTGGATGAACACCTCCGCCGTCTTCCCCTTCAGATCCGTGTCTATGAGATTACCGGTCCTTTGTTCTTCGGTGCTGCAGATGCCATTGAACATATCGTAGTGAAAGACTTTACAACCTGCCTCATTCTTCGTATGAGAAGCGTGCCTGCCCTTGACAGTACCGCACTGAATGCATTGCAGAATCTCACAAAGGTCTGCGAATCCAAAGGAATTACCCTCGTCTTCTCCCATGTAAATGAGCAGCCTATGAAAGTTATGGTAAAATCCGGCTTTGTTGATCTCGTTGGCAAAGAAAATTTCTGTCCGAATATTCGTGCTGCACTTGATCATGCCGAAAAAATTATTGCAACAGCAAAATAAAAATGAATTTTACTGATAATTGACTTACAGCAAAACAAAATATTCATTTCTGTGCTGAAATAATCAATAAATCCTCAGTTTTTTGCAAGAATCGACCATTACTTCTTGCAAAACTGGGGATTTCTGTTTATAATAAAATCATATGTAACTGTCAGGACGACAAAATCTGCCGCCACATCACAGATTTACAAATGGTATAACAACGAGAGGTGAGATTTCTATTATGGCTTTAGAAGAAACTTTGATCGCAAATAACAGCAGCTTAAAAAATGAAATGGATTATCTGGAACAGGTTCTGCTGAATACCCACAGAATTGATCCGAATCTCTATGAAGAATACGATGTAAAGCGTGGACTTCGTGATTCTAATGGTAAAGGTGTCCTGACCGGACTGACAGAAGTGTCCGATGTCTGTGGATTCGATGTCATCAACGGACGGAAGATTCCTGCAGAAGGCAGTCTTTATTATCAGGGAATCAATGTTAATGATCTTGTTCATGGTCTTGGAAGCAAGAAATTTGGATTTGAAGAAACTATTTTCCTTCTTTTATTTGGTCGTCTTCCAAAAGAAGAAGAATTAAAACGTTTCCTTGGAATTATGTTTGAACTGGAGTCATTAAGTGGACGTTTTGTCCGTGATGTTGTCATGAAAGCTTCCAATTCCAATATCATGAATGCCATGCAGCGTTGTATTCTGACATTGTATACTTATGATGACAATCCGGAAGACATTTCTGTGGAAAATGTACTTCGCCAGTCATTAGAGCTGATTGCTAAAATGCCACTGATCGCAGTTTATTCTTACCATGCATACAGACATTTCCGCAAAGATGAAACACTTCTCATCCGTAATCCTGAAAAAGGACGCTCACTTGCGGAAAATCTTCTCCTGATGCTCCGTCCAAATGGACAGTATACCGAGCTGGAGGCAAAAGTTCTCGATATCGCCCTTGTTCTTCATGCAGAGCATGGTGGTGGTAACAACTCAACTTTCACGACACACGTTGTTACCTCTTCCGGTACTGATACTTATTCCTCGACTGCTGCATCCATCGGTTCACTGAAAGGACCAAGACATGGTGGTGCAAACCTGAAAGCCCAGAAAATGTTTGACGATATTAAAGCTTCTGTAAAGGACTGGGATAATGAAGACGAAATCCGGCTTTATCTCCGCAAGATTCTGAATAAAGAGGCTTTCGACCATTCAGGACTGATCTATGGTATGGGACATGCAGTTTATACTTTATCCGATCCAAGAGAAAAGCTTCTGAAAAGTTTCGCTGAAAAACTTGCCAAAGAAAAAGGACTGGAAAATGAATTTGCTCTGTATGACCGTGTAGAGCGTCTTGCCAAAGAGGAGATCATGACTCACCGCAAAATGTTCAAACCAGTCTGTGCCAATGTTGATTTTTACAGTGGATTTGTCTATACCATGCTTGGAATCCCGGAAGAACTGTTCACACCGATCTTTGCGATCGCCCGTATTGCCGGTTGGAGTGCCCACCGGCTGGAAGAACTGCTCAATGCCGGTAAGATCATCCGTCCGGCTTATAAATATGTCGGACATCATACTGAGTTTTATGCAAGGGATGAGAGAGAGTGATGTGAAAATAAAAATTTGTAGTTGTTGGAGTGAAAATATTGCGACAGCAGGAAGTGTTTCTGACAGAAGAGCGTCCATATCCACACTTGTTGTTGCATCGCAGTGCAGGACCCGCTTTACCTCAGCCCGTTGACAACTTGTAACAGGAACGTGGAAACACTCGTGCA
>SKEY01002402.1_pt1 | contig 19641 bp, 15 predicted proteins | sample 4843871 | NCBI WGS metagenome assembly SKEY01 (sample SAMN11008797, study PRJNA524170) | human gut metagenome | biome: Human fecal sample; material: Feces; isolation source: fecal sample from pouch patient p36 | host: Homo sapiens | place: Israel: Tel-Aviv | collected 2016-12-04 | reverse complement strand
CACTGGCCGCGCACGGCGTGGACGCGCAGCTGGTGCTAGTCGACGGCGCCGAACATGAGTACGATTTCTGGAGCCAGCAGGTCTTCGACGTGATCTTCGATTTCATTCGTGAGCGGAGCTGAACGGTAAGGGCACACGGGCGCGTCCTTGTTATAGGTTGCCAAGTTCTCTTTTAGCCAATTTTGTTGGAGCCCCTATCTGCACGAACATGCCATGACAGTTCTAGGCTGTGTTCTAGGACTGTCAATCGGCAATGTGTATGAAAGCGTGATGTGATGGGTCAGACGGCGATTGATGGAGTTGAGGGACTTAATAGGGCCGGCGAAATCGGCGGATTCAGCGGTTCGCGGTCGGTGGCGTTGCCGCCTATACCATTCTGGCCGTGCTTACTTCGCTACTGTTGCAACGGCCGATCACCACGGAACTGTTGCTCATCGTCATGTGGATCACGCTGGAACTATGTGCGCTGACCATGTTGCACAGTTCCGGAGCTCTCAGGGCAACCGCCGCCATCGTTTTGGCCATCATCCTGCTGATTTTGCTTATCGCCGACATGGCCTGCTACCTCGCCTACTATCATCTGCCACCCATGCCCGCTTTCATCGACGGCACCACACCACTGATTGCCGTAACGGTGTTTTCTGAGATTGTCGTGACGATGATTGTGTAGGTCCGGGGATTTTGTTTGCTATTTCGTGTTATTCAATTGTGTCCCGAATATATATGGGCACTGCCAAATTTATGATTCCAATCTTTTCCTGCGGATCGGCTTAAGATAATTGACTCTGAAGGATTTCCAATCACCAAAAAACTTGTTGTCCGTTTCAGTTTGTTCCCCATTCCGGAATTTCTCACAGGTCAATTCAAGGGTGCATAGAAAATCCGCAACTTGTTCAAGCCGGTAGTCGCGTGGAGAAGCGTCACGATAGACAATGGCATCTTTTGAGAGTGCATACTCAATCCCGCCTCGCAGGGCATCAGTAACTATCTGTTGGCCACCGTCGTAATACACCTTGACAGTGCCATAAGAATGGAAATCCGAAAGATGCGCCAAAAGTAGATTAACAATATCGCGTTTGAGTTGCGCTTCAAAACGTTGGCGGTTATCGTCAAAATCACTTTTACGATGCACAAACGTCCGATATGTAATCGGCAGCCGCCGAGTCATGATAACGAATAAACCCAGAAGCCTCTTACGCTCCGATAGGCTCATCCCTTCGTAAGCATCATGCCCGGTAAGCAGCGGCCCAGCATGGAAAGGGACATCAGGAAGTCCATAGTCAGCCAACGACTGGCGGTACCGCTCTAAGGCAAGACTAATGTCCTTAGACTGGTCATGAAAGACAAGAGTAATTAAATAATATTCTGATCGTTTACCCCACTCACCGCTCTCATCAGCGAAGATGCTCAATACAGACGGCATCGCATCCCCCGTCCCCGTTGACAAAAAATGCCGGGGGAGCCCCCCGGCGACTTGGAGCCTTTCTCGTTTCCGAGTAAAGCAATATATTTATAGCATTTTCAGCCCCTAGTCCGCAAGCCACAAACGGCTATTCCGCTGACAGCTGCTCATATTGTAGCCACGCCATCTACTGCAGCATCATGTCACGGTGCTTGTGCCAACGGAACAGACGCTCACGATGGCGGTTCAGCGTGAGACGATCCCACATCTGATTCTTGGCCCACTCAACCATGCCATCATGTTCTTCATCTTCGGGATTGCCCAAGGTATCAAGGAACCGCTCGAACCCATACACCCCGCCGACATCCTCCGAAGGCGCATCCCCCGCCCTATCCCAAAGCTGAGGATCCGCAACGTGCACGCTGCGGTAGGTACGCATCAGCTTAATATCATGGATCCAATCGTCACCATAATCGTAGTAATAGCGAGCGGTACGCGCCTTGGGAAACACGTCGCCCAGCTCGGTTTCCGAAGCAATGCGAACTTCCGGCAACGGCTCCACCGGCATATATTGTTCGTATTTCGCCTCATGGTATGAGGACTCTTCTCCCCACAATTCTTCCACTTGCACCTGCTTCCCATCCGGGAATGTGGCACAGAAGCAGAACAGATGCTCGCCGTACCACATAAAGCATTCCTGCAATACCGCATGCAAATCGAAGAACGTCAATGATGCCGGCACCACCCTGTTCGCCACCCAATACCCCCAAAAGGACTGGCGCCAACGAATCGGAGGCGGCACCCACGCCGACGCCATCATGGAACGGATTGTGCGCAACACCACCTAGCTGGAAACCGGCGACTACAACATGAGGGAACACGCACCCGGCAAGTAACCATCAAACAACCACCACGAACAGGGACGGCACCGATGGTGCCCAATGCCACGCACGCCGGTGCCGTCCCGCAATAACCCCGGTGCTCAAACCTTCAAATAATCAGCACGTCTTTCACGATACCGGTCATATTGCCGCACAACCACACCTTCGCAAGACGCGCATCCAACAGGAAGCCCCTGCTTCGGACGAAATGGACCAGGACATAAGCCCAATAATCGAGCTCTTCTTCTAACACGGCCTCACCGATGCCGAATTATCCACGATATGGCAGCGAAGCAAGCTTCCACAATGGAGTAATACTACTCATTTAATTTCCACAAAAAATAATAACCCATAGCTTTAGTTCCATTAATATTTTCTCTATGCTTACGTATTATATCAGTAACTGTAGCCGCCCCCAATGCACCTGATGCGAGACTTGCAACTGGGGCCAACTCCGGAGGTATCCCTAGCTGAGCCACACTAATGCAGATAGACCCAGCCATCAATAAAGCATCACTCATATAGGTATTTTTAGCATTCTTTACTGCATGTTGAATATTATTGATTCCACATTGAATCTCATCTCGATAAAAATCCCTGTAATCATTAGCTGTAACTAATTTTACAGATTTCATCGCCTTAGTAATTGAGCTTCTGTAGTTATCAAAAGCATCCCCTTCTTCTTTTCTCAATTTTAGTATTTTTTCAGTTGAGATATTCGCTAGATATGGAATGGAATGAGTAAGCTGCGACAAAATTCGATAATGAGATATATCTTCAAACGAGACACTGTCACTCATGCCTTTCAAAACAGTAAGATCCGATGGCCTGTCTGTAAGGTATGAACATTGCGCTTCGATATTTTGCTCATTATACATTGACAAATCATCATTAATCTCTTGAAAAATCTGCTGCGCTAAGCCAATCTCTCGCATAGACTCAAAATCGAGAGAAGCGCCAATTCCATCCTTATTCAAGGCAGACAAAACAACTGAAGGAACTTCATATCTAAAATGAATAAACGAACTTTCTTGTATCCCTAATTCTGGACAAGGAAGAATCTTAAGATATACTTCTTCGCCTTCTTTCATGACATACACCTGCAACGAATTTAGAACAGATTGAATGACAGGAGAACCAATTGATTCAAATCTATTTTGGAAAGTTTGCTGAATCTGATTGAGATGTACAGTACAACTAGGACAAGTAGTAACTAAATCAGGCTGGAAATAAAGTAAACCAGCCCTCACAAGTGGCTCATACATTTTAATGAGAATCAATGCATCTAAAAATAGATTTCTATCTAGAGATGAATTGGATTCTGCCTCTTTTAGTAAATCATTGAGAGGAAAAGGAACGAAGACATTATCCGCATACATCACAGAAAAATTACATAATCGTTGAGCATTCCTTAGCCGACAATTAATATCTGCACAAGGAAATCTACCTCCAGAAAGTGATTGCGAAGGAGAGAAAGAGAAGAGAGAAGGCTGCACTTTCGGTTCTCTTATGCTTAAATACATATCCCAAAATAAATCAAGTACTTCAGAATCACTCTTTGAACACAGAGCTTCATATGATTCCTGCGGTCCTCTCCCCAACCGATTTATATCAGAATAGAGTTCTTCATATCCTTCATCTACATAGCCCATCTCTACTATCTCCTTTGATACGTAACCGAAAATTCCTTCACGCGACGAAGTTTCTGCTGCCTGGTCAGTGGATTGAGCCAGTCGTTGTCGCTGTAACGCTGGTAGATGTCCAAGCCGCGGCCCAAGATGACCCGCCATCCGGTGTCGGTGACTATGGAACGATCGTGCCCGGACTCGCTGAATTCGTAGGTCAACGCAATGCCTAATGTGCCGAACGTTGCTTGCACTTGGCTGAGATTATCGATTTGCCGGTCGGGATACTCCTCATCGCATCCGGTAATCAAATGCACATGCACTTCGTCTGAACGATTAGTGTATGTGTACACGGTTTCAAGAAACTCCGCGAGGTTGCGCACCTGATAAGTCTTACGAATATACGGGTCCTTGAGCGTAATCTGCGTCGCACCAGCGACATACGGACCGAACAGCTTATTATATGTGGCACCTCGCTGGCTTTCAGCGAATTCGACATGTCCTTCCTTGGCCGTTGTAGCGGCACGCTCAATGGGAGACAAAGATGGCACGCGCGCAAGAGTAGACAAAGACGTAGCCGTAGACTCAGTGGCAAGTACCGGCGACGAAGACTCTGTTTCATTCGCGTTATCAACTTTATGAGTTACGTCAGCTGAGGCAGCAGCTTTGTCATCAACAGAACCGATGGAATCTCCAGCAGGCACGTCAGAAGTAGTGTTATCAACCTTCTCAACACCGAGACTAGCGTCATCAGCGAGTGCAACAGGAGCAACCGTGCCTCTCTCTGCCTCGTCACGCTCATCATGCCCACCGCGCCAATACAGCTCCGGGTAATCATCCTCCTCCAGCACATGCACGGCGACCGGCTCCACCGAGCCAGCCCGCGTGTAGCTGAAATCCACCGCTGCCATGGTGGAGTCGATGCGGCACAGCTGATCCTTGACACGCTTGCGCCCTTCGATGGCGCAACGCAGCAGCGGTTCCATCTGTTCGGCCGTGGCCTGTCCGGATGGATAGATCAGCTTCATCAGGCCGGAGAAGGTCTTACGCACACCATCTTTATCTCGTGTGGACAGCGACGGCGACAGCTTGAAATACTTCTCGAACGCCGATCCGTAATCCACGTTGCGCAGGTTGTGCAATATCTCCGCCAGGTAGTCCACCACGAAGCCATATCCGCTCGTGAACATCTCCGTACGAATCTGCTCGAATTCCCACCCGGGCAGGTAATAGTGGATGCGGTCAAGAAACGCCGGGTCATGGTATTGCACCGGCAGCTCCTCGAACAGGTCGGAGTTCTTGAGCATGTATGGCACGTTGTGCGAGGTGTTGCCCACGAACACCATGGATGCCTCGGCCTGCGTCACATTGGTGCCGCGCGAGAAGCTCTTGTTGGCCATGTAGTTCTTCATGATGTCCACAAGAGCCTTGTCGGCCTTCTTGGCTTTGCCTGCGAACTCATCGAACGCCACCGTATCCCAGTAGCCCACCAAGCCGATCTGCTTGTTCGCATTATTCACGAAGAGCTTCGCCGCCGTCACCTCGCCACCGGAAATGAGCATCCCATGCGGCGAGAATTCGGAATAGATATGCGACTTGCCGGTGCCCTTTGGTCCAAGCTCGATCAGATTGTAGTTGCGTTCCACGAACGGGATCATGCGCACCAAGTGCAGGAGTTTGGCGCGGTCGCCGAACAGATCCGGGTTGAATCCGACCGATTGCATCAGCAGGTCGATCCACTCCCCCGCGGTGAACTTCGCGCGCATGGCCAGATAGTTTTCGCGGTCATCATGCGACATCTGCACGGGCATGAGCCGATGCAAACGCCACGGCACCTCGTCGCGGTCGCCGGAATAGGCGTATACCAGCGTGCACATGCACCAGATGCCCGTGACCAGCAGCTTGGGATTCTTGTCCACCGTAATGGAATCGACAACCACGCGACTGATGCCAAGATTCTCGAATGTGGCCTCGTAACGGTCGAGTTTTTCGTTAAGCGCGACCTGTACCTTGTCGATAACCTGGTATCGGCCTTTCTCGCGAATCTTCGATTGGATGAGGTTCGCTTCCTCGCGATGAACGTAATTGTCCGCAAGAATGTCGCGAACGCGCTTCACGCCGGCATTGATGCTCTCCTGGTCGGTGGTGGTCGCGTATTTGCTCAGCAGGTATTCCAGCACATACGACGGCACCAGCGCATTGCCTTTGACTTCGCTGACCAGATCCTTGCGCACCGTGTATTGCGAGAAGTCATCGGTGATCTTGCGGTCCAGATTGCTCATTACGAGAGCCGCCACGCCGCCCTCAGCACCAGCACCAGCACCAGCACCAGCACCAGTCAACGACCCGCTCACCTCATTGGATTCATCTGCCATAATCCCACCTTACGCCCAATCTCATTTCGCCGAAGACACATTCGGCAACGACACATTCAACTTCAGAAATCGAATCCGTCATCGGTGAACAAGCCGCGCTTGAGCAGATACTCCGCCTTCACGTCCAGCTGACGCATCTGGCTGGAGCCGGGAATCTGCTCGCTCACACGCAATTCGACGGTTGTGTTGTTGAATTGGTCGGCATCGCCGGCCAGCAGGAATGTGGCAGGCACGTGGCGGTCAGCGGAATCCTTGCTGGTGGAGTTGAACGCAATGGGCACCTCATTAGAGATAAGCACGCCCTTGCCATCCGCTGAAACGCCCCACAAGCCGGCCAGCACGGTTCGTTCGGACACCTTGCCGCCCACCGGCTCGGTCTGCAGGAAGTCGACCGTGATCTGACCAGTGGTGATGCGGTCGGTCGTCTGCTGGATTCTGAAACTCACTTTGCGCACGTCTTCCGAGGCGGACCGCCCCTTGCTGATGTGCACGATCGGCACCACGATCTCCGGCAAAGAAGCCCCGCCGTGCACGTATCGCACGCCCGGCCCTTTGATACGAAGGCGATGGATGGCATTGGGCACCTGAATCGTCACGCCTTCGCCTACCATATCCCGCAAACCAACCTGTGCCGCACTGAATGTGGTGAACGCGGGCTTGCTGACCAAGTTGGCCCCGATGACGAAGCGTCGGCTTTCCTTCCATATCGCATCGCCGGATGGCCGTTCGCTGAGCCATTCCGCATCCGATACATCGTGATTCTGGTAGAGGAAGCCATGATCGGCGGTGACGATCATATTGGTGATGTTCGCGTTGGATAGGCGCTTCACTACCGCTTCAAGCTCATTAATCGCTCGACTGCACGCCTCGAAGGTTCCGGATTCACTGGCTTCCTTATCGCCAATGGCGTCGATGGTGTTGTGGTACACGTACGGCACGTTGCAGGATTTCACCAGATTGCGGTATTCATCTCGCTTCATGTTGAGCAGATCCTCCGCCTCTATGACGGAGCCTCCGACTTCGGCGAGAATCGCGGCACGAGCCGGCGTACCGCTCGCATCCTTCCCATCCACAACGGCATAATAATGCTTCTTTGTATCCAAGGACAGGTCCGTATGCGGCAGCAACGCCGCCATGCCCAATTGGGTATACGAGGGCAGCGTGCTGAGTTGAGCCGCCATGGACGCGGTCCACCGGCTTTGCTCATTGAGCTTCCTGCAGAATTCCTCGGCGACTTCGTAACGCAGCGCGTCGGAAATGATGACCGCAATCTTCTTATGCGCATCCGTCACCGTCTTCACATTGCGCGCATAGAACTCGGTTTGGGAGGGTATACCCGCAATCGCCCAACTGTCCATCTTGCCGACCTGCCGCTGCCATGCGACGCCAAGCTCGGACTGGTACCTGGAGTACTCCCGTTCCAGACTGTCCGCGATGTCCCTGTCCCGCGATGGGGAACCGATTTTCCACGCCGCGATGAAGCGCCGGTAACAGCCGTCCACTTGGTAGAGCGAATTGGTATAAGCCTCGAATCCACTTTGCGGCGAAGTGATGGACTCCACAATGGGCTGGCATTGCCGCAGCATGGCACGCAGCGCGCTCGCGGACGCGATGATGTCGTAATCATTGGCGAACCGGGTGAACCAGAGGCCGTATCGGCGGGCGGCGATGATGCGCTGCACGTCTTCATCGGTCACGTCCGCATTGTCCAATGCCTCATAGAGCAGTTCCACGATTTGCTCGTCGACTTCACTGAATACGTCGTGCTGTTCCAGTTCGGCCAGGCTCATGGTGGCGATGGTGCTATCCAGCGACAGATCCGGAAACACCTCACTCGCCAGCCTCTGTATCACCGGAGTGGTTTTCGGGTTATTGCGCCAGGTATCGAAGTCGCGGCGGACGTTCGCGTAATAGTCGATGCTATTCTCGGCATCGCTGAACCCGTTCCAGGCGAGACGGAACAGCCAGATCACGAAATCCTTCACCGTGGGCTTGTTCAGTTGATTGCCGGAGTCAAATCTGTAGATGCCGCGCGTGCCCGCCCAGTGGTAGTCGGCCAATCCCATGGCCTCGATTGTCTCGATGCCGCGAGCGGAGTCTTTGGCGTATTGCGTGAGCAGCTCCCGCCAGATGGCCTGCAAGCTATGTTCGCCGACTGGCAATCCCAGCAGCGATGCGATCATCTTCGCTTGGAAGGTCTTGGCATCGTCTTCCGCACGCAATCGTTGCTGCAAGGCTTGAACCAAATCGTCATCATCAAAGAACGGCTTACACCGCTGCATGATGGCGAGCCAATCACGGCGCGTTTCGGCGGATGCCTCACGCGGGAACAACTCGTTGAGGATCATCGACAGCTTGTCCGCAGTGAACCAAGGACCATAGGCGATTTCAAGATCCAGCAGCCAATTGTCTTCATTGGCCGGCAGTTTGCCTTCCACATATACCAGGAATTTGGTGGTTGGTTCTGCAAGCATGATCCGGTATTTCAGTGCGAACGGATTGCGTTCCAGACGAACCAGCTCAACATCGCGCAGCGCTTCGTTCTCCGCTTCCGGCCCAACGATGCTGTCCACTTCTTCGGAGAATTCACCGACCTCGTCATGCCAGAAAACCACGCGCCCTTCGCTATGCGGAGTGCCGTCGAATGGCGCGAAACGTGTCGCCAACAAACGACCAATCTGCGTATTACCGCTCATTCACCGTCCTCTTCTCCGTCCACAGGTTGCCCGTCGTCCGCCGATAATCGACATTGACCGCTCCCTCCATACAAAAAAATGCCGGAGGACTACCCCCGGCTCTTGGAAGTCTCGCATTGCTACTGACTAATGAATCAGCTTATAGCGTATCTATGACCTCGCGCGATTTTTGTGCTCCTCGCTGTACTGCATAGGCAATTGAGCGGTTGACACCGATTCTCTGAATCACTCCCTTATCCGTCATGTCATTCAGTATGTCTATCGCACGTCTTTTTTGCACACCCAGCTGATCCGCTATGGATGACGATTTCATTGGACCGTTCTGCACAAGCATGTCCAGCACTTTGCGTTGCTGTTCGTCAAGCCGGGCCATCGATTCACTGTTGATGCTCTCACCGTGCACGTTGAGCGCACTGTCAGTGCACTCAACACCATTTGAGTGCATTTTCCGAGCATTTTCAGTACCCTGGTCGAAGCTCCGGTTGCTGCCCTCGAACAATAGTTCCTTGATGGTGGCGGCATCCGCCTGCCGTGTGGTGCCGGCACACCCACCACACGCAGTGTCTAGTCCTCGATGCCAAACACGATACGCCCGCCCTCGCCATTGGCGAACGCAACCGCAGTCTTCGTGTACTTGATACTGCGGTCAGGTAGAGCGACTTTGTACTCGGCGTTTTTTTGATTCACCTCTATCAATGCTCATATAATCACCAACGTTGTTATTTACCCGCCATATATCGCAGCACTTTACCTAAGCATTCATTGCTCTTCTGCACATTGACGGAATCTCCACTTCCTGGTGCTGTCAAAGAATTAGGAGAAAACTGAATGGAGTCTTCCCAATACCTAAGAATTATTTCCTCGTATGAACCTTTAGGAGAGGAAGAAGGAACACCGGGATTACACCAACGCCAATCTTTAATAGCGGAATAAACAAAACTGTCAATGACAATTCCTGAAAGATGGTAGCTTTTAAAACAAGAGTCACGAACCACCCTCATATGCCTACAGGTATCAACAAGCAGACCATTAGAAGATCTATTTTTTTGCTTTATGGCTTCTTGCTCAGCCTTGGGATTACTCGAAAGCCAATTACCGCCTTGGTTGGAATCGGGATACTCATATATAGTATTCCCTCCCCAATCCATAGAGACAAAAGCCGGCAGTATCTCAAACTTCATCTCATCACTAAAGGCAATTTTTACTACTTGGCCATCTGCGCGTACATCACTCATAGAATATGCTTGCTTAATAGCATTCCGAACCGATTGCAATAATCGAGATTGTCCATTACCGCGATACGAATCATAATGTTCATACTCTTCACGAGGAAGAATTACCATAATGTCAATGTCACTTGTATCGACTGCTGTGTAACGACCATAAGAACCTACATACAAGCTGTGCTCAACTTCGCTATACGAATTATAAAACTCTCGGTTAATAGCCTTAGTAACAGTCCGGTACCTTTTCGCGATTAACCCACGAGTTTCTTGATTGATAACTCCAGCATGCTTCTGAACGTAAAAATTCATTTCTTACATTCCTTTCTTAGTGATGGAGGGAGCCCACTGTTTATCTCTTCATCGGTTATGTCATCATCTTTATGTTTATGCAAGGCAGCTGACGCGAGACTAACTGCACAATTTGTAGTTTGTGGCGCTATAGAATTAATTTCAGATACCTTTGAAACAAGAGAGCGAAGCTCTTCTTCTAAGAAATCGCGATCCTTGTCATGCAAACGTATTTGATAAAGCAGTAACATTAGTTGATCTTTTACTGCAAGATATCGGGTTGCGAATTCCCTATGATTTTGAATCAGTTTTTCAAAATCAAATCTCTTAATGACAGCAATCAGAATTGTCGAAATACAAGACATTAATGTTGAAACCAATTTTAGCCAAAAAGGGTCAATAAATAACGCTGCTACGAGTCCGCCTGACACAATCGAAGAAAGCACAATACTGCATATTGTCAACCTTTTTGACTTAAATAGATAAATGTCTGCCTGTTTCTCCTGTATCTTGTGAGACCACATAACACGGCCAAAAATATTGCGTGTGCAATCTTCAAGTGCATCATATTCAGCTAACGATCCCGCCATCAAATCACTCTCCTAACATATGAATGGGCCAGGTCCAGGATTGGACGGTGGTGCGTTTCTTTTCGATTGCGGGGATGATGCGGAGGGCTTTGCCCATGCGCAGGTAGTTGACTAGGACGCCGTCATCGAGGTCGATGGGGAGGTTGCGGGTGGCGAGCGGGTAGAGGATGTCGCGCTCGTAGTCGGCGCATTCCTTGATGACGGTTTGCAGCTTTTCGCCCTGGCGAACCTCGCTGGCCTTGTCGGATTGCGCGAGCCGTTCGGACTGGGCATGAAGCTTGGCGGTGAAGTCGCGAAGGTACGACAGCACGTTGTTGGTGGTGGCCGGCGTGTAGCGGTGCAGATAGACCAGCGCCTTGAACGCGCCCTTCTTGTCGGTACGGCTGGAGTACATCCAGTAGATCGGTCGGTTCTTGTACATCTTGACGTGGTCGTCATAAAAATCGTTGACGAAGTATTTGCGCAATGACTTGCCCAGCACCTGCTCGATGTAGGCTATGTTCTCCTCAAGATGCTGCTCGCCGAGGGCCACGCTGAGGAACTGCCTGAATCGGGCCACGATGTCATCCTCGAACCATTCATCCTCGGTGACGGGGATGACGTTGTCCGAGTCGGGCTCGAACGAGGGATTCGGGATCTGCGCGTGATAGTCGGCGAGAGTCTCACCTTGGGAAGCGAGAATCAGACCGGGCTTGTCGAGCGAGTAGCGACCGAACATGCAGCCGACCGCATAGGAGACGATCTCCTTGACGATATCTCGCGTCATGAGTTCGTCACGCTCGGCAGGCGTGTTCTTCGGGTATGCGAATGCTGGATTACGTTTCAGCGACACTCGTTCGATCGGTACGTCGCATGGCACTTCATTGCGCACACCGTAGGCGTCCGCCACGAGTTCGTTGTTCTTGATTTCACGTTGACGTTGCTCTTCAGTGATATGTTTGCATCGTTCGATATATGTCGGAATGATCGTGCGTAAACTCCCCTTATCGAGGACATCCTCAGTTACTTCCCTCATAGGAATCACCTGCAGAGAAGACTTAATATCAATCGTATCTAGAATCCCTAATCTGGTGAAACCCCACGAAGTCTCATAAGAGTTCCAGTCCGAGCGAGCTACCGAAACCAGACTCGTGACAATAGACATGCATAGATCATCATCCGGGAAAATGAGCTTGGGTAACTTCTCCAAGTAGCCCGGGTGCATATTAATAGTTGGATTGATACCCCCTAGAACAAATGATGAATATGAAGAATTTAACATACCAAGTGCTTCAACGGCCTTGTCCCCCTGTGCGACACCAGCAGCATCCGCAAAAAGGAATCCATTATCTTGAATACGGAAAGAGGGTTCTCCACTCGTAATTGTCGTCCAACTTATTCCGGTCTTGAAAATTCGGTCAAGATTGAAATTATGAGCTTGGACTCTCGCGCCATCTGCTGTTTTAACTGTCTGGAGTGCATGGCCATCGTTCTTCCAATTCACCAATTTGGTATTATTCCCATACCATTTATGAAACTCGCCGCCGGACGCATAGGGAAACCATATGGCCCCACTTTCCACAGCCTGTGTCCGAGTCATTCCATAGCCAGTTTCAGACGTTGAAACCTCAAACCAATAACGTACAAAACGATTATTATCGCCAGTTATCATACCGATAGCGAACCGCATCTGACTGCCAAGTGATTGTGTACCGAATTTATTTAGAAGCTCTTCCGGGAACCAATACACAATTGGGGAGCCGGGGATTTGGGCGAAATCGTGTTGTTTGCAGACGTAGAAATGTTTGGACATTGGCGCATCTTCAACAGATAAACCCTCAGCAACAGCGCGATGAGCTGCAATAATCTCCCTCGACCGGGGAGCCTGTTGTTTTGCACCAACAAAATCACTTAATCAAACAAAGGAACTATGCTCTGTCGATTGTCCTTTGCCGAGCACAAAAGTACAAATCGGCACAGTAGCACCATCAAAGCCAGAGTATTCCAGTTGAATCAGAGAAGATATATGCTCGTGCTCGATTATTTGTTTACGTAGCTGTTCATAAGAACTAATGAACATCCACACGTATGGCGACATAAAGCCAAGTCGGCCATGCTCAGGAACCATCAACAGCAGGCGATATATGAATGCGGCGAAGAGATCGGCTTTGCCGTCCTTGTAATGGTCGTTGACGAACTTCTTAAGCTCGTTGCCCATGTTGCCCGAACCCATGTAGGGCGGGTTGGCCACTACCGCGGCGTATTGGCGGGAGAGGTAGCGGGTTTGGGTGAGGACGAGGTTGGCACGTTTGGTCAAACCCTCATCGAAAAGGGTGTTCTCCCCCCCAGTCTCGCTACGCTCGACAGCCCCCTCGTCAGAGGGGGCTGAGGCTAGAGCCGCCAATTCTGTGGGCGGTTGGATAAGGGAACCGTAGGTGTCGGCGTTTTGGTAGGTGTTCCAAGTGTCGGTGTCGAAGGTCACGTGGTAGAGGTCGTTGAGTTCGGTGACTTCGTCATCGGTGAAACGTTCCGGTGTGATGCGTTGGATGTTAGGTTGGACTTGGCGGCCTTTGCGGAAGAAGCGGCGGTATTTGCCCCGGGCCTTCATGGTGAGGGCGAAGGCGGCGAGGTTGGCGGCTCGTTCGTCGATCTCCATGCCGAAGAGGTTGTGTTCCAGAATCAGGCCGGGGATTTCGTTGGCGGAGTAGCCGGCTTCGTCGTAGATGCTGTAGAGGAGGTCGAAGGCGTAGGTTGTATTTCGTCAAGTCGGTGTTTCGTGTTTAGTCATGTATTTTTTTCGGGTTTAGGCAGTTGCATGCATTTTCCTTATTTTTCCGGTTGCGCGGAGGTGTTCCTGCCGAACATGAGGGCCTCACTGACGCGGCGGCTCTGGCCGGTGAACTCGAGGAGCCGCCCGTGGTGCACGATGCGGTCGATGATCGCTGCGGCGAGTTTGTCGTCCGCGAAGACCGTGCCCCATTTACTGAACTCGATGTTCGTGGTGAATATGATGCTCCGTCTTTCGTAGCTGCCCGCGATAATCTGGTAGAGCAGGCGCGCCCCGTCGATGTCGAAGGGTACGTAGCCGAACTCGTCCAGTATGATCAGGTCGGCACGGCCGATGTCCCGGAGCATCGTCTCGAGCGTGCCGTCGCGTTTGGCCTTGCCCAGCTGGAGGACGAGCTCGGCGGTCTGATGGAACCGCACGCCCAGCCCCATGTCGATCGCCTTCATGCCCAGCCCGATCGCGAGATGTGTCTTTCCGCGCCCGGTCTTGCCGTAGAACACCAGGTCCTGCGCGCGCGGGATGAAACCGAGCCCTAGGAGCTCATCGAGCATGTAGCCGTCGGGGAGCCTGACGTTCGTGAAGTCGTAGCCGTCGAGACCCTTGACGACGGGGAACCGGGCGCGGCGCAGGAGCCTGTCGTGCTTCGCGCGTTCCCTGTTCGCCAGTTCCGTGTCGAGCAGGCGGTGGACGGCGTCGACCTGGCGGGGCGTGGCCCAGCCGGCGAATTCGTCGATGCTCGCCTTGGAGATGAACAGCTTGCGGGCCTTCTCGTAGAGCCCTTCGTCCGTCTTCGTGTTCATCGCCCGCCTCCCTGCACGCCGACGTCCGCGGTGAACGCGATGTCGTATTCACTCAGATCCGGCCTGTCATCGTCGTATTCGATACCCGCCACGCCCTCGGCGAGCCTGGCCGCGAGCAGTGTGACACCGGCGCGGTCCGCCCCGCCGGTCGATTCGAGGATGGAAAGCATCGCCTCGACCGCGTTCGCCCACCCGGATTCCCTGTCAACGCGTTTGAGGGTCTGCAGCGCCTCGTTGCGTGTCTGTCTGTCCTGCCGATCCAGCCATTCCCGCAACGGGTCCGGCAACGCGTCACGTACCCGGCTGTTGGGCCAGGACGCGGGCTTGTTGCACAGCAGCGCCAACTGCATGGACGGGTCCTCGCTGTTCGTGCTGGCCTGGCCGTACGCCCGAGGATGGGTCGCCAGGTGCTTGCCCGACGAGTCGAGGACCTCGACCTCGAGCGCGCGGAGGCCCACGATCACCTCTCTGCCCGCGTTCGCCCGGTCCGCGGAATAACGATGCCGTCCCTCGAGCGTGACCACGCCGTACCGGTCGGCCTTCATATGCCGCCACGTGACCACGTCGAAACGCTTCCCGGGCAACGGCAGCAGCGCCGCACGGTCCTCGGAGAACAGGCCACGTTCCTCCGTGTCCTTGCGGTAATGCGGTTTCGTGGCCAGCTCCAGGCACCGGTCCGGCAGCCCGGCGTTAAAGTTCTCCAGGCTCCATACGCTCGGCCGGGGCACGAACAGCTTGCGCCGCACCATGCCGACCTTGGACTCCACCGCGCCCTTCTCATGACCGGAATACGGGTTGCAGAACGAACAATCGAACCCGTAATGCGCCTGGAAGGCCTGGAACAGGTGCGTCAGGCGCGGCTCGCGCTCCCCGTACCCCTTATGGCCCACGCCGGCGGCGTTATCGAACACGATCCGCTCCGGCACACCGCCCAGCCACTCGAACAGGTTGCGCAACGCCAGGCACGTGCACTCAGCGTTCTCGCCCGGCATCAACTGCACCAGACCGACGTTCGAATACGGGAAATCAAGCACGAAATGATGCATCCGCTGCACCACGCCGCGCAACAGCACGTCGACCTCGCCGAAATCGGCCTGCGCCTCGCCTGGATGCCATACCAGATCCATGAACGCCTCATCACGCTCCGCCGCGAACTCACGCCTGAGCCGCGCCACCGCCCGCGTCACCGTGGACAGGGAGACCTCCGCGCCATGCTCGTCCCTCAACCGCTCCCAGATCCTGGTCGCGGTATGCCGCTGCTTGCGCCAGTTCGCGCGATCCTCCGCGAGCCACTGCTCGATCACGGGCAGATACGGGTCGATCACCGACGCGCGCGGCTTTCTCACCGACGGCACGGCCGACAGATCCTCCTTCGCGAGGTACTTACGCACCGTCGGCTCGCTGACATGTGTTTTCCGCGCGATCGACGCGACGGATTCCCCGTTCCGCCGCAAACGACGGATAGACTGTACTTGGGGCATGCTGATCATAATCCTTTCCGGTCCTTTCTGGCGGAGATACAAGCACCATCCAGTTAAGACCATTCCGTGGTCGGCATGCTCTGCCTAAACCCGAAAAATCATCGTGACTAAACCCGCAACAACTAATTGAACACAAACAGTAGGTGAGCATGTGGCCGGAGCCGCAGGCGGGGTCGCAGACGGTGAGGTCTTCGGGAGAATCGATCTTGAGGATCTCTCCGGCGTCTTCCCCAACCGGGTCGATGTAGTATTCCCAGGTGTTGTGGAGTTGGGATTCTGGGTGGTTCTGGGTCCAGAGGCGGCCTACGGTGTTTTGGACCAAATACCGCACGATCCAGTCGGGAGTGAAGAGCTGGGTGGCGGCGGGAATCTCGTCGGCTCCGGCCTTCTTGGATTTCTTGAAGCCGGCCATGACCTCGTCTTTGCGTTCGGAGATATAGAACTGGTAGAGCCAGCCGATAATCTCGACGTTGCCCTCATCGCTCTCGCCCACGCAGTCGGCCACGCTCATCACTTCGACGGCCTTGCGCAGCACGGAATCCTTGGCAAGCAGGTCGGCGGGCATCAGGATCTCATCGGCGGCACCGGCGTCGTCGAACATGAACGGAAGGCACTTGTGCCAGTAATCGCAGTAGGAGCGCAACAGCAGACCATAGGCGTCTCCCTGCGGGTCGTTGCTGGGCTTGCCGCCGTCAAGCAATGCCTGAATAGTAGGCAGCACCTTTGATTTTGTGCCTACTCCCCCGAATATCTCATCCTCGAATTCGCCGCGCTTCGCCGCCGACAGCACTGCGGGCAGCGCATTTGGATTATCCAGTTCCTCACCGGACACCACATGCACGCCGGTGAACTCGTTGGCGTCCATGTACCGCAGAGCGATGATGCGGTTGAACCAGCGGTAGGCATGACGCTCGGCGGTCTTTGCCCTGCCCTGTTCACCGCCGCCGTTGCGCTGGATCTCTTCGGTCAGTTCCCGGTATGCACGCGGGCTGTCGGACTGAGCCAAAGAATTCGGCTCCAGTGCGGCATCAATGCGAGCGCGGACCGCCTTCATCAGCGAGGTTCGCGCCTCGGCGGCAAACGACTGCAACTTGTTCGTGTTCATTGCTTTGGCTCTTCCTTTACGTCCATCCACACCGATAATCGTGAAAACGTCTCTCGGTTTCTCCTGCCGAACCTTATTCGTTATGCAGAGACCAGTTCTCCATGCTATCGCATGAATTAACCCCCAGAATCGGATCGGGTATTTCGTTGACGGAGTAGCCGACATCATCGTAGATGCTGTAGCGAAGGCCGAAGGCATAAGAAAACATATGACCAGAACCACAGGTGGAGTCTAACAAGTTGCCGTCTTTGATACAAAGCCCTGTTGCGGGGTCGGTGCTGTGCTGAGCAGAAACGCGGCTCTTACCTGCGGCTTCAGTTGCCAGCAGACAACTGGCGAGAGCTGCCCACGCACCAAGTGCCTCGGCTTTACTCCGCTCGACTGTTCTTGTTGCCGTTCTCATATGCACCCACCTCGCTCTCTCAAATAGGAATCGTTAAAAGGTTCAGGGAAACGTTAAATCGTTCTTGACAGCCCAATCTCCCTCATACGGCAACCGCCTCCTTGGCGAAGTGCTGCTCGGCTATAGCGTCGAGCTGGGCGGCGATCTGTTCGAAGGGCAGGTTCAGGTCGAGCGTGCGCACGCTGATCCGGTTGCCGCTCATCTGGTAGACGCCATCGGGCTGAGTCTCCTCGTCGGTCTTGGCGTAGAGCAGCATGCCGCTCACCTCGTGCGGCCCGCCCGCAAGCTCAGCCTCCTTGTTCTTCACGTAGGTGAAGATCTGGTACAGGTCGTTCGAGTGGATGGTGTGAGTATCCCAGTTCTCCTGCAACGTATGCGTGTAGTACTTCGCATCGATGATGAGAACCGTTTCCCCGCGCGAAAGCACGATGTCGCTCTGCATGGTGGGGAGCATCGTGCCTATCCCGTCGTCGAGCGCCCACTTGATCTGCGGGGAGCTGGCCTGAGCGAGACCACATTCCTTGCGGTAGTACTCGAGGATGAACTTCTCGTAGAGACGCTCCATGTACTGCGGCTTGATGTAGGTCATCAGGCGCATCTCGCCGCGCTCGTCGGTGAGCAGCATGCCGTCGATGACCAGCTGGCACACTGACAGCAGCATCCGGTAGCTCTGGTTGTTGCGCGTGAAGCGGATGGATGACCAGCGGATGTCCGCAGGCTCCACCTCACTCACGGTGGCGAAGAACAGTATGCGTTTCTTCAGCTCGTCGCGGTGTTCGGTACTCACGTCCCCGCGGCGCAGAAGCAACATGGCCGTCGTCTTCAGGATCTGGTTGAGCAGATTGTCCTCGGAGAGCTCGTCGTATTTGCATGACACGCGGCAGCTACGGGCGAGCCGGTTCCTGATGGTTCCCGCCATCTCGACCTTGCCGCGCAGCACCGACAGGTCTTCCACGTGGTTCACGTACTCGCGGTAGAGGCCCTGCTTGAGCTGGCGGGCGATGCCCTTGGCGAGAATGGACGCGAACAGGTCGTGGATGCGCTCGAAATCCTCGCCCGCGACATCGTCCTCGCGGTCGGGGCGCAGGTCTTGGAACGCGTAGGAGAGCATATAGTAGACGTTCTTGATGAATATGCTCTTGTCCTTGATCATCGCTGGAACACCCCGTGCAGGCTGTTCTCCCAGCGGTGCAGCTTGGCCTCGTCGTCGAACCAGTACTCGGTAAGCATCGGCAGGATGTCGTAGTCCACGACCTCGCGCAGCCATTCCTCGTCGGCAACGTCGCGCCCGCAGAAGTAGCTGTGGCCGATGCAGAAGCCGCGCCCGAGGGAGCGGTCGCGTGCTATCTCGGCGTTGAGCTCCTTGACCCGCGCCACCAGCTCGTCGAGCACCTCGTTGTCAAGCGACTTCTGGTAGGCGACGAAGCCCTCGGAGTCGAAACCCGGCTCCATCTCGAAGAAGCTGAAGCGGCGGCGCAGCGCGTAGTCGATCATGGCAAGCGAGCGGTCGGCGGTGTTCATCATGCCGATGATGTAGAGGTTCTTGGGCACGCTGAAGGACAGGCCGTTGTATGCCAGCGTGGCCTTGGTGCCTCGGTAGTCGCGTTCGATGAGCATCAGCAGCTCGCCGAATATCTTGGACATATTGCCACGGTTGATCTCGTCGATGATGAAGAAGAACTCCTTGTCCGGCTGGTTGGCGGCCTTCTGGCAGAAGCGGTAGAACACGCCGTACTTCAGCTCGAACCCCTCGCCAGCGGGCTTGTAGCCCATCATGAAGTCCTCGTAGGAATAGTTCTGGTGGAACTGCACGAACTCGATGCGGCTGTCGTCCTTCTCGCCCATCATCGACCAGGCGAGCCTGTTGGCGCAGAAGGTCTTCCCGACGCCCGGAGCGCCCTGCAGGATGATGTTCTTCTTGTTGCGCAGAACCGCCACCAGCTGCTCATAACGCTCTTCGGACATGTAGACGTCCTCGAGGAAATCGTCCTCGGTGTAGGTC
>SKEY01002401.1_pt1 | contig 19647 bp, 19 predicted proteins | sample 4843871 | NCBI WGS metagenome assembly SKEY01 (sample SAMN11008797, study PRJNA524170) | human gut metagenome | biome: Human fecal sample; material: Feces; isolation source: fecal sample from pouch patient p36 | host: Homo sapiens | place: Israel: Tel-Aviv | collected 2016-12-04 | reverse complement strand
GAATTACAGAACACCAATTGAGATATTTTTGAGCTATGTACAAGAAGCATTTTATTCTAACTTAATTTGACAAATCATAAAAGTAAGACAACAACTAAGAAGTATCAGAAAAAAATCAGGAAACTAAGCGGATGTTCTGATATTTTATATAAAATTTTGGCTACTTATGGGAGAATAAAAAGAAAAAGGAGAAAAATGTATGACTTTAACTTCTCGGCAAAAAAAGTTACTTCGTTGCGCCCTATTTATTTTTACTTTGTTGCTCTACATATTTCCAATCTTCTTTAAAAATCCCAGCCTATTTTTTCTCTTGCAACTGGTTTGGATCGTAACCATTCATTTGCTACAACAAAAAATGAAACTCTTCAATCTAAATTCCCCGTTGAAAACTTGGATAATTTTGGCGTTTTTCTTTTTCTATATCATTTTGATGCCTTTTTTACTTTTTTTAAGTTTTTCTATTTAACGATTATCTACCAAAAAAGAGCGAGTGTTCCGTTCATATACGGAACACTCGCTCTTTTGATTATTTGGCGTTTTCGCGAATGACGAAACCACGTTTTTTATCGTTATGACGTTTGCCGCCACGTTGATCTTTATTTTTGCGGTCGCTATTTTTGTAATTACGGTCGCCATCTTTATGGTTTTTGTTGCCACGATAGCTGCCACCTTTACCATTGCCACCACGGTTGCGATTACGGTTGTTCCCACCGCCACCACCACGGCCATTTTTGTTAAAGCCTTTTTTATTTGAAGGCAATGGTCGTTCTGGGGTAATTTTTACAGGAACCGCATCTGCTGGATCTTTCGCTACTGTTTTTAATAATAACGCAGCTAAGTCTGTCGCTGAATATTTTTCTAATAACGCTTCAGCAGATTCTAGATATTTGTCTAAACCATTTTCTTCTAGATCACTTTCGATGGTTTCAACAGCTGCACTTAATTGTCCTTTAAATGCTTCTTTTTCGGTTGGTGGACGTAATGGTGTCATCCGTTTTTTCGTTAGGTTTTCGATGACATGTAAGTAACCCATTTCGTTTGGTGTTACAAACGTCACAGACATACCACCTTTACCAGCACGACCTGTCCGACCAATACGGTGAACATAACTTTCTGGATCTTGTGGAATATCGTAGTTATAGACATGGGTGACACCTGAAATATCTAACCCACGTGCTGCTACATCTGTTGCCACTAAGATATCTAAGTTACCATTTTTGAATGAACGTAAAACGCTCATCCGTTTTTGTTGTGATAGGTCGCCATGGATGCCTTCTGCTTTGTAACCACGCGCTTCTAACCCGCGGGCAAGTTCATCAACACGGCGTTTTGTCCGACCAAAGACAATGGTCAATTCTGGGGTTTGCACGTCTAGTAAACGTGTCATAATGTCAAATTTTTCAAAGTCTTTTGAACGTACATAATATTGATCAATTAAATCAGCCGTCATTTCTTTGGCTTTAATCTTCACATGTTCTGGTTGTTTCATGAATTTCACGCCAATATTCTTGATTGCTGGCGGCATAGTTGCTGAAAATAGAAGTGTTTGACGTTGTTCTGGCACTTGTGAGATGATTTTTTCAATGTCTTCCAAGAAGCCCATGTTTAACATTTCATCTGCTTCGTCTAAAACTAATGTTTCAACAGTTTCTAATTTCAAGGTACGACGGTTAATATGGTCTAGTAAGCGTCCTGGTGTACCTACAACGATATGTGGACGATCTTTTAGTCCACGGATTTGGCGACCGATATCAGCCCCACCGTAAACGGCTTGGACGCGAATCTTTTTATCGCGGCCTAAACGGAATAACTCTTCTTGTGTTTGGATAGCCAACTCACGGGTTGGTGCAATGACTAATCCTTGAATAACGCGGTTGTCTGCGTCAATTTTGTTAAGCATTGGTAAGCCAAAAGCAGCGGTTTTCCCTGTTCCTGTTTGTGCTTGTCCGATTACGTCTTTTCCTGCTAACGCTAACGGAATTGTTTCTGATTGAATAGGGGTTGCTTCCTCGAAGCCTGCGCGTTCTACCGCTGATAATAATTCTGGCGCTAAACCAAGTTCTTTAAATTTCAAATGATATCCTCCTAGATTTTGTTTCGGAAAGAACGATTTCTTCCTAGTTTCAGGTGTCTTCACTTTCAGTTGTTAAAAAGAAATCCATTATAGTGTGCCAACTATTTCTTCTTTCCTGATTTCACCGAAAAATTCACCTTATGGCATTAGAAAAGCCAAACGTGGTCGTTCAGCTTCACATTTATTATTAAACATAGAAATAGATCTATTTTATTTACTACGATTCAATTTTTCTCGTCATCTTCCGGCAATAGGTCATTCTATCATAGAATCCCATTTTCAGCAAGTTTTATGAAACTTATTTACTTTTCCAAAAGTGCATCGATGACTTCACGAAGTCCCATCCCGTTACTTCCCTTTAAAACTACCATATCTTCTGGCTGTAAAACTTTTTTGACAGCTTCAATCAACTCATTTTTTTCTTCTTTTTTAAAAGAATGAATGTTAGCTGGTGCATAGGTTTCTTGCAATTTATCAGCTAAATAAGCCATTTCAGAACCATATAAAAAGACTTCTTCAATCGCATCTGGGGCTAAATGCTGCGCCATTGCTTGATGCATGGCAGCAGAATCAGGACCTAATTCTAGCATGTCTCCTAAAACAGCAATTCGTTTTCCTACTTTGGACATTTTGCTAAAACTGTCCAGAACAAGACCCATAGCTGTCGGATTGGCATTGTACACGTCACTTAAAATTTCAGCACCATTCGCTGCTTTCAGCCATTCTGTCCGATTCTTTGTTAGTTCCGCTGTAGCCAACCCTTTTTGAATCTCACTATCCGTTAATTGGAAATAACGACCAATGCCAATTGCGATTAATGCATTGGTGACATTATAGGTTCCTGGCACTGGAATCGTAAACGTCATTTGTGTATCACTGATTTTGAATGAGGTTTGCTCTTTGGCTTCATTTGTGACGATTCCTTGAAGTTGACTTTCCTGGCTAAAACCAAAAGTAATCACTTGTTGAGTGACTTTTTCCACCAATGGTTCTAGCAAAGGTTCATCGCTTGGCACAAATAAACTACCGTCTTTGGCTAAACCATCTACGATTTCCATTTTTGCTTGTGCAATGCCTGCTCGTGAGCCTAAATTTTCCACATGGGCTTCGCCAATCATTGTGATGGCGGCAACTTCTGGCTGAGCCAGATTGGAAAGGAAAGAAATTTCCTGAGCATGATCCATGCCCATTTCTAAAATCAGTTTTTCTGTTTCATCAGGCATGTGTAAAATAGTATAGGGTAAGCCAATTTGATTATTGTAATTGCCTTGCGTTTTGTAAGTCACAAACTTTTCAGATAACACAGCAGCAATTAAATCTTTAGTGGTGGTTTTTCCATTACTGCCAGTCACAGCGATGACATTCGGTTGCATTTTATTTAAATAATAGGTAGCTAATTTTTGCATAGCAACCAGTGGATCAGTAACATGCAAAACAGGCAATTGTTGCGGTGCATCGACTAAATCCTGTCCCCAAAAAGCGGCCTGACAGCCATTAGCCATGGCACTCTCAATAAAACGATGACCATCATTTTCACCTTGTAAAGGAACAAAGAGATTTCCTTTCACAATTTTACGACTATCAAATTCAATGCCTGTTAAAGGAAAATCAGGCCATTGTTGCCAATCATTACTGGCTTCAACCGCTTGCGCTACTTCCCAGAAGGTTAATTTCATTATGTTTTGCTCCTCTGACACAGGGACTGGGACATGCCAAAGTCTTGTCATGTCCCAGTCTTGTGTGATTTTTTCTTCTTAGTTATTATAAAATTCTTGGCGTTGTTTAAAACGATTCAAAGCTAACTGAATCAGTTCCTCAATTAAATCACTGTATTTCAAGCCCATATTTTCCCATAGTAAAGGATACATACTAAAGTCAGTAAAACCAGGCATGGTGTTCAATTCATTAAGGAATAATTCGTTTTTGCTTGTTAAGAAGAAATCACAGCGACTTAAGCCACTTCCATCTAACATAATATACGCTTTTTTAGCGTATTCTTGCGCTTGATGAGCTACTTCTTCTGGAACATGCGCTGGGATTTGCATTTCAATCGTGTTATTGATGTATTTTGCATCATAATCATAGAAAGCGACATCTTTCACCACTTCACCAGGTAAAGTCGTACGGACATCTTCATTTCCTAAAATGGCTACTTCAATTTCACGTGCTTCAATCCCTTGTTCAACAATTGCTCGGGCATCATAACGGAAAGCTTCTTCCAATGCTTCTTGCAATTCTTCACGATTTTCCGCTTTGCTAATTCCGACACTAGAACCCATATTGGCGGGTTTAACAAAGACCGGATAGATTAAAGAACCTTCACATTTTTCAAAGACTTCTTTTGGATTTCCTTTCCAGTCACTTCTTAAAACTGGCACGAATGGTACTTGTGGAATGCCAACAGTTTGTAAAAGATATTTCGTCATGATTTTGTCCATTGCGTTAGCACTAGCTAAGACACCTGCGCCTACATAAGGCATATTAATGGTTTCCATGAATCCTTGAATTGTTCCATCTTCACCATTTGGCCCATGTAAAACAGGGAAAACAATCGCTTCTTCTTCATAAATTTCCGAAGGACTGATTCGTTTTCCTGAAAATTCGCCTGTTTCTTCAGGTGTTTGTGCCCAAGTTAAATGTAAAACTTCTTTATTTTGTGGTCGTTCAGATAAGAGAGGGCCTTTTACCCATTGACCGTCTTTACTAATAAAGACTAACTGTACTTGATAATATTTATAATAGATTGCATTTAAAACGGAATATGCAGACAAAACAGACACATCGTGCTCTTCACTTCTGCCGCCATACAACAAAATAATCTTCAAATGCTTGTCCTCCTAGTTTCTTTCCTGTCTTTTAGAAAAAATTATTTTTCAAATTATCCTTACTTATTTTAGCATAAAACCCAGTTTCATAATAGAAGCAAATTTAGTGAAGGCAAAATTCTTTGCTTGCCTTTTCCTTGCTAAAGACTCCGTTCCACCAGCTCAATAAGGGCTTGTTTAAACGTTGTTCTATCTTTGTCTGTAAAAGGTTTAGGTCCTTTCGTTCGGCCACCTTTTCGCCGAATTTGGCCACTAAAATAGCGTTGTTCTAACAAGCCATCAATATTTTCTTTCGTATATTGATAACCTAGTTGATGTAAAACTGACACTCCCTTTGGCAAAACCAAGGAAGCTAAGCCATAATCTTGTGAAATTAAAAAATCCCCTTTTTTTATTAACTGCACAATTTTAAAATCAGCAGCATCCGCTCCTTTATCAACATACACAAAAGAGACATTTTCTGGATAATCTTTTAAGGAATAATGATCTACACTAGTAACAATCACCACATCCAAAGCTTTCTCTACAGCGACTTCAATAACCGTCTCTTTCACAGGTGAACCATCGCCATCGACAAAAATTTTCATTCATTTCCCTCGCTTCTTCCTTGCTCTAACCATTTGGGATGACGTTGAAAGTAGTGTTGTAATTCGTCAAAAACGACTTCTTTAACCACTTCATATAACTCTGTATTTCTTAAAATGGTTTTCGTTGCATCAGTGTAGCGGGGCTTTGGTATCGTAATGGCTAAAACAAAATCAAATTCTGCTAAAAAACTATCTGCTGTCACAGATAATGAGTAATGTTGCTCCTCTAAAAATTGATTAAAGGCGGCCACTACGCCATCAAGAAAACCCTCATAGTGGGTTCCACCAAGACTAGGATAATGCCCATTAACAAATGTTTTTTGCACTTGCGGCGCATGATTTTTACTCAAAATAAATTGAACAAGGGCCAATTCTGTTTGCTTGGCTTGAATAATCGGTGCAGCTTTTCTAGTTAATGGGTTATCTTTTTCAAATAAATAATTACTTAAACCTTTAGGGTAATAACAAAGATTTTTTTGTTCCTCTTCTTGTGTTAAGAGAATCTTTAAGCCTGGATTCAACATGGCAATCTGTTGACATTGTTGTAAAACACGCATATAAGAAAGTGATTCTGTACCAAAAATTTGCGTATCTGGCCAAAATAAGACTTCAATTCGTTCCTGGGTTTCTTCAATAGGTAATAATAATCGTTTTTTCAATTGCCCTTGATGATAAATAAAAATAGTCCGCTGTTTTTCTTGATCGATACTGATTCCTACTTGTTTTGAGAAGGCTTGTAAAACAGATAAATACAGAAAAGGCGGTTCTAAATCGACTTGCTTTTGTTCAAAAACAAGCGGTCGTGTGGAAGATACCTGAAAAGAGATTTGTTGACGCGATAACTGTATAGCAATTTTCCCTTGATTCTTTTCAATGAAAAACTCTAATAAACCGTTAATTGTCTGAACAAGTAAATTCTCTAAGCCGACTAAGCCAGTCGTTCCAATGAACGCTTCTGGTCGTTTTTGAATCCGTTCAATAAATTCATCATTTTCTAAAACTGTTAAAAGATGTGCAACACTCATCCTGCTGCCTCCTTTGCAATCTGTTTCTTTTAATTATAATGAAAAAAAGACCAGAAGAAAAGCCACACGCGACTTTTCTTCTGGTTTTCTTCTTTAACGAATTAAATCAAGATTCGGATGCTCAAGAACGTGATTCACTTGTTTGACCGTTGTCAAAGGAATATCTCCTTGAATCGTATGTGCAAGGACCCCATTGACTGTGGCAAAGGTAACTGCCTTTTCTAACGACCAATTTTGGCTATAGCCATATAAAATCCCCGCCGCATAAGCATCACCAGCACCAATTCGATCAAGATTAAGAAGCGGTCTTTTTTCACTCTGTTGGTACTCATTTTGGGTATATAAATACCCACTTAAGTAGTTTTGATTTTGGGAATGACTTCTCGTTGTCCCAGCAAACCATTCCAAATTGTATTGAGACATGAAGCGCTGAATCAGTTCAGTTTCTTGTGCCTCACCTTCTAAATCTTCTCGCGGAATGAAACCTAATAGCTCGACCAAATCACGACGACTGCCAAAAACAATATCACAATAAGGTAAAATGCGTTCGTACTGTTGACGCATAAAGAGTGCGCTATTTGCTGTATTCAAACTAGGTCGATAATTAAAGTCAAAACAAACTTTCTTTTGATAGGCATGCGCCTTTTGAGCAAGTATCAAAGCAGCATCACGAGTTTTTTCAGTTAAACTTAACGAAATACCACAAATATGCACCATATCTACTTCCGCTAAAAAGGCCTCAAAATCGTAGTCCTTCGCCTCGCTGATGCCAAAAGCACTCTGATGGCGATTTTGATAAGTTACTTGTGTGGGGCGGATTCCATAACCCATTTCTGCAAAAAAACTACCAATATGATCGCCCTTTTCTCCTACCCATTGATCTGAAATTCCTAACTTCCTTAGCGCTGCTTTGCCAGCTTCACCAAGACGATTGGCAGGTAATTTCGTAATCAATGCTGTTTCTAGTTGAAAATGAGCCAAATTTGCTAAGAGATTTACGCCAGTCCCTACAAAGTTCATTCTTAACTGCTCTGTTTGTTCTAACATTAGATACTCTGGCGGAGTGAAACGAAGCATGACTTCACCAAACGCAGCAATTTTCATCTTTGCCACCTACTTATTCAATGTGTTTTTCATCATGGTTAGTAACGTTTTCACGTCTTCTGTTCTAGTGTCCCCTGTTTCTTGATCGATAATTGAGCTGTAGACATGAGGAATGATTTTTTTAACGCCGGCATCCACCGCAATCTGAACAATTTCTTCAAAGTTTTCTAAATCAATGCCCCCTGTTGGCTCTAAATAAAAGTCATACTTGGCACAAGCTGCTGCTACTGCTTGGTATTCTTCTTTGTGAGCCAAGCCTTTCATCGGGAAATATTTAATGGAACTGCCCCCCATGTCTTTCAACAATTTGATGGCGGTTTCGATAGGTACTTCCGCCGCTGGCGCACCCGAGCTTAACGGACCTGTCGCAATGTTGACATAGCCAACTTTGCCTGTGGGTGAAACCAAGCCATTAATCACTGTTTCGTCTTGACGAAGTAAGGCCCGCGAAGCGCCGACACCTGTGAAGACTTGGTTCACGTGTTGCGGTTGTAGAACTTCTGATAAGCGAGCCACCATTTGACTTTGATTAGGATCGCCAGCCCCTAAGCCGACAGATAAAGCGTTGTTGGTTGCTGCTTGGTATTTTTTCATATCGTCAATGGCTGCTTCATCGGTTTCATAGTTTTTTGAAAGGACGCCTAACACAACATGCCCTTCTGCTGCTTCATAACAGGCTTGGGCATTTTCTACTGAATTGGCTAAGACGTTTAAACAAATGCGTTCTTCTAAATAATTAGGTTTTAATGACATGGCTTATTTCTCCTTTGTGTCCATAATTTCTTGTAATCGTTGCACGATTTTGTTCATTTCTTCTTGATTGACAGAACGAATGTCAAATTCAATGATGCCATTGTTGGCTTGATATTCTCGCGTATAAATGGCTGGACTTTCTGCTTTTAACGCTTGGATGACTTCCTTGGCGGTTTTTCTGCCGTCCACTTTGACACTGGCGCGATAAATGTCTCGTCCGGCGCCATCCTGGACGATTTTAGCGGTTAAATCTGACAAGTTGTTGATGGCTTCAACAAACGGTTTTAAGCGTTCTTGCATCGAAGCCCCTGATTCACTGCCATGTGCCAAGTATTCTTCCACTGCTTGCGTAAAGCCCAAGATATTGTCTTTGCCAATTTTCATTGCTCGACCAATGCCTTTGCCTTGTAGGCGCACCCAGTCAATGTATTCTTTTTTCCCGACCACTAAACCGGCACTTGGCCCTTCAATGGCTTTGGCGCCGCTGTAAATCACCAAATCAGCGCCTGCTTCGGTGTATTTGAAAAGATCTTCTTCTGCTGCCGCGTCAACAATTAGCGGCACCTTGTGGCGTTGCGCCACTTTGGCCGCTTCGGCCACCGTCAGCATACTTTTTTGCACGGTATGGTGGCTTTTGATGTATAGAATGGCCGCTGTTTTTTCAGAAATCATCATTTCCACGTGTTCTGGACTGCACATGTTGGCGTAGCCAGCTTCCACCACTTGGCCGCCGCCTTGCGCTACCATGACTTCTACAGGCGTGCCGTAGTCCACGTTGTGCCCTTTAGGTAAAACAATCTCTCGCTGTTCGATCTTTTCTGTATAGGGATGATACGCGTGGTACAAGCTGCCTTTTCCAATCAAGGCAGCCACCGATTGGGCAATCCCCGCCGAAGCCGAGGAAACGATTTGGGCATCTTCTACCTTCAACAAGTCGGCTAAAAAGGCCCCTGTTTGCACACTAAATTCACTCATTTCAAAGAAATGTTCGCCGCCGAATCGTTGAGCCGCGAGGACTGCCTCCGAAACTTTGGAGACACCTAGAATGGTCATTTTGCCAGAAGCATTAATGACTTCTTTTAAGTGGAATTTTTCGTAACTAATTGTCATAGATTTGTCCTCCAATAATTGTTTTGATTGGGCGAATTTGCTCTTTGGCTACTCGTGTCAATCCATTAGAATCAGTCAATGTTTTTTCTTCTGCTTGAATCGTGAAAATCGTTAAATCAGCATCTTTACCTATTTCCAACGTGCCTTTTTGCGTTAAATGGAAATTCTCAGCAGGAGCCTTGGTTACCTTTTCAATAATTTCTGGCCAATCATAGCCGACCACACGGAGTTTTTCCATCGTTGTGGCTAAATCATAAACAGGACCATTTTCTCGGTTACGGATGTAGATATCTGTGCTAATTGATGCAGCTTTCATTCCCTCGCGCAACGCTGTTTCAGCTACGTGAAAATTGAAACTATCCGTACCATGCCCGATATCAAATACGACTCCTTTGTTGTACGCTTGCCAAGCGAAATCTTTTATTTTATCCGTTGCTTGGTCTAAGATGCCATTTTCTTTCCCATTAAAACAATGGGTTAGGACATCCCCTTTTTCCATCAAGGCTAAAATTTCATCTAAATGAGGCGGTGCTGATCCAATGTGAACCATTAAGGGAATTTCTTGGTTCTCTTGCTGAATCTGTTTGGCCAATTCTAAAGGCGTAATGCCGTTATCGCCAATAACGGTCCTACTCATACGGGCTTTAATCCCTACAACAAAATCTGGTAATTCTTGAATCGCTTTTTTGACTAAACTCGCTTGTACTTTACTTAAATCTGCGAGTTCGTCCTGAGCAACGATGCCCCATTTAGAAATATTGACTAATCCAAAAACATTTGTTTTTGCTTGCTGCGCTAAGTCATAAAATTCATGAATGTTTTCAGCACCTGTTGTCCCAGCATCAATCACTGTCGTAACACCCTTTTTGACCCCAATTTCATCTGGATAATCATAATAAAGAGCCATTTTTTCAAAACAATGAACGTGATCATCTATCCAGCCTGCGGATACATAAGTACCTGGTTCTAAGTGGATAGTTTCTTTTGCAGAACCTGAAATAGTTGCTGCAACAGCAGCTATTTTTTTCTCTTTAATTGCAATTTCAACAGGCATACCATCTACTGTCTGTCCATTTTTTATAAGTAAATCGTAGTCCATATTCTTCCCTACTTTTCTATAAATCTAAATTTTGTCCAAGGCTTAATGAATTCTAATAATACAAGTTCTTCTTCTATAATACGCCCTACTCGGTTTTTGCGTGAGTCTTGATGTGGTTCTAAAACGACTTGTAATTCATTTTTGTATTTTCCAAATGCATCATTTCCCACAACAACATCTCCAGGTTGTAGCATTGCTTGATTATCATGTGGGGGATTAGCTTCATTTTTATATTTTTTACGCACTTCTGTGGAACGAATCATCTGCTGAGTGATATCTCCACGGCGAAAATGTTGATTTTTTGTTACGATTTCTTTTTCAATTTCAGAAGTCGCTTCTTCAAAAACAATGGTCAATTCTGTTTGATAACGATTCAACTGACCCAATGCTTCTAATTCTTCGTTGGAAGCATAAGCATTTCCAATAACAACATCATCAATTAAATTTGTTGCAAATAAATGTTTAGCTTGAACAGTGACTGGCAACTGTCTATGCATTTCTAAAGTAGGTAGCCCATCATTCACATCCCAAGGACCAATTTCACCTACCTGTGATGAAATAAAAGCAGCTGTCCGAATACCTTCCTTTTTAAAACGGATGCTACATTTTTCAAAGAAATCATACGGCAATGCAGTTCCCGCTTGTGGATAAAAGTTATGACAACCATATAAGAAAGGTCGATTCGCTTCATACGTCAAAATGTTATCAAGATAAGCGACATCATTACTCATATTCAACTCAATAGCCACGCCGAATGGATTAAACGTCAACATGGCTTCTTTATTTCCATCAAACCCTGTATCCAACCGAATCCCATCAGCTCCTAATTCGCTGAAAAAAGTCAAATCATCATATGAAATTTCCAATTCATCAAAGATACTTGGAACGACATCTAAAATTGTTTCAAATCCTAAATTTTTCGCATAACTAATTAATTCTTTAAATTTTTTCTGAACCGCTTCTTTGCCATCGGTCACTTCTAACATACTCATAAAAATTCGAGTAAACCCACATTCGCTGGCTTTTTTTAAATACGCTTTATCTTGATTGATATCACTATGATCTGGATAAACTGATACACCTAATGCTCTTTTCATCTTCGTTCTCACACTCCGCTATTTTCAAATTTATTTCGAAATTTCCAAGCAATCACCGAGCTACACAGGATTGTTGTAGAGCCAACGAGCAATACTGGTTGATTTAGAAATCCGCCAATTATCATGGAAAGAGTAATACAAACTGCCGTAAAAACCAACGTCTTTACTAAACCAAGTTGATAAACAACAGTAGGCAACTGCCCTTTTTCTATAATAATTTGACTAACGATAAAAAAGAAAATGAACCAAATAATCATCTTATACGCTCCTGACTTTCTTCTCTGACTTAGAAGGGGCAGGATATTCATATCAGAACACCCGCCCTAACATTTTTTAATTTTTTGCTGCTTGTTCAGCTACTAATTCTTCTGCTTCTTTATCCAATTGTTGTTTTTCATAAACTTTGAAAAATGGATAGTAGATAGCCATTGTAATTAAGAAGTTAACAATCACTAATACTGCGGCCGAGAAACTCCAATTGGTACTCATCCAAGCAGCAATTGGTGCTGGAATTGCAAACGCTAAGCGTGCAGCCATCATCGGAATTATATTAGCGACTGTTAAGAAATAAGATAACGTTGTTGTAATTAACGGTGCCACGATAAACGGAATACCTAAAATAGGATTCATTACGATCGGCGTTCCGAAAATAACTGGTTCATTAATATTAAACAAGCCTGGTAAGAACGATAAACGGCCAAGACTTTTCAGATACGTTGATTTAGAAAACATCATTAAAACAACTAAAGAAAGCGTAGTTCCAGCGCCACCAATCCAGATAAACCATTGTAAAAACTGTTCTGTAAAAATATTAGGTAACTGATGAACGTTTGCGCCATTGGTAAAAGCTTCAAGGTTTTCTGCAATCGACATATCCCAGAAAGGACGAATAACTGGGCCCATAATCGCTGGACCATGAATCCCTAAAACCCAGAAGAAACAGATTAAGAAGACTGTTAGTAAGCCGCCAAATAAACTGTTACCAGCAAGGATACCTTTAAGTGGCATTAATAACGTACTCAAGAAACCATTAAAATCAAAACCAATTACGTGGCGAATAACCCAGAATAATAAAAGAATAACTGCTCCTGGAATTAACGCAATAAATGAATTTGACACTTCAGGCGGTACGCCATCTGGCATCTTAATCATAATATCTTTTTCAATAAAGAAGCGATAAATTTCAACAGATAACAGCGCTGTTACAATCGCACCAAATAAAGAAGCTGAACCTAAATTTGCTAAATTAATATAGCGCCCTGCTGTAATGACGTTGTCAACATCTTCAAAGACACGTGTTGGTGGTGCCGCTGTTACTAAAAAGGCCATTAATGCTAAAATTCCACACGTCAAAGAGTCAAGCTTATAACTTTTGGCCAATGATGAAGCAATCCCAAATGTTGCATAAAGTGCAAGTAACCCCATCGTATAGCGGGAAGGAATATCTAAAATTGCTTGATAAGGTTCAATCAATTTTGTGTATGCCTCAATTGGAATATTTTGAAAAATTGTAAAGAATGAGCCCACAATTGTTAAAGGCATAGTTGCAATTAATCCTTTTCTAATCGCTGTCATATGGCGTTGCGAACCAAATTTATTCGCAATCGGCATTAACTTAACTTCCATCCACTGTACAAAACCATTCATTTGTTAATTCCTCCGTTCAACTAATAAAAATAATAATTATTTCGCATTTATAATAACATAGTAACATTATAATGTAAACGCTTATTCTTATTCATGACAGAGAAAGTGCAAAACAAAAGGCTTTTTCTTATTATAAAGAAACCGGGAATATTGCACCAAAAATCATTGCGCCTAAAATTGCGCCCCCAGCGATTGGTTTTTTCCAAATGTAAAAACCTAAAGCTCCTAATGTGGCACCAATCCCAATAGGAATCGAAGCACCCGCCGCACTCAAAATAATTAACGGGCCTAAGAAACGTCCTGAGGCATTACCAGCACCCATCATCACATCCGCACCAAAAGTGGAATTTCCTTGATTGATAGTAAATTTCCGAATCAACACAATTACGCCGCCAACTGCTAACCCTAGTAGCGCACCTGTTAAAAGGGCTAAGCCAAAGTTTTCTACAGGCGCTTTAATTCCCATGCTGAGGAAAATTGCAGGTACGCCAATTCCAATCCACGTTAAAATTGAGCCACCTAAATCTAAAATGCCGACTAAAGAACCTTCTAAAATTCGTGCAAACAGGAAACTTGCACCAAATGTTGCGGCAGCGCCATAAGAACCACCATCTAAACCAGCTTTTAGCATCGCAACAATTGAAACTTCATTAAAGGCGCCCACACCATAAACTACATACATATGTGTTCCTGCAAAAATTGCCGCTGACATAATCCCGACTAAAATCGGAAAGCCCCAATCAGCATACCAAAAACTTTTGCCTTTTAAACCTTCTTGAATTTCTTGTTCTTGTTGTGCCCATTCATTTTTTTCTTGCTGTTCCATCTATGAGACCTCCTTTTTTCTATTTAACGGTGAAGACATTGTGTAAATTATTTAACCATTGAGGAATAGACAAGCGGAAACTTTCGATCATTTCTAAGTCGAACCCTCGGAAGAAGCCACTTAAAATAAATAATAAGATAATGGCACCAAGCATGCCGCGTGTCATTCGGGTCCACCCTAAATCATCGACACCTTTACCGATTAAGATCCCTAATACAACTCCTGGGACAGCATTGCCCATAACTAATTGAGATAATCCGCCAAATAACGTTCCCCAGAAACCCGTCCGTTTTCCTGCATCTAAAGCCGCTAGCCAGAATAAAACGGGCATCACAGTATTGATTAAAATCGTTGCTGCAGGTACCAACACCGCAACTGCTGTTACTTGTAGCGATTCTGGAATTGCTGCAGCTGTACTATTTAAGAAAGCCACAGTCGCCATTCCTACAAAGGCCCCGACAATCCCCATTTTTTTGGGATTATGCATCGTTTTAGTGACATCTTTATCCTTTACCAATAAAATTGCTGCAGCCCAGTTAGGCACAATCCGGTGGGTCACATCTTGTGTAAAGGCCCCTGCTCCGACGGCCGAAGCCCAAGCATTAAAGAAAAAACCTAAACCAAAAGAAAAGTGTGATGCTGGATCTCCTTGTGCAGCGTTCATTTCTCCTAATGTTCTAAATGCCCCTAACCCTTGCGTTTGTGGTGCATGAAACATCCGAGCAGCGCCTGCGCCAGCTGCAAAACCTAGTAAACCACCAATAAGCAATGACTTCAGCAAAATGATTACAAATTCCATTCCTTCTTCCTCCCTTTATACGCCTCTTTTTGAAAGAAACGGAACTACTACTGCGTTCGGTTCTTTAATTGTTTCCGTTAAAAAATCAACTTCTTCGACTGCAATGGCTTGGATTTCCACTTCTACAGCTAGTTCGACATGATAAATCACTCTCTTTCTAGGAAAGAAGAAGAACAGAAATTTTTCTGTATAAACTTGTTCTTTTGCCTGACGAATAGTTACTTCTTTCGGTTCAATCCGGATGAGGACCTCTGTTGTTTCTTTTAATACTTTTTTTGAAACATCATTCAATGCACTTGCAAAAGCTTCATTCTTCTTATTACCTTTTCCAGAAACAATCACGGTTTGTGTTGACCGTTTTGTGGCATCCATAATTACCGCTCCTTTCTAAGTTACTACTTTCTATGCTCCGTGTTTCTTAATAAATGCTTCAGTTACTCGTTTACCAAGTTCTTCCTGATCCATAAAACCAAATCCAAGAACAGTTTTCCCATCGTTAATTGCTGTTACCCCTTCTTCGATTGATCGCATGCCATGTCTTTCGGGATACCCGTATTTAGTAGCAGCCGTTAACGCTCCTGCACCACCACTGCCACAGAAAGAAATGCCTAAATCTGCCTTTTCTTGTTGCATCACATCTCCTAAACGCATATCAGCGCCCATTCCTGGAACAACAACCGCACGACCACCGGCTTGCTCCACTCCTTTTGCAACATTTTGTCCTTTTCCTAAACGATCTGCGATAACTACTGTAATCATAACTTTTCCTCCTATTAATTGTTTTGTTTAGCAACTTCAAAATGAACAGCTAAAACATACCATTCATCTTCTGATAACTGACCAATTGCTTCTGTTGTTTCTTGTGCAATTTGCAACGTTTCTGGTGTTAGTTCCGTAAATAACGTCCGATCAACACCAGCTAATGTCGTTCCTTCTCTTGAACGATTCAGCATCTCATTGAGATGGTTAATCAAAATCGTCCACTGTAATTCCGTTGGTTCAATTTGTGCTTCTGCTAATCGCGCACTGGTTTGTTTGATAATCGATTGTAGCTTTTCTGGTTCAGCACTTTGTCGAATGATCTCCTGTGCTTCCATTGCTAGTTCCATCCTCTTCCTCCTTTGGTTGTTCTAAATAATTAAGTAATGCTGAAATTTCAGCATGATTGACAGGTAACTCATTTTTAGCAAATAAACATTCAATTTGCCGAATTTCTTCTTGCCTTTCGTGAGATACTTCTCTATTACAAGGAATCTCTTCGTATTGTTTATTAAACGTAATCCGATGTGTCATTAATAAAACGTGAAGTAAAAAGGCTTCTTGATATTCGCTCAGTAACTTTGTTTGAAACATTCGTTTTAACTCTTCATAAATAATATACGCTTTTACTAATAAATCTTGGCTTTGTATCCGTTCATTTTTTTCAATTACATCAGATTTCGTGGAGCGAGCGGTACCTTTTCCTTGACGTTTCCCTAATAAAATTTTATCGACCTCTTCCCGAATCAAACTTAAGTCTGTGTCCGTCAACAATGGACTAACTTTAATAAATGGGTATGTCATTTCTTCAATTGGGAAAATACTCAATACCAAATCGGGCTTTTCTGCTTGAATCACTTCAGTTGCATTTAAAACAGAAGCAAATCCTGCGAGTTCAACGTTTGGTACTTCCTCTAAAATTTTTTGTTCAATTAAACTGGTCACACCTAAGCCCGTCGAGCAAACATACACAATCCTAACAACTTTAGCTTCCTGCTGTTGTCGTTCCTGAGCTGCCAAAAAATGCAACGCAATATATGCGCAGAAAGAATCGTTGACTAACAAAACAGAACGTTGAATTAATTGTTTACAGGCACTTTGAATAGCTAAAAACAACGCTGGGTGTTTTCCTTTGATTTCTTCAGAAAACGGATTGTATTCATTAATAAATAAATGTTTCTTTGTAAAACGTAAGGACAGGTGTGCAAACAAGTTCGTAAATAATTGGCGATCATTTACAAAAGGATAATTCAGCTCTTTTGAAACGCTTTCAATCACTTGCTTTGTTAATTGAACCATATCTTGCCGTTGATGGGTTCCGAATAAATCACTATAAATATAAAAATATTCATCCGCTAATAAAGGCAAGTCATACCGTTCAAACACCTCTTGTAAAAGTAAAAGTGGTACTTCGTTCCGTTGTTCAAAGCGTGTTTTTTGCGATAATACTCGGTAAGTCCCAATTGTATGTGCCATCTGCATACGTGCTGCGGCAATTGCCACTCTCAACGTAATAGATAATATTTCGGCATAATCAAATTGATTTTGATCGAGTGGATTAATTAAATTTCGCATTTTTTTCAATGCACTACGATAACAACCTTGAAACAATGTCCCTGACCCAAATTTAATTTTAGGGATCTTTTCAGCCCCTTTTGTCTTTGTCACATAGTTCATAATTTGGTAAATATCGTATTCTGTAAGTTCTTTTTGAGTGATAAATTCCATCAGTAATCGTACATTGCTTTCTTCACCACTAATTGTAAACCCTTGCCGTGCTTGGCGAATTAAGGTTAAATCATATGCTTGCAGCAACCGTTCGACCTGTTCCAAATCACTGACAATTGTGTTTCGACTCACTAATAATTCATCTGCTAGCTGCTGTGCCGTTAAGTACCCTTTGACTGACAATAACTGAAAAATTAATACATTGACTCGTCTTTTTTGATCAGGATAGGTTTCAAATCGATCGACATCGATAATTTCATTTTTTAACAGTAAGCGTTTAGAGTCAGGTAAATCTAGCCAGATTCCCTTATTTCGTTTTGAATAAAGTGTCTCATCGTGCTGTTCAAACCAAGCACGAATATCTTCTAAATCATACTTAATTGTTCGAACGCTGACAGTAAAGTTCTCAGCTAATTCTTGCGTGGTAATACTCCCTTCCAAATCCAAAAGCATCAATAAAATATTTATCGCTCTTTTGGACAACAACACGGTCATGCCTTGTCACCTCTTTTCTTTTCCCTTTACACTTAAAACTATAGCGTTATTTTATCTGTTCCACAACACAAAAAAGTTGCACTTATAAAAGTGCAACACTTCTCTTTTCATACAAAAAAAATCCCTTAACAGTAGTAACTGTTAAGGGATACCACACTATTTATTTGCATAAATAGACAGAAACCTTCTCCACAAAAGTATTCTGTCCGACACGTTACAAATCCGGTAACTGATAGCCGTACTATCTGGTGTCGTTGTGTTTGACAATCACTAGCCGTCAAAACGGAATAGCCGAAGCTATCTGATTGAGTCAACTCGTCGCATAAAACACACTTTAACACAGAATAGTTTGGATAGCAAGTGATGGTAATTATTCGTTATCGAACCATTCTTGATAAAAACTTTCAACAATTTTAACGGTTGCTATCGTTAATTCTTTCGTCATTACGGGGCTAGTTAACTTTTTGTCTTGTAAACATTGATTCACATGATTGATTTCATACGTAAATTCACTAGTAAATTGTTCAGACCATTTGACAGTGTTGCCGTGAGCATCTGTATAATAAGCACAATCTGTTTTCCAGAAATTAGGAATAACGATTTGCCCTTTTGTCCCATAGATGGTCATTTCACTAGGTATCTTTAAACCAACATTAATAAAAATATTTCCCAGCGTCCCTTCAGCAAATTTCAAAGCTAAATTACATTGACTATCCGTCGCTCCTTGCTGATACGTTGCGGTTCCCGTAATCACTTGAATCTCTTTCCCTAATACGTATTGTAAGTATTGTAATGGATAACTTCCTGAGCCATGAAGCGCTCCACCACCCGCTTCTCTCGAGTAAAACCAGGGAATATGATCCACATTGGGATAGGCAGTAACTGACTGAACCCATAAAATCTCTCCCAATCCCCCTTCTTGAATCGTTGCCTTTACTTTTTGGGTAATTGGTAAAAAGACAGACTTCTGAGCTTCCATTAGAAAAACCCCTTGCTCCTGTGCGATTGCAAAGAGTTCTTCTGCTTCAGCAGCATTTAATGTAAATGGTTTTTCCAGTAGGACGGGTTTTCCTTGTGATAACGCAAGCTTAGCTGCTGAGTAATGTCCTTGATTGTAGGTGGGAATATAAATAATATCAATTGTTTCATCCTTACATAACTCTTCATAACTGCCATAAGCCACCGGAATCGCTAATTCTTTAGCCATTTTTTGAGCATTCTCTAAACGCCTTGATGCAATCCCGCGCACTTCAACTTGCGCGCTTTCTCGAAGCCCTGCTACAAATCTTGGGACAATTTGGGCAGTACTCATAATTCCATAACGAATTTTATCCATGTGATCGCCTCCTCTTTCACTATACGAGAAAAACGAATATTTGGAAACCATTTCAACAAAAAAAGAAACCGTTTCCCCAAAACGATTTCTTTATATGTAAATTAACGGATACCAACGCTAACTTTTAAAGCTTGATTGACCTGTTCCATCTCTTCACGAGAAAGTTGACAAACCTTGTGTAGCATTCGTTCTTTATCCAATGTTCGAATTTGTTCTAACAAAATAAGTGATGGCGTCCTGCACTCGTTATGGAGAATTTCGATGAGGACTTGCGTTGGTTGCAGCCGCTTGCTTACGTTACGGGTAATCGGTGCAACAATCAACGTTGGACTAAATAAGTTACCTTTGTTATTTTGAATAATCAGGACAGGTCGAATCCCACC
>SKEY01002397.1_pt1 | contig 19672 bp, 23 predicted proteins | sample 4843871 | NCBI WGS metagenome assembly SKEY01 (sample SAMN11008797, study PRJNA524170) | human gut metagenome | biome: Human fecal sample; material: Feces; isolation source: fecal sample from pouch patient p36 | host: Homo sapiens | place: Israel: Tel-Aviv | collected 2016-12-04 | reverse complement strand
GCCGTCTGTGACGGGAAGTCCTATGAATACATCTACGATGCATATGGTAATCTGAAAGAGAAGCGTTCCAACGGGAAACGCTTAGTTTCCTATACCCATGACAGGGCAGGGCAGATCACGGAGATCATGGATCCCGCAGGAGTCAGCACCCGGTATGAGTACGATATCTTAGGACGCAGAAGCCGTATTTACAACAATGACGGACTGGAAGTGCGCTACGGCTACGATGCTTTGAACCGCATCCGCCATATCCGTTATGGCAATGGTGTGGAGACCGCCTATACCTACGATGGTGACGGTAACATCCGCACACTGGAAACCAAGGCAGGAGAAAATGTCCTGCTCTCCTTTGCATACCAGTATGACGGCAACGGAAACCGTACGGCGAAGACAGGCATGCAGGCAGCTCTGGGCGGCATCACCGCAGGGAATAATGCACTGGATATCTCCTACAATTATGATGTCCGAGGACAGCTTCTGGAAGAGCGGCGGAACGGCGCTTCTGTTTGCTATGCCTATGACAAAGCCGGAAACAGAATCCGGAAGACGGATGTACAGGGAGAAATCCGCTATCTTTATAATGCGAAGAACCAGCTAATTGCAGAAGAAAGCCCTGCCGATAGAAAACAGTTTTCTTATGACCGTCAGGGCGGTATAATAGAGGAGAAAAATGCAGCCGGGATCCGCCTGTTCTCCTATAACAGCCGCCACCAGCAGACAAGGGTGGAAACCGAAACCGGCAGCGTGCAGGAGAACCGCTATGACGCGGAAGGCCTGCGGTTTGAACTGCTGGAAAACGGCAGGAGAACCAGCTTTGTATACCACAATGGAGAGCTTCTGCATGAGGAGGGAAGAGAAGAGCAGGAGATCAGTTATCACCTCGGGGCAGGAATTGAAGCGTTCCGCAGAGGACAGGAACTGTACTACTACCACAGGGACGAGCAGTTAAGTACAGCACTTGTTACAGATGAACATAGAAATGTTCAGAACAGCTATCAGTATGATGCCTTTGGCATGCCTCTTGGAACCACAGAGAAGCTGAATAATCGCATCCGTTATACGGGCCAGCAGTATGATGAACTGACAGAGCAGTATTACCTGCGGGCGAGGTATTACAATCCTGTTGCTGGACGGTTTATGCAGGAAGACGTATATCAGGGGGATGGACTGAATCTGTATGCGTACTGTGGAAATAATCCGGTGGTGTATGATGATCCGAGTGGGTGGTCAAATCAGCAAAATGGGTTAAATAGTCTTTCAGATATGACATATGAAGAAATAGTTGATTCTTTATATATAAGGAGTGATCAATTGTTTCAACAAAAAATAGATACTGGTAAACTACATTATTCTAATAGCGAATTATTGCCTGACGAATTAGATGCGGTATTAGGTATGAATGCTGTTTCAGGAGATAATTTGTCACCACATCATATGCCATCGGCTCATTCTATTTTGGAGAATGAAGGAATGAATCCTTCGTATGGTGCATGTTCGAATGTAATGACCGATACACATAAAAATACTTTTACGTATGGCATGAATAATAGAACGCGAAGGTATGATATGGCTTTGTATGAATCCTTGTCATATGAAGATAGACTTGTGTTCGATCAGTATGATTTGCAAAGAGTTTATGCTGAGTCAAGACCGAATGTTGACATGGATATTGTAAAGAGTAAGTTAAAGGAAGAATACGATATGGCAATGGGAATGAGAGAAGTAAAAGAATCTTTAACGCTAGAGGGAGAACAGGATATGCGTAATATAGAGGAAATGAAAGAAGAGGGGTGTAGATGAGAGATTTTATTCAACGAATGTATCATGCTATTCAGGAAGGAAATGTCGAATTGTTTGATGACATTGAGGAAGATATAAAAAGAGGAAATATAGAATTATCATTAGAAGACATAGTCCCACTGTGTAAAATGACTATTATTGATTCAGAATATATAGAATATAGTCAGATAATAGAAATAGTACGAATGACTTTATGGGCAGTTGAAAAAGGTGATATGAAAGAAGGAATAAAGGAATTCGTAAAGGGGCTAGAAGAAATATATAATGAGGGACAGAAGGATACTTGGAAAAATTGGTATGGTTTTAGTTATGAAGAATTTATAGATAGATATATAGGTATGACTATATTGAGATATAAAGAAGACGATATGATATTGCTTGGGAATACGATAAGTAAAAGTGGCTGTACAAATTTTAAAATAACAATATTGAAAATTTTGAAGCGAACTATGGCAAGAGAGGCGGAAAAGGAAGAGTATTTAGTCAAGGGAAAAATTTTAGAAAGGAATATAAAATTAGAGAACTGATAAATAGCTGATAATTACAAGAAAAATAGTGTATGTAATTTGTAAAATAAACACTTAGGGATGCAGCTAAATGTTGTATTTAGGACTGAAGTGATAGACTGCTGAAAGAAATCAAGTCATGCGGCTATAAAACGTGATTCTGATGGAAATGGCATTGGCATCTGCTGTTTGGATAGCAATGTAGAGCAGAGATCCCGAGGGAGTCTGCACCCGGTATGAGTATGACATTCTGGACAGACGAAACCGCATCTTTAATGATGACGGACTGGAAGTGCTCTACGGCTATGATGCCCTGAACCGTATCAGTAACATCCATTACGGTAACGGTGTGGAAACCGCCTATACCTACGACGGCAACGGTAACCATACAGCGAAGACAGGTACACAGGCAACTTTGGGCGACATCATATCAGGAAGCAATGCTCTGGATCTCTCTTATGTTTATGATGTCCGGGGACAGCTTTTGGAAGAGCGGCGGAACGGCGCTTCTGTTTGCTATGCCTATGACAAAGCAGGGAACAGAATCCGGAAGACGGATGTTCAGGGAGAAATCCGCTATCTTTATAATGAGAAGAACCAGCTTACCGCAGAAGAAAGCCCTGCCGATAGAAAACAGTTTTCTTATGATCATCAGGGCGGTATAATAGAAGAGAAAAATTCAGCCGGAATCCGTCTGTTCTCCTATAACAGCCGCCATCAGCAGACAAGGGTGGAAACCGAAAACGGCAACGTGCAGGAGAATCGCTATGACGCGGAAGGCTGCGGTTTGAACTGCTGGAAAACGGCAGGAGAACCAGCTTTGTATACCACAATGGAGAACTTCTGCATGAGGAGGGAAGAGAAGAGCAGGAGACCAGTTATCACCTCGGAGCAGGGATGGAAGCGTTCCAAAGAGGGCAGGAACTGTACTATTATCATAAGGATGAGCAGTTGAGTACGGCACTTGTTACCGATGAACATAGAAATGTTCAGAACAGCTATCAGTATGATGCCTTTGGCATGCCTCTTGGAACCACAGAGAAGCTGAATAACCGCATCCGTTATACGGGCCAGCAGTATGATGAACTGACAGAGCAGTATTACCTGCGGGCGAGGTATTATAATCCGGTTGCCGGACGTTTCATGCAGGAAGACGTATATCAGGGTGATGGACTGAATCTGTATGCGTACTGCGGGAATAATCCAGTGGTGTATGATGATCCGAGTGGGTATGCAAGTACGTCAATAGGTAAAGCTTGTCCACCACAGGGGAAAATTAGTGAAAGTGTTGATGAGAGTGGTACAGGAACTAAAGACATTTATAGAGCAGTTAGTCCAGAGGAATTTGATGACATTTTTGCTACTGGAGGATTTAGAGCAAGACCAGATGGAAGGTCATTTCAAGCTAAAGAATTTGGAAACAGTTTTGATGAAACGCTTGAATTTGCCAATAAGCCTATTAATTTGGACAAAGCAGCAATTGTTAAAGTTACTATTCCAGAGAATGTATATAACCAATTACATCATATGAATTTGGATCGTGCTATATTTAAGTCTGGAACTCCTGTAGTTGAGCCAGAAATGTTAGATATGTTTAATGAAAGCATAATAAGTATTGAACATGCTTTCTAAGGAAGAGGTGATGAGAGGAATGCAACTTAAACCTGATGTTGAAGCAATATTTGAATTTGTGGGATATAGAAAAAATAATCTATATGAAGGATATCGTCCGGCACACTTAATTTATGAGGATTGTTTAACTACTGGGGTGCATAGCTACTACAAATTGGAAAATAATACTAAAGGAGAGCTTAAAGGGACAATTACATTTGTTTCTCCAGAAGATTATCCGGCATGTTTGTGGATAGGAAAACAAATTACAATGTATGAAGGAAAAAATGTAGTCGGTCATGCAACAATAACCAATATATTTAATCCCATACTTTGTAAGGTTGAAAAAGAAGAGTAGGCATCTAACCTTTTCCTTGACGAATTAAAAACTGCCATGTTACAATGGCACTCACCAGGGGGCATAAGGGGGATGAAATATCTCTATAATACCTAATCGAAAACACAGAATCGAGGATGTTCTATTAGCGTCAATGCCGTAGAACATTCTCGATTTTTCTGTTACAGGGTAATTCCGATAAAAATGTCCCAAAGCATAACATATTTTTGAATAGCAGAGAAAGTTATGCCATGCGGATATCTTCCCAACGGCTCTGCCGGTGGGTGTTTCCCGGCTTAGGCCGTCCTCTGGCGGCATAAGCCCTTTAACCCGCACTATTTTCGACCCTAATATTTTTCTTATATTTTCTAAAAGTATCTTCTTTCACATTTCCCCAACAAGCCCTAAAAAGTCTATCATGGGTAACTCCTCGACTTCGCTCTTAAAATCGCACACAGGGGCAACACAGGCTCTCACAGGGGCAAGAGAAAGTTGATTTGTCTGTCTAAAAAATGAATTTGTGCATATTTACGGTTTTTTCTCTGTTTTTGGTCTATGGCATAAAGCCAATTCTGTCTTCACATCGCCAAAGTTTCCTCCGATTTTTCAAAACAAAAATTTTGACTTGCAACTGTTCTTTTTCAGAGTTAACATCACACACCACGAAGGAGATTTCTTCTACTTCGTTTCCTGCGTTCTGCAAGATGTATCCATCTCCATGAAAGTCAGCGGTGTTCCTGTATGGAATACTTTGTGCCTGACCAGAAATGGATAGGCTATACCACTCTTGCACACTCGGTAGCTGAAAAGATGCGTAATTCCGAGAAAGATGCTTAACAGTTGAGATTGCCACTATTTTGCCAAACATTGAGATTGGAGCGATGATTTTTATGATTAAAGAGAATTATGTTTATGTGGGTATTGACTTACATAAGGAGACTCACACAGCGGTTATGATTGACTGTTACAATCAAAAGTTGGGAGAGATTACATTGCCAAACAGACCAGCCGATTTTCCTAAGCTGGTTACGAAAGTGAAAAAATGTAATACCGATGGAAAAGAAGTAGTTTATGGTTTGGAGAATGCTTACGGTTATGGTAGAGCTTTAGCGGTTTGGTTGATTGACAAGGGGTATCTGGTTAAGGATGTAAACACTGCTATCTCACATCGACAGGCAAAGCATCAAGGTGCTATGTATCGAAAAAGTGACAGTGATGATGCAGGAGCCATTGCTCTGGCAACTTTAAATATGCTTGATAAACTTCCAGATGCGTGTCCCAATGATGCGTACTGGTCACTTGGTCAGCTGGTGCATCGTAGGGACAATATCATGAAACAGCGAACCAGACTGGTTAATCAGTTGCACGAGCAGTTGTGTATTGCGTATCCGTCGTATAAGTCATTTTTTAATGACATCAGTAGACCTACTGCACTGTACTTCTGGGAGCATTATCCATCCAGAAAGTATCTTAGGGGTAAGTCTGTGGAAGATTTACGTAAGGAACTTGTTCCCGTCAGCCACAATAGATGTTCGACCAAAAACTGTGAGAAAATCTTGGATGCGGTAGCAAGTGACAAGGTAAAAAATAATGCTTACCAAGATGCCAGGGACATGGTGACTCTTAGCATTGTCAGTGATTTACAGCACTATGACAGCCAACTGGCAGAGGTAGACAAGATGCTGGAACAGATGTATAAGATGCTTGGCTGCACGCTTACAACCATTCCCGGTGTAAATGTTATCACAGCAGTGAAGATTCTTGCTGAAATCGGTGATATCAAACGCTTTAGTAATGCTAATAAGTTGGCACAGTTTGCAGGAATTGCACCACTTCATTTATCATCTAGCGGTAAGGGGAAAGATTTTGCTACAAAGCAAGGAAACAGAAGACTGCAGGCTACGATTTACTTTTTAGCGGTTCAGATGATACAAGTATCTTCAAAGGGTACACCAAGACATCCAGCTTTTCGGGCGTACTATGAGAAGCGTAAAGCTGAAGGTAAGACCAGCCAGCAAGCACTGATTTGTATATCAAGACGATTAATCAGTATAATTTATGGAATGTTAAAAAACGGTACGGAGTATCGCATGCCGATAGTGGAAAATGCTGGCGAAAATAGGTAGTGAAAATGGCAAATATATGGTAGAATTTCAAGCAGATGCAAGAGTCGGCGTTGGAGAGTTTACTCTTTTTTCGATAGTGGATCATCGGCTTGGATTATTATAAGGGTAAAGAGTTTATGTCAAGAGTGGTAGTACAACCGCAGATATTTACTCTTTTGGTAATAAATCAGCGCCAAGAGGAGCAAGACCTCAACAGGACTTTAATGTTGAAAACTTTGATAGTATTGTAGGCTATAATGAGTTTAATGAGTTATACAAATCATTACCATGGCAATACGGAGGAAAAAAATGACAAATATGTATGAAATATGGTTGATGGAGCAAATACATAGTATTGCTAATTTTCCATATGAAGATATAAAGATATTGGATAAATATCCATTGGATGTGTCAAAACAAGTTCTTAAAGTTTTAATTGAGAATTCATGTTTAGGACAAAATTATGGTTCTATAGATATTAGTCGTAAAAAAATCAATGAAATTAATAAAGATTGGCTAAATCAATTTCTTCTTGAGGTTGCGAGCACGTGTATTGATTGTTCAGATGAATGGGAATATAGACGATTAGTTGAATTAGTTGTTCTTGTGCTTCCTGAATTGAAGCAAGAAGTATTAAAATTGGGTGCACAATCTGAGAATGAAGAAGTGAGAGAAGTAGTAAAAGATTTTCAAAATTTGTGAAATCTGCTTATGCAAAAAAGAATAACAGTTTTCGTACACATACACCAATCTTGGATCCATATCAAAATTGAATTAGTGGGTGATTAATGGAGGTGTTAAGGATACTGGATGAAAAAAAATTAGAGGAGTTGGTCTCCAATATGGATGATAGAATTAGAATGCACGATTATTCCAAAGAACAACTTTTGTTGTTAATTGAAGACTATGTAACAATTAATTTTCAAGGTATGAAGTATCAGACAAAGCGTATTACTTCTGCAATCAGAAAAGAATTGATGGAATCATTTTTTGGTTTGTCGGATATACATTTTTCTGAGAGAATCGGACTGGATAGGATTGATCACATAGATGGTATATCCTTTGGATTTGAGAAATGAATAAATTGGATACCAGTAATGACCGGTGGCTTCCATGCCAAAGACACAGGGGGAATCACCGATGTTTTTGAATATAAGAGTGGTGACGCACACCCCTATCTATTACAGGATGATTGTGATATAGGAACGTAATAAAAGCAATAGATAGAAAAATACTGCTTAGAAATTCTCAATTTCCGCATTATGGAGGCAATAAATAATGGTTAGTTTAGCATGTATCGAGAAGAAGCAAAATATCAAATTCCCAGAGGTATATACGAAATTGTATCAATCAAATTTTAAAGGAATAAGTAAAATGAAGATCCAAATAGATGAAGATTCTATAAATATCAGAAAATTTTTAAATGCAAATGAAATTAATGATGTTTTAGATGAGTTTTATGATTATTTTGGATATGATATAGTTCCGATTGCTGAAGTGGAATACGAGGATTTTATATGCTTGGATTTTAGAGTTAACAAGCAAAATCCAGAAATAGTATATTGGAACTATGAATTGGCATTAGAAAATCCAATAGAAGGAATAACACTACTGTATAGTAGTATGGATGAATTAATAATCGAACTGAAAAAAGGATGAAAGATTATTTTTATTATGTCTCCACATAAGGACATTTGAAATCAAAAAAGAATAATGTTCCATCTGAATATATGTCTCAGTATGGAGTGGGAAAAAAAGATGGTCTATGTATGAATATGGAAATGCCTAGTCCAGGAACGGGTGGACGCCATCGTTTGACTGACACTTATGGAAGAAATATGACAGATGCAGAAAAGGCATATTATTATTCGTTATTACCTAGGGATGCATTAGCATATGATATTGCAAACATGAGACAAATATATCAGAGTCAGGGATTGTATTTTGAGATACGACCGAAATTGCAAGAATATATAAAGCAATATAAGGAATTAATGCCTGAATTATTTGATAAATAGGGAAGGAGAATTTAGTAATGGACAAAAATAATCACATACAGCAATTAATCAATTCAAGGAAGCTGAGTACTAACGAAGAATATGAATTATTTGAAGGTGCATTACAGGCGCTACATATGAGCATATCGATTGATGATATTGCTGACATATGTAAAGCTTTTTGCGATGATACAAAAGATGATGAAGTTATGTTTGGAATTATTCATCTAATTGAACAATTGCAAGGAGAGGAATATTTAAAGATGATTGCAATATGCACACCAGATATGAAGGATGCTCATGATTGGGCAATGACGTTAAATAAACGAATAATTAATAGTCAAAAATATTTTGAAAAATACATTGAGATTATTGGCGAGTTAGAAAAGGACTATAAGGAAAAAATATTAAAATTGTTAGTTGATGTTAAAAATGATAATCCTAAAAGATTTGGTAACAAAATAGATATGCTGATTGAACGGACAGAATAATGACTTTATTTATGTCCCCACTTAAGGATGTCCACCACCTAAAACTTTACCCACGGTCTTTAAATTAATCGGAATGGCTCTCACCGAAGGTGCTGTAATCCATGTAGATTAATTTGAAGACCCTAGGGCGAAATTTGCCATCTGGGTGTACATAAGGACATCCGAAATCAAAACTTAATATTGTTTCATCAAAGATGCAGAACGCATTGTTTTCATGACACTTGGCAGGAGAGGAGATTTCGACGGGAAATGTCCGAAGTGCAGGATAGGAGAAATCCTTGATGGGATAATGGCAGCAACACAGAATAAGTTAAGAAGTATTTTTGCAAATTATGATGCTGCGATGCGTGAGGCTCTTGAGAGTGGTTTAGATGCTAATCTATTAGATGACATGGGGGAATTTGCGGATGATACGTTAGAAAATAACTATCAGGCATATATAACATAGAAAAATAAGTAAGGGACAAATACCCAAGGATAGATTAGAATGGAAAAAAGCAAGTGATTACTGGACTAAAGAATCACCTATAGCAAGAGGAAATAATTTTAATAGAACAGTACGTGAAGCAGATATTTATGATTACCACGAAGTATATTTGGAAAATGGAAAAAGATTGGATTCGTATGACCCAGATGCTAGAGAAATTATTTCTAGAAAGGCTACAGATTTGGATAAAATTACTGAAGAAACCTATAGAGGATATTTATCGGAGTTCTCACAAAAATATTCCGAAGGAACAAAAATCAGATCAAATGCATATCCTGAACTTGATGGGCAAGAACTGAAGGGCAGTATATATTAGAGATACCTGCGAGTAATGTCGATATAAGTAATATTGATTATTATAAGCAAATTGCATCTGAATATGATGTGATTCTAAGATTTACGGAGGAAGCGTAATGATAGAATTAAATTCTAAGATTAAGAATGCTCTAATAATTATTGAGTTATTTTTAGATAACCTATTCTAATACCAACTAATCTATTTTTTTTGAGGTGAAGAGATGGGAGAAGCATTAAGGCTTTTAAGAATTTTTAACGGATATAAATCAGCAGAATTGGCAGAAATGTTGGAATTGTCTCAAAGTTATGGAATTGTCTCAAAGTTATGGAATTGTCTCAAAGTTATGTATCCGAATTAGAGAATAATAAAAAGCAACCAACCATGGATGTGCTAGAAAAATATGCTAAAGTGTTTGATATGAAAAAATCAACATTATTGTTATTTGCAGAATCCTTGGAAAATGATTCTACTAACATGGATCAGAAGCAGAGAGTAGCCCGAGCAGGAATGAAATTATTAAAAATACCTGAGAAAGTAGGGGAGTTTGATAATGAATGATACCAATTGTTTAGAGGCTAGTCCGTTGTTTAGAATGAGAAATCGGAGAAAATTGGCAAAATTATTAAATTTGCCAGAGCATTATTTTAAGCAAGAACATTCTTTTTCATATCATGAGTTTACGAGATTGAAATCGAATGGCAAAGACAAGCGCTATTATGCAGTTCCGGAAGAAGAACTAAAAAGAATCCAGAAAAGGATTTGCAAGTTACTCTCGAGGATTCAAACGCCAGATTGGGTGATGACAGGGAAAAAGTATTGTAGCTATATTAACAATGCGGAGAAGCATAGAGATAATGCATTTGTAAAAACTATGGATATATCTCAATTTTATGATTCGACAAAACGTTCACAGATATACAAAATGTTTGTTGATGTGTTTTCGATGTCACATGATATTGCTTGGATAATGACGGATTTAGTATCATATAATAATAAACTTCCTACGGGAAGTCCATCAAGCCAGCTAATTGTATACTGGACTTTTTCTCATATGTTTGAGAATATACAAGCTATAGCTGAACAGTATGGATGTGATTTTACATTATATGTTGATGACATGACCTTTTCATCAAGTAAACCTATAAAAAAGGAATTAAGAGAGAAGGTTGATTATCAATTAAGAAGGAGCGGTTTAAAAGCAAAGATTCAAAAGGATCATTATTATCAAGCCAATACCACTAAGGAAGTTACAGGTGTTGGAATTAGAAATGGCAATATCCTGGTGTTGAATCGAAAAAGAAAGCAGATTTTGGACCAGTATGAGAAGTGTAAAGAAGAGAATAGTATTGTGGAAATAGAAAAGTTGAATGGTATGTTATGTGCTTTGAGACAAATTGATTCCAATATATTTCCAGAGATAGCAAACTATATAAAGCATTTTGAATCAGAATTAAAGGATATGGCTCGTAATAGATACTATAAGGATGTGCGTCATAGAAGAAAAAGAAAGCAGGGGGGATGTAAATGCCAGAACATCAAACAGTTGAATGGAAAGAATCATGGCACGATGAATATTTAGAGTGGATTTGCGGATATGCAAATGCCTACGGAGGAACTTTGTATATTGGAAAAAATGACAAAGGCGAGACTGTTGGATTGGACAAGAAGAAAACGAAATCGTTATTAGAGAGTATTCCATGCAAAATCACTGATACAATGGGAATTGTGGCAGATGTTAACTTATTATTTGAGGGTTCATTAGAGTATATTGAAATTATAGTAGATAAATATCCTTCTTTAATTAGTTACCATGGAAAGTATTTCTATAGATCTGGAAGTACAATGCGTACCATTACCGGCAAGGAATTGGATAAGGCAATTCTTAAGTCACAAGGCAGAACATGGGATGGCATGCCTATTCCAAAACTTAAAATTGAGGATCTCAAGAAAGAGGCTATTTCTTTATTTAAAGAAAAAGCCATTAAGAGGGGAAGACTTACAGAAGAAGAAACCAATGTAGAGGATGCTATATTGATGGATAATCTTCACCTAATTGATGATGAGGGGTATCTTATGCGAGCAGCTATGTTAGCATTTTATAGAGATCCAGAAAAATGGGTGACCGGAGCTTATATAAAGATTGGATATTTTGGTGAATCCGATTCCGATTTAAAATATCAAGATGAAGTGCATGGTTCTCTTATTGAACAGGTTGATAATACGGTAGATTTGGTTTATACAAAGTACATGAAGGCATTAATTAACTATGAAGGCATTCAAAGAACGGAGCAATTTATGTTTCATAAAGATGCCTTCAGAGAGATTTTATTGAATGCTATTGTACACAAGGATTATAGTAGTTGCAATCCAATCCAAATTAGTGTGTATGAAGACAAAATGTACATTTGGAATGATGGTGAGATGCCGGAAAATCTTTCATCTACTGAAAAATTATTTCAAAAGCATTCATCAAAACCGTATAACCCGAAGCTTGCTAGTGTATTCTTTAAAAGTGGAATGATTGAAGCATGGGGACGTGGTTTTGAAAAAATACGAGAAGCCTGTGAAAAGTATGGTGGACCGTTGCCGGAATACGAGATTAATGAAGCCGGAATAATGGTTTTGTGTAAAGCATGTGATTCATATTTACGTTTATTACATGGTCAGCCGAAACTTAACCAAAATGGTCATGATGTGGTTAAGATGTTGGTTGAGTTCTGCCGAGAACCTAAAACAGTGCAGGAGATGATGGAGTATGTTGGCGAAAAGAGCAGAACGTCATTTAAAAGGAAATATTTGAAGAGTTTAATAGAGGATGGAATTTTAACAATGACCATTCCGGATAAACCGACGAGTGGTAAACAAAAATATTTTTCTTAGATTAATCATAAGATAGGAGATTGGAGTACGTGAAGGAAAAGAAAGAAATTCCGTGGGAGCTAATTATTTCAACTGCATTTTCTGGCTTTGGCATTGCAGTTTTGTCATGGCTCAAGGATATGCTTACGGACTTTTTTACAATTGATTTTTTACAGAAGTATGGAAATATTGTAGTTGGACTAATATCTTTTATTGTATCAATAATAGTAATTTGGATTAACTATTTGAGAATGAAAAGAAAGTTTAAAAAGAGAGCGGAAGATTTAGAAAATAATTTCAATAGCAGTTTAGATGAAATTGAAGCTGAAAGAGAATATGTGGAAAAGACTTTAGCAATAGCGCAGTATGCTAATAGAAAATATGAAGAGCTAGATGAGTATTATAAAAAAATTGCATCATACATATCTGTAGAAAGTAAAATTTCTGACAGTTTTATAATGCAATATATGGACAAGATAAAAAATATCGTTATCGATAATACGAGTACGAAAGATGGCGAAAACATAAATGTCTCTTTATTCCAATCTAAGAAAGAACAAAAGGAAACATATACCATAAGACTTTCAAATTATCATACAGTTGCTAAAATGAAAAAATTGGAATATAAAAGGAAATCATTTGTTGGTAACGTTTTTAAGGAAAAGAAAGTATTATATATTCCAAATATAGATGAAAGAAAACTAGGAGACATTTTTATGGAAAAGCAGGGTAGATCATATAATACAATCCTAGGAGTTCCTTATATTGTAGATGATGTGTGTATTGCGGTTATTGTGATTACAATGAAGGAAGCAGGTTCTTTAGATTATTTATATTCGGAGTGTCTAAATATTCTACAGAGATACGTTCAAGTTGTTGGCTTATCTATCTTAATTCAAAATGATAAGGAGGAAGAATAGTATGCACGAAATAACAATAAATAGTAAATTTGCAAATGAAGAAATTGTCGGAAATGTTATTGCATTTGACAAAGGAGATAAAAAAGTATTTAAAGAAATATATCAAAAGTGGATCGACTTAAATTCACAAATTGCATTGTTAAAGGGGAGAAAAATAATGTTTCCCATTGATTTGGTTGAAAGTATAATAGCGTTGAAATGCAATATGTGGAAAGTGACTAATAGTATGTCGAGGAGATATGATTTGTGGGATCCAAATAATAAAGAAGGGAAAAATAGAATACTTGTTCAAGCAACTACTAATGCAGTGTTTCAGATGGTTTTGGCAGATTCATACATGAAAGAAATTGATAGAGTATTTTTTGTAAAATTGTTTATCTCAGATGAAACGACTTTACAGTATGAAATTTATGATTTTGATATAGAGATGATATATGAGAATATAGAAAAAAAGCCATATACACGAAGGGTTATTATCAAATATGATGATATAAAAAATATTCCGTACAATAATATAATTGTCGGGGAGTTATAATCATTTACTACTGGTGCCATTCCGGTGCCAAGAAATCATGCAAATAAAAATATTCCATCCAAAACCAACGCATTTATGCCGTTTTCAACACCTTAAACCATATAAAATACCCAGTAAAACGGTATTCAAATATTGTGAGGGTGGACGTACTGTAGGATCAGGACGTGTTGCTACTATCATCGAGTAATCGTTGATTTAGTATCATAGAGACTTAAATAAAACATTCCCAGTCTGTCGGACTATAGAAGTCCAACAGACGGTTTAGCATCCTTTCTTGGACGCCCTCTTGGACGTTTGTTTTTTGACGCTTCGGGCTCTTTTTTCTTGCGTCCCCGCTTCTTTGGTTCAGGCTTATGGACGGGATCTGAAAGACCGAGTGCCTCGAGTTCTTCAAAAACGATCTGCAGTGTATGAACCCAGCAGCCATCATCTGTTTTGGGCTTCTGAGGTGCATTGGCCTTTCGCCATGCACTTGACAGATCATCCATCAGATCGCCGTAGCTCATCTTATGTAGGAGATCGGCTCTGGTGGCTTTACGGATAATCCGGCACGTCATTACTGTAGTGATGAAATTTACAAATTCTGACCCGATAACAGAGAAATCACCCTGGACATTTGTCTTGTCAAGGCAGTCATCACTTTTGTATCGGTTAAATACAAGTTCAAGCAGCCATCTGTCATCGTAACACTGATATGCGGTTTTAGGATCGAGATCCTGATCACTTTCAAAAACGATCACGCCGAATAATGAAGACTTTTTGTTGTATTTCTCGGGCTCAAATTTTTTTTGTTTTCAGTCTTTGTCAGGTAATCAGCTTCTTCAATGGCTGCTTTTCTGGCATCTCTGTAGGAGTAGAGAAAACGCCCACCCTTGATCTGTTTTTTCTTATAAACGACATGGCCTTCGATGCCCTCAAGAACACCCTCGAAAGACAGCATGTCATTATCGGGGATCCGGAGATCATTTCTTTTGATCGGTGTCAGGAAGTGGAGTTCCGGTCTTTCGGCCAGTTCCCCTTTGATCTTGCTGGGTGGGAATCCCTTATCGGCAACGATGATTCCTTTTCGGATGTCATTATCACGGATAAATGCAGAATACGAACTCGCATCGATGCTGTTACCCGGAAAGACTTCGGCACACACAGGTTCCATCTGTTCTATGTTATGATTTGAGGGGCAAAAGGTATTCCGGCAAGGATACCTTATAACCATAAATTTGTACCTTGAAAACTTCACATAAATGAGGATTTTGTCAGCCATAAGTGGTATTATATAAGCATAAGAAAGCGAGGAAACCACTTATGTCTTTTAAATCAAATGATAGTCAACAGATTACATTAAATGATGCTTTATTCGGTCTTACAGACCGTGAAAAACGCATGCTTGAAAAATCATGGGCTAAACCATTCGCAGAGAAAATATTTCCTAAGATTGACGAAAGCCGTTTTATATGTCTGTACAGTGATAAAGCATCACGTCCAAACACACCTGTTAATGTATGTGTTGGAGCTCTTATTCTCAAAGAACTTTTAAACCTGACCGATGACGAAATGGTCGAGTCGCTTGCTTTTGATGTCCGGTTTCAGTATGCACTCCATACAACAAGTTTTGAAGAACAGCCGCTTTCCGATAAAACGCTGAGCCGCTTTCGTAAACGCTGTTACACTTACGAACTTGCCACAGGTACTGATCTTATCTATGAAACCATTACCGGGCTTTCAGGTGAAATGGAAAAAATCATGAAAATAAATGGACAGATCCAGCGTATGGATTCCCTCATGGTCGCTTCCAATATCAAGCGTCTGAGCCGGATGGAACTGTTATATACCTGTGTCTCAGAGCTTGTTGTATATCTTCATAAACATAATGAAGATGACAAGCTGGAAGGACTGGAGCATTACTATAATCCGGACGATTATAATAAAGTCATTTACCGGCAGCGCAAGGAGGATTATGGCCAGAGACTCCAGACCATTCTGTCAGATGCTGACAGTCTTATCAAGAAATGTAACGGCGGCTATGACGGTGTGCCGGAATACCAGCTTCTTGTCCGTGCATTTTCAGAACAGGTGGTCAGAGAAGATGATGCCCTGCGCCTGAAAACAAAAGAAGATGGCAGTATGAATTCTTCCATGCTGCAAAACCCTTCTGATCCGGAAGCCACTTACCGTGAAAAAGCGGGAAAACAGCATTGAGGCTATGTTGCAAACGTAACAGAGTCTGTAGGTGAAGACAAGTCCATCATAACTGATTATCAGTTTGATGCAAATACACACAGTGACAGTGATTTTCTCAAGGAACACCTGGAATCTGTTGAACGTACACCCGGGCGTAATACCCTGGTTACAGATGGTGCTTACAGCAGTGAAGCCAACCGTCAGCTTGCTGATGATAAGAACATTGATCTTGTTACAACAGATCTTCTTGGAAGAGATGCCAGGGATATCTGTGCAGACTTTCAGTTTTCAGAAGACGGAACCCGGATTCTGCTGTGTCCTGCCGGGAATCAGCCTAAGAGTTCTTCCATTGTAAAAAGTACCGGAAAAGTAAGAGCTTCTTTTCCTAAAAATAAATGCGAAAACTGTCCATACAAGGACCAGTGCAAACCAAAGACTTCTAATAAAACAAGTGCCGTTTATATTTCAAAGGGATCGCACGAAAGGGCAAAGGCTCAGCGCTTTACCGGGACATGGCAGTTTAAATTTCTGTCAAAGGTAAGGAATGGTGTTGAAACAATTCCATCCACACTTCGTCGAAAATATAATATCGACACTATGCCGGTCAGGGGCAGGATCCGAATGAAGCACCTCTTTGGATTTAAAATCGGGGCATTAAATTTCCGTAAGCTGCTCAAATATTTAGGCAGCCTGGAAAAGTGCGCCTTAAATCCGGAAATTGCCTAGAGTATTGGCTGGAAACAGGCACTTGATACACAGAATAGCACGTATAAAATCCCATTTTTTAATTTAAAATCGTTTATGTGAAATTTTCAAGGTACAAACCGTTTTTTACGAGGTGGTTTTGACCCTCGAATCATTTCATGGATATCTGACGTGTGATGGATACCAGGCGTATCATGGACTGAACGATTCCATTACCGTAACAGGATGCTTTACCCATGCGAGACGCCGTTTTGATGCTGCGCTCACGGCATTAAAAAAGGATTTCACAAAGGAGCAGCTGAAAGAAACAGTTGCATATCAGGCAATGACGAGGATTGGAATCCTGTATAAAGTGGAGGAACTGATCAAAGATAAGACGCCAGAAGAACGGTATCAGGAACGCCAGAAGCAGTCGCGTCCGGTAGTGGATGCCCTGTTTGAATGGCTGCATTCGATGGAAGATTCTGTAGACAGATCTTCCCTTATTGGTGATGCCATTTTATATACGCTGAATCAGGAAACCTATCTTCGCAGGTACTTGGATGATGGGCATCTGAGCATTGATAATAATAGTGCGGAACGTTCAATCAAAAATTTTGCAGTAGGCCGCCGGAATTGGCTGTTTGCCAAGAGTATCCGTGGCGCAGATGCCAGTGCTATTGTTTACAGTATCGCTGAAACGGCCCTGCTGAATGGACTGAAGCCGTATGTATATCTTTCCTATGTATTAGATGAGCTTCGCAAAATGGGACCTTTTCCAAAGCCATATGATCTAAACCGGCTTTTGCCATGGTCAAATGAATTACCGGAAGGATTTCGAACCAAAGAGAAGAAATAAAATGTGCCGCCCGATGGGCGGCGTGTTTTAAATAATCAAGGTACAGATGATTACGTACTTACGTGGTTTTGACCCTCGAATCATTTATATGTTATTGTAGAAAAAGTAGTTTTGCGATAAAATTACCTTGTGTTTATGCAAATTTTGCTCAAAAGGGAGGAAATACTAGATTAAGAACAGTTTATTGGACATTAGAGTTTGTATTATTTTTGTATGAATAATTATAAGGATGAATTTAGGAGGCGATTAAATGAGGACTATCGAAACTGTCATTCATAGATTAGGATATCATAGCTCGGAAAAACTTTTCTATTTATCTAAGATTGATAAGTGCACTGATTTGTCATGGCATGATAGAAGAGTTTTGAAAGAATTGGCTCCTTATGCTGTTTATGTAGTGGATGGAAGAGTACTTACAGTATTTTTTGATGATTTAGATAGTAGGACAGATGTGGAACTCCATGGAAAGATATGGAATGCACAGATGCCAATTATAATTTCTGATGAAGGCAATTACATTAGAATTTATAATGGAAGAAGTATGGATCTGGGTGTTGATAAGAAAATTAGATTACGAGACATTGTTACATATGATCTAAGTCAGTGTGATGAAAAAAATACATTTTCGTATTGGAATGTGACTAACAGTTTGTCATTAGACCTTTACGAAAAAAGTATGGACAAAAAGAGTTTAAATGAGTTTTTAATTGATAATCTTAGATATATTACCAAAAAGTTGAAGAACGAATACAAAATTTCTTTTGCAAATAAATTAATGCTGAGGGTATTGTTTATTCGTTATTTGATTGATCGTGGTGTTAATATCGGGTATATGGGACTCAACGATGATGTTAAACACTCACAAGAGATATTCCTTAATATTGTTCAAAATAAAGATGATTTTTTTGAATTAATCAAATATTTAAAAGAGAGGTTTAATGGTAATCTGTTTGAAGTAGATGAGCAAAAGGAAAAGAGTGAAATAACAGACGAGGCTCTTTCTGTGTTACATAGTTTTTTGACGGCTAAGGAAGAAATGAAAACGGGTCAATTGTGTCTATTTCCATTTTATGATTTTAATATTATTCCTATTGAATTGATAAGCAATATCTATGAAATATTGTTAGGTAAAGAAAAGCAAGACAGAGATAAGGCATTTTATACACCGGAATATTTAGTGGATTACATCGTAAATCGAACAGTTGGAAGGTGTCTTTTTAATGAGAATGAATGTAAGGTATTAGATCCTTCTTGTGGGTCTGGAATTTTTTTGGTTAAATCGCTTCAAAAGATATTGGAGAGGAATGCAGATTCGAATGGTTTTTTACAAGATAAAGACAGAATTAATGCGTTGGTTAAAGATAATATATATGGGATAGATTATAACGAGGAAGCTGTGGATGTTACTATTTTCTCCATTTATGTTACACTTTTTGATTATCAAGATCCCAAGAGTTTAGAACAGTTTAGATTGCCTTTACTAAAAAATGAGAATATTCTTTTTGGTGATTTCTTTGATGAACAGAAAACGAGATCAATTGAAAAGGTTGATTTTAAATTTATCTTAGGAAATCCACCATGGGGAAGCGTAAAACAACAGAATTATAAGAAATATTGTGCTGATAGAAAGATTATTGCGCAAAATGGGGAAATTTGTGTGGCATTTTTGCTAAAGGTTCAAGAAATTGGAAATTCAGATACAGAATGTAGTTTAGTAATTCCTTCAAAAATATTATATAAGGGAAAATGTCCTTCAATAGCTTTGAGAAATAGATTATTGACTAATACACAATTAGAACAGGTATTAGAAATTTCGGCTGTAAGAAAACAGATTTTTAAGGGCGCGGTAGCTCCAGCAACGGTGCTTTCTTTTCTATAGATTAGGGTGTCAAAAGCCCATTTTAATATTTGATTTTGCTTGTACCTTGAAAATTTAACACGAATTTGTGAAAGATATGATTTTTGCGCCTATGATTCATTGATATTTCGAAACTATGGTACATTG
>SKEY01002394.1_pt1 | contig 19691 bp, 9 predicted proteins | sample 4843871 | NCBI WGS metagenome assembly SKEY01 (sample SAMN11008797, study PRJNA524170) | human gut metagenome | biome: Human fecal sample; material: Feces; isolation source: fecal sample from pouch patient p36 | host: Homo sapiens | place: Israel: Tel-Aviv | collected 2016-12-04 | reverse complement strand
GCGCGGGCGAGGGCTGGCTTATGCATGCCGACCTTGCCGAGAAGGGCTACGCCGATATTGTGCTCAAGACGAAGAGTGAGGGCGGGCATTCGTCCAACCCCTACGGCGGCACATCGCTCGAGGTGCTCAGCCGTGCCATCACCGCAATCTGCGATATCGAGTGGCCGACGCGCGTCACGGACCTGCTTGCCGCACAGCTCGTCGAGCTGGGGCTTTACACGGCCGACGAGATTGCCTCCAACAAGGACACCATCGTGAGCGAGTGCCTCGCCAGCAAGAAGCTCTATCCGCTCGTGACCACCACCTGCGCGCCCACGCAGATCGAGGGTGGCAGCACCGGCGCCAACGTAATGCCGCAGGATATGTGGGCCAATATCAATTTCCGTATGCTCGAGGGCACGAGCGTGGCCGATGTCGTGGCCCGCTGCCGCGACACGGTTGCCGAGGCGGGGCTCGCCGACCGTGTCGAGGTCGAGCTCGGCCCTGGCAGCTCCGAACCCTCGCCGTCTCCGCGCATCGGCGGACCGGGACTCGAGGCGGTTCGCTCCATCGCCGCCCGCTATTTCCGTGATCCAAAGGGGACGGAGGAAAACGGATCATCCGAGCCGTTGGCGATTGTCCCCTCGACCGTGATTGGTGCAACCGATGCCGCCAACTACCAGCGCATTTGCCACGAGTGCATCCGCTTCTCCGCCTTTGTGGTCGACGATGACGAATGCGACCGCGGCGTCCACGGCACCAACGAGCGCTTCACCCGTCGCGCCTACCTCCAAGGCATCCGCTTCCTCATCGCCCTGCTCCACACGCTCTAGCATGCGACAAAGGGACTGAGCCGATTTCATCGGTAATGAGACAAAAACTGTCATAGAATAAGACTAAGATATCTTAAGAGACATATGCTGGGGTTGGTATTCCTTGAACGACTGCGGGCATGTGCCAGACTGCCTCGGCCCCCGGGGAGCACCCGGGCAGGTCGCCGTGTGACTGGGGAGGAAATTATGCAGGAGCTCAGAGAGACGACGTCTCGACTCGTGAATAATGCTACCGGGGGGGGGTGTCTAAGCAGGGAACTTCCTGGTGAACACCGGCCGCGCGAGCGGTGGTCCGTCATGTCTTATGGCCGTCGTCGCGGGCTGCGCCCGGTCTCGCCATATGTGATTGTACTGGCCCTCGCCGTCGCGCTGACGGCGAGCTTCTTCCTGCCGCTTCGTGCCGAGGCGGCGATCTCCGACCACACGGTTCCGACGATTTCGCCTTCGGGGACAACAATCAACCTGTTTGATTACTGGGTTAATTCGAAGGATCACCTGGCGATCAGTGGATCCGACGGCATCAACAAGAACCGCAAGCTCCGCTTCAAGGATGGTGGAGCCGACGGGGAAGCCCTCAACAAGTGGACGGGTAACTCCTCGCCCTACACCGGCATCGTGAACAGCGTTCTTACCGACGGTTACCCGAAGCTCACCGACAGCTGGGGCGAAGAATCCCTCGGCTACCTGTTTGATTCCTCCGCCCAGACGGGCAAGATATCCCATATGGGTGTGACGGGTCTGTTGCAGGCCAAGGACGGCTACTACGAGTATGACAGCTTGAAGAACTACGCGGCGTACAACGCCAATAAGAATGCATTTGATGTATACGAGGCCCCCGGCGTTAGGCAAATGGGGGCTCAGTCTTATACAGTAGGCCAGTTCTTCCCCTTCGATGCGGCCGATGAGGTATTCAATGAGGAGAACGACAAACTCGTCCCGAACGGCATTACGTCGCAGAACGGCGGCGACTCGCGATATAACGGTGGCAATCCCCTCAACCATTATTTCGGCCTCTCCATGTCGTCGCGCTTCGTGCAGCCGACGGATGGCAGAACGAACGCTGGCAGGGACATGATCTTTGAGTTCGCCGGCGACGACGACGTCTGGGTGTTCGTTGACGATGTCCTCGTGGGCGACATTGGCGGCATCCACAACCGTGCTGAGCTGTCCATTAACTTCCAAACGGGCGACATCAAGGTTAACGGTTCCGGAAACGACACGCTGTTAAGCAAGTTCCAGGAAGCGAAGCGGGATACTACTAAGGGCTTCACTGGCAGCACCTTCGCTGACGGCACCAGCCATACGCTCAAGTTCTTCTACTTGGAGCGTGGTGCCACCGACTCCAACATGAAGCTCAAGTTCAACCTCGTGACGGTTCCCGAGTCCGACATTATCAAGTTCGACCAGGATGGCGGTCTGGTGGAGGGTGCTCAGTTCGCGCTGTACAAGACAGACGAGTGGTTCGCTGACACGACCACTAACCCAGAAAACCTACTTGGCTCCGGCACCACGAACGCGAATGGACAACTGACGCTCACGAATGACGTGGACAACGGCGTTATCAACTTCGATGACCTTTATAAAGAGCATGGTTACCAGTACTACCTCCTGAAGGAAACAAAGGCGCCTAACGGTTACCGCTCGAGTCTCACGGCGACGCATGGCAGCATGCAGCTCGAGTACGTGTCCGCGAGCGACGACAAGGACGCCGCGGGCGGCGTCATCATTAACCGCGGCGGTATGGACGCGGACAGCGCCGTGTGGCAGACGGGTGCGTTCGCCGGCGCGAAGGAGACCATCACCGCGCCGTCGATCGTGTACAAGGCGGACGATGACCAGACGAAGTCCGACAAGACCGTCAGCCTGGACTCCGGCATACTGTTCGCTGTGGTGCTCAAGCGCGATAAAAGCGCAAGCACAGATATCAACGATCCGAACAGTTGGTACGCCGTGTCGGGCGACCCATCGACGGGAGCGGGATACACCCTCGCCAAGAAGCCGAGCATGGCCGGCGCTATCGAGGCGGCGAAGAAGGACCTGCACGCCTTCACGCTCAACACGAGCGGCCAGTACCAGGTAGAGATTCCGTATCTGCCCGGTGACATCTCCAGCTACTACTACATGCTGAGCGGTGATGCCCGCAAGGATGCCGAGTACACGGTGACCATCTACCACACAACGGCGAGTTCCATCGCCAACGCGAATACGGACAACACGGTCCACGTGTTCAGCGATGACCTCCCCAGCGGCGAGAAGAATTTCCAGCGACAGTTCGCCACGCGCCTGCTCGTCACGAACATCCAGAACCGCCTGTTCGTGCAGAAGACCGATACCGAGGGCAACCCCGTAGACGGCGCGAAGTTCGGCCTGTACAACTCCACCCAGGTGACTACGGATGCGAACGGCAAGGTCGTGCTCAAGGACGGCCAGGACCCCTACGACACCCTGAGGACGGGGTCGGTCGGCAACCCGGTCCCGCTCGAAGGTGCGGGCATATTCCCGAATACAAGCGACGGTAACAGGCCGCTCGTGAATGGAACTTACTTCCTAAAGGAGGTCTCGGCTCCCAAGGGCTTCCTGCTTAACGACACGCTCACCAAGGTGATTGTGGACGATTGCGGCGTCCATGCCGATGCTGGTACGGACGATGACGGCGTTTCGACGTTCGTGGGCCCGGGCGCGCTCATGAAGAGTCTGGGCCAGTTTGGCGCAGAGGGCGACATCGACAACACGCTCACGTGGATCAAGGGTACGCGGCAGACCTCGAATGGCGAGACCAATGTTAAAGGCAACCTGACGTGGACCGATGTCGAACCCGTGGGTGCAGACGACACAGTGCACCTCAAGTACGGCGCTAACGGACGCATGTACCAGTATGGGCCCACCGAGGAGGGCAAACCCTACCGCCTGGAGACCGAGACGGGCTGGATACGTATGGGTATCACCCAGGACGAGCAGCCCAAGGGAATCACGGCGAAGGGCGCCCACGCCGACTTGGGCGCCATGAACCTGAACGCCCTGTTCACGGGCGCCACCTGCGTGCGCGTGGCGAACGAACGCGAGGCGAGCCTCGAGGTGACGAAGAAGGTCGTGGTGCCCGATGGCCTGACGGGCAATAAGGACGCGGGATTTACCTTTAAGTTCACCGTGCCAAAGGGGAAGACGTACAAGGCTGCGGTGTTCGAGAAGGCGGGTACCGTCGATGAGAAGCAGGTCGGCAACGTGTTCGACCTGACAAATGGCTATTCGCAAACCATCAAGGCCGACGAGACGATTCGCGTGTACGGACTTGGCGAGGGCGACGAGTACACGGTGCAGGAGCTGACCGGCGCAGACGAGATGCCCGCGGGCTATAAGCTGACCGGCCGCAAGCAGGGTGACAAGAATCTGACCGGCGCAGGCGATGGTATCATCACCGGTAAGATCGCGAAGCAAAATACCGACGGCACGCTGGCCGAAGACAACAAGCTGGTGTTCACCAACAGCTACAGCGTGAAGTCTTCGGTGACGCTCACCGGCATTCGGGCGCAGAAGGTGCTTCAAGGCCGCAAGTGGACTAAGGCCGACAGCTTCGACATCTATCTGCGCGCTGCCAAGGGCACGCCCATGCCCGGGGGCTACAAGGACGTATCCGGCGTGCCCGGATACGTCCAGGTGGTCAAGACCGTCAACAATGGTGATGAGTTCGACTTCGGCCAGATTACGTACAAGAAGCCCGGCACGTACACCTATACGGTGGCCGAGCGGACGCCCGACGAGCATGACTCGTCCTGGCTGCCCGGCTTCGGCTACTCGAGCGCCGGGTACACGGTGACGGTGCAGGTGGACGACACGGGCAGGGGTACGCTGTCCGAGCCGGTTGTCACTATGGCTCGCAACGGCGACGATGATGGCGCCCACCACGACCCGGCCGTGCCAGTCGATAACAAGGTCGCGGTGTTCACCAACAAGTTCAGCACCGACACCAAGACAATCTCATTTAACGCGCAGAAGTCGTATACCGACGAGTCGGGCGACAACCCGCTTGCCGCGGGCAAGTTCACCTTCGAGCTGAAGGCGCTGGGCGGCCTGGCCAACAGCGCGGTGGGGGCTGCCCCCATCAAGTTCAATGACCTGAGCTACACGGTCAGTGCGAACGACGCGCCGATGCCCGCCGACGGCGTGACGACCGCGGAGAACGATGGCGGCGGCATTGCGGCTTTCCCGCAGATCACGTTCACCGCTGCCGACCAGAACACCACCTACGTGTACCAGGTGACGGAGCAAGCTGGTTCCGATGCTTCGACAACGGGCGGCATGACGTACGACACCACCGTGTACTACGCGATGGTGCAAAACACGCTCGACGACAAGGGCCAATTGTCCTCCACGGCCACGTATTGGAAGGCCGACGGCACGCAGCTGACGGACACGGGTGGATATATCCCGTTCAAGAACACCTACACGGTGGCCCAGACGATGTCGGCACCGGTTACTGTGCAGAAGACGCTGGCTGGGCGTGCGTGGGAGCAGGATGACAAGTTCGATTTCACGCTGACGCCAGCGGATGACGCCACGATGAAAGCGGTTAAAAACAAGGTCGTTACTCAGAAGAAGGCTGCCGACTCCGATGAGACTGGCGATTTGACGACTAAGGTCGAGATCGCAGGTCCCGGCGACGCGATGCGCACCACCCCGTTCGGCACGGGCGACCTTGTGTTTACCAGGCCGGGCGTGTATACGTTCAAAGTGAACGAGACGAGGCCGACCGACGCGGACAAGACCGGCATCAGCTATGACGACCATACGTCCACAGTGACGTACACAGTGACCGATATCGAGAACGGCACGCATACCGGTAAGCTGACCGCGTCGGTTGCGTACGACAACAAGCAGGCGGCGACGGATGCCGACCGGCAGGTGACGGGTGCTGCCGCGTTTACCAACACCTATGCGGCCTCCGGTACCTACGCGGGCATCGATGTGACCAAGACTCTGGTTGGTACCCCGCTGGAGAATGGCAGGTTCCCGTTCACCATCGAGGCGATGACGTATAACGGCACGAAGGCCCCGGAGCCGGTTGATTCCGATAAGTCGTTCACGAACACCGTGGGCAAGGATGACGGTGACGATACGCAGACCGCCACGATGTCCGGTAAGCTGAAGATGAACTTCACGCAGCTGAGCTACAACAAGATGTACGTGTACAAGGTGTCTGAGGTACATGACGCCAACGCTGCTGGATACACGTATGACACCGAGTACCCCGGTGATGCCTTCGTGCTCATCGCGGTGAAGCCGAATCCGGACAACAAAGGCCAGCTCTACACCAAGACGACCATCGTGAAGGGCCCGGACGTGACGGCGCTCGTTGGCGTGGGCGACAATGTTGATGCGCTGACGGCCGAGGCGATTAAGGGCCTTAATACCACGACCAACTACGTGCAGACGGTCTCGAGTCGCGGTGCGAAGCCCGCTACGCCTATCGTCCCGTTCAAGAACGAGTACAAGGTCGAGACGATTGAGTACGGTGCGAAGGCCGGTCTACAGATTGAGAAGAAATTCACCGGCACCGGTGATGCGAGCAGCACATTCAGCTTTACGGTGACGCCCGAGGACTATCAGGCCGAGGGTCAGGATGGCACGAAGTTCATCCTGACCTCCGCCGACGCCGCGGCGAAGAAGCTCGACATCACGGGCGGGGCGGAGACCTTCAAGATTCCCGAGATGAAGCTCGGGGACACCAAGACCGCGAGCTTGCTGCCGAAGGGCTTGCAGTTCACACACGACGACGTGAGCAATGAATGCCGCGCCAACGTCTACCAATACAGGGTGGAAGAGAACGTGCCGAAGCCCGTTCCCGCCGGCTACACCTACGACAAGACGGTCTATACCGTCGAGATCGCAGTGTCCGACAACGGCGACGGCACACTGAAAGTCGAGACGACGGTTCTGAACAGTGATGGCAAGAGGGTCGATTACCGTAAGTTTGCCCCTAGCGCCTCGCTCGAGGACAACACGGCGACTATTCCGTTCGAGAACAGCTACAAGACGGACGCCAGCGACGAGCTGACCCCGCAGGTAACGAAGAAGATCTCCGGTGTTGAGAGCACGGAGAAGGCGTTCTCGTTCACGCTGACCGCCACTCCGGAGACGAAGGATAAGATTGCCGCCGGCGATCTGGAGGCTGACGGCTTGAAGGATGACACAACCTCGGAGTCCAAGACCACGAAGGGGGAGATCACCAGCAAGGACGGTCAGACCCTCAACTTCTCCGGCATGAAATTCAACAAGGCAGGCGAGTACACGTTCACGCTCACCGAGGCCCACGGGGACGATGACGATCCTAATACGGCTGGTACGCAGAACGCCGGTTGGACAATGGACGATTCCACCTACACCGTCACGGTGAAGGTTGAGGACAAGAATGCCAAGCTGACCGTCACGGGCGTGACGGTGAAGAAGGATGGTGACGCTGAGGCCAAGCCCATCAAGGCTGAGGTCAAGGACGGCAAGGTGAACCTCGTCACCTTTACCAACAGCTATGCTGCGAAGGGTTCCGTGACCCTGGCGGCGAAGAAACGCTTTACGGGCGGTGCGCTCGCGGGGAACGACTTCTCGTTCGCTCTGTACAAGGGTGACAAGACGGAAGGCACGCCCCTTGAGACCGGCACAAACGACAAAAACGGCAACATTACCTTCCAGCCCATCAACTACACCGAGGCCGGTTACTACGAGTACACCATCAAGGAAGTTACCGGTAACGACCAGACCATCGTCTACGACGGTCAGAAAGTGAAGGTCAAGGTCAGCGTTACCGATAACAAGAACGGCACGCTGGACGCAACCGCTACCTACGACGGCGATGAGGCTGTGCCGACCTTCACCAACGCGAAGCCGACGGCCGATGCAACCATCGAGGCAAAGAAGACCCTCACGGGCAAGGACCTGACGGAAGGCGCGTTCAACTTCGGCCTGTACCAAGGCGACGCGTCCACGGGTAATCCCGTCCAGCTCGCCCAGAACGACAAGGATGGCAAGATCAATTTTGCTCTCACCGGTCTGACCATCGGCGAGTACGACTACATACTCAAGGAGGAGAACGTCGGTGCCGATCCGACTATCACCTACGACACCAAGGCGGTGAAGGTTCACGTCTCGGTGAAGGCGGAGGGTGGCAAGGCGAAGGCGACCGTCACTTACGACGGCAAGAACGATGCCCCGACCTTCGAGAACACGTATCAGCCCGCCGAGACCTCGGTGGCGCTCGCGGCGAAGAAGACCTATGTGAAGTCCGACAGCACGCCGGCTGCGCTCAAGGGCGGCGAGTTCACCTTCAGCCTGTACAAGGGCGATCTGACGGCTGAGCAGCTGAAGGGCAAGCAACCCATCCGGACCGCTGAGAACGGCGAGGACGGCACCGTTACCTTCCCGGCCATCGACTACACCAAGGCCGGCGAGCACAAATACACCGTCGCGGAGCAGAAGGGCGACCTGTCCCACGTGACCTACGACGCTACGGTGCACCATGCCGTGGTGACGGTCGTGGACAACGCCGGCAAGCTGGAGGCGAGCGTCACCTACGACGACGGCAAGACGGATGCCCCCACATTCAAGAACACCTATACCGCAAAGGGCTCCGCGGAGCTGACGGCGACCAAGGTCGTTGCGGTCGCGCCGGGCTTCACGCACGACACCAAGCTGAAGGGCGGCGAGTACACCTTCGACCTGAAGGATGCCGCCGGCAACGTGCTCGACACTGCGACGAACAAGGCCGATGGCACGGTGAAGTTCACGCGCGACTTCGAGCTCTCCGACCTGGACGGCGCCGCGAGCAAGGACTTTACCTACACCATCGCGGAGAAGCCGGGCACGGAGCCGGGCATGCTCTACGACACCCATGCGCTCATCTACAAGGTGACGGTCGCGGACGATGGCACCGGCACGCTGAGGGCCACACCGCAGGTAACGAGTGGAGACAACTCGCAGACCTTCATGAACACGTACCACCCGAAGGAGACCTCGGTAACGCTCAAGGCGACGAAGCGCTTCACGGGCGGCGACCTCGCAGGGGGCGACTTCACGTTCCAGCTGCTCGACAAGGACGGCAGCGTGGTCCAGACCGTCCAGAATGACAAGGGCGGCAAGGTCACCTTCCAGGCAATCGGCTACGACACGCCGGGCGATCACGACTACACCATCAAGGAGGAGAAAGCCGGCCAGACCGTTGACGGCGTGGTCTACGACGCCAAGGAAGTCAAGGTCCACGTCAAGGTCACCGATGAGAAGGGCGAGCTAAAGGCGGTCGCCACCTACGGCGGCGATAAGGCCGTGCCGACCTTCACCAACGCGAAGCCGACGACGGACGTTGCCGTCGAGGCCACGAAGACCCTCGCGGGCAAGGCGCTGACGGGCGGCGCGTTCGCCTTCGGCCTGTACGACCAGGCCGGCAACGAGGTCGCCAAGGGCACCAACGACCGGGGCGGCAACGTCAAGCTGGCCGTCGAGAACCTGAACCTGGGCGAGTACGACTACACGCTCAAGGAGGAGAAAGCCGGCCAGACCGTTGACGGCGTGGTCTACGACGCCAAGGAAGTCAAGGTCCACGTCAAGGTAGAGCAGAACCAGGACGATAACAACAAGACGAAGGTGACCGTCACCTATGACGGTACCGCTACGGCTCCCACCTTCAATAACACCTACGACGCAAAGGGTTCCGTAACCCTGACGGCGACTAAGACCATCAAGGTTGCGGACGGCTTCGACCACACGACGAAGCCCACGGACGGCGAGTTCACCTTCGACTTGAAGGACGCTGCCGGCAACGTGCTCGACACCGCGAAGAACGATGCAAACGGCAAGGTCAGCTTCACGCGCGAGTTCCAGCTCTCCGACTTGGACGGCGCCGCGAGCAAGGACTTCACCTACACCATCGTGGAGCAGCCGGGCGCGGAGCCGGGCATGGTCTACGACACCCATGCGCTCACCTACACGGTGAAGGTCACAGACGGCGGGAACGGAGCACTGAATGCGAAGGCGATCGTGACGAGCACATCCGGCCCGGAGACCTTCACCAACACCTACCAGCCGGCCGCGACCGGCCTGGCCCTCGGTGCGCAGAAGAGCTACGTGAAGAAGGACGACAACACGCCGATCGTACTCAAGGGCGGCGAGTTCACCTTCGATGTGTACGAGGGCAACCTGACGGCTGAGCAGCTTGCCGAGGCCAATCCCGTCCGGACCGCGACCAACGACACGAACGGAAGCGTCGGCTTCGACGCCTTCTCCTACGCGAAGCCGGGCACGCACGAGTACACCATCGTTGAGCGGAAGGGCGATCTGGCCTACGTGACCTACGACGCCGCGGTGCACCATGCCGTGGTGACGGTTGCGGACAATGCCGGCACGCTGCAGGCGAGCGTCGCCTACGACGGTACGGACGCCACGAAGCCCACCTTCACCAACACCTACGAGGCACAGGCGACGGACTCCGGTGCGATCGCCCTCACCAAGAGCGTTAACGTGCACGACGGTAGCTATCAGCTAAAGGCGGGAGATTTCGCCTTCGAGCTGATGGGGTCTGACGGCTCGGTGATCCAGACCCAGAAGAACGATGCCGACGGTAAGGTTGCCTTCGACAAGCTGACCTTCGACCATGCGGGCACCTTTACCTACACGGTCCGCGAGGTGCAGCCGACGGACGACGCGCCGGGCGTGCCGGGCGTGACCTACACCGGCAAGACGTACACCCTGACCTACGTGGTGAAGGACAACAACGACGGCAAGCTGGTGGTAGAGAGCTCTACGGTGAAACCGAGCGAGGGCACCGAGAACGGCGTCACCCCCAATACCATGACGTTTGCGAACAGCTACCAGCCGGGTCAGACCTCCTACCAGATCTCTGGCACCAAGGTGCTTGAGAATGCCGACCCGGCCACCACGCGGACGCCCGCCGATGGCGAGTTCACATTCGCGCTGATTGACGTGGCCACCGGGCAGGAGATCGACCGGACCACGAACGTGGGTAAAGCGTTTACCTTCAAGGCCATCTCGTACACCGCAACTGGTTCGCATGCGTACCAGGTGAAGGAGGTTGCGGGCCAAGATGGCACCATCACTTACAGCGATGCGGTGCTGGACGTAACGGTGAACGTGACCGATGACGGCAGCGGCCAGCTGACCGCGACGGCGAACAAGACGGCTGCGGATCTGACCTTCACCAACACCTACACGCCGACGGCAACGACGGCGACGATTACCGGAACGAAGGCTCTGACCGGCCGCGACCTGGCCGAGGGTGAGTTCTTCTTCGACCTGAAGGACGCCGACGGTAACGTGGTGCAGACGGTGCAGAACGGCGCCGACGGCACGTTCGGCTTCGCGCCGCTGCAGCTGGACAAGGTGGGGACGTACGTCTACACCGTGTCCGAGCGGGCAGGGGCGACGGCGAACGGCGTCACCTACGACACGACGGTCTTTACCGCGACGGTGACGGTGACGGAGAATGCGGAGACGCACGCGCTGGAGGCGCAGGTTGCCTACAGCAAGGGCGGCAAGGCTGCGGATGCGGTGGCGTTCAGCAACAGTTACGCGCCGGCCGCGACTGAGGTGAAGCTGGGGGCCTCCAAGGTGCTGAGCGGCGAGGACCTGAAGGAAGGGCAGTTCTCCTTCCAGCTGAAGGATGCCGACGGCAAGGTGCTGCAGACCGCAAAGAACGCGGCGGACGGCACGGTGGGCTTCGAGGCGATCTCGTACGACAAGCCCGGAACGTACGCCTACAGCATCTCCGAGGTGGACGACGGTCAGAAGAACGTGACGTACGACGCGGCCGAGCACCGGGTAACGGTGACGGTGACGGACGACGGTGCGGGCCATCTGGTGGCGACGGTAACCTATGACGGCGCCGTGGCGCCGGTGTTCAAGAACACGTACACGCCGCCGACCACCCCGCCGACGGAGCCGCCCACCAATCCGCCGAGCAAGTCACCGGTGCCGAAGGAGGAGAAGCCGGCTCTGCCGTATACGGGCGATACCAGCTTGTCGCCGATGGCCCTGGGTGGCATTGCGGGCGGCGCGGTGGTGCTGATCGCCGCAGGCGTTATCCTGCGGCGCCGGAACCGGTAGCTACGGCGGCCGAGAAGGGCTTTGATTGAGGGCGGGTGGTCGCAGGGCGCGGCCGCTCGCCCTTTTTGGTGAAAGGCTATGTTAACCCGCCGTTTGCACGTCCGGCTCCAGATGGAACTCGTACTCCGGCTCCATCATCTTCTTCCGGATCTTTTCGTAGCGCCCGTCGTCGAGCTGCTCGCGCATGAGCGACGTCCTGTCCCCGACGCGTGCGGCCTCGCGCAGCCATCTGAACCACATCAGGCAGCTGTGGAGCCTGCGGGTCGATACGCCCTTGAACCTCTCGAGGAAGTGGCCGAGCGAACCCTGCGCTTCAGCATCCTCTGGACCGTGTCCCGCTCGTACCCGGTGAGCCTGCCGTGGGTCCTCGGGACCGCCCTCGCGGCGTCCTTCCCGCCCTTTCCGGACATGGCGTCCTCCGATCTCCCGGGGCCGGCCGATCCGGCCCTCAGGGTATCGGATTCCCAAATTTATCCGTATATGTGCGGATGAATGCGGGAGGCGTTCGGATGAAGTTGTATTCAAGGAAAGAGACTGACCCTTTGTCGCATTCCGTGCGGGTTATATGCAGGTATGCCTGCGCACGCTATCATGTATGGGTTAGACCGCAACTATGTACCTCATACGCGAAGGGATGCGCATGTATCTGAAGATCGACATGTTCTAGCTGGGCTTACCCCCGCAGTGGCGCCGCGCGCCCCATCAACTCTGCCGATTTTCGCCTTCACGCACATAAAGGAGTCCCGCCATGCGCGACAAGCTCGAAAAGATTATCAAGGCCTACGAGGAGCTCGAGAAGAAGCTTTCTGACCCGGCCGTCGCCTCCGATATCAAGGAGTTCACGCGTCTCAACAAGGAGTACGCGCACCAGTCCGACCTCATTGCCGCCTCGCGCGAGTACATCGGCGCGCTCGATGACATCGAGGCTGCCAAGGAAATGCTGCACGATACCACCGATGCCGATGAGAAGGAGATGCTCCAGATGGACATCTCCGAAAACGAGGCCAAGCTCCCCCAGCTCGAGGAAGACATCAAGTACATGCTCATTCCGAGCGACCCCAACGACGACAAGAACACCATCGTCGAGATTCGCTCCGCCGCCGGTGGCGACGAGGCGGCCATCTTCGCCGGCGACCTGTACAAGATGTATCAGCGCTTTTGCGAGTCGCGCGGCTGGAAGACCACCGTGCTCGATTCCAGCCCCAGCGAGGCCGGCGGCTTTAAGTCCATTGAGTTCAAGGTCGAGGGCGACCGCGTTTACTCCGTCATGAAGTTCGAGTCCGGCGTGCACCGCGTCCAGCGCGTCCCCAAGACCGAGTCCCAGGGCCGCATTCAGACCTCCACGGCTACCGTAGCCGTGCTTCCCGAGGCCGAGGAAATCGACGTCCAGATCAACCAGTCCGACCTGCGCATCGACACCTACTGCGCCTCCGGCCCTGGCGGTCAGTGCGTTAACACCACCTACTCCGCCGTGCGCATCACCCACCTGCCCACCAACACCGTGGTGCAGTCGCAGGAGCAGCGTTCCCAGATCCAGAACCGCGAGGTCTGCATGCAGATGCTGCGCGCCCGTCTGTACGAGATGGAACTCGAGAAGCAGCAGGCCGAGCTCGGTGCCGAGCGCCAGAGCCAGATCGGCCACGGCAACCGTTCCGAGAAGATCCGTACCTACAACCAGCCCCAGGACCGTGTGACCGATCACCGCATCGGCTTCAACTCCACCTACAACGGCGTGCTTCTGGGCGACCAGCTCGGCACCGTCATCGAGGCCCTCGCCGCCGCCGAGCGAGCCGAGAAGCTGGCACAGGCAGTTTAAGTTACGGCGTTTTACCAAACGCCGTAACGGCTCGACGCTGCAAACGCCCCTAAGCGGCAATCTGACGTTCAATCGTCGGTCGCGTACCGAAGTACGCTTCCCTCCTCTTTCACGTCACCTTGCTCGCTTAGGGGCGTTTTCGCTGGCATTGCCAAAACATCGGCGTTTCCTTGGTTGTCAAATAATCCGTAGGGAGTCATTGGGGACATTGCCTTGATATTTTATTCAGTCGGTTGTGATGGCCTTTGAGCTGCTTGCCTGCTTAAAGTAATTAATGGTATGCGTCTGCAATTGAAAATATTGCTCGAAAAATCGTCCAAGAAGTCGTGGGGCGATTTTTGACGCGTCGCGCGTCAAGCGATGTGGCAAGCGTTTGGTTAGATATTGGTCAGGTTAGGGGCAACCTTGCCAAAAGCTTGACGGATGCAGATATGAACGTCGACGAATGAGCACTTTGGACGGGGTCAAACCAAAAATCTGGGCTGATTCTCGATAATCGCCTTCAATCGTCTCTTGCCAAGCGCTGGCCTCGCGTACAATCTGCTCCGACATTCGCGCGCCGCCTGGCGCTTAAGAGGGGAGGACCCCATGGCAAACGAGATCTGGACCATCAAGCGTTGTCTCGAGTGGACCAAGGAGTACCTGGCCGAGCGCGGCGAGGAACACCCCCGACTTTCTGCCGAGTGGCTGCTCTGCGCTGCCACGGGTCTGGCGCGCATCGACTTATATATGCGTATGGACGAGACGCTCGATGCGGCGCAGCTCGAGACCATGCACGCGGCGGTCGTCCGCCGCGCCAAGGGCGAGCCGCTGCAGTACATCACCGGCAGCACGCAGTTCCGCATGATCGACGTCGCGTGCGCCCCTGGCGTACTTATTCCGCGTCCCGAGACCGAGATGCTCGTCGAGGAAGTCCTCAATTATCTGGATGCCGAGGTGCTGAGCCCCGAGGCTGCCGCCCGTCAGCGCGTTGAGCTGCCCTGGAACGATGAAGTCGAGCAAGCGCGCAAGGCCGAAGCCGCATTGGCCGACGAGCGAGCGACGGCCGAGCGCCGTGCCGCCAACCTCACAGCTGCCGACGAGGCGGCGTTGGGTAGCGATGTACTGGGCAGCCGCGCCTATGCCGAGGAACTGGCCGATCGCGAGGCCGAGGAAGCCGCCGCGCAGGCAGCAGAGACCGAGGCCGAGGAGGCCGCTGAGCCCGAGCTCGACGAATACGGCATCGCCATCGAAGGCGCCGACCACGAGGCGTCTCTGACGGAGGATGCCGCCGCGCCCGCTCCGGTCGAGCCCCGCACTGCCCGCGTTCTCGAGGTCGGCTGCGGCACGGGCTGCATCTCGCTTTCCCTTGCCTGGGAGCGCCGCGGGCATGTCGTCTGCACCGCTACCGATATCGAGCCGCGTGCCATCGACCTGGCCACCAAAAACCGCGACGCGCTCGGGCTTACGTCCGATGAGGTCGCCTTCAACCTCACAAACCTGGTGAGCTCTATCCCCCGCGAGGAATGGGGCACCTTCGACGTGCTCGTCTCCAACCCGCCCTACATTCCGACTGACGTCATGCGCTCGCTACCGCACGAGGTCAAGGACTTCGAGCCCGATTTGGCGCTCGAGGGCGGTGCCGACGGCCTCGATATCTTCCGCCGCCTGCTCAACGCGGCGCCCTATATGCTGCGCGCCGGCGGCCTGTTTGCCTGCGAGCTCTACGAGGGCGCCCTCGACGCCGCCGCCGAGCTCTGCCGCCAGGCGGGTCTCTCGGACGTGCGCATCGTCCGCGACCTTACCGATCGTCCCCGCATCGTTCGAGCCATCGTCACCGAGCCCAAACAGCGCCAGTAACATTTATTAACTGGTTAGCAAAAATTATAAAGTAGTTTATAATTAGGACGGCTGAAAGAGGTCGGCCCATGCAACCTCCTACCTTTCGGGAAATCATTGCCCTACTCAAGCACGATGGATTCGTGAAGGTCGCGCAAGTCGGTAGTCATGCTAAGTATGTTTCTGGTGACCGCGTTGTCACCGTGAACGGTTCTGGTGGTGATCGACCAAAGAAGGGCACGTGGGCAAGTATTCGTCGCCAAGCTGGATGGTAGTTGGAGGCAAAATGAGGCAGCGATTTACCTATGACTGCGTTCTCATAAAAGAAGACGACGGTTACTGCGCTAGCTTCCCGCAGATTCCCGGCGCCTTTGCCGATGGCGATACGCGCGAAGAAGCGATTGCCCATGCCACCGAGGCACTGATGGCGTTTTTGGCCGACGACCTCAACAACGGTTTGACTCCGGCAGGGTACGAACGCTCGGCCGAGGTCGTGACCCTTTCAGTCGAAATCGACCACGAGGACGCTCGGGAAGCGGCGTGCCGAACATTTAAAGACGCAGCTCTGGACCTCAAAGTTTCCGCTCCGCGGATTACCGCGCTGGTCAAAGCCGGAAAGCTCGATGTTGAACTCGTCGACGGCCGTCGGATGATAACGATAGACAGCATCGAGCGCTACGCCGCCCAAGAACGCCACGCCGGCAGGCCAAAGAAGTTCGTCGCAGTCCAATAACCCCCTCACTTTCACCGACTACTAGAGCCGCTCACCAAACCAACATGCGCTGTGGGCAAATGGATTAAACGTTTCGTGCGAGAATGCCCCTCAGTAAACAAACTTTCACCAGAGCGTAAGGGGCTGGCATACGCATGCAGACGGTCTATCGGGTATTCGAGGGAGCGCGTGAGCCGCATCGGCTCGCCGTCGAGCGTACGGCCGAGGTACTCAGCTGTGGTGGCTTGGCCCTGATCCCGACCGAGACCGTCTATGGTGTCGCTGTGGCAGTCAGCGCTTTCTCGGACGCCGTGCCCCAAGATACAAGCGAATCTCTGCCGTGGCCGCGCGATCCGCAGGTTGCCGTCAATGGCGCCGCGGTGCCCGCACTCGGTACCGGCTACCGTCGCATCTTTACCCTCAAGCAGCGCGAGCTCACCCAAACGGTCGCCTGGCTGGTCGATGATGCCGAGGCACTCGACCGCTATGGCGTGGATGTCCCTAATGAGGCCCGCGTGCTCGCCCGACGATGCTGGCCGGGCGCCCTGACTATCGTGGTCAAGGCGGCGCCCTGCGTGCCGACCTTTATGCGCGCCGCCGACGATACGGTGGCCCTTCGCGCGTCGGCCTCGCCCGTGGTGCAGGCGCTCATCCGTACTTGTGGCAGTCCGCTTGCCTGCACCAGCGCCAACACGCACGGCGCGCCCGCGCCGGCAAGCTTTGCCGCCGTTGAGGACCGTATTCTGGAGGGGGTCGATGTGGCCGTCGACGCGGGCGAGACCCCGTGCCGCGATGCTTCGACCATCGTGGCGTTTAAGCATGGCGAGCTCCGGATCCTGCGCCAAGGCGCACTTCCCGCATCAGAGATTGAGCGGGTCCTGTCCGACCCGATGCAATAGAAAGGTGTAAGCGATGTCGTTGAATCTAGGTAGCCTGGGTATGGAAGACGCCTCGTTTAGCTTTGGCGGTTCCTACATCATGGCGCTCGACTGCGGCACCACCTCGGTACTCGCGACCATCGTCGACGAGTACGGCTGCATCGTCGCCCAGGCGCGTCGTAGCGTCAAAACCAGCTTCCCGTGCCCCGGCTGGGTGGAGCAGGATCCCACGGAGGTGCTTGCCAGCCAGATCGGCGTGATGATGGAGGTCCAGTTTAAGAGCGGCATCCATTCCGATCGCATCGCCGCCATCGGTATCTCCAACCAGCGCGAGACCACGGTGGTGTGGGACCGCATAAGCGGCCAACCCATCTATAACGCCATCGTGTGGCAATGCCGTCGCACCGCGCCTCTGATCGACGAGCTGGTCGAGCAGGGCTGCGAGGAGCTGGTGCGTTCCCGCACCGGCCTTACGCTCGACCCGTATTTCTCGGCCTCCAAGGTGCAGTGGATTCTCGACAACGTTGACGGCGCACGCGAGAGCGCGGCGGCGGGCGACCTCATGTTTGGCACCATCGATACCTGGCTCATCTACAACCTCACCGGCGGTCAAACCTTTGCCACCGACTACACCAATGCCAGCCGCACAGCGCTCTTCAATATTCATACGCTGGACTGGGACGATGACCTGCTAGCGCTCTTCGACATCCCGCGTGCCATGATGCCCGAGGTCCGTTGGAGCGCCGGTGACTACGGCCGCGTCGCGAGCGACATCATGACCAACATGCCGCCCATCATGGGTGTGGCGGGTGACCAGCAGGCGTCGCTGTTCGGTCACTGCTGCTTCCATCCCGGCCAGACCAAAAACACCTATGGCACGGGCTGCTTTATGCTCATGAACACCGGCGACGAGATCGTCGAATCCAAGAATGGCCTGGTCTCCACCATCGGTATCGCTGCGAACGGCAAGGTCAGCTATGCGCTCGAGGGCTCTATTTTTGCCGCCGGCTCAACGATGAACTGGCTGCGCGACAACATGGGCGTTATCTCCAACGTATCCGAATCGGCACGGCTCGCCTCCTCGATCAGCGACAACGAGGGCTGCTACTTCGTTCCCGCTTTCGCGGGCTTGGGTGCACCTTGGTGGGACGCGCACGCCCGCGGCATCGTATGCGGTCTGACCGGCGCCTCGAGTCGCGCGACCATCGTGCGTGCCGCTTGCGAGTCCATGGCCTATCAGAGCTATGACGTGCTGCGTGCCATGGAGCAGGACGTGGGTCTTTCGATCGAGCGCCTGTCCGTCGATGGCGGCGCCTCGCGCAACGAGTTCATCATGCAGTTCCAGGCAGACTTGCTGGATATCCCCGTACTGCAATGTGAGTCGGTGGAGACCACGGCAATCGGTGCCGCGTACTTGGCGGGTCTTGCGGTTGGGTATTGGGAGGATCTGGAGGAGCTGGAGCAAAACGCCCAGATCGTCAAGACGTTCCACCCCCATATGTCCGTTGAGCGTCGCGAGCGCAACCTGGACGGTTGGCACGATGCGGTCAGGCGTTCGCTCAGCACCACTCAGTAGGGTTGTGACGGAGCGTTCGATACAACAAACCGCTAAACTTATGCATGGCGGGCGGCGGCAACATCGCTGTGCGTCATGTCAGCAAGGTCGTTTTGCGGCCGCAACGAAAGGGGCAATCAACCCATGACCGTTACCTACGATGCGTCCCGCGTGACGCTTGTCGACCATCCGCTCGTCCAGCACAAGTTGTCGATCCTGCGCGATAAGTCGACCGGCACCAACCAGTTCCGCCAGCTCGTACGCGAGCTCGCGCTTTTTGACGGCTACGAGGCCATGCGCGACCTGCCCATGGAGGATGTCGAAGTCGAGACTCCCATCACCACTGCCACGTTTAAGCAGCTTGCCGGCAAGAAGCTCGCCATCGTCCCCATTCTGCGCGCGGGCCTTGGCATGGTCGACGGCATCCTCGACCTGGTGCCCTCTGCCCGCGTAGGCCACATTGGCATGGAGCGCGACGAGGTCACCCACGAGCCGCATGAGTATTACTGCAAGATGCCCAAGGATATCGACCAGCGTATCTGCCTGGTCGTCGATCCCATGCTCGCCACGGGCGGTTCTGCCGAGATGGCTATCAGCTATCTGCGCGAGCGCGGTGTCAAGGACATCCGCATGCTGTGCATCGTCGCGGCCCCCGAGGGCCTCAAGTCGCTGACCGAGAAAGACCCCGACGTGCATATCTATACCTGCGCCATCGACGACCACCTCAACGAGGCCGCCTACATCGTCCCCGGCCTGGGCGATGCCGGCGACCGCATCTACGGCACGCTGTAGTCTCTGGGCCAAACCGGCTAACGTCGAAAATACGAAGAAACGGTGCGCGCGGACAAATAAAAGGCGACCGCGCTCGCCCCTGTTAACGGACGTTTTGCCCTGCAGGGTTCGAGAAAAACGTATTACCGTACCTGCGGCATAAAGAAGGTCTTAAGAAAACGAACAGGTGCGTATTAACCGATGCTTTTTCGGTTGTACTTTAGCG